>Ga0208040_1000091_pt1 | contig 127495 bp, 110 predicted proteins | sample AD_UKC083_MetaG_FD_184431 | JGI IMG/M metagenome (GOLD analysis project Ga0208040, IMG submission 184431) | Active sludge microbial communities of municipal wastewater-treating anaerobic digesters from USA - AD_UKC083_MetaG (SPAdes) (version 2) | ecosystem: Engineered > Bioreactor > Anaerobic...
GATAAACCGGCATCAATTTACAAATTTTCTCCGGGAGAAGAAAGATCGGCACCTGCACCATCACTAACGGCTGTTCTCGTTCGGGATGCCGGCGGTAAACGTTTAAAGACATCATCTTTCGACAAAGGACGATGGCTGTCTAACCAAAAATAATTCGACAAGTACATAAAATCATCGGCAACCATTTCAATGGGATGAAATTCACCCGTTGTTGAAGAAGGGAAAACTGCTTTATCCATCTTTTTATCCTTAAAATGAAAGATCACATAACTGCTTTCGGTGCGATTTGCCCCCAACAATGAATCATCATGTTCTTCTCTGATGAAATAAATGGTTTCAGCATTGCCGTTGACTTCCAGACGCTTTAATTCGCTGCTGTCTAAAAATGCCGTGATGTCTTTGCCGGAGATTTGATTATAAAATGCAGAGTCCACTTGTTCGATGATTATGGCCGCCTGTTCTAAATGGATTTTTTCAACCTCGCGGTTTTTACTGAATATATGAATGGTCTTGCTTGAAAATTGTTGATTTTCCTGCCACACAACAGGCTCATTGACTAAATGCATGACAGAGTCGCGTGAGGAATAGACTAATGAATCCGCAATTCCCTGTACATCTTCGCGGTAAAACCTGACATTTCTCCAGGCTTCAGCTTCATTGTAAATCGAATCTTTATAGGTCTTTAGGGTGTCGGCATGCACGTACAAAATTTGCTCGGTTGACCAATCAACCAATAGGGCTGAATCAGTGGCAATGCCCAATTCATCTTTTTCATTGTAATACACATAATTACCGAACAAGGATGATTTCTGAACGGAATCATTCAATACAGCTTTGCCGAAAATCTCACCGTAATTTTTAATTTTATCATAGAAAATCGTGTCTCCCGTCATGTACTTACTCTCTTCATTGATCAAATAGGAACGATCCAGCAGCATGGACCTTTCGGTTTCCGTATTGTACCATCCTTTTTGGGTAAAAATGTCGGTTTCATTTTGATAAAGGATATGGGTATCTCCTACCAAATCGGCAATATGTGTTTTTGTGTTGTAGATCAAGGTGTCGGCATCCATTACAAAATTCTCATTGACTAATTTCACTTTGTTCCTGAAAAGTGCATTTTCCGTTGCCGTAGAATATTGTCCCCAAACGGAAGTCAATGTGTTTTCCGGATCAACTATCTTTCCTCCTGTGAAATAGTAAGCCAACTGTGTTGTTCTGTCGTAGTTCAGGCTGTCGGTCGTCAGAGTAGTATTCCGGTTTACCAACCTTGCTTTACCTCTGAGTCGCAGTAATTTCGTATTCCCATCATAATAAAGCCTATCGCCATAGGCAAACAGGGTATCACCCTGAACGATCTTTATATTGCCAAATGCATCGAAAGAGTTGTTTTTTTGGTAAAGATAAGCGCTATCGCAAGACATAACGGCATCGTCATGTCTGAATTTCACATTCCCGTTCAGGACTTGCACATCCGGTCTTAGATCCTGATCAACACTACCTCTGTCGGCATTTTCAAGGTAAATTAATTTGGCGGTTTTCTGGTCGAAAGGAGTTTTAATAGGCACAACCGGCTCTAAAGGTTCTAATTTTTTTGACTTTTGGGAAACCGCCCCTTTTTCTTTTGATTCGGGAGTTTCTGCTTTCGCACTCTGTTGCTCTTTCAGTACTTCTTCTCTTAAACTTTTATGCCGGATTTGAGCCGGGAGATTAAAAAAAGAGAACCACATCGAACCGATAAGAACGAACAGTATATAGTTTTTGTGACTCATAACGGAAGGGTCTTAGTGTTTAATCCATCCGGGATATTTAAAATCACAGTTTTGCCAGGCGGGATCTATGCTGATATAAGTCTCTTTTTGTTTCTTTTCTATCCATTTTGTCAGAAATTCTTCTTTCTTCATTCCCTCATAATAGTTCCTCAACAATTGATAATCGTCAATCAAATTGGCTTTATGGGTTTCGACTTTCGACTTTACTTTCACTACGGCAATTACTTCCTTGTTGGAAGTGGGGTCTATCATAACAAATGGTTCGGAGATTTCAGCAACCTTCATATCGTAAACCACTTTTGCAACCTCCTGAGGCAATTCCTGGTACTCAAATTTAGAAGTTCCCGTCCGTTGATTGAGCATGAGGCCCGCATTCATCGCCGAGTTTTTATCCGAAGAAAAATGCATGACGCCCTGTTCAAATGTCATTTTTTCGTTTCGAATAGCATCAGCAACCGAGTCCATCTTTTGAATTGCCAACTGCTTGTCTTCCAGCGAAATTTTCGGACGCATCAGAATGTGCCTGCAATTAATTCTGTCACCGCGTTTTTCGATTAACTGAATGATGTGATACCCAAATTCGGTTTCAACAACCCGTGAAACTCTTTTGGGGTCAGTCAGGTTAAATGCGACATTGGCAAATTCCGGCACAAGCTGTCCTTTCCCCAAAAAGCCGAGTTCACCACCTCTTTTGGCAGTTTCAGTATCTTCGGAATACAAACGTGCCAATGTTGAAAATTCGGTTGTCCCATTGTTAACCCTTTCCGAAAACTCTCTCAGCCTGTCTTTTACAATATCAATTTCATCCTGACGAATGCGGGGGTGATAACTGATGATTTGCAATTCAACCTGTGCTGGAACGGTAGGAATGCTATCAGACGATAGAGAAGCATAAAAGCGTCTGACATCCGCAGGGGTGGACTTAATGTTCTCTACTAATTTATGCTGCATTTGCTGAATTATCATTTGATCTCTCACCATGGTACGCATGTCTTCACGCAGTGCAACCAAACTTTTCCCAAAATACTCCTCCAATTTTTCTTTTGAACCGATTTGAGAAATGAAATAATTCATTCGCATCTCAACCTGATTCATAACCGCACTTTCATTTGCTTCAATACTGTCTAACTCAGCCTGATGGAGATAAAGTTTTTGAATGGCAATCTGTTCCGGAATGACACAATAAGGATCTCCGTCAATGGATACACCTTCATATTGTGCCCGGATACGTTGCTCTTCAACTTCTGATTTTAAGATTGATTCGTCGCCGACAATCCAGATGACCTCATCAATAATATTATTCAACTGTGCATGAATGTTTGCAAAAGACAAACAACAAGCAAGCAACATCATCAATATTTTTTTTATACTTATCATATGTTTCTTGCAGCTTTTAGGAGAAGACTTATTTTTTGAAAAATTTTACAGTACCGTTTTGCACGGCATCATTATACAGTTCATCTTCAAAATTAGTAATAAACTCTGTTTTAAGTTTATTCATAATGAGATAGGCAATTTTATCTTTTCCGGTTTCAAAAGGTTCCAATTCGCCTACTCTTTTCACCGAATCTATTTTCAGCATGTACTGTTTCAGGCTGTCGCTTGTTTCAAAGAATTTATTGGTGCCCAGGGCATAAGTCAAAGATTCCTGTTGAACTGCCGGCATTTGCTTTGAAATCTCGCTTAAAGGTATCCACCGGTCAGCAAAATAATCATAACTTAATCCGTGCTGCAAACTATATTTCTCGATTAATTCCAAAGATTTCACATCCCCTTTCTGAACCCATTTTCTGACATCAGTCACTTTTGGTGCACCGGCGGGAAGAATTAACAACATCCCTTTGATCAGGTTTTCCTTCAATAAAAGTTGACCGCTGAATTTTTGGTAAAAGGCATACATTTCTTCCTCAGAAGGGTTAGAACGCAACCGTTGCTGAATCAGATTTTGTTGATATTGATGGATGATAAGCGATTTTTTATAGTCTTCCAAAAGTTTGTCAATCTCAGCTTTATCGGTTACGTTGCGTTTAGCGTTCTCATACAACAAGATGTCGGTAACCCATTTTTTGATGTAGCTATCGGCTAACTGAATGCTGTCCGCTGCATTGATGTTAGAAGGGATCACCTCGTCTAACTGATCCAAATAAAGGAATTTACCTTCTACCTCCAATAAAGGCACCCGGCTCTGATCAGGGGTACGGGTAGTACATCCCATCAAAGAGCCGAATAAAATCATCAGCAAAAAACGCTTGAAAGTATGCATCTAACAGCTAATTGACAATCAGTTTTTTTGAATCTTTTTGAGTACTTTCTGATTTATTTTGACCGGATATTTATTTCTCAAATGAACTATCCATTCCTTTTCTAAATATTCCTGATAATCTGCTGTAACAAGTCCGCGTACATCCGTATATTCTTCCGGAGTATCGTTCAACATTTTACCCGCAACTTCAACATAGGGGAATTTGGCATCCGGCTCAAACTCATCAGTACTTGCGAAAATATAATGATCGACAAACTTATTATCCCCTTGCACATACAAACCTTTGTCAATTTTTATATTCACCACGCTGTCATTTAGAAAGCGAAGTTGTTTGTCAATAGAGTCTTGAGGCTGAGAGGCAATGATATGTTTTGCAGCCTGGAGAGCTTCCTCATTTTTGCATTGAACAACACGTCCTTTAAAATGAGGCTTGTCCCAAGTATAGTTTTCCTTGTTCTTTTTGAAGAAAGCAGCTAAACCAGCCGTATCTTTTGAAGCTTTCTCCCATACTTCTTCATTACTAACTTCAAACAACAAGATGCCGTCGTGATATTCATTCATCAACAAACGGAAGTCATCGTACTTCTTTTCCAATTGAGAATCTTCATAAGCCAACAATTCTTTTTCGATGAATTCATTTAATTTTTCATCGATGATATCTTTAGCAGAAGATTTTTCAGTAGAGGAATTTTCCTTCAGATAGGACAGAAAATCATTTTGTTTGTAGGTTTTTTTGGCAAAAGAAAACATGGGCTTCTTCAAACTTGAAGCCTCGGCCAGGAAAGCAGAGTCAGCCAATGTCCTATCCTGCAACAATGTACAAAAATCATCTTTAGCTGTGCCTTTGGCAAATTTTAATTTATAATCCTTTTTCAATTTTTCAATGAAAGCTTTACTACCTGCCTGTGCCCTTTCGTCTCTTTTTATCAAACGTTCTATTTCAGACTTTTTAGCTTCAAATGAAGGAATAGGCTTGGTGTCAATCAACTTGATGATGTGCCAGCCGTAGGCAGATTGTATCGGTTCGCTGATGTCGCCTTTGTTTTGTAAAGCAAAAGCTGCTTGTTCAAATTCAGGTACCATCCTGCCTGTTCCAAACCATGGCAATTCGCCATTTTTAACAGCAGAACCGCGATCATCCGAATTGGCAGAAGCAAGCTGTCCAAAATCGGCACCTTCTTTTACCAACTGACACAATGAGTCGATCTGATGTTTTGCTTGTTCATTCAACGCATTATCGCCTTCCGAAGTAAATTTCATGATGTGCGAAACCAACACCTCTCCCGGAGAATTTCTTCTGTTGGAAACTTTGATTAAGTGATAACCAATTACTGTTCGTACCGGACTTGAGATTGTACCAACCGGTGTATTGAATGCCATGGTTTCAAAAGGATAAACAGTGCGGAATCCTGTAATCCATCCGACATAACCACCATTGTAGCTTGCTGATTGGTCTTCTGACACTTCTTTGGCAACTGCGCTAAAGTCCTCATGTTGCAACCTTTTGGATATCTCCTGAATCTTATTCCATGCTACCAGCGTATCTTCCGGGTCAGCATACTGATCTACGCGAATTAAGATATGACTGACCTCTACATCTTCTTTCAATCTTTCATAAGCTTCTTTTAAAACATCTTCTTCAGCTTTCGCATCGGTCAAATAGGGCTTGGTCAATTGATCACGGTAACCCCTCAATTCATCAATGAAAGATTTTGTGGTATCTATCCCTTGAGATTTGGCTTCTTCAACTTTTAGTTTAAAATTCACAAAAAGATCTACATACTCTTCCAACGTCTTCTTATCCAATACATTATTTGAGTTATTCTTGTTGTAGATATACTCAAACTCCGATTTCGACACCGGATTACCGTTGATGGTCATCAGTACCGGATCTTTTGCTACCAATGAAACAGAAAATAATAATACGGACAATGAAACAAAAAGTGCCTTCATAGAAACATTATTTGAACAAATGATTAATAATATTTTTTCGTTTACGAACGTAAACAATTTAACGCAAACTAACTATATATGTTGTAAAATGATTGATTTTTTAATGTTTTTTTATTCGCTCCTGCTGTAATTAGGAGCTTCGCTTGTGATAATTACTCCGTGTGGGTGACTTTCAACTACGCCGGCATTGGTGATGCGTGTAAATTTGGCTTGATGTAATTCAGAGATGTTATGGGCACCGCAATAGCCCATTCCCGATCTTAATCCACCAACCATTTGATATACCACTTCATACAGTGTTCCTTTAAAGGGAACGCGGGCGGCAATACCTTCCGGCACTAATTTTTTAATATCATCTTCCACATCCTGGAAATAACGGTCTTTTGAACCTTTTTCCATAGCCTCCAATGACCCCATGCCCCTGTAAGTTTTAAACTTTCGTCCGCTGAAAAGGATGGTCTCACCCGGAGATTCTTCCACGCCGGCAAACAAGGAACCTGCCATGATGGTATCTGCACCGGCAGCCAATGCTTTGACGATATCACCGGAATAACGGATACCGCCATCAGCAATGATAGGTACTCCGGTTCCTTTCAAGGCTTTGGACACCTCATATATTGCAGTCAACTGCGGCACACCCACACCTGCAATAACGCGGGTAGTGCAAATTGAGCCGGGACCAATGCCGACTTTTACAGCATCTGCTCCGGCTTCTGCCAATGCCTTGGCAGCTTCTGCCGTTGCAATATTTCCAACGATGATATCAATAGACTGATAACGTTTTTTTACTTCTTTCAAGGTTTCAATAACTCCCCGGGAATGCCCATGAGCCGTGTCAATCACAATGGCATCTGTTCCGGCTTCCACCAAAGCATTAATTCTTTCATATACGTTGGCTGTAACTCCTACTGCAGCCGCCACCCGGAGTCGCCCCCGTTTGTCTTTCGATGCCATGGGTTTGTCCTTGGCTTTAGTAATATCTTTGTATGTCAGCAATCCAACCAAGCGGTTGTTTTGATCAACCACCGGCAATTTTTCAATTTTATGTTGCTGAAGAATCTCGGATGCTGCTTCCAAATCGGTGGAACGGGAAGTAGTGATGATGCCCTCTTTGGTCATAACATCATCAATCTTTGTATTCATGTCTTTTTGAAAACGAAGGTCGCGGTTAGTGACTATGCCCACAAGCAAACCTTCCTGATCAACAACGGGTATTCCGCCAATTTTATATTCTGCCATCATCTTGAGTGCATCTCCCACTGTAGCATCCTTGTGCGTAGTTACCGGATCCGAAATCATGGCATTCTCAGCACGTTTCACTGCCCTGACCTGCCTCGCCTGTTCTTCTATGGACATGTTTTTATGGATTACTCCAATACCTCCTTCACGGGCTATGGCAATGGCCATTTTGTATTCGGTAACAGTATCCATTGCAGCCGAAGCAATGGGAATATGAAGCTCAATGTTATGGGAAAAACGGGTTGTCAAGTTGACATCTCGAGGCAATACATTTGAATAAGCAGGAACTAATAATACATCGTCAAATGTTAAACCTTCAAGTTGAATTTTATCTGCAATAAATGACATAGGGAATAATTTTAAATTTTAATATCCGACTGTAAATGGTCGCTGGTTGCTATGAAAAAATATTGCATGCAAATGTATATATTTTTTGTGAATATTTAAAATGGTGGTTTTTTAGGTAGAGGCAGGGTTCGGTAGGGTAGAGACAGGGTTCGGTCAGGTAGAGACAGGGCATGCCCTGTCTCTACCCGCAACCATCATCGTCTCTACCCGTAACCATCATCGTCCCTACCCGTAAACATCACCCTTGAATCTGTATCCTTTGCGTTGAATTTACTTCTTTTATTTTGTTGATGTTTTTGCGCAGACTTTCGATTTCTTGTTTGTCGCGGACACTGATATGGAAAATCCCTACGAAAATACCCGCTTTTGTTTCGACATCAATTTTACTGATATTAACTCCATGTTGCTCAGAGATAACCCGTAAAATTTCCATCAGCACACCTTTTTTGTCAATACCCCTGATCTCCAGCACTTCTTTGAAAACCAAACCCTTGTGAAAAGTCCATTTGACCGAAATGATGTTTTTGCCGAAACTGGATTTTAATTTAGCTGCAACAGAACATTGTCGTTTATGCACAATGACGATTTCATTTTCATCTACGTAGCCCAACACATCATCCCCCGGAATGGGTTTGCAGCATTCGGCGAACTTATATGTTTTACCGACATTTTCTTCCGATAACTTGAAGGTTTTTCCTCGATTGACACGTGTTGCAGGAACTAACTCGATGGTTTCTTCTTTTTGTTTGTCACTGGTAAAAGGGATTTTGATAAGTTTGGCAAATACATTTTGTGATTTAGGCTTAAAGATAACTTTGGAAATATCTTCCAGATTCAGGTTTCCTCTGGCAGCCTGTATATATAATGCGTTGCGTGTGCTTATTTTGTAATGATTCAGGATTTTGACATAATTGGAGTTTTCGGGTGGTAGGTTGATGGCTGCCAATGCTGCTTCAATTTTTTTCTGTCCGGCTGCAATTTCAGCCTTTTCCTCACGCCTGAATATTGCCCTTAACTTGGCTTTGGCGCGGGCAGTCGTAACATAGTCAATCCACTCAGGTTGCGGAACTTGCTTTTTCGACGTGATGATTTCAACCTGATCGCCGCTTTGCAGGGTATGACTCAACGGTACTAATTTGTTATTTACCTTAGCGCCTATACAATGTTCACCGATATCGGAGTGAATGGCAAAAGCAAAATCGAGGGCAGTAGAACCTTGCGGAATGGTTTTAATATCACCCTTGGGGGTGAAGACAAATATTTCGGAAGCAAACAGGTTTAACTTAAACGTATCAATGAAGTCAATGGCATTCGGTTCCGGATTTTCCAACAACTCCTTGATGGTTTTCATCCATTTGTCCAATTCCGACTCATCATTATCACCGGTTTTATATTTCCAGTGAGCAGCCAATCCCTTTTCAGCAATGTCGTTCATTCTTTCGCTCCTGATTTGAATTTCTACCCATCTGCCGCCGGGTGCCATCACCGTAAGGTGTAAAGCCTCGTATCCATTGGCTTTTGGGTTACTCACCCAGTCGCGGATACGCTGCGGATGCGGTTTGTATATCTCTGTGATGGTAGAGTACAGCATCCAGCATTGGTCTTTTTCGGTCATGCCCTCCCTGGGAGTAAAAACTATCCTCAGTGCTAAGATATCGTACACATCTTCAAAAGGAATGTTGTGGGTGTTCATCTTTTTCCAGACGGAATACACAGTCTTTATCCTCGCTTTATAGCGGAAAGTCCACCCCTGTTTTTCAAGCTTCTCGCTGATGGGAGCCGTAAATTTTTCATAGAAATGATTGCGGGCAACCTCATCTTCCGCCAATCTTTTTTCAATTTTGGCATAAGTTTCAGGATGGTCGTATTTGAAGCTGAGGTTCTCAAGTTCGTTTTTGATCCGGAATAATCCCAAACGATGGGCAAGGGGTGCATAAATATACTGTGTTTCGCCGGCAATCTGATATTGCTTTGCCGGAGGCATGGAGCTTAATGTCCGCATATTGTGCAACCGGTCAGCTATTTTGATAAGAATGACACGGATATCCTCCGACATGGTCAGGATTAATTTTCTGAAGTTTTCAGCTTGTGCAGAAACCTGTTCGGCAAAAACGCCACCCGATATTTTTGTCAAACCTTCTACTATCAGCGCTATTTTAGTACCAAAGAGATTCTCAATATCCTCCACCGTATAGTCCGTATCTTCCACCACATCATGCAAAAGTGCTGCGCAAATAGAGGTTGATCCCATGCCTATTTCGCTTGAAACAATACGGGCTACCGCCAATGGATGCATGATGTAAGGTTCACCGGAGCGGCGACGAATGCCTTTATGTGCATTCTTGGCAAAGTTGAATGCTTTCGTAATAATTTCTACTTTTTTGCGGTGTGATGAATTGAGATAATCGTTCAACAAGGCATCGAACTCTTGTTGAACCATTTCTTCTTCTTGCTCAATAGTATACTTAACTGTTTGTGAGGACATAATGTGTCAGCAGAAAAAATTAATAGCCCGTTAAAAACAACCCGATGTCATCAGCTTTCAAACCGAAAAAGGACGCTATCAAACGATTGACTAAAATACCGCCATACACATATACGCCGTTTCTGAATCCGGAACTTTCGAGGATAGCTTGTTTTACATTGCCGGAGTTTCCGATTTTCAAAAGCATGGGTGCAAAGATATTGCTCAATGCCATGGACCCGGTGCGTGCCACCCTGGCAGAGATATTAGGCACGCAATAATGGATAACACCATATTTTTCAAATGTCGGATCGTCAATGGTTCGGCAAGTTGAGGTTTCAAAGCACCCGCCTTGATCTACGCTCAAATCGATGATGATGGCTCCGGGCTTCATGGTCTTAACCAATTCTTCTGCCACCATAAACGGTTCGGAGTCGTTGATGTACCTTAAATTACCGATGACGGCATCTGCGGTAGTCAACGCTTTAAACAATACCGAAGGATGAATAACCGACGTGAAAACTTGCTGTCCGAGATAATGCTGTATCTTTCTTAATTTATTAACGTCATGGTCGAATATTTTGACTTGCGCACCTAATGCCAAAGCATTGCGTGCGGCTACCGAACCGGCTAATCCGGCACCGAGAATCAATATTTCAGTAGGCGATATGCCGGCTATGCCACCTAATAAAATTCCTTTTCCACCTGCAGCGTTACTCATCAATTCAGAGGCTACGGCTATGGCTGTGCTCCCCTCTATTTCTGCGATTGTGTTCACAACGGGAAAAGCCTTTTGACTATCCTTGATCAACTCATAAGCAATAGCATTTAATTTTTTCGACATCATCAGTTTGATGCTTTCTGCCGACAAATAAGAAAGTTGCAGCATGGAAAAAATAGATTTTCCGTTTTTCATCAGTGCAAGCTCCTCTAAGGTGGGAGGTGTGATTTTTAGTACGATATCGGCACCGAAAACTTCTGCTTTACTGTCAACGATAACCGCGCCGGCTTCACTGTATTGCAAGTCGGTGTACGACATTGGCAGTCCGGCTCCGCGCTCTACCAATACTGTGTGTCCCTCTTCAACAACGATGGAGACTCCCTCCGGTGTCAAAGCCAATCTGGTTTCAATCCTGGGATTCTCACAAGCTAATCCGATCGAAAGACGTGGTTGGCGGTCAATTTCCCGTAAGAGAGCTTCTTCAGGGAATAACATCTTTTTGATATATGGATCTTGCCTCATGGGGTTGTAATTTTTAATGGAGTACAAAACTAAGTGCAATTGTCGAGAATTGCAAGAGGAAGGATGATATATTTTTTTGAACAGCGCAATTGGACAGGAAACAATATAGCTTTGATCTTTTCGTTTATGGTAAGTGCAGTTAGTTAAATTATATGGGGTTATCTCAAAAGTAAATATTCAAACAAAAAACCGCAAGTGCCTTAGAAGTGTCTAAATGCAAAACACTGAGCCCGAATATCGAAAGTAACGCAGCAGTGGGCGCTTATAAGACACCGCCAAAATTAGAAAAAATTTAAATTGATACTGAAATTTTTTAATAAACTTATTTTTTTCTAACTTTGCGGCAATCAATTTATTTTTCATTGATTTTTGTAAAATTTAGTTAAAATTTATAAAAAGCTAAATGTGCTTGTCACAAAAATCACAGATTAGCGTCAATTGAGAATTAATATCAAAAAATTAACTTCAAAAAAAACAGTTTATGAAAAAAATCTTATTCTTCTCGATCATTGCTGCTTTTGCTCTTTCAGCATGCAGCCCTTACGAAGTAACAGAGCCTGTTACAACTGCTTCTTTGGGTAAAGCAACTGTTAATGGAATTGCTTTTGCCAACACAGACCTGACAGACCCTGAGTTAAAATTTGCTCCTGAAGGAACAAAAATTAAGTTTACAATTGATTACGCCGATTTTGGTATCACGGGTACCACCGGAACATTCGCGGCTGAAGCGAAAGTTGGTAAAAATGGTGAGTACACGATTACTTTACCCGCTATTGCTGCTGCCGTAACTTACAAAATTGCATGTGAGGAATTTATAACCGATGAAGTTCAATCTTCATCAAGTAGTAAGAAAACATATGCAGTAGCAGGAGCGCAAACTATAGCAGTTCAAGAAAACTTCACCTACATTAAAAACTTTACTTATGCAGCAGGAGCAGCAGTTTCTACAGTTCTTAATTGGACAGAAACAGGTAAGTTTGAAACGAAGCTTGAATATACCAGGGATGAAAATACTGCTACTAAGGTTGAAATACCTGCAAATACAGAAGTAATCGTGACCATTTCTAAAAACGATCTAAAAACTGAGAATGACAAAGTATTTACGGTAAATGTTGGAACCGCCGGAAAACTTGTAATTGAACACTTATGTCCTCCACTTACAGAAGCTACCAACACACTTCCCTTTAATATAAGGGCAGCGGTAATATTACCTGTAAAGAAGCTTGGGGATCCAGATGATACTTATGCACTCTATACCATCCCTGCAGCATTTTCAAATTATAACTTAATGGCAGGATTTACAAAGGATGATGTAAAATCAATATTGCTAACCCGCTAATAGATTTATCAATAGATTAAAATAAAAATTATGAAGAGAATATTTTTATTAATTGCACTGAGCAGTTTCGTTGCTTTTTCAACGTTTTCTCAGGGCACAGAAGGTAAACAAAAAAAGGATGTCAAGGAATTATTGCCAAAAGCCGGAGATTTTGCTTTGGTCATTGACGCAGCTCCGTTTTTGGACTACGCAGCAGACCTGGTAAGCTTTGATGGTGGTGTTCCTGCTGTATCACCTGACTTCCAATCTTTCAGACAAGACATTATGGGAAAATATTTCTTGGAAGATGATTTTGCGATAAGAGGAAGACTAACCGTTGGTACTAATAATTTTAACAACTACTATTACATTAACGATGATGTAAAAGTCCTCGCCGGTGATCCGAATGCCAAGACAGTGGATGTTTGGAAGCAAAGAGAATCTTTGTATGAATTTGCCGGTGGTGTAGAAAAACGCATTGGTAAAACACGTGTACAAGGTTATGTTGGTGCTGAAGTTTTTTTCGGCTTCTCGAATGAGAAAAATACTTACCAATACGGTAACCCCATCACTGACGTAAATACATTTCCATCAGCAACTGCTATGAATGGTGGTATCAACCTTGCTGCTCCTGAAAGAACGCTCTATACTAAAACTACAGGAGGACCGGGCAAACCGGGCAATAATTTCGAGTATGGACTAAGAGGTATTGTGGGTGTTGATTTCTTTATCACCAAGAATATTGCGATAGGTGGTGAAATTGCATTAGAAGCCCGTGGTCTAAAGGGAGCTAAACAAACAGAAATTGTTGAATTTTGGGATGTTAACCAAGTAACAACTAAAGAAGTCTTGGTTTCTCCGGGAAATACTGCATTGACGATTGCTAATGTACCCATTACAAGTTTAAGCGTGAGTTTTTTCTTCTAAGAAAGAATGTTTAGTATAATTGAAGGGCTGTCTCAAAAAAACGAGACAGCCTTTTTTTTTAAAAAAAGATCCAAAGATCTCGTCACCTATCTTCATTTTTTTGTCTTGACACAAAAAAACGAAACAAAAAAAAGTCAAGACTGCGCCCGCCTTGCTCGAAAAATTAGCGCTCAAACAGCTAAATCGTCCAAACTCGCTCGTTCCTCGCTCAAACAAGGACGATTTTTAACGCTGTTTTCACTTATTTTTCGGCTCATCGGACGAGGTCGGTCACACCAGTAAAAGCACACATCAGAATCCGGAGACATCTTTACTTATGAAACACCCCCTTTTTTTGTTTTAGCATTCAAAAATTTCAATATACTTTTGTCCGTCGTAAACATACAAATCAGGAGTTGTAATTGCAGTTGTTGCATCGAATTGAACAATGAAAACATCAGAATATACAATGCCGCATATTGGTATTTATCTTCAAAATAAATTCGATTTCTTATCTCTTATAGATGATATATTCAATAATCTTTTGCTGAAAGATTTGGTTGATTTGGAAGGGAAGAGCGGGGAGTTGTTTTCAAAAATAACCATAGATAAATTCATTGACAGAGAATTGAAACATGATTATTTTGTTGTTCGTTCCGACAACAACAGCCCTTTGCATAGCATGTCGAGCGGTCAGCAAAGGAAATCTTTGCTGCGATATTTAATCAGTCAAAAACCGGATTTCTTAGTATTGGATGATATCTTTGCAAGTGTTGACAAAGAAACGCGTGCTTACATCATTGAGCAATTATCTCTTATTGCAAACGAAACTCTTTTTATTCAAATATTTTATCGAAAAGCCGATATACTGGATTTTATTCATACGATAGTAGTATTGGATGAGTTTGGTAAGATTCGGTCAGTTGTTAGGAAAGAAGACTTTACCCAAAAACATCAGACTGATAATATCCGGCAGCAATCATTTGAATTACCTTATTGCTTACACAATTCAGAGCCGGTGGCAAATCCCCTGATCAGCCTTAAGAATGTTTCTTTGAGTTATGGCGAAAAAAAGGTGCTGAACGGCATTTCCTGGACAATCCGTCAGGGTGAATTTTGGCAACTGACCGGTCCTATCGGTTCCGGGAAAAGCTCCCTTTTGAGCATGATTGTCGGCGATAATCCTAAGGGATACGGACAAGACATCACACTATTCGGACGTAAAAAAGGAAGCGGAGAAAGCATTTGGGATATAAAAAGGCATATCGGTTATTTTACGCCTCCCATGCTGGCACAGTTCAAACGGAATGAAAGCGTAGAGCATATGATTATTTCAGGCATGGTTGATTCGGTTGGCTTGTATATCAAACCCACGGATTTACAAATACAGACTGCACGCAAATGGTTGAATTTATTGGGTGATTCCTATCGCGATAAAAAATTTATGCAGTTGTCTTACGGTCAACAACGCATCGTCATGGTAGTGCGGGCATTGATAAAACAACCGCCTTTGTTAATTTTGGATGAGCCAACGACAGGACTGGATGATGAAAATGCAGCCCTATTCATCAGCATGATCCGTGCAATTGCCAACACCAGTAGGGTAGCCGTCATTTATGTGTCTCACAGGGAAGAACCGGGATTGAACCCGCAATATGTTTATACACTTATACCCGATGATGTGTACGGATCAAGGGGTAAGTGATTAAATTGTGTTGTTTGCTATAAAACCATTAAATTTGCATAGAATTTTATTTTTTAAGACAATGGGAAAAGTATTAATTATTGGCGCAGGTGGTGTTGGTACCGTAGTGGCGCACAAAGTGGCTCAAAATGCCGATGTGTTTACTGAGATTATGTTGGCAAGTCGCACCAAATCCAAATGCGATGCGATAGCTTCCGATGTAAAGAAACGGACCGGAGTTAATATTAAAACCGCTAAGGTAGATGCGGACAATGTACCGGAATTGGTAGCATTATTCAAAGAGTTCAAACCTGAACTGGTAATTAACGTAGCTTTGCCTTATCAGGATTTAACCATCATGGATGCTTGTTTGGAAGCAGGTGTCAGTTATTTGGATACCGCCAACTACGAACCTAAGGATGAAGCAAAATTTGAATATAGCTGGCAATGGGCTTATCAGGACAGGTTCAAAAAAGCCGGTCTGACTGCCATTCTCGGCTGCGGATTCGATCCGGGCGTGACCAGTGTATTTACCGCCTATGCTGCCAAGCATCATTTTGATGAATTGCATTATCTGGATATTGTGGATTGTAATGCCGGCGACCACGGAAAAGCTTTTGCTACCAATTTCAATCCTGAAATCAATATCCGGGAAGTTACCCAAAAAGGTAAGTATTGGGAAAATGGCAAATGGGTGATCACTGAACCGCATGAAATTCATAAACCCCTGACTTATCCTGAAATCGGATCCAAAGAGTCTTACCTTATCTATCATGAAGAATTGGAATCTTTGGTAAAAAACTTTCCAACTTTGAAACGGGCGCGTTTTTGGATGACTTTCGGTCAGGAATACTTAACCCACCTACGGGTGATACAAAACATCGGCATGGCACGTATTGATGAGATAGATTATAATGGATGCAAAATCGTTCCTATTCAGTTCCTGAAAGCGGTATTACCCGACCCCGGAGAATTGGGAGAAAATTATACGGGTCAGACTTCCATCGGTTGTCGCATTCGCGGCATCAAAGACGGCAAAGAAAGAACTTATTATGTTTATAATAATTGCAGCCATGAAGCGGCTTACAAGGAAACCGGCGCACAGGGTGTCAGCTATACCACAGGCGTTCCTGCCATGATAGGTGCTATGATGTTCTTCAAAGGGAAATGGCGCAAACCCGGCGTTTTCAATGTAGAAGAATTTGATCCCGATCCTTTTATGAAACAATTGAATATTCAGGGATTGCCCTGGGTTGAATTGCATGACATAGATTTGGAACTATAATCACTTTAAATGATCTATCTCCAGCTATTCATATCATTTTTCAAAATTGGCATGTTCGCTTTTGGAGGCGGATATGCCATTATTACCTTAATTCAGCATGAAATAGTCACTTACGGTTGGATGACGCCTGCCGAACTGACCGACATTATTGCCATCTCTCAAATGACGCCCGGTCCGATTGGCATCAACTCCGCTACTTATGTAGGTTATGTAGCATCCGGCAATATCTGGGGAGCCATGATTGCAACTTTTGCCATTACCCTACCCTCTTTCATCATCATGATTACCCTCACCCGATTTTTCTTTGTGATGCAAAAAAACAAATACCTGCAATATGCACTCAATGGGCTGCGTCCCATGGTGGTGGGAATGATAGCCGCCGCAGCTATCTTGTTGATGAACAACGAAAACTTCATTGATTATAAAAGTTATCTCTTATTCGGCCTTGCCTTTATTTCTTCTTTGATACTGAAAGTACATCCCATACTCATTATTGTAGGGGCAGGTGTGCTGGGTTTTGTGTTGTATTGAAACACAATTTATTTTTGTAGTTTTGCACAATACAAATCATTTAATGGAACCTTTTTAACAATTCCCATGAACGAATTAGAAAATCTTTTTTTTCAATACACCGGTCATAAACCCAATCAAATTACTGAATTCGCAGCTTCAGGGTCTAAACGTAAGTATTTCAGACTTGAAAATGAACATGAGGTTCTGATAGGTGTGAAAGGCACATCCGTTGAAGAGAACAAAGCATTTATTACGATGGCTCAACATTTCGTTAATAAATCATTACCTGTCCCCCGAGTATTGGCACAGTCGGATGATGGACAATATTATCTTCAGGAAGATTTGGGCAACACCACGCTTTTTGACTTCATTGCTCAAGGTAGAAAAACCGGAGTATTTTCAGTTGAAGAAAAGAAGATGCTGCGTAAAACTTTGCAGTTGTTGCCTTCTTTCCAGGTAAAAGGTGCTGAGGGTTTTGACTTCTCTGTCTGTTATCCGCATCCTGATTTTAATGAACGAACTATCTTATGGGATTTGAATTATTTTAAATATTGTTTTTTGAAAGCTACCGGCTTAGATTTTCAAGAAAACAAATTAGAAGATGATTTTCAACATTTCACGAAAGTTTTGATGAGCGTTCCTGCCAACACCTTTATGTATAGGGATTTTCAAACACGCAATGTAATGATTAAAGAGGAACAACCCTATTTTATAGATTTTCAAGGGGGACGGCGCGGACCATTACACTATGATATAGCTTCATTTTTATGGCAAGCTAAAGCCAATTTCAGTGATGAATTACGCATGGAATTGCTTGATGATTATATAGATGCACTGAAAAAATTACAACCGGTGAATCAAGAGGAATTTCACCACAACCTGAAACATTTCGTATTGTTCAGGATATTGCAAGTCCTGGGTGCTTATGGTTTCAGAGGTTATTTTGAGAAGAAACCACATTTCTTACAAAGTATTCCCTATGCTTTGGCTAATTTGAAAGTTATATTGAAAAGTGACTTAAAAGGATATCCTTATTTGATTGATGTGCTGCAACGCATGTGTGATTTGAAGGATTTCCAGGATTTGTTGGTGCAAAAGCCTTTGGTAGTAAAAGTAATTAGTTTCTCCTATAAAAAAGGTATTCCCAATGATGACTCCGGTAATGGAGGCGGTTTTGTATTCGATTGTAGGGCAGTAAATAATCCCGGAAAATATGAACGCTATGCCCAACTGACCGGCTTGGATCAGCCTGTCATTGATTTTTTAGAACAAGACGGAGAAATTCTTACTTTATTAGAACAAGCCTATGCCATGGTGGATGCTTCCGTGAAACGTTATAAAGAACGTAAATTCATACACCTGATGGTTTGCTTCGGGTGTACAGGTGGTCGCCACCGCTCGGTATATGCTGCTCAAAAAATGGCAGAGCGCATCCGTCAATTGTTTGATGTAGAGGTGCAATTGGTGCACAGGGAACAAAATATTGAAACTGTATTTTCCGTATGAAATCCATGATATTTGCGGCAGGTCTTGGTTCAAGGCTAAAGCCACTGACCGACACCATGCCTAAAGCCTTGGTTCCCGTTGCAGGTAAACCCTTGCTGGCTCATGTAGTCGAAAAATTGAAGCGTGCGGGTTCAGATGAAATCATCATCAATGTGCATCATTTCGCCGATCAGATCATGGAATATGTGCATTCACAAAACAACTTTGAAATATGCATTGAATTCTCGGATGAGCGCAATCAATTGTTGGAGACTGGCGGAGGACTGAAAAAAGCTGTTCACTTTTTCAATGACGGCAAACCTTTCTTGATACACAATGTAGATATATTATCCAATATAGATTTGTCGGCTTTATACCAACAACATTTAAACAATAAATCACTGGCAACTTTGGTGGTTAGTACACGTGAAACCAGCCGTTATTTACTATTTAATGAACAATATTATTTAAAAGGCTGGCTCAATAAAACAACCGGTGAGCTTCGCCCTGCCGGGTTTACCCATCCTGAAAACTATCACAAACTTGCCTTCGCCGGCATTCAGGTAGTTTCCCCTGAAATATTCCAATTGATGGAGAACTGCAGTGAGCGTTTTCCTATTATTGATTTTTATTTATCCATCTCAAAAACACACAAAGTACACGGCTTGGTGCCTGAGGATTTTCAGATGATTGATGTTGGAAAACTCAATGCATTAGATGAGGCTGAGAATTTTATAGCCAATTACAGCCAATAATTTATAGTTTTCGTAAGTGTTTGATTGGCAAATGAAGTTAATCCAATTTTAAAACAGCCAGAAAAGCTTTTTGTGGAACTTCCACAGAGCCGATTTGTTTCATGCGTTTTTTGCCCTTTTTCTGTTTTTCCAACAATTTCCTCTTACGACTGATATCTCCACCGTAACACTTGGCAGTCACGTCTTTACGTACAGCTTTGATGGTTTCACGGGCGATGATTTTAGCGCCTATGGCCGCCTGAATAGGAATATCAAATTGATGGCGGGGTATCAGCTCTTTGAGCCTCTCGCACATGCGGCGTCCCAAAGATACGGCATTGTCAAAGTGGGTAAGTGAAGATAAAGCATCTACCGACTCACCGTTAAGAAGGATATCCAATTTTATCAATTTGGAAGGTCGATAATCATGCGGGTGATAATCAAAAGAAGCATATCCTTTGGAAACGCTTTTCAAGCGATCGTAGAAGTCAAACACTATCTCCCCCAAAGGCAAATCGAAAATAAGTTCCATCCTATTTCCGGATATATAATCTTGCTTGATTAACTCCCCACGCTTTTCGAGGCAAAGCGTCATGATTTGGCCAATGTGTTCCGTGCGTGTAATGATGGAAGCACGGATATAAGGTTCTTCTATCCTGTCAATAAGCATTATGTCAGGTAAGCCCGATGGATTATGGACTTCAATCAATTCTCCTTTTTTTGTATAAACATTATAAGAAACATTGGGTACGGTAGTGATTACGTTCATGTCAAACTCACGATCCAATCGCTCTTGAACGATTTCCATGTGAAGCATGCCCAAGAAGCCGCACCTAAATCCAAATCCAAGGGCTACTGAAGATTCCGGCTCGAAAGTTAAAGAGGCATCATTGAGTTGTAATTTTTCGATAGAGGCACGCAAATCCTCAAAATCTTCGGCATCCACAGGATAAACACCGGCAAAAACCATGGGTTTTACTTCTTCAAAACCTGAAATGGCTTTTCCACAAGGACGTTTGACATGTGTGATGGTATCCCCGACCTTCACCTCTTTTGAGCTTTTAATACCGGAAATAATATAGCCTACATTCCCGGCACTTAACGTTTGGGTGGGCACCATATCTATTTGTAAAATCCCTATCTCATCAGCATCGTACTCTTTACCGGTCGCCACAAATTTCACCAAATCACCTTTGTTGATGGTGCCATTCGTGATTTTGAAATAGGCGATGATCCCCCTGAAAGAGTTGAAAACAGAATCGAAGATCAAACATTGCAAAGGCGCATCAGGATCGCCGACCGGTGCAGGTATCCTGTTGATGATGGCTTGAAGGATTTCCTCAATGCCAAGACCGGTTCTGCCACTTGCCCGAATGATTTCTTCTCTTTTACATCCCAATAGGTCAACAATCTGATCTTCTACTTCTTCCGGCATTGCAGAGTCCATATCCATTTTGTTCATGACCGGAATGATTTCCAAATCATGCTCAATGGCCATGTATAAGTTGGAAATGGTTTGTGCCTGTATGCCTTGCGTAGCATCTACAATAAGCAATGCCCCTTCGCAAGCAGCTATAGACCGCGAAACTTCATAAGAAAAATCAACATGCCCCGGAGTGTCTATCAGGTTGAGCGTATAGGTTTCTTCTCCCGATTTGTAATACATTTGGATGGCATGGCTCTTAATCGTAATACCCCTCTCTCTTTCCAAATCCATGTTGTCCAACACCTGAGTCTGTAAGTCCTTTTCCGACACTGTGTTCGTGTATTCCAACAACCTGTCCGCTAAAGTGCTTTTCCCATGATCGATATGAGCAATGATGCAAAAATTTCTAATTTTGTTCATTCAAATGACGCTACAAATTTTAGGGTGCAAAATTAGTAAAAAAAATCGAGAATAAACAGTGTTACCTTGCGCTGTGTAACTCAATCGACACTTTTTCGACATCCCCTCCCAGCGGAGGGTTTAATTTTGATAATGTCAATGATATTGCCTGAATCTGAGAAAAATCTTGCATCAACCTATCCATAATCCTGTGTGCCGCATGTTCTATCAATTCGGAAGGAATACTCATTTCCTTTCCAATTGCATCATAAACCGATTGATAGTTCAAAGTGTCTTCAAGTCGGTCGGTTGTGCCGGCTTTTTTCGTATCAAGTTCCATGATAACGGTTACCAGGAAAGTATTGCCTGCTTCTTTTTCATGCACCAACACCCCGTGATAGGCATGAAACTTCATGTTTTCAAGAATTATTGTTCCCATTGTTTTGTTGCTTCAATCCTTCAATTTCTTCTTTGCTTAATTTCTCTCTTTTCATCAACTGATTGTAAATCATCAATGCTGCCCAGGCATCAGTAGCAGCATACAACTGTTGATGCTCGGTCAGTTCTTCACTCTCCCAGTTGGAAAGGCGCTGACTTTTCGATATTTTTTGATTGAAAACAATGGCAAATATTTTTTGAAGACCCTGCTCTAAAATACCGTAATCGTTGACGATTTTCTGTAAATCAATGATGTTTTCAGGCTTAAAGTTATAATGTTTATTGAGACCGATAAAATCATCTCTCAAAGCCAAGCCAATTTTTCGAGTTGATTTGCGAGATAAAAATTTTGCCAAAGATTTAGGGAAGTCAATTTTGTTCAATCTGAATAAAAAACATTGGTCCGCAGTGGTTATTTGTAATAATGCAACTTTATTAATTTGTCCCTTTCTGAATGAGGGCTTGGTTTCTGTGTCAATGCCTACAATCTTTTGTTTGCGCAGTATTTTGATTGCTTTTTTCGCTTTCTTTTCCGTATCAACGATAATTATTTCCCCTTCAAAAAAGACAAGAGGCAGTTTATTTACTTCTTCCTTACTAATCGTGCCTTTGTTTATGTATGTCATATCGTCCAAAATCTAATCAAACTGATGTTATATATCAGTGACCTGCAAAATTAAAAAAAATAATCGAGCTTATCTGAATGAATGGTTTTTCCGTAAACATTTTTATCTTTGTGTTGTTATAATAGATTTTTAGGTTTAAATATTCCATCAAATACACTATGATTATGCAGGATAAAATTGTAAAACTTAAAAGTTACGACCGGGTTGATGAGGCAAGGCTGGATCAACAAGTGCTTACTGAACATAACATTTCAAGTTCCATTTACGACTCTACAAGTGCTCAGGTATTACCCATGCTTCAGGACGTTAGTGAAAGTGTTGTAGTCATGGTTTTTGAAAAAGATTATGAAAAAGCCCTGAAGGTACTGAGTGATTATCATCAATATGATGGCGGTGTCTCATAAACGCCCAACTGCTGCGTTGCTTTTGAGACAGCCCCATCATCAATATGATGTGCAGTTTGTAGTTTTTCGGTCAGTATTGTATTTCTCTAAGCGGATTCATCACAAAATCCCTTTCATGCATCAGAGGGTGAGGAATTTTTAGTCCGGGCAAATCAACGGTCATGTCGCCGTAAAGCAATATGTCGATGTCAATGATTCTGTCCTCATACACTCCCTCTTTGGTTTTTTCCGTTCTGCCCATCTTCATTTCTATACTTTGAAGTTGATGCAGCAAATCTAAAGGAGTAAGTTGGGTATCAACCAAAATAACCGCATTTACAAAATGATTGTCAGATGAAAACCCCACCGGAGCAGAATAGTAATAAGTAGACCGGCGTATTACTTTGCCTACTTTCTCAGCTATTTGCTGAATGGCAAAATTGATATTGTGTTCTTTTTTGCCTAAATTGCTGCCGAGACCGAGATAGGTTTGCATGATGCTGAATGTGTTAAAGTACAAATATAGTGAAAATAATGATAAATAATAAAACCAACATGAACTGATTTAAATGGTTCATCAAAAATTTCGTATGGCAAAAAAGTCAAATTACAACTACATGAAATTAAATCCTCAACAAATTGTTCTGACTGAAGACGGTTCTCATTCCGTATTGCATCCTGAACTGCACGAAACCTACCATTCCATTCACGGTGCCATACAGGAATCCGAACACACCTTTATTGATGCAGGCTTGCGACAGTGTAAGCAGTCTTCATTGAATATTTTGGAAATCGGCTTCGGAACAGGCTTGAATGCATTTTTGACTCTGGTTGAAACCGAGAAAACCCAACAAAAAGTGTTTTACACAGCTATTGAACTTTATCCGCTATCTTCGGAATCTGCTGCTTCATTAAATTATCCCGACCTCATTGCAAAAGATAAAAAGAATGTATTTTACCTTTTGCATAGCTCCCCGTGGCAAAAACACATTTCACTGACAAAGAATTTTAACCTGTATAAAATACTTGAAGATTTCACCACATTTCGTTTGACGGGAACGTACGACCTGGTTTACTTTGATGCTTTTTCGCCGGAGAAACAACCCGAAATGTGGACGAATGAGCGTTTCCAAATGCTGTATGATTGCTGTAATCCCAACGCCATACTGACTACCTATTGTGCCAAAGGGACGGTACGCAGGGCATTGCAGACAGCCGGATTTTCAGTAGAAAGAATTCCCGGTGCAAAAGGTAAAAGAGAAATGCTTCGGGCGAAGAAAACTTAATCTATTGCAGTGTCATGCATCATTTCATCCTCTTCATCTTCGTCCTCCTCTTCCTTTTTAGGCTTGCTGACCAAAATACTCAATTCGTACAACAAATAAAGAGGTAAGGCCACAACCGACATGGTAAACGGATCAGTGGTAGGTGTCACCAAAGCCGACAGTATCAGCAAAATTAAAAAAGCGTACGAACGTACCTTTTTCAGCATTTGTTTGTTAATCAATCCGATTTTCGATAACAAATATGCCAAAACAGGCATTTCAAACATAATTCCCAAACTGAAAGTCAGTATGTACAAACTGCCCATATACGATTGCAAAGCAATCTGATTGGGAACCAAAGCAGACACTTTATAGGTACCCAAAAACCTTACTGTCAGTGGAAAAATAATAAAATAGCTGACTATTACTCCTAAATAAAATAAGAATGAAGAAGATAAGAAAATAATGCCAACATGCGACTTTTCGTTGGGATATAATGCCGGTTGCACAAACCACCAAATTTCAAGTAAAATGTAGGGTACGATTAAGACTAATGCGATGCTGAATGAAGAAGTGATATGCGTCATCAACTGACCGGCGAGATTAATATTGATTAATTCAATATTGAAATCTTCCGGACATAAACCCGGAAACTTGAACAGTTCGGCTAATTTGCAAAGTGAACGATAAAACCAAAAGTCTGAACTTAAAGGTGCAAAAACGATCTCGTTGAACACAAAATCCTTAAAAGAAAAAATAGCTACAACAACTAAAAGTGCAGCCATTATTATGCGGAAGATGGTCCACCGCAACACCTCCAAATGCTCCCAGAACGATAAGTTTTTTCCTTCACTCATTCTTTTTGGCATAAGACCTGATGCTTATTTTTTTTCAAGGTCGTTCAGCGAGGTGTTTATTTCATCATCAACTTCTCTTACACCTTTTTTGAACTGACTGACGCCCTTACCCAAACCACGCATCAGCTCAGGAATTTTTTTACCACCAAAAATCAATAATACTACGAGGGCAATTAATATAATTTCTCCGGTACCTAAAGCCCATAAGGTAATCATGTTTAACATATTGCAATAATATTTTAGTTTAAGTGTGCAAATATACACTTTTTAAGTGAATTAAAATGATACGCGACTTTTTTTTTGAAACAATAAATCCAATAGCGTTAAAATTTTAGTATTATCGAAGGGAACTCAATAATGCAAAAAATAATTTTGATTGTAATTATTCAATAAATATTTACGATATTTGTTAACTCACTAATAAAAGTTTAATTATGAATGCGATGAGAATTAGATTGCTCTTTCTTTCCATCGTGTTAGGCATTTCTTGCATATTCTCTCAGCCCAATAACGATGATTACCGGTCGTATCGGGGAAAGGTCATTGATCAGCTAACCCATACGCCACTGACCTATTGCAATATATTGGCTGCAGGGACCAATATTGCAACCGTAACCAATGCTGAAGGGAATTTTTTACTGAAAGTTCCTATTGCCTCCCAACATGTAAAGTTAATCGTAAGCCATATAGGCTATAAAAGTCGCACAATAGAAGCAGATGAGCTTCAAGCTCAAAAAGGTATCATTGCCATGGAACAAGCAACCGTTGTTCTTCCTCAAATCAATGTGTTGACTCAAGATGCCAATGCTTTAGTGGCTTTGATGTTTGAAAAAATTCCTGAAAACTATCCCATGCAGGAAATGTTCATGACTGCCTTTTATCGAGAATCTATCCGAAAAGGAAGAAGTTATGTGTCTCTGTCAGAAGCGGTTGTTGAGATTCAAAAACAATCGTACAATAATTACCGGCAAGATTACGCAAGATTAATCAAAGCACGTAAACAAACCGACTACACGAAATTGGATACCCTGGTTTTTAAATTGATGGGTGGTCCCTACAACTGCTTATTTTTAGACGTCATGAAATATCCTGTATTTCTCATGACTGAACGGATGTTTGAGAAATATGATTTCACCTTGGACAATATCCAATGGATAGACGACAAGCTTATTTATGTGGTGGACTTCAAGCATCGACCTACTAAAGAAGAGGCGCTTTATGACGGAAAATTTTATATTGATGCCGCCTCCCTGGCTTTAAAGTCGGCAGTATTTAGTCTTGATTTAACCAATCAAACAGAAGCAATCAGGATGTTTATCCAAAAAAAACCTTTCAATGCCAAAGTATCACCGGTACAAGCCGATTATCGTATGGATTATGTCGAAAAAGACGGTAAGTGGTACTATGCTTACAGTCGTATCGAACTAGGCATAAAAGTAAACTGGAAAAAGAAACTTTTTAACAGTCATTATTTTTCTGCTATCGAAATGGCGGTTACCGATCACGAGATCAGCTCTGATGATAAGTCAATTAAATTCAGTGACCGACTTCGTACCCATGTAATTATTGCCGATAAAGCAGAAGGCTTTTCTGATCCCGATTTCTGGGGACCACACAACGTAATAGAACCTGATAAACCCATAGAAGCTGCTATCAGAAAAATTGGCAGAAAAGCTTTGTAGATGAGGTCCGGGGTCCGGGTTCCGGGTTCCGGGTTCCGGGGTGCGCGTTCACGAGTTCCGGTGTCGCGTGGTGCAAGTTCACGGGTTCTGGAGTTAGCGGGGATATTTGTTAATTTCAAATTTAAAAAAATATGTTGCCCCTTCAGGGCGCTCGGTATTTTGGGGTCATTATTAACCCAGAGCGTTGCTCTGGGCTGTCAAAGCCTGCCCTTTCAGGGCGTAAATAATTGAAAAACACCAGATTACGCCCCGAAGGGGCAATATATACCAGCCCAATGGCAACGCCTTGGGTTACCATGCGTGAAAAATGAAAATGCGCGGCGGTGTCTCATAAGTGCCCAACTGCTGCGTTACTTTCGATATTCGGGCTCAGTCACATACTTCAACGAGAGAATATCCAAAGACACAAAAAAGCCAACTATATCACAATGATGTGACCCAAAAAGTTGGCTTGGTTTATTAATTAATATCCTTTTCTCTGTGAAAAGTTTTTGCCATGCACTTAGAAAAAAGGCATTGTTATCTTTTGATAAGTTTCAAAGTTGTACATTGTCCGGCACTGCTTATTTTTACATAATAAATACCTTGAGTTAAGGCTGAGATGTCAAGTTGGGTAGCCGGACCGGAATGAACTGCCGACAATCTGCCTGAAACATCAAAGATATCCACAGCATTAATGCATTGATTCGAGCGGATATTTAAAATATCTTTCGCCGGATTCGGATATATGGAGGTGTGCACAGAACCATCCAAGGAAATTACTCCGGAAGTCTCCAATGGAGAATAATAATAATTAGAAACTTTCTGAGACTGACTATTATACTCGTTTTCCACTTTGTATGGCAAATTGTTTTCAAAAGGCAATATCAGATTTTCTGAGGGACAAGTGCTGTCTAATGTGATTTCTGTTTCCAATGCCAACACAAAAGCATCTTCAACAAAATAATATTCACGGTATATCACTTTATTATCATCTGATGCATTGTATATATATTCTTTTTTCAGGGTTGCCCTCCAGTCATTAATCGTGTCATTGTAGTTATAGTCAATTTGACAAACTAAATTTCCCGATTCATAGGTAAATTCTGTTTTGCTTTTATCTGACCATTGATTTTCCGGTATCAGCATTTGTTTGAGAATACACGAAAGCTCATTGCTTTGTTCATCATATTGATACACATCCTGTTCGATTAAAAGAAAAACATCATTTCTAAAAACGGAATATTCAATGTTCGACAGCAATCCGTCTTCATTGTAAAAACAAGTGGATTTTTTATCCGTAATCCATTGATTGTTAACAAAATTCTCCTGTTTTTCAACGGATAGTTTTTCTCCATCATACTCATAAACAGTTCTGGTAAAAGGAGTTATAACTCCCTCGCGAGGACGAGAAACGACTGAAGATGTTTTTTTACCGTTTTCATAAAAATGCTCAGTGAGGGTAGATAAATTATAAATCATATTGATACTGTCTTCCGTTACTATAAAAAACCGCTCGCTGATCAGTTGCCCCTGTTCGTTATACGAATATTGATACTTGGTAAAACCGGACACCAAGATGCTATCCAATTTTAACAAGGCTTCATTCGAAGAAGCAGCCAAGCATTTGCTTGTCTGGATCCATAAAAGACTCAATAAAATTAAAAATGTAGTTTTTGTTTTCATTGTTTGAGGTATAAATCTGTTGTTATTAAATTCACAACCGGATTATCCGGTGTCAAAATCTGAAATCTGAGGTTTTTAACACCTCATCTAAAGAATCCCGTAGGATTAAGAACTTTTCAAGTTTAATCGCATGTAAAGTTACACAAAATCTTAATGCCGTAATTTATAGATTATTTTACCGACTCTTAAACGTATAACCCAAAGCTATCCCCCCAAATGGCATAAATATTTTCCATAATTCAGGCTCACTGTCTTCGGTATCTTGATGATTCATAAACCAAATAAAAGGCGTAGCGGCAACTTTTAAGAAAAGACCCCCATTATTGTTTTGATAGCGATAGCCTATTCTAAAAGGAGCTGTCCAATCCCACCCTCGCCAAGGAACATGGTTCGCTCTGAATGTTACTCCCACACCCAATTCAAGATGGTGTTTTTTTCCATGCAAGTAGCTGATTTCAGGGGTAATGGGGAGCTCGAAAACACCAAACTTAAATCTGTTATTTTCCTTGTCAAATTCCGGTACATAACCCAATCCGCATTTAAAAGACAATTTATGTTTTTCTTGTATTTTCAGTGTATAATCATACCCCATGCTATATCCCCAAAAAGCATTTCCTAGTGCTTCCACATATATCGTATGCAGCCCTCGTTGTTGTTTGTCAGTACTTTCTTGTGCAAAGCAGTTATTATTCACCGATAATATGAATGACAGACAAAGGATAATTGATAAGAGTTGTTTCATGGTTGCTATCACTAGTGGAGCTGAATTAAATAAATTTGGCTCATTCGCATTATTGGACAAAGTAACGCAAAATAATTCAATAAAAAATGAGCAAAACTTCACCAATATTTTATCAATATTTCATCAAAGGCAAACATTGATCTTTTGTCCGTTTTCCAATCCCGCACCCCGAAACCCGGAACTCGCACCGCGGAACACGCGACCCCGAATATCGAAAGTAACGCAGTAGTTGAACAATATAAGACACCGCCAATACAAAAAAAGACCAATATACAATTTGCACATCGGTCTTTCCTACTTTTATCAAGTCTTCTAAAATTTATTACGACCAACAATTTCAATTTAGTTCATTTCAATTAGGCTGTTTAGATAATTCTCACCTATGGTAAATATATCATACGATATTTCGGAATTTACTTTTTTTTCTGTTTTATCATAAACATAATTTTCCATACGAGTTAAACTTGTTTTTAAATCAAATACATCCATGTATGTTTTGTTGTCTATAAAAAGATAAAATGTATCTACTTCTGAGGGAAATGTTTCAAATTTAGGGTCTCCCCAAAAAGCCTTATACACCTGAGACGGTGCTATACGAAATTCTTTTTCTTGAACATACGCTCCAATATGTTCAATTTTGATATCATGCTGAGTGTCGTTTTTTATACAATAATACACACCTGTTATTTTTTTACATCCGACTAAAGTACTCAAGATTAACAAAGTGCAAAATAATTTTGTTTTCATTTTTTTGTGAATTATAAATTTGTATAAAACTCGAATAATTTATCTAAATGCAAAAAAGAACAAATAGTAGCACTCGTAAGTACGAATGCTACTAAACATGCATTTTGATTCAATTTACTCTATCTCAATTAGGCTATCTATATACTCTTTATTAATACTAAAAACAGCATATGAAGCAGTCTTAGTTTTTTTTGTTGTATCATACACATAATTAAGCGGGCGAGTTAAGCTTGTTTTTAAATCAAATATGTCCATGTATTTTTTGTTATCCATGAAAACATAGAATGTGTCTTCTCTTGAAGGTAAAGTTTCAAAGTCAATAGAGGAGTAAAATGCCTCATACACCTGAGATGGTGCTATATGAAATTCTTTTTCTTGAACCCACATCCCAATATGTTCAATTTTGATATCATGCTGAGTGTCGTTTTTTATACAATAATACACACCTGTTATTTTTTCACATCCAACTAAAGTGCTTAAAATTAGCAAAGTGCAAAATAATTTTGTTTTCATTTTTTTGTGAATTATAAATTTGTATAAAACTCGAATAATTTATCTAAATGTTCTTCGCTAGGATTGTCATACATGCTTTTTAAATTATTTTTTAAGCCATTTAAGGTTTTTACTTTTTTAATGGCGTTTTCAATTTGTTGCAAAGTATAACCACTTACCTTGTCGTTTGCATATTGCGTAGTATCACCGTACATAACGCTTTGATTTGTAGTATCCATTAAATCAATGACAATTGGAGTGTATTTTCTTTCTAAGTCATTCATATCTATGATTTTAGCTTTAGTGATGTGTTGCCAATCCCACCGGCTTAAACTTGATACCGGGTAAATCTTTCTTGGGATTTCATAGGCCACACCTACTGCCCAGCTTTCTACAAGTATTTGATCGATTGACCAGAACAAATCTTTGTCAATTTCCCAGTGTGAAGTATGAGCTAATTCATGAATTGTCGTTTGGTATATCCATGCAGAGGTATTCTTTACCGTAGTGCCATTGTCATATTTCGAATGGCTATAGATACAAATACTTGGAATAGTGAACCAGCGCAATAGCGGGCTTGCGTAAGCTCTTCCAGCCGTATCATAAACACCAATTTTTACTCTTGGAGACCATGATGAATCTTTTGGAGGGGTTTTTATACCAAATGAAGAAATATTAAACCAATATGTAAAACAAGCTCTATGAACGTTGGCATACACAAATTGTATATTAGAATTATTTATTTTCACACTCCATGAATTTGTCACTGTATTCGGTCCGTTGTATGTTGCTTGCGCCCATACTCCATGGCGTATATCCCAATCTTCGCGTTCCCAAACGATGCTATAATCCACGGGTCCATTAAAGGTATAATTAAAAGTATATTCACCATTTGAGTTTGTATAACCGTATTTCGCAGTAAACCATCTTGATGCTCTAACCTTTACACCCTCAATGCCTATTTCTCGCTTTAAAACATCATCCTCTATTGTTATTCTTCCGCTTGGTTTAACTTTAACCTTCATCATACCATTTGTAGATTCTTTTTTGGAATAATATTCATTGCCGGTCAATTCAAACGATTTTTCTTCAATTAATGACCAGTCGTTGGTATCAATGGCTTTAACTTTCTGTGCAGCCGCCATACCCGAAGCTTCGCTTTCATCTTGCAATACTAGTTCAGAGATTATTTCATATTGAATGTCTCCGAATACATAATCAACAGGTAAAACAACATAAATCCATGTAAAACCGTCCTTAGGTAGATTTGGGTCATGATAATAACTACCTCCCTCAACTCTTTCGTATTCAAGCGGATAATCAAATAATTCATACCCTTGTTTTTTTAGTGCCTGATATTCGTCTTCTGTTTTCGGTAAGAATCTTACATATAAATTTGTCGCTTGAATATTCATCGGAGCTCGTAATAAACCATCGGCTTGTAATGCTTGATAAGCTTTTCGTATATTTTCAACAGAATATGGATTTTCTCGTTTTTTCCCAAGTTTAATCATTTCGGGATCTACGGGATCTACTGCTTTTGCAATTGGCTCAGTTAACTCTGTTAGATTATTGACTTCATTTTTATCACATGAAGTCAGAGCAAACGCCACAAAGGCAAATATATAAAATAGTTTTTTCATAAAACATAAAGGTATTGTGAATGCTGAAAAGAAATAGTATTTGTTTTGGTCTTTTCAATGCATTCGAATTAATTAATCATAATTTAAGTGGGGCTGTCTCAAAACATATATTCAACCCCAAAAACAACAAGGTGTTTTAGAAGTTGGGCATTTATGAGACACCGACTGAAAACATAAGTTTTCGCAGATTTAAAGTTCGTAAAGTAAACAAACTAACATGTCACATGGGTACAATTTCTTTGGACCCCAAGCATTTTTTGATTTTCGAAAATACGTCTTATGGCATTCGCATTCACGTATTTTACAGACTACTGTTGTTCGTATGCAAAATAATTAAAGTTGTACGGACTGTGTCGGTTATTGTGATGTATTATAAAAAAGGTTTGACAAACAGAATTTCAATCAATTTTTCTAAAAACAAATTTTGCTCATTCGAATGAGTGGACAAAGTAACGCAAAATAATTCAATAAAAAATGAGCAAACCTTCACCAATATTTCATTAATATTTCATCAAAGGCAAACATTGATCTTTTGTCCGTTTTCCAATCCCGCACCCCGGAACTCGCGACCCCAAATATCGAAAATAATGTGGTTGCTGAGCGAAGTCTAAGGCTGCTGTTGGGAGTTTATGGAACACCGCCAATACAAAAAAGACCGATATACAATTTGCACATCGGTCTTTCCTACTTTTATCGAATCACCTGAAATTTATTTTTTTGCTTTCAGCGCTTCTTTTTCTTCTTTCTTTTTAAGAAATTCGTAAGCTATCGGAGAAGCGAGGAAAATGGATGAATAAGTCCCCATTACAATACCGAACAGCATCGCGAAAATAAAGCCCCGGATAGTTTCGCCTCCAAATACGAATATGATGAACAGCACCAAGATAGTACTCATAAAGGTACTGAAGTTACGGCTCAATGTCAGATTGATAGAGTCATTGATAACTGTTTTTTTATCACGTTTCGGGTATAGTCTCACATTCTCACGGATACGGTCGAATATCACCACCGTACTGTTTACCGAATATCCGACTACAGTCAGTACAGCAGCAATAAATGCCTGATCAATTTCTAAAGAGAAAGGTAAGACTCCATAGAACAAGGAGAAAATTCCTAAGGTTAGTAAAGCATCATGAGTCAATCCTACAGTAGCGCCCACGGAGTAGCTGACATTGCGGAAACGCAACAAGATATACAAACCGATAGCAACAATGGCAAAGAGAACTGCCCATACGGCTGCACGTTTGATGTCATCCGCAATCGTAGGACCCACCTTTCCGGAACTTAAAATATGGAATTCGGAAAATTCTTCCAAAGAAGCATCATCCAACAATGGTTTTAAGTGTTCATACAGACGCGATTCAATTTCATCGTTGATCTCTTCCGCGGTTTCATCAATCTTGTATTTTGTAGAGATTCTCACTTGATTATCCGATCCGATGGTAATCACCTGAACCTGTTCTCCATCGAACGCATCCGACAACATATCACGGACATCCTGGGTTTTCACGGACTCGTTAAAACTCACTACATAATTTCTACCCCCACTAAAATCAATGCCCAAACTAAATCCTCTGGTGGCAAAAGAAATAACAGTAATAAGAACCAGTACGCCTGAGAAAATATAGGCATATTTTCTTTTTCCGACAAAATCAAAACTGGTATTCTGGAACCAACCGGCAGTTATTTTTGTCGTGAAAGGCAATTCTTTAGCATTCTTACTATTAGCATATGCATCTAACATCAAGCGAGTTAAGAATACTGCCGAGATAAATGAAGTGATAATACCTATGATTAAGGTATTGGCAAAACCCTTGATAGGTCCTGTACCAAAGACAGACAATACAATACCGGTGATCAAGGTTGTCAAGTTGGCGTCAATAATGGCAGAAATGGCTCCTTTGAATCCATCACCAATAGCCCGCTTCATCGATTTTCCGGCAGACATCTCTTCCCTGGCTCGTTCGTAAATCAACACATTCGCATCAACCGCCATCCCCATGGTCAGCACAATACCCGCAATACCGGGCAAAGTCAGCACCGCAGAGAAGGAAGCTAATATCCCTAAAAGGAAGAAAATGTTGGCAAGCAAGGCTATGTCTGCAATCAAACCGGGAATAGCGCCATAATAGAAAATCATATATAGCATCACTATGAAAAAGGCAATCACAAAAGAAATCAAGCCCCGGTTAATTGCTTCCTGACCCAAAGAAGGACCTACTACGTCTTCGTGCACGATACGGGCAGGAGCAAGCATCTTACCCGATTTCAATACGTTGGCAAGGTCCTTTGCTTCTTCAACCGTAAAGTTGCCGGTGATCTGAGACTGTCCGCCTGTGATTTTCGTATTTACAGTGGGGAATGAATACACATAACCATCCAATACAATGGCAATGGATTTTCCGATATTTTCTTTAGTCATCCTCGCCCAAATCTTAGCTCCTTCGTTGTTCATACTCATTGACACATTGGCATAAGCAGACATCTCGCTAAAATCAGCACGGGCATCGGTAACTACTTCACCGCCCAGGGGAGCACGATTATCACGATTGGTTTTGATGGCAATTAACTGATAGATGCTTTCGCGCTCATCAATGGCTTTTACCGTCCAAAACAATGCTAAGTTAGGAGGCAACAATTCCTTCACATATCTTTCTGTAAAATAACTATTGATAGTGGAAGTATCTTTGTAATGTGCATAGCCGACAACCGGACCTCTTCCAAACTGACCGGTCTCCATGCCGGGAACTTGCAACACAGCAAACAGAGGATGTTCCTTTTTCAATTGTGCCTCATCTATCGCAGCCTCGGCAGATTTTTCTGAATCTTGCTTCAATGCAGCAAGCAGACTGTCTTGTTCACTCATAGGAGCAACTTGTTCTACCGTCTCTTTTGCTTCAACAGTAGCTGCAACTTCTTGCTCAGGACTTTCTTCCGACCGTTTACTTGCCAATACCCTATCCACCTCTATCAAATTGGTTGCGATTTCAGTGAGATCGTAAGTTTCCCAGAACTCAAGATTGGCTGATCCTTGCAATAGTTTACGCACGCGTTCCGGTTCTTTTACACCCGGAAGTTCTATCAAAATACGTCCGACATTATTTCTATCACGTTGGATATTCGGTTGTACAACACCAAATCGGTCGATACGGGAACGCAACACATTGAATGAATTGTTGATCGCATCGTCAATTTCGGTTCTCAAAACAGCAACCACCTCATCATTGGTGGATTTCAAGGAAATTTTATCTTTCAAATCCATGGTGCTGAAGATAGAAGCCAACTGTCCCTGAGGATTAATCTCTTTGAAAGCAGTTGCGAAAAGATCTAAAAAGTCAATCTGACTACTTGTCTTTTGCCGCTCTGCTGCCATTTGCAATGCTTGAACAAAATCAGGACTATTGTTGTGCCCCGACAAAGCTTTCAGAATGTCAACAACCGCTACTTCTAAAGTTATGTTCATTCCTCCCTTCAGGTCGAGACCTAAATTGATTTCTTTTTCCCGACATTCTTTCAGGGTATAACCTAAATATACTTTTTCAGCGGAAATGGAATCAAGGTATTGATATTCTTTCATAACATCTCCACCCGCATATTCTTTGGCTCTTTTACCATAAATGCCTGTTACGATCGAAAATGAAAGATAAAACATACTGACCAAAGCCAGCACAATCAGTAAAAATCTGACGAGACCTTTATTTTGCATGGAATTTCTTGTATTTTAATTAAAACTATATATTTTTTCGAGCCGCAAATATAATATATTTTTTTGATTCCTACATTGATTATAGTGATAATAAGTTGTTTTGACTGAAAGTGTAGATGTGTTTTTCCTTTAAAAAAACTAAACAACTTAATCATGCAGATTTATTAAAGTAGCGAATACAAGTATTTTTTATGAACAATCAACAACCCAAAAGAGCTAATTAAATAAATAATGACTATTTTTGTAGCCGGATTATCAATCAATAAAAAAATAAATATATGGTAAGTTACAAAGAACTTGGTTTAGTTAACAGCAAAGAATTATTCAAAAAAGCCATCAAAGGTAAATATGCCATTCCTGCTTTTAACTTCAACAACATGGAACAATTACAGGCAATTATTGCAGCCTGTGTAGAAACTAAATCGCCGGTTATTTTACAAGTATCGAGCGGTGCGCGCAAATATGCCAACCAAACCCTGTTGCGCTACATGGCACAAGGAGCGGTTGAATATGCCAAAGAGTTGGGATATGCCATCCCTATCGTATTGCACTTAGACCACGGTGACAGCTTTGAACTATGCAAAGACTGTATCAACATGGGTTTTTCTTCAGTTATGATTGACGGTTCACACCTTCCTTATGAAGAAAATATTGCCTTGACTAAAAAAGTGGTTGAATATGCACATAAACATGATGTAACGGTAGAAGGCGAGTTGGGTATATTGGCAGGTGTTGAAGACGACGTAATGGCTGAACACCACACCTATACCCGTCCGGATGAAGTGGTTGACTTTGTTACCCGGACCGGAGTTGATTCTTTAGCCATTTCCATCGGAACTTCACACGGAGCCAATAAATTCACTCCTGAACAATGTACCCGTGACAAAAATGGCGTGCTTATTCCGCCTCCATTGCGTTTCGACATCCTGGAAGAAATTGAAAAACGAATTCCGGGATTCCCCATTGTTTTACACGGTTCTTCTTCAGTTCCGCAGGAATACGTTAAGACAATCAATAAATACGGTGGTAACTTAAAGGATTCCATCGGTATTCCGGAAGATCAATTGCGCCATGCTGCTCAATCGGCTGTTTGCAAAATAAACATTGACTCTGATGGTAGATTGGCAATGACAGCCGCTGTACGCGAAGTGTTTGCCAAGAATCCTGCTGAATTCGACCCGCGCAAATACTTAGGTCCTGCCCGTGAAGAATTAAAGAAACTGTACATGCATAAAACCAAATATGTATTGGGTAGTGCAGGGAAAGCGTAAAAATAACGAAGAACGAAGAACGAAAAACTAAGAACTGATTTAGTTTTCTAATTATAAAGGGGCTGTCTCAAAAGTAAAGACAGCCTTTTTTCTGTCTTCCGCACTTTTTGTTGCAATACCCTGTAACTCTTTGATAATCAAATATTATTTTAGGGTATTGCAATGCTGAAAACGGGAGAAATTCTTTTTTGCACCTCGATTTTAGAGCAAGATTGATTAAGATTTCATCTTGCTCTTTTGTTTTTTAGGACTTTTCTTTTTAATGTAGTGTCCTAAAAAGTGTATATTCTTATTTTTCAAGAAATTATTAAAAATTAGGATATTAATTTTCATTCAAAGAATTGTTCATTTCAATCAGATGATATATATTTGTATCATTCTTTCAAAAAAATAATACTATATGAACGCTCACAACCCCAACCATATCATTCATGAAATTACCCCCTTATCGTATAAAGACTGTTTTTACCTTGTAGAAAGACACAAAACGGAATTCACCTATCCTCTTCATTATCACTCTGAATACGAACTTAATTTCGTTGAAAATGCTGCCGGTGTAAGACGTGTTATCGGTGATTCGGTGGAAATAATCGGGAATTATGATTTAACCCTTATAGCCGGCGAGAAATTAGAACATGTCTGGGAGCAACACCACTGCACATCAAAAAATATTCGGGAAATTACCATTCAATTTTCTCCCGATCTGTTCTTGGAAAATTTCTTAAATAAAAACCAGTTCAACAGTATCCGAAAAATGTTTGAAGTGGCGAAAAAAGGCATTAGTTTCCCTATGGAAGCCATTTTGAAAGTATATTCCATGCTGGACACGTTGGCGTCGGAAAAAGAAGGCTTTTATGCTGTAATTAAACTACTTACCATTCTTTATGAGCTTTCGCTTTATGATAACATCAAAGTGCTTTCAAGTTCGTCCTTCGCTAACATTGATGAAAGCTCGGACAGCCGACGAATTTTAAAAATTTACAACTACATTAACACCCATTACAAGAACCCAATACGACTGGAAGAATTGGCAAATCTTGTAGGAATGTCACCGGTTTCATTCAGTCGTTTTTTCAAACTGCGTGTCAATAAAACCATTTCCGACTATATTATCGATATCCGTCTCGGTCATGCAAGCAGACAATTGATTGACACCACTAATTCCATAGCCGAGATTTGTTATGAGTGTGGATTTAACAATTTATCTAATTTCAACCGGATTTTCAAAAAGAAAAAAGACTGTTCTCCTAAAGAATTTCGTGAAAATTTCCGAAAGAAGAAATTAATTATTTAACAGGTAAGCTAAAATAGTATTATCTTTTGATAAATAACGCAAAATTAAAATCTCCCTTTTTAATTTAATTTGCATTTCTGAAGTCTAACCATAAAAAAGACACCATAAAAATGCGTTTATTTTACATTCTGTTAAGCGTTATATTCGGTTGTACAACCTGCAACGACAATAACTTACCTCCCCAAAATAAATCTGTTGTAGAACTCAATGGTCAGCTTTCCGTTCAGGGTACTCATTTAATCAATACTCAAGGCGATACGGTAATGCTCAAAGGCGTCAGTTACGGCTGGCACAATTGGTGGCGCCGATTCTACAACGACACATCCGTTACCACATTTTCCACCGACTGGCATTGCAGTGTAGTACGTGCTGCCATGGGCATAGAGCCGGATAATGCTTATCTAAAAAATCCTGATTTTGCCATCAAATGTGTAACAAAAATTGTTGATTCTGCTATTAAAAACGGTATTTACGTGATTATCGACTGGCACAGTCATCACATCAAAACACAGGAAGCCGTTGCATTTTTTGAAAAAATGGCAAGCAAATACAATGCTTATCCGAACATTATCTACGAAATCTTCAATGAACCGGAAGGGGATGTTTACACCTGGCAACAGGTCAAAGAGTATTCCGAAACGGTAATTAAAGCCATCCGCACCATCGACACCAAAAATCTGATCCTGGTCGGTTCCCCACATTGGGATCAGGATATTCACATCGCTGCCGACAATCCGATAACAGGCTACGACAATATTATGTACACATTACATTTTTATGCAGCCACTCACAAACAAAACCTCCGCGACAAAGCTGACTACGCCTTGAACAAAGGTCTTCCGCTGTTTGTGTCGGAATGTGCCGGAATGGAAGCTACGGGAAATGGTCCTATCAATTACGTAGAATGGCAAAACTGGCAGAATTGGATGGAAAAATATTCCATTAGTTGGGTAGCCTGGTCAATATCCGACAAGGACGAAACTTGTTCGATGCTTCATAAAACTGCATCATCAGGGGGAATATGGACTGACAAAGACCTGAAAGAATGGGGAAAAATCATAAAAACCGAATTATCAAAAACGAAATAAAAATACATTTATCGCAATTATTCTTAATCCTTATTTTCGGTTTCACCGTAGGGAATTAACAAATGATGTTGGGTGTGGGGTGCATGTTGATACAAATTCAACCATTACGATAAAAAAGTATTAGCAAAAGATAAAATTATACTTGAATTACCTAATTTGATATTTTATTTTTGCAACATATTAACTTTATTAATTCAATAATACAAAAAAAAAGAATTTTATGAAGAACATTTTTATGTTATTTATGGCTCTTATCATGAGCTTGCCTATTATGGCTCAACAACACAGGGTTACTGGAGTTGTTGTAGATCAGAAAGACGGATCTGCCATAATTGGTGCAAATGTTACGGAAAAAGGGACCAAGAACGGAACAGTTGCTGACGTGAATGGTAACTTCACCATTGATGTTACTTCAGCGCGTCCTACACTCGTCATAACAAGTGTAGGATACAAAACAGTGGAAGTGGTTGTAGGCAGCCAATCCTTTGTAAGAGTAACAATGGTAGAAGAAGTTTCGCTTTTGGACGAAGTAGTGGTAGTGGGTTACGGAACCATGAAAAAAAGTGACTTATCCGGAGCTTCGGTTTCGGTAAGTGAAGAAAAAATCAAAGGTTCCATCATCACTAACTTAGACCAGGTATTTCAGGGACGTGCAGCCGGTGTTACTTCTGTAATTACTTCAGGGGCACCCGGTTCGTCAGTGTCTATACGTGTCCGTGGTCAATCAACCATTAACGCAAATGCCGAACCGCTTTATGTTATTGACGGTGTAATTGTTCAAGGTGGCGGTAACAGTGGTGCTTCATTCGGATTAGGTGATGCTCTTGGAAACGGAAGTACATCTACCATTTCACCCCTTTCCACCATCAGTCCGTCCGACATTGTGTCTATGGAAATCTTAAAAGATGCCTCCGCAACTGCTATTTATGGAGCACAAGGTTCCAACGGGGTTGTCTTAATCACTACAAAACGTGGTAAAGCCGGAGAAGCCAAATTCTCCTACGAAGGCATGACCGGTTGGCAACGTCAAGCATCAAGGATAGACATGATGAATTTAAGAGAATTTGCCGAATTCAGCAATTCTGTATCTGCCGAAAGTAATTCAAGAGATATCCATCCCGAGTTTCAAGATCCGAGCCTTTTGGGCATTGGAACCAATTGGCAAAATGCTGTATTCAGGATTGCACCTACGCAACAACATCAGTTATCTGCTCAGGGAGGAACTGAAAATGTAAAATATTACGTTTCCGGAACCTACCTAAATCAGTTGGGTACTATTATCGGAACAAAATTTAACCGATATTCTTTCAGAGCCAATTTAGATGCTCAATTAAAAAAATGGCTCAAATTAGGAGTTAACACCATGTTTTCCATAACTGATGAAAGAATTGGATTGGCAGACAGCGACCAAGGTATCGTTAAATATTCACTCTTAACCCCTCCCGATATACCTATCTACAACTTAGACGGGACGTATGCCAGTGTAATTCGTGAAGGTTATACACGCGTCAACCCCATTGCAATGGCATTGGACGAAGATATTTTACTGGGAAGAAAAAAACTGACCGGAAGTATCTTTGCTGATATAAATCCCTACAAACCACTCGTTTGGCATACAGAATTAGGTTACGACATCGGTTCTTCACGCGGAGAACGATTCCTGCCTGCAGTAACATACGGAAACTGGAGTCGTGACAAAAACATGAGTTCAATCCAAAGAAATGATAACTTTTTCTGGCAGTTGAAAAACTACCTGACCTTTACCGGTAAAATAGGCGATATGCACCACTACACCGCTATGTTGGGACAAGAACTTTGGGAATCGAAATGGGAGTATCAAAGCGTATCTTCCACCGGATTGCCTTCAAACGACATTCACAATCCAAATTTGGGTACCGACCCGAAAATCAATGCCGGTTTCGGAAGCGGAGCAATGGCTTCATTCTTCGGAAGAGCTACATACAATTACGGCGACAGATACATGGGAACTTATACGTATCGTTACGACGGTTCATCCAACTTTGGTCCGAAAAACAGATGGGCAGGATTCCATTCATTCGCTGCCTCATGGCGATTCAGCAACGAAAAATTCTTCGAACCTCTCTCTCCCGTTATCAGCAATGGAAAGCTTCGTTTAGGATGGGGACAAACCGGTAACTCCAATATCGGAGGATACGCCTGGGGTGCAGCCATTTCAAAAATGAATTCAGGTTTAGGACTCGGATATCGTCAAAGTAATCTTGCCAATCCTTACATCAAATGGGAAACACAGGAACAGTGGAATGCTGGTTTGGATTTGAACTTCTTCAAAGACAGGATTTCGTTGGTAGTTGACGTTTATGACAAAACATCAGGCGATATGTTGATGCTTTTGCAACTACCTTCTTACATGGGTACACGCGGTAACGTTTCATCAGCATTGACATCTCCGAGAGGAAATTATGGAACCATCAATAACAAAGGGTTGGAATTCACTATCAACACCCGAAATTTTGTCGGTGATTTTGAATGGGATACCGAATTCCAAATGTCATTTAACAAGAATATGCTGGTTGCACTGGACGGAACTGATGCCGCACAAATTGAAGGATACGGACAATGGAGCGACGTAGTTACCCTCTCCAAAATTGGTGAGCCACTTTACAGCTTCTACGGTTATCAGGTTGAAGGTATTTACCAAAATCTGGAGGACTTGCAAAATTCTCCGAAAGCTGAAAAATATCCTGCAAACGGCGTGTTCAATCGTTGGAACACAGTTTGGCCGGGCGACATTAAATTCAAAGATTTAAGCGGACCTGAAGGTAAACCGGATGGAATTATTGATACGTACGACCGTACCTACATTGGCTCTCCAATGCCTAAATTTACCTACGGTATGACCAATACATTCCGTTATAAAAATATGGACTTGACTATATTTATCAATGGAACTTACGGTAATAAAATTTTCAACTACATGGGAATGGAACTTTCGGGTATGACCAGCACCTGGAACAATCAATTAAAAATTGTTACCGATCGTGCACGCATGGAACCAATTGACCCGAACAAAGTATATCCGATTACCGATTCAGGCAACAACACCATTTGGAACTGGTTTGACGACGTTACCAACGTTCGCGTAAAGAATCCGAATGCAAAAATTCCGCGTGCTATGTACAATGACCCGAACGATAACAACCGCATCAGCGACAGATACATTGAAGACGGCTCATACCTCCGTATCAAAAACATCACGTTCGGCTACAATCTACCTCGTACATTAATTAAAAAAGCCGCATTAGAAAATGTACGCGTTTATGTAAACATCCAAAACCTGTATACATTCACCAAGTACAGCGGATATGATCCTGAAGTGGGCGCCAGCACAGCCAGTGCTAATGTTTATGGATTGGACAATGGACGTTATCCATCGCCACAAACTTATTCCTTTGGGATTAATCTTTCATTCTAACTAATAAAAATAAAACACTCTTATGAAAAGATTTAATATACTAAAAAGCCTGATTATAGTTCTATTTGTAACGGTTGGAGCTACTTCTTGCGAAGATTTCCTAACCCGACCGACAATAGACAATTATACGGTGGATAGTTTCTATCAAACAGACGCACAGTGTTTTCAGGCAATCAATCCTGTGTATAATTCGCCGTGGTACGATTTTCAACGTGGTTTTTTCAAAATAGGTGAAGTTTTATCGGGTAATTATCATTGGAGACAATCTCCTTACCTAACTTTCACCATCAACTCCACGGATGCTGACTTGGTAAATATGTCCGCTTCATTATGGTCGGTAAATGCATATTGTAACGGAATTATCGAAAACATTGACATGAAGTCGGGCAAAGATGTAACTCTTGCTACAAAAAACACAGTAAAAGGCGAGGCTTTGGTGTGGAAAGCAATGGCATATTTCTACCTGGTACGCATTTTCGGTGCAGTACCTATCATACACAATAATTCAGCCGAAATAGCCGCAAAAAATTACAATCAAGTATTCAAAGCTACTATTCCGAATGTTTATGATTACATCATCATGACGTTGGATAAAGCTATAGAATGGCTTCCGGAACAAAACCAACCCGGCAGAATTGACAAATACACTGCTTATGGTTTATTGGCAAAAGTTTATCTGACAAAATCGGGCTATGGAATGTCAGGCTCAAGAAACACAGAAGACTTGGCTAAAGCCGCTGAATATGCTAAAAAAGTAATTGACGAAAGCGGACGCACATTGATGCCGGTTTATTCGGATATTTTCCGTTTGAAAAACAATTTCAGTCAGGAAAGTTTACTGGCATGGCACTGGGTTGTTTCCAACAAATGGACATCTCAAAATACGTTGCAATCAGACCTCGGTATCAATGGTATAGATGAATACGGGGCAACTTGGGGCGGATGGAACGGACCATCAGTTGATTTGCAGGACGCTTTTGGCGAAAACGCATTGAGCCTGACAAGAAACAACGTGGATGACCGCCGTAAAGCTACTATGATGATGTATGGCGATAAATACGAATATTTCTGGGTGGACAAGGGCGGTTTAGATTACAATGAATTTGCTATCAACAGAGCTGAATATGAAAGCGCCGTTGGTGCAAACGAAGTGAAACACATCGTAGGAAACAATAACGACCATATTATTGGTACAGGAACAAGCATGGACCGTATGGCAACCAGTTTGAGTACTCATATTTTAAGACTTGCCGATGTGTACCTGATTTATGCCGAAGCTATACTTGGAAACAATGCCACTACTTCCGATCCATCGGCTTTGAAGGCATTTAATGACGTACGCGGACGTTCGGTGCAGAGTCATACTCCTAAAACTTCTCTTACCTGGAGTGATATTTGGAAAGAACGCAGACTGGAATTGGCTTGTGAAGGTGATCGCTGGTACGATTATGTACGCTGGCACTACTATGAACCTGCAGAAGCCATTGCTGAACTTAAAGGTCAGAGAAGAAACGGTTATTATGGATTGGGCGAATATTACAAAACCGGAATTTTGAATCCGGCAATAACAACTTACAACACATCCGCTCCGGCTCCTAACATCCAGGATAAAGATTTCGCATTGCCATTCCCGGATACCGACCTGACCATGAATCCTAATTTGCTAAAAGATCCTGTTGAATTCGATTTGACAACCATTCATTATTAAACTTTTAAGGAATCAATCAATATGAAAAACGAACTAAATACTACAAAATTAATTCAGTTATTATTTATTGCATTAATATCTGTTTTCTCATTTACAGCTTGCGATGATAATCCTGATAAATATGAGATGACCGACGGAATTCCTGAAGTGTATTATGTACGAGTTCCGTCACCCGCATCTGCCGATTCGCTACTTGTTCAGGCTTTCATGAACAATACCATCTGCTTGGTAGGTAAAAATTTGCGAAGTATCAAAGAGCTTTGGTTTAACGACCAAAAGGCTATTCTTAATTCCAGTTTTATTACCGATAAAACGTTATTGGTAACCGTACCGAAAACTATTCCGGTAATAGTAACCAATAAAATTTACATGATTACCAAAAACAATGACACTATTCCGTATAACTTTGCCGTACAAGTTCCGGAGCCTTATGTGGCAAGCATATCTTGCGAATATGCTCATGACGGCGATGTGGTTACACTGTATGGTGACTATTTCATCAACGATGCTAATGTTCCTTTGACTATTTCTATGGCAGGAAACATTCCTGTTACGGAAATTCTTTCAATAGAAAAAACTCAAGTGAAATTCAAAGTTCCGGCAGGCTCCCAAAAAGGCTATCTGACTGTAAAATCCATTTACGGAATTGGACGTTCGCACTTCCAATTCAGAGATGACCGGGGAATGATTCTGGACTGGGATGTATTAAAAGCAAACGGTGGCTGGCGTGCCGGAAAAATTAAAAATACAAATCCGACCGGCATCAGCGGAAACTATGTTTATTTTACAGGATCCATTAGTGGCGAGGCTTCCAAAGATTGGGATGAAGATAATTTCTCATTCAATCTCTGGGGTTCGGCAAGCGGACGTCCGGAAGGCGATTTGTTCACTACCGCTCCTTCTGCTTCGCAAATTAAATTTGAAATCAATGTTACACAAGCATGGTCATCGTTGGCTTTACAAATGATTTTTACACCTTGGGCTACACAAGGCACCAACGGCTATATTGCCGACAAGAAAACTCCGAGAGGACTCTGGAGACCTTGGCAAGGATTAGCAAAAGGATACACCACCGACGGCTGGGTAACCGTAGCATTGCCACTTACCGATTTTAAATACTATCACGACGGTTCTGTTGGTGAAATGGCCGGTCCGGGTAATTACGGCGGATTGACTTTCTTTGTTTACCATGGCGGAATAGCGGGAACTTCATGTGAGCCGTACATTTGCATTGATAACATTCGGGTAGTTCCTATAGAATAATACTTAACTTAAATTTTATAAACTAAATAAATATGCAAACAAGAAGAAACATATATACAGCATGTCTGCTAATAGGCGTGCTTCTGCTCACCGGATTCGGACTTACATCCTGCGAAAAGGAAAAAATAGACACCAAAATTATTTTGAACTCTTTCGGTCCATCCCCTGCTTTGCGTGGCGGTGAGTTAAGATTTATCGGAAACAATCTGGATAAAGTAACATCCATCATTCTTCCGGGATTAAAAGAAAGTACAACGGTAGAAGTAACAGATATCACCGTTGTAAACGAACGTGAAATAAAGATAGAAATACCACAAGATGCCGGTGAGGGTATTGTTACATTGAAAACTCCACAAGGAGATATAAAAACCAATACTCCTATTACCTATTCGGAACCCATAATGATTGAAAGTGTTACACCGACTACGATAAAAGCCGGTCAAACCCTGACAATCACAGGCGACTATCTGAATTTGATTAAAAGTGTCATTTTCTTTGACAACGTTTCGGTTGCCGATAGCGTATTTATATCGCAAACAAGAAAAAAGATTGAAGTAACAGTACCGGCGGAAGCACAAACTGGTAAAATTATACTTTCAAACGGCGAAGAAATTCCAATCGAAATTTACTCAAAAGAGACAGTTAACATCGTTCTCCCAACTATCACTTCGATAGCTCCTACTACCATTAAACCGGGGGCAACATTAACCATTACCGGTAAAGATTTGGATTTAGTAAGCAAGGTTGAATTTGCCGGCGGAAAAATAATTCCGACTTTTACGGTAAGCAAAGACGGAACAACGATTACTGTTACGGTACCTAACGATGCACAGGACGGAATAATTAAGTTAATTGCCAAATCGGTTGTTTCGGTGGAAAGCACCGACAAACTGACGATGGTTATGCCTTCGAACCTGGTAGTAACTCCTACGGAAGTTAAAAACAAGGGTTCGATGACTATTTCAGGAACAAATCTTGATTTAGTTTCTGAAATTAAATTTGGTACATTGATAGCTGCTATTACCAATAAAACGGCAACTCAAATTACCTTAACTGTTCCTGAAGAAGCAACAGCTACGGTAGCCACTTTGGTTACCTTATCGACCAAAACTGTTGACACGCCGGCATTTACTTATATAAAACCAACAATTACGGCACTAACTCCGACAACATTAATGGCGGGCACCGATTTAACCATCACAGGCACCGATCTTGACTTGGTTAAACAGGTAAAATTCCCGTCTTCTGCTAAAATTGTTGATGTAACTCCGGCTTCTGCCACATCATTTGTGGTAACAGTACCTACCGATGCTACATCGGGTAATGTTACTCTCATTACCATAAACGGAACAGAAGTGGTTTCGCCAATGACACTAACAGTAACAGCCGCTGATATACCGGTAATCACAAGCATGCCTTCCGTAATTAAACCGGAGCAGTTATTGGTAATTCAGGGCACAAAACTGAATTTGGTAGAATCAGTCATTTTTGAAAATGGCATTAAAGCCGTTAATTTCGGCACACGTTCGGAAACAACACTGGAAGTATATGTTCCCGAAGATGCACTGAAAGGCGCAAATGAAATTCAATTTGTAACATTTTCCGGTAAAATTGTAAAAGCTACGGTAAACATTATGGGAACAGACCCAATATTACCGACAACAGTCATGCTTACTAATTTCAATGGAGGTGGTAATTCACAATCAACTTGGGGCACTCCATTCTCTTTTGGCATACCAAGTATTCCATTGGACGGCACTGCATGTATGATAGGCAATTCAAATGTGAGTGGCTGGACGTGGTCTTGGGCTGCCAATTGGGGTACATTACCCGCATTAAGTGATCCTGATTTATATGTTTTCAAAATGGATATTTGCATCACGAAACCTGTTCTGTCAGGTGTAAGTGCGGGTATGTGTTTTAGAGGTTGGGATAATTCCATAACATTAGGAAATATTTTTGCCACTTCTACCGATGGCAATTGGATAACATTAAAATTTAATCTTAATCCGGGAAATCCAATTAATGGCACCGGAGATTTCGGATTTTATTTGAGTTGTTCAGAAACTATTGATTTATCAGGAGTTTATATTGATAACTTCCGTTTCGATCTTAAATAAAATTAATAAATAAAATAAGCAGAAGAGAGTCTTTCATACTCTCTTCTGCTTATTAAAAAACATTCATTATGGACTGGTATGAATTGGTATTACAAATTTTCTGTTTTGTTTCTTTTGATTTTTCTTTCATGTAAATCAGACCCTGGAACTTCAGGTGAAATTACTCCGCCTCAACTAGTATCTATCAATCCGCCTAACGATGCAAAAGATGTATCTGAAAACATCACCGAAATTATGCTTTATTTCAATGAAAATGTAACATTGAAAACACCCTATACCATCACTCTCAACGGAAGTCCGTTAAACAATATACAGCCGGGAATCCAAAAAGACCTGAAAATACCTGTTTCCGGATTAAAAATATCTACTGTTTACACACTGATTATTCCGGCAAATACCATCAAAGGTCCATCCGGCATATTCATTGACAAAGAAATTAAATCTACGTTTACTACATATACTCCACCTATACGAAAATTTTCTCCTCAAACCCAAAAAGTAATGGATTTCTTAACGCAAACGTACGGAAAGAAAACCATTTCAGGCACTATGGCAAATGTCAATTGGAACACCGAAGAAGCAGACTGGGTTTATGCTCTGACCGGAAAGTATCCGGCGCTGAACTGCTTTGACTATGTGCATCACATCTATTCACCCTCTGATTGGATTGATTATTCCAATACAAGCGTAGTGGAAAACTGGTGGAACGCCAACGGATTGGTATCCATTATGTGGCATTGGAATGTACCTGCAAATACTGCCGGTCAATATGCTTTTTATTTAGGCTCCGAGAACAATCAGACACTTTTTGATGTGAGCAAGATAAGTGATATAAATTCGGACGAATATAAGATAATGCTGAAGGACATAGACATTATTGCCGATTATCTAAAACTCCTGAAAGATAAGAACATACCTGTCATCTGGCGTCCTTTGCACGAAGCTGCCGGCAATACAAATTCTTACACGGGCGGCAAAGCGTGGTTTTGGTGGGGAGGAAAAGGTGCAGTTCCATTCAAAATTTTATGGAAATTCATGTTTGACCGCTTAACTAACTACCATAAACTGGATAATTTAATTTGGGTATGGACTTCGGAAGGTAACGACCCTGACTGGTATCCGGGTGATGCATACGTGGATATAGTTGGTAGAGATTTGTATCCTGAGTCCAATGTACACGCATCACAATTATATGAATTTAATAAGGTAAAAGCAATCGTTGATAATCATAAAATGATTGCACTCTCGGAATGCGGCGGAATTCCCGACCCTAATTTAATGTTTGAAAAAGGAGACACCTGGCTTTGGTTTATGCCATGGTACGGGGACTTCACCCGAAAAGACACTCAAAATGGCATATATTGGAATACGGTTATGTCAAACTCAAACGTAATTACACGCGACCAAATGCCATCGTTGAAATGATTTTATCATTAATTTATAATAATTATTTGGGGAATCGTTTATGAATTATAGAATTGAAAATTGAGAAACTTAAAACACATATAAAAAATGAAATTCAAATTAATCACCATCGCTCTAATCTTAATCGTATCATCAGCAATAGGATGTAATAAAAAAGCGGAAAAAAGTAATTCCTTTCAATCAGAATCTGTAGTACTGACTGCTGAAACCCAAAATCTGCTAAAAAGCCTCAAATCGATCCCTGAAAAAGGATTTATGATAGGACATCAGGATGACCCGATGTACGGCATCGGATGGAACGGTGATGCAAACCGTTCGGACATCAAAAGCATTACGGGCGACTATCCGGCTGTAATGGGTTTTGATTTGGGAAGAGTGGAATTGGGTAATGCCGATAATCTGGATAAGGTCAATTTCGACAAAATCCGCCAAGAAGTAATTAAGCAATACAATCGGGGCGGAATGATTACATTCAGCTGGCATATCAATAATCCGATGACTGACGGCGACTCATGGAATAACACCCCCGGCGCTGTAAAAACACTCCTACCCGACAGCATCAACCACGAAAAATTCATACAGTGGTTGCAACACGGAGTAGATTACCTGAAAACATTAAAAACCGCAGACGGGACTAAAATTCCTATTCTCTTCCGTCCATGGCATGAGCACACCGGAAGTTGGTTTTGGTGGGGACAAGACAACTGTACTGCCGAAGAATACAAACAGCTTTGGATTATGACGCATGACTTTTTCAAAGAACAAGGTATGGATAATCTGATTTGGGCTTATTCTCCCGGAGCGGTAAATACAACCGAAGAATACATGGAACGCTATCCTGGAGACGAATACGTAGATTTACTTGGTTTTGACACTTATCACTTCAACAATCAAAAAGGCACGGAAGATTTTACCAAAATCATGAACAACATGCTCACAATCATTACGCAGTTGGGAAAAGAAAAGAACAAACCGATTGCAGTTACCGAAACCGGAATTGAATCTCTTCCGATAGCTGATTGGTGGACAAACGTGCTATTCCCCGTAATTGACAAATATCCTATCAGTTACGTCCTTGTGTGGCGAAATGCACATGATATAGCCAATCATTTCTATGCTCCTTATCCGGGACAGCTTTCGGCAACTGATTTTGTAAAATTCTATCAAAATCCCAAAACTCTATTCAACAAAGACATTCAAAATTTATATAAATAAAATACCTTTATGGACTCATTCACAAACAGATTAAAAGTCCTTCAAGACGCACACAATCAGTTAATTTCTATTAAAAACGAACCGACAGAAACGACCAATGGTTGGTATCAACGATATAAAAATCCGATTTTAACGGCAGAACATACTCCTCTTTTTTGGCGATATGATTTGGATGAAAAAACAAATCCCTATTTAATGGAGCGCATCGGTATGAATGCGGTGATGAATTCGGGTGCTATCAAATGGAACGATAAGTATTTGGTTGTGGCACGCGTTGAAGGTGTTGACCGCAAATCATTCTTTGCCGTTGCCGAAAGTCCAAACGGAATTGATAATTTTCGTTTTTGGGACTATCCTGTTACCATGCCCGATACCGATGATCCTACAACGAATATTTACGACATGCGGTTAACTGCTCATGAAGACGGATGGATTTACGGCGTTTTTTGTGCGGAAAGACATGACCCGAAAGCGGCACTTGGCGATTTATCGTCAGCAACAGCGACAGCCGGTATTGCCCGAACCAAGGATTTAAAAACATGGGAACGCCTCCCCGACCTGAAAACCAAAAGCCAACAACGGAATGTGGTGCTTCATCCCGAATTTGTGAACGGGAAATATGCACTTTACACACGTCCGCAAGATGGTTTTATTGATGCCGGAAGTGGCGGCGGAATCGGCTGGGCATTGGTGGATGATATGACAAATGCCGTTGTTACCAAGGAAAAAATTATTGATTTCCGTTTTTATCACACCATCAAAGAAGTGAAAAACGGTCAGGGTCCCCACCCCATCAAAACCGAAAAAGGCTGGCTACACTTAGCTCACGGAGTACGAGGCTGTGCAGCTGGTTTACGTTATGTGCTTTATTTATTTATGACTTCGCTGGATGATCCATCTCAATTAATTGCTTCACCGGGTGGTTATTTCATGGCTCCGATGGGTGAAGAACGGATTGGCGACGTATCCAACGTTCTCTTTACCAACGGTTGGATTGCTGACAACGATGGCAAAGTATTCATTTATTATGCTTCGTCGGATACTCGCATGCACGTTGCCACTTCTACAATCGACCGGTTAGTGGATTATTGCATGAATACACCTGCCGACGGGCTTACAACCACAACTTCCGTAGAAACATTGAAGAAATTAATTGACAAAAATCTGAAAAAAACAGCACTATGAATTTTCAAAAAATAACTTTGAGAGAAAAAATCGGTTACGGTTTTGGTGATGCCGCATCGTCCATGTTTTGGAAGATATTCGGAATGTATTCTCTGTTTTTCTATACTGATGTATTCGGAATAACGGCAGCAGCAGCCGGTACAATGTTTTTGGTAGCACGTTTGTGGGATTCATTTTTCGATGTTTTTGTAGGTATTATCAGCGACAGAACAAAAACACGCTGGGGCAAATACCGTCCGTTCTTGCTGTGGTTTGCCATTCCGTTTGCAGTAATGGGCGTTATCACGTTCTTCACTCCCAATTTCAGTCAGAGCGGAAAACTGGTTTATGCATACATCACATACTCGTTAATGATGATTGTTTATTCGCTCATTAACGTACCTTATGCATCACTGCTCGGTGCCATTTCGGGTGATCCGAAACAAAGAAACTCACTCTCTTCGTACAGAATGTCATTTGCATTTATCGGTAGTTTCGTAACGTTTATGTTGCTTCAACCGCTGATTGATTTTTTTTCAAAAACATTTGATTCTCAAAGTGTTTCGCAAACTGCAAAAGCTGTTGAATCTTCGGTAAGTACGTCTCCCATTGGCTGGGTAATGGGTGTAGGCACTATCGGAATTATTTGCGTAGTGCTGTTTTTATTGTGTTTTAGCTGGACAAAAGAACGTGTTACTCAAATAGAAAGCGATGAAAATGTATCGGTAAAACAGGACTTAAAAAATCTTTTCCGCAATGCACCCTGGTGGATATTAGTTGCCACAGGTTTAGCAGCTTTACTGTTCAATGCCGTTCGTGACAGCGTGGCAATCTATTTCTTCAGAGATTATGTAAAAGTAAATTATAAAATGGCAGGCACCGGTTGGGATATGACCACCATTTACTTTCTGGTAGGTCAGGCAGCCAACCTCATTGGCGTAATGGCAGCACCGTCCATTTCAGCAAAATACGGCAAGAAAAAAACCTACATGATTGCCATTATGATTGCCGGAATTTTAAGTACCGGATTCTATTTTATCCCGAATAACATTGTCTGGATTTTAATTTTCCAATTTACCATTTCGCTTTTTGCCGGTTACGTGCTTCCGCTTTTGTGGTCAATGTTTGCCGACATTGTAGATCATCAGGAACTGCTGACCGGACGTCGTGCTACCGGTTTGATATTCTCATCGTCTTCCATGTCCCAAAAATTAGGCTGGGCACTTGGTTCGGCTATGAGCGGATGGATTTTGGCTGCATTCAAATACGCACCTGATGCTGTGGGACAAACCTCACAAACTCTTTTTGGAGAACATATTATGATAAGCCTGATACCGGCCGGTTGTTGCTTGCTGGCTGTTATCGGCATGTTATTCTACCCTCTTTCCGATAAAAAAGTAAAAGAAAACACTGAATTATTAAATCAAAAGAGAAACAGTGCAAAAGATATTATCACAAATAAAAAGTGAACTAACCGATGAATTGACTCAAAACATTCTTCCTTTTTGGATAAATAAAATGACGGACGAAAAAAACGGTGGTTTTTACGGACAAATAAACGGAAAAAATCAACTCGTCCCCGATGCTCCAAAAGGCGGAATTTTAAATGCCAGAATTCTTTGGACGTTTTCGTCGGCTGCTTTACATCTGAAAAATCCGTTTTATTTAAAAACAGCTGAACGGGCAAAAAACTATATTTTCAGCCATTTTTTTGATACTGAATATGGAGGAACATACTGGATGCTTCATGCCGACGGTACTCCTGCCGATACAAAAAAACAGATTTACAGCCAGGCATTTTTCATCTATGCTCTGACAGAATACTATCGGGCTTCAAAGGACAAAGAGTGCTTGAATAAAGCAGTTGAGCTTTTTCATTTGATTGAAAAATACAGTTTCGATCGTGAGCAAAACGGCTATTTCGAAGCATACAGTCGGGAATGGAAATTACTGGACGACCTGCGACTGAGCGAAAAAGATGCAAATGAAAAGAAAACGATGAATACGCATCTGCACATTTTGGAAGCATACACAAATTTATATCGGGTTTGGAAAGATGAACGGCTGAAAAATCAGCTTCAAAACCTGATAGATATTTTTTTGACCAAAATAATCAACCGCGAAACCTATCACCTTGACTTGTTTTTTGATGAAAACTGGAACTGTAAATCAACTATTTTTTCCTATGGTCACGATATTGAAAGTGCTTGGTTGTTGGAAGAAGCGGCCAAAGTGCTTGGAAACGAAGATTTATTGACAAAGGTAAAAAGCGAAACATTAAAAGTGACAGAAGCTGCCGCCGAAGGAATTCGGACAAACGGCGGACTGATTAATGAAAAGAACTATTTAACGGGACACGTTAATTCCAACTTTGATTGGTGGCCTCAGGCAGAAGCCATGGTCGGATTTTTCAATGCCTATCAAAATACGAGAAATGAAGATTATACTTTGAAAACTATTGCAATTTGGAATTTTATAAAACACAATATCATTGATTCAAAAAATGGTGAATGGTTCTGGTCGGTTTCTGAATCGGGGATAAAAAACACTTCCGATGATAAAGCCGGATTCTGGAAATGTCCCTATCACAACAGCCGGATGTGCTTGGAATTATTGGAAAGAATTGAAAAAGTAGTTTCTGAAAGAAATATATTTGGTAGAATCAACTAGCAAATGCATTTTGGGGGTTATAATTTTGAATATCTGGCAGTGTCTCATAAAAGTGCCAATTGCTGCGTTACTTTCTATTCAAAACACTCTAAACGATCCAAAACGCAGGTGCGCCTTATGGTTGGAAGATTAGAAGAGTTTATATGACTCATTTGGAGTGAAAAAAGGGACTCGAACCCGCGAACCCGTACCCACTACATCATCGCACTTGACAAAAACATTTCCAGCTCTTCCGGCTTCACATTGAGTGTTAATTCGCCATTGATTGCGTAAGATATTTTGCCGGACTCTTCGGAAACAATAATCGCAATGGCATCTGTTTGTTCGGTAATCCCTAAGGCTGAACGATGCCTCAAGCCAAGTCGTTTGGGTATATTTTGATTTTTGGAGACAGGAATGATGCAAGAAACAGCACGTATCCTGTTGTCACGAATAATCATTGCGCCATCATGAAGCGGACTGTTCTTAAAGAATATGCTTTCTATCAAACGTGAGTTGATGGTTGCATCAATAAGTTCACCGGACTGTATTTGCGTATCCAAACTGTTTTTACGGGCAAGGATGATGAGTGCACCGGTGGACATTTTTGCCATATTGCGACAAGCCAATACAATTTGCACGGTATTATAATCTGTCTTTTCCTCATCACTCCTTCCATTTCCAAAAACTTTCTTCAAAAATTTATGAAATGCCAATTGTCTTCTGGACCCCAAACGCGCAAAAAACCTGCGTATTTCTTCCTGAAAGAGCACAATCAAAGCAAAAGTACCCACACTGACCACCCTGTCAAAAATTCCGCCCATCAATTCCATCTTGAATACTTTAGATACAAGATACCAGATGATCAAGAAACTGATGATACCCAGAAAAACACTCAGTGCACCGGATTTTTTCAGCAATATAAAAAGTTGATATAGCAGAATCGCTACAAGAACTATATCAACTATGTCTTTGATTCCCATTTGAAAGTCCATGGCGTTATATTTTATTTGTAGTTTACGGTTCCCGCTGTTTTGTAAGCCTGGAATATCTTGATTGCCTCCATAGCTTCTTTCACATCATGTACGCGCAGAATGGAAGCCCCTCCCATCAATGCCAGTACATTCAGAGCCGTTGTACCGTTTAATGCCTGTTCCGGAACAATCTCCAACAGCTTATAAATCATTGACTTTCTGGATATGCCCACCAACATAGGCGCATCAATCATCTTGAAATAATTGAGTTTTCTCATCAATTCGTAGTTTTGTTCCAAAGTTTTAGAAAACCCAAATCCCGGATCAATCACTACATCATGTACACCAAGCAAACGCAGTTGTGCCAGTTTTTTAGACAGGTATTGTACAATTTCCGCAACCATATCCTGATAATCGGTATATTCCTGCATATCCTTAGGCGTTCCCCTCATGTGCATCAACACATAAGCTACCTTCAAGGATGCAATGGTCTCAAACATTTGCAGGTCAATATTTCCTCCGCTGATGTCATTAATCATCGCTACTCCATACTGCTGAACCGCCATCCTGGCTACCGGAGAACGATAGGTATCTATAGAAATTACGGCTTCGGGGAATTTTTTACAAACAACTTCCAAGGTTTCAGCTATAAGCCTCATTTCTTCTTCCATCGACACCTGGTCGGATCCCGGGCGAGTCGAGCAGCCTCCTATATCGATGATGGTTGCTCCTTCCGATAAAAAATTTTCTACTCTTTGCAATAAAGCCAGATCCGACTTAAACCTGCTGAGCGAAAAAAAAGAATCTGGCGTTACATTGACGATCCCCATCACGATGGGGGTACGCAAATCGTACAATTTACCTTTTAAGTTTAAAAAGAAGTTTGAATCTTCCATAGAGAAACAATTAATTTAAAAATAACCGTTATATAGTTGTTGACAATTGAAATAGCTTCATCACCACGGTTCAAAATGATGATTTCAGCCGTATCAATTTCGTTACAAGCCGGATATTTTGAATAAATCTCTGCAAATTTAAGAAAATATTATACGAAATACGCTTTATAACCGTTTATTTAGGCATAAATTTAAACACTTCGTCTCTATGTTACGTAACTTATTCGGCATTTCCGTCTTATTTTTGGTAGTTACATTTTCTTCATGTAACAGCAGCAACATCACCAGCTCAACTACAGGATGGCCCTACGACTATAAAGAAAAAAATGCTTTCCGTTCTGCCGGAAGCTCTTCTTCCCAAACTCCTCCGGGAATGGTAGAAATTCCGGGGTGGAGTTTTACGGTAGATGATGCGGATGAATATGAAACCGTAAATCGCAGGATTCGTCCGAACGAACTCAATACACGCAGAACGCTCACTGTTAACAGCTTCTACATGGACCAGTTTGAAGTCAGAAACATCGACTGGCGTGAATATCAAAATTGGCTTACATCCGTGTATGCGCGGGTAGCTCCCGAAAAAATCGAAGCTGCCAAGCCGGATATCAATGCCTGGACAAAAGGATTGAGCGACAACGAGCCGTTTCTGATGAATTATTTTACCCATCCCTCATTCAATGAGTATCCCGTTGTTTGTGTCAGTTGGGAACAAGCAACTGCTTACTGTGCGTGGAGAAGCGACCGCGCCAACGAAATACGCCTGATACGGGCAGGTGCTATACAGGCACCCGACTTTGATGCCATTGCCCGGATGACAAGCCTGGAAGCAGTAGAAGAAGCGATATTTACTTCTAAAAAGTTCTTTACCGGCCAACAAGACAATTTAGCCAAGACCTACGCCGGTATGTTTCCCGATTTTCGTTTACCCTCGGAAGATGAATGGGAATTTGCAGCCTATGCACGTAAAAGCAGCGATGCAGAAGGTAAAATCAGAGCCTACCCCTGGGCAGCTAAGTATCAGGGTAAACTCAATCAGCTTCAACAGCAGCAACAACAAGCCCATTACAACAAAACAGGCGCTGACATCCATTCGAATGTCTTTTCACGTACCGTTCCTGTCGGCTCTTTTGCTCCCAACGATTTCGGTTTGTACAATATGGCAGGAAACGTAAACGAGTGGGTTTTTGATCAATACATAACCCGTGGCAATCTAAATAAAATTGACAGCGTAGATGTATTGGATACTTTTCTTCCGGAATATCATAAATCTGCCGACAGCCGTGTGTACAAGGGTGGCTCCTGGAAAGATCCGATTTATTGGTTACATCCTGCTTCCCGTAGGTATCTTGACAGACATCAATCAGCTAATGATGTGGGTTTCAGATGTGCCATGAGCATGATTCCTACCGGAACCAAAAAATAAACAAGATTAACACTCAACTAATTCACATCAATTATCAATATTATTTACCTTTTTGAGAGATTATTCAATAAAATCGTGTAAATTTGTCACCGATTTTTAAACATTTATAATAATATTGATAATATGGACCTTGTATCTGCTCGTTTAGCCGCGCTTTCTCCATCGGAGACACTTGCGATGTCTCAAAAAAGTAATGAATTAAAAGCCCAGGGAATTGACGTAATCAACCTCAGTGTGGGAGAAACCGACTTCAACACGCCCGACCACGTTAAAGATGCTGCAAAAAAAGCCATCGACGAAAACTATTCTTTTTATTCTCCCGTTCCGGGATATCTTTCCTTGCGGGAAGCCATTTGCAATAAACTGAAGAAGGAAAACAACCTGGAGTATAAACCCGATCAAATCGTCTGCTCCAACGGAGCCAAGCAGTCGGTTTGTAACGTATTGTTGGCTTTAGTCGGCAAGAGTGATGAAGTGATTATCCCCGCGCCCTATTGGGTGAGTTATCCTGAGATGGTAAAAATCTCTGATGGTAAGTCGGTGATTATTTCGGCAGGTATTGAGCAGGATTTTAAAATAACACCGGCACAACTTGAAGCCGCCATCACTCCCCAAACAAAAGTCTTTATTTTATGCTCACCCTCCAACCCTACCGGCAGCGTATATTCCAGGGATGAACTCAAAGCATTGGCTGATGTGTTGGAAAAATATCCGAATGTTTATGTCTTATCGGATGAAATTTATGAGCATATCAACTATGTAGGCTCACACGAAAGCATTGCTCAATTTGAAAATATCAGAGACAGGGTTATTGTTGTCAACGGTATATCAAAATGCTATGCCATGACCGGCTGGAGAATTGGTTGGATAGCAGCACCGAAATGGATAGCGGCAGCCTGCAACAAGCTGCAAGGACAATACACCTCAGGTCCCTGCTCCGTAGCACAGAAAGCAGCCGAAGCAGCTTATATTGACGATGCAGGTTTTGTGGTAAAAGTCCGCGAAGCCTTTACCCGCCGCAAAAAACTGGTTATGGAGTTAACAGCAGAAATTCCGGGGTTTAAAGTCAGTGAACCAAAAGGTGCATTCTATATCTTCCCCGATGCCGCAGCCTATATCGGTAAGTCTTACGGCGACAGGAAAATTGAAAATTCCGGTGATCTGGCTATGTATTTACTGGAAGTTGGTCATGTTGCCTGTGTTGGTGGAGGAGCTTTCGGCGCTCCTACCTGTATCCGCATGTCGTACGCTACTTCTGAAGAAAACTTAAAGAAGGCATTTGCACGGATCAAGGATGCTCTGGGGAAATTGCAGTAGATGTTAATACAGCTATAAAAAATCCCCGGCATAAAAACATATATGACCAGGGATTTTTATTGAATATTATTTCAAGAAGACTTCATCTTAACAGCTCGCAATTTTTATCTGTTTGAAAAAATCATTTCCCTTATCATCAACCAAAATAAAGGCAGGGAAATTTTCTACTTCTATCTTCCAGATTGCCTCCATACCCAATTCAGGATAATCGAGACATTCCACTTTTTTGATATTTTGCTCGGCCAGAATAGCAGCCGGACCACCGATAGAACCTAAGTAGAAGCCACCATGTTTTTTACAGGATTCCGTTACCTGATCACTTCGGTTTCCTTTGGCAATCATGACCATGCTGCCACCATGTGATTGGAACAAGCCTACATAGGGATCCATTCGCCCTGCGGTAGTCGGACCAAAAGAACCGGACGGCAGACCTTTCGGAGTTTTAGCCGGACCGGCATAATAAATCGGATGATCTTTGATGTATTGAGGTAGTTTTTTACCTGCATCCAACAATTCCTTCAGCTTGGCATGGGCAATATCGCGGCCCACGACTATGGTGCCGTTGAGTGACAATCTTGTTGCTACCGGATATTTTGATAAGGTTGAGAGAATCTCCGACATCGGACGGTTCAAGTCAATTTGTACGGCATCACCTTCTCCACTCCGACGGTACGCTTCAGGAATATATCTGCCGGGATTATCTTCTAACTTTTCTACCCAAATGCCTTCTTTGTTGATTTTAGCTTTGATATTACGGTCGGCTGAACAGGAAACCGCCATCCCCACAAATACGGAAGCACCGTGCCGAGACAAACGTACCACACGCACATCATGGGCATAATACTTACCGCCAAACTGTGCACCCATCCCAAACTTCTGGGTGGCTTTCAATATCTTTTCTTCCATCTCTACATCACGAAAAGCACGCCCCAATTCATTGCCTGTGGTAGGCAAGTTATCATAATATTTGGTAGAAGCCAACTTGACAGTCTTCATACAAGCATCCGCAGAAGTGCCACCGATTACAAATGCCAAGTGATAAGGCGGACAAGCAGCCGTGCCCAAAGTCTGCATTTTTTCAGTCAGGAATTTCTCCAAAGATGCAGGATTCAAAATGGCTTTGGTCTCCTGGAAGAGATAAGATTTATTGGCAGAACCACCTCCTTTGGCGATGAATAAAAACTCATATTCATTACCCGTACTTGCCATCAAATCGATTTGAGCCGGCAAATTGGTTTTGGTATTCACCTCATCATACATATTCAGGGCAGCATTCTGCGAATATCGCAAATTCTCCTGTGTATAAGTCTGATAAATCCCCTTGGACAAAGCTTTTTCGTCCGTTCCATCAGTACAAACCAAATGGCCTTTCTTGGCATAAACAGTAGCGGTTCCGGTGTCCTGGCAGAAAGGTAATACGCCTTTGGCGGCAATCTCCGCATTACGCAGCATAGTGACGGCCACATATTTATCATTTTCACTGGCTTCCGGGTCATCTAAAATTTTCGCAACTTGCTGTTGATGTTCAGTGCGCAACAAGAAATTGCAGTCGCGCATAGCAGTTTTTGCTAATAAAGTCAAGCCCTCCGGTTCCACCTTCAACACTTCCTTGCCTTCAAACTCAGTCGTACTCACATAATCTTTGGTCAGCAAATAATACTTGGTTTTGTCTTTCCCCATTTCAAACGGATCTTGATACTTAAATTCCATGATAATATTTTTCTTTGTTTTTAATTCGGTGCGAATTTACGAAAATTTTTTATGAATGATTAAATTTGTTTGTCGGGAGCTCTACACGACAACTTAAAATAAACTATCACCATGTGTGAAATGAATGATAAATTTTGTGTTGGTTCCCTTTCATAATTGTTTTATCAATTATTTTTTATTTTCTTTGTGGACTGTTAGTGAAGAATTTAATATAAAACGAACATAAACAAATAATAATCATATGAAACGAATCTACTTAATAGGCTTAATTTTTCTCCTTGGTTTTTCCTGTACTTACGCCCAACAGTCGGACAGCACGCTTACTATCATGACCTACAACCTATACCGCGATTTGCCATCGAATACACAAAACAGTCGCATTCCCGAATTTGCCAAAGTTATCGTGTCTTGCGACCCGGACGTTGTTTCTTTGCAGGAAGTCAGGGGTATCAGCAATTTATTTCAACTGAGTTTAGCTACCGGTTTGAAAGGCAGAAGATACAATGTGTTACCGTTTTACGGCATAGGCATGTTGTGGCATTCCCGTTTAGGAAAACCTGTCATTACATCTTATGAACTCAAGGCTTTGAGAAATTCAAACGATAAAGAAGCGAGGGCTTTTATGGTTGCGGAATTTGACACATTTTATTTTATCGCCACCCATTTCAGTCTGGACCAGCAAGATAGAGACAGGATGGTAGAAGCCATTATTTCTTTTGCACAATCCGTATCCAAGCCCGTTTACTTAGCCGGTGATTTAAATATCACACCTGAAGATGCCGCCATTGCAAAGTTCAAAGCCAATCACTTTATTTTACTCAACGACCCTACCCATCATACTTTTAGAAGCAGCAATCCTGACAGACAACTTGATATGATTTTGGTTCATCCCAATCAATCAAAAGCACCCACCATCATTGACAGAAGCACTACTGAGTTTCCAAAAGATTACCTGGAAAAGCTGTCGGATCATTTACCGTATTGGGTGAAAGTGAGGGTAAAGTGAAAATCTCACCTCCTCTATAAATCAAACCTGTCTCTAATACCTCCTGCCCAAAATCCAATTTTTTCCATTAAATTTGCACCTCAATTCAATAGCAAGTTACTTTGCTAAGTACATGAAAAAATACTTCATAAAACGCAATTGATTAGCTTGCAGAGTTTTATATATATTGGATAGCGACCTAACTTCGTCCGGAGAGCCGAAAAACAAAGCGGGTACGGGATAACGTGTTCCGAAATATGAGGTCTAGAGTGCAAGGGCTTGTGTACTTTTGGTAATGATCTTTGTCCAACGAGAATGCTTGACCTTGACTGATGAGCCGAAAAATAAGTGAAAACAGCGTTAAAAATCGTCCTTGTTTGAGCGAGGGACGAGCGAGTTTGGACGATTTAGCTGTTTGAGCGTGAATTTTTCGAGCGAAGCAGGCACAGTCTTGACTTTTTTTTGCTTCGTTTTTTTGTGTCAAGACAAAAAAATGAAGTGGGAAAGTTAATTTGACAAATTAATTTAATCGAAATAAATATTACAATTCAAAACAATATGAAGAAAAAAACTTTATTGATGATTCTCGATGGGTGGGGAATCGGCGATGGCTCAAAAGGTGATGTAATAGCCTCTACCCCAACGCCTAACTGGGATAAATTACTTGCCGTTTATCCTAATTCTTTTCTACATGCCTCCGGCGAAAATGTGGGATTGCCTGATGGACAGATGGGTAATTCAGAGGTAGGACACCTGAACATAGGAGCAGGACGTGTAGTATATCAGGATTTGGTGAAAATCAATATTGCTTGCCGCGACAACAGCATCCTTAAAAATAAAGCCATCATCAATGCTTATACATATGCCAAAAAGAACAATAAAAAAATGCATTTCCTGGGATTGGTTTCCGATGGCGGGGTACATTCTTCTATGGATCATCTCTTTAAGTTATTAGATATAGCTAAGGTGTATGGTATAGATAAGGCTTATGTTCATTGTTTTATGGACGGCCGCGACACCGACCCCAGAAGCGGTGCAGGCTATCTGGAGCAGTTGGAAAAGCACATGCAAAACTCCAGCGGAAAAATTGCTTCGGTGATTGGTCGCTACTACGCCATGGACCGTGATAAAAGATGGGAAAGGGTGAAATTGGCATACGACTTATTGGTGAAGGGCAAAGGCACTCCTTATACTAATGCGGTTGAAGCCATGAAAGCTTCTTATGCAGACGGTGTTACCGATGAGTTTATCAAGCCTGTTGTCATTACGGATAGCAACAACAAGCCTTTGGCTACTATTGAAGAAGGTGATGTAGTCGTGTTCTTTAACTTTCGCAACGACCGCGCAAAGGAACTCACCATCATGCTTACTCAGGAAGATATGCCGAATCATGGTACGAAAACCATCCCTTTGGAATACTACACCATGACACCTTACGATTCATCTTTTAAAGACTTGAATGTTCTGTTTGAAAAAAGTAATGTTGACAATACCTTGGGAGAATATCTTTCAGATTTGGGTATGAAGCAATTGCGCATTGCCGAGACTGAAAAATTCCCGCATGTAACCTTTTTCTTTTCCGGCGGCCGAGAAGCTGAATTTGAAGGTGAAGAGCGAATATTAATTCCTTCTCCGAAAGTACCTACTTACGACTTGCAGCCGGAAATGTCGGCTTACGGTGTCACTGAAGCTTTGGTGGCTGAACTCAATAAAAAGAAATTTGATTTTATTTGTCTGAACTACGCCAACGGCGATATGGTGGGGCATACCGGCGTGTATGAAGCCATTGTAAAGGCTGTAAAAACTGTGGATGAATGTGTAGGAAAAGCAGTAGAGACAGCAATTGCCAATGATTATGAGGTGATCATCATTGCCGACCATGGGAATGCCGATAACGCAATCAACCCCGATGGCTCACCCAACACAGCCCATTCGCTGAATCCCGTGCCCTTGATATATGTTACCCAACGTCCGAATGCTTCCGTGAAAAGCGGTATTTTAGCTGACGTCGCACCTTCCATTTGTCAAATTTTAGATATACCCCAACCAAAAGAAATGACGGGGAAAAAATTGCTGAAAATATAATCTCGGGCTTACAACCTAATTCAATCTCCTGCTGAAAAAATGATTCACCTACTACAACATCGCATATTAGTCCTGGATGGAGCCATGGGTACCATGATTCAGCAGCATAAGTTGAAGGAGGCTGATTATCGTGGGAGTCGATTTGCGGAAGCAGCCATTCCTCAAAAAGGAAATAATGATTTGTTGGTGCTGACACAGTCGGAGATTATCCACAATATTCATTGTCAGTATCTAGAAGCCGGTGCCGACATCATTGAAACCAACACCTTCAATGCCCAGTCCGTCTCTATGGAAGATTACGGCATGCAAGAACATGTCAGGGAAATCAACCTGGAAGCGGCGCGTTTGGCAAGGAAGGCAGCAGATGCATATACGGCAAAGACACCTGACAAACCAAGATTCGTGGCAGGATCTATCGGTCCGACCAACAAAACCACCTCGCTTTCTCCGGATGTAAACAATCCTGCTTACAGGGCTATCACCTTTGATCAATTGGCGGTTGCCTACAAGGAACAAATGCTCGCTTTGATTGAGGGTGGTGTGGATGCACTTTTGATTGAAACTATTTTTGACACTTTGAATGCCAAGGCTGCGATTTTTGCTGCCCATGAAGCCATGGCAGAAGCAGGTAAAAAAGTGGGGCTGATGATATCTGTAACCGTTACGGATAAAAGCGGCAGAACTTTATCAGGACAGACCATACGCGCCTTTCTCGCTTCCGTAGAGCATGCGGATATCCTGTCCATAGGATTAAACTGTTCTTTCGGAGCCAAGGACTTGAAACCCTATTTGCAGGAAATCGCCAAATACAGTCCGCACTACATCAGCGTATATCCCAATGCCGGCTTGCCCAATCAGTTTGGCGAATATGATGAAAGTCCGGAAACCATGGCGGCACAAGTTCAAGAATTCATAGACGAAGGCTTGGTAAACATCATTGGCGGCTGCTGCGGAACTACCCCCGAACACATTGCTGCCTTTGCGCAAATGGTAAAATTTGCTGATTTGCGCACCCCTAACGATGCCAAAGAAGATGAAGGAACATTATACCTTTCAGGTTTAGAACATCTGGCAATCAAGGAGGACTCGTTGTTTGTAAACATAGGTGAGAGATGCAATGTTGCCGGCTCCAAGAAGTTCTTGCGCTTGATCAATGAGAAAAAATACGAGGAAGCTTTATCCATTGCCCGCCAACAGGTATCGGACGGTGCCCAGATCTTAGACATCAATATGGATGATGCAATGTTGGATGCTGTGCAAGAAATGACTACTTTCCTCAACTACGTCGTATCCGAACCGGAGATATCCAAGGTTCCGATCATGATTGATTCTTCCAAATGGGAAGTGATAGAAGCCGGATTGAAATGCGTACAAGGCAAATGCGTAGTTAACTCCATCAGTTTGAAAGAAGGCGAAGCAAGTTTTATAGAGAAAGCAAAAAAAATTCGTGCCTATGGTGCAGCCATAATTGTAATGGCTTTTGATGAAGTCGGGCAGGCAGATACCTTGGCAAAGAGGATTGAAATTTGCGGGCGTTCTTACAAACTGTTAACCGAAAAAGCAGGTTTTCCTCCAAGCAATATTATCTTCGACCCGAATGTATTACCCATCGCCACCGGCATGGAAGAACATAATAACTATGCCGTTGATTTTATTGAAACCATTCGTTGGATAAAGTCAAATTTACCTTTTGCACGGGTCAGTGGCGGCATCAGCAACCTGTCCTTTTCCTTTCGCGGCAACAATATTGTGCGCGAAGCCATACATTCGGCCTTCCTTTACCACGCCATTCGTGCAGGTCTTGATATGGGGATTGTAAATGCCGGCATGTTACAGATTTATGAGGAAATTCCTAAAGAGTTGTTGGAATATGTTGAGGATATCGTATTGAACCGCCGACCGGATGCTACGGAACGCATGATAGCCTATGCGGAAAAGATAAAATCAGAAGCTTCAGGAGAAGGTGCAAAAGGTAAAAAAGAGGACGAATGGCGTACACGTGATTTGCAAGGTCGTTTGGAATACGCCCTTATCAAAGGCATTAGTGATTATATGGAAGAAGATTTAACGGAAGCTCTTCAGCAGTACGAAACAGCATTGGACATCATCGAGCAACCCCTGATGAACGGAATGAATACAGTGGGTGAATTGTTTGGCTCAGGAAAGATGTTTCTGCCGCAAGTGGTAAAAACCGCCCGCACCATGAAAAAAGCCGTAGCCTTTCTGCAACCCTATATAGAAGCGGAAAAAGCACCCGGAGAAAGCGCATATGCAGGAAAATTCCTGATTGCTACCGTAAAAGGCGACGTGCATGACATAGGAAAAAGCATCGTAGCAGTAGTGTTAAGATGTAACAACTACGAAGTCATTGATTTAGGGGTGATGGTTCCTGCCGAAACACTTATTGAAACAGCCATCAAAGAAGATGTGGACATTTTGGGCGTAAGTGGCTTGATCACACCTTCTTTGGAAGAAATGACAATAGTGGCTTCCGAAATGGAAAAAGCCGGATTGAAAATACCTTTGCTGATTGGTGGAGCGACCACCTCCAAAATACATACGGCAGTGAAAATTGCACCCAACTACAGCGGACCGGTAATTTATTCGAAAGATGCATCAGTCAATACACAGATAGTTGCACAACTGACCAATCCCAATACCTATGCGTCATTTACTGCTGAAATAGCTGATGAATACAAGCAATTGAGAGAAAAACAAATGACGAAAACAAATTTGCTCTCTTACGAAGAAGCGCAAAAACGCAAACCAAATCTATTTTAGGATCTTCGTTAAATTCAAATTTAAAAAAATACGAGAGAATATCCAAAGACAAAAAAGCCAACTATCTCACAATGATTTAGTTGGCTTAATCTTATTAATTAATGAACATCCCTAACTCCTTTAACTTCCTGACTACTAACTACTATCTACCAACTACTTAACTTCAATAATCAGTTCTTAGTTTTTAGTTCTTCGTTCTTCGTTTATTTTTACGCTTTTGTCCCGAAATCGTCTTTTGTCTTTATTCTTTACTCTTTGTTCTACCTCACCACCACTTTCTCTACTCCGCCATTTACTTTTACCATATATACACCTTGTTTCATAGGTATAGTATGACTTCCTGCGGACAGCGTGCTGCTATAGATAGCTGCTCCTGTAAGCGAATAGACCTGCACATTTATCTTATTTGGCGAGCTGATAGCTATCTCCCCTTTTCTTGCTGTAAGACTATATTCTTTATCTGCGGCAGCATCTGCTACGCCGGTAATGGTAAACGTTATCTTGCGGATTTGGTGGTTGTTATAATCGGCTACGTATAAATCCCCGGATGAGTCAAATGCCAATCCACGAGGCTGATCAAATCTGGCACTTGCTCCGATGCCATTGACATTACCGCTTGTCCCCGCTACACCGGCAATGGTGGTAACCACGCCGTCCGGCAAGGTTATTTTACGTATGGTATGGTTACCTGCATCACCGATATATAAATGTCCGTCGGGACCAATAGCTATTCCGTTGGGCCACTTAAAACTTGCTGCCGTTCCGGTACCATCTGCACTCCCTTCGGTACCACCTGCTACAGTGGTTACTACACCGGCAGGGGTTATTTTCCGAATGGCATTATTAACATTGTCTGCCACATAGATATTTCCGGAGGCATCCATCGCCATCTTTCTGGGGCAATAAAACCGGGCTGCATTACCCGTCCCGTTTATAAAACCACTTTCTTCGCCACCACCTGCGAGCAGTGTTTTTTCGTTTGTTGCGGTTATAATTTTATATACCGAATGATTATCACTTACATATAAATTACCTGTGGCATCGCTGCATAATCCTGTGGCGTAATTATAAATTCCATAGTCACTCATCAGGGTAACTTCGCCTGTTGCCATATCAATCCGGTTTATTCGACCAGTGCTTGGGCTACTTCCTGTCTTGATTACATAGAGTTTACCGTCTGCCAATGCCATTTGATTAGGATGTTCTGCTGATGCAGTATTAAGGGTGCTTACCGTGCCAGAAGCTATTTTCCGTACAGCATTGTTCACATAGTCTGATACATAAAGGTTGCCGCTTCCGTCAAAAAGGAGAGCCTGTGGCCCTTGGAACCGAGCTTCCAATAAGTTGCCGTCTGTATATCCGGCCGTACTACCGGCGTAAGTACTTACCGATACCGATACCTGTGCCTGTACCGCACTTGCCGTCCACAACAGAAGGGCAGCAAGGATAAATAATGTAATTTTTCTTTTCATGATTTTCATTTTTTTGTTAGTTATTAAATGGATTTAAAATAAGATTGCTCCAACATATTTATCAATTCTGCTTTTAATTGAATGAAACGAATATCTCTATTTAGCTTTGATGATGCGCTTAATCTCATTCAACTTATTTAAGGCTTCAACGGGAGTCAGGTTATCGATGTCCAAGTTTTTAATTTCATCGCGGATTTGTTCCAAAACAGGATCGTCTAATTGGAAGAAGCTGAGTTGCATGCCTTCGCGCTGACCGGCAATTTCCGTTATCGGTTTAGTAATTTCGCCTTGTCTGTTATCCGTTTCTAACTGTTTGAGTATCTGGTCGGCTCTTTTGACAATGCTTTGTGGCATACCCGCCATCTTGGCTACATGGATACCGAAGCTGTGTTCGCTTCCGCCACGCTCCAATTTTCTCAGGAAAATGATTTTCTTATCAATTTCTTTCACCGACACATTGTAGTTTTTGATGCGGCTAAAGGATTTTTCCATCTCATTCAATTCGTGATAATGAGTAGCAAAGAGGGTTTTTGCTTTGGCATGCGGATGCTCGTGGATATGTTCCACAATTGCCCAGGCAATGGAAATACCATCATAGGTGGAAGTACCCCTGCCCAATTCATCAAAAAGTATCAAACTTCTGTCCGAGAGATTATTTAAAATACTGGCAGCCTCGTTCATTTCTACCATAAAAGTAGATTCGCCCTGAGAGATATTGTCGCTGGCGCCTACACGTGTAAAAATCTTATCAACAAGCCCAATGCTTGCACTTTCTGCCGGAACGAAGCAGCCGATTTGAGCCATCAGGGTTATCAGGGCTGTTTGGCGCAGCAAAGCGGATTTCCCCGACATATTCGGACCGGTAACGATGATAATTTGTTGACTGCTGCTATCAAGATACACATCGTTGGCAATATATGATTCACCCACAGGCAACTGCTGCTCAATCACCGGATGCCTCCCTTGTTTGATGTCAATCACATCGCTATCGTTAATATTCGGACGGATGTATTTGTTCTCTGCTGATACTTTTGCAAAAGAAAGCAAGCAGTCTAATTGAGAAATTAAATTGGCATTCAATTGAATGGCTGTGATATAGTCAACCAGGCTCAACACCAATTCATTGAATAACCTGGTTTCTATTTGCAGGATTTTGTCTTCAGCCCCTAGTATTTTCTCTTCGTATTCTTTTAGTTCCTGGGTGATGTATCGCTCCGCACTCACCAAAGTTTGCTTGCGTATCCAGTCGGCAGGGACTTTATCCTTGTGCGTGTTCCTGACTTCAATATAATAACCGAAGACATTGTTAAAGCTGATTTTTAAACTTGGAATGCCGGTATGCTTACTTTCTCTTTCTTGTATTTTTTGTAGATATTCCTTTCCTGAATAAGCTAAATCCCTCAACTCATCTAACTCGGCATCAACACCTTCCCGGATAACGTTCCCTCGGTTAATCATCGTTGGCGGATCAGCATGAATTTCTCGTTCGATTTTTTCCGAAATAACTTGACAAGGGTTCAATTGGTCTGCTATCCGGTTCAAAGCAGGATTGTCGGCTTGAGAACACAGTTGTTTGATAGGCTCTATGGCTTTTAAGGCTGTTTTGAGTTGCACCACTTCCCTTGGGTTAATCCTTTCAACCGCTACTTTAGAAATGATTCTTTCCAGATCGCCAATCAAGGATATATTTTGCACCAATGAATCTTTAATTTCAGGATGTTTGAAAAAGTACTCAACCACGCCCAATCGTTCTTGTACAGGTTGCACATCCTTAAGTGGAAATGCAATCCAGCGTTTCATCATGCGGGCACCCATGGGAGAAATGGTTTTGTCCAATACCTGCACCAGGGTTTTAGCACCTTCATGTATAGAACTAAAAAGCTCTAAGTTCTTGACAGTAAAGCGATCTAACCACACATAACGCTCTTCCTCTATGCGTGACAAATGCGTGATGTGTCCGGTTTGCTGATGCAGCGTAATGTCTAAATAATGCAGAATGGCGCCTGCAGCCACTATGGCAAAAGGTAAATTTTCAACGCCAAAGCCTTTCAGCGTGTGGGTTTCAAATTGTTTAAGCAGTCTTTCTTCAGCAGTTACGGGTGTGAACACCCAATCTTCTAAGCCATAAGTGTAAAAATTATTACCGAAATGTTCGGTGAACAATTGTTTTTTATTTCTGTCGTATAAAACTTCTTTCGGACTGAAATTATTCAGTAATTTGTCCACATATTCAGCCGTTCCTTCAGCAACCAGAAATTCTCCGGTAGAGATATCCAAAAAGGCTACACCTACCATTTTTTTATCGAAATATACCGAAGCCAGGAAATTATTTTCTTTGTGGTTTAAAGTGGTGTCGCTATAAGATACGCCTGGGGTAACCAGTTCCGTAACACCTCTTTTAACCAATTTTTTGGTTAACTTAGGGTCTTCCAACTGGTCGCAAATGGCTACTCGCTTGCCGGCACGCACCAATTTAGGCAGATAAGTGTCCAGGGCGTGGTGGGGAAATCCTGCTAATTCCACAGATTTTGCGGCGCCGTTGGCACGGCGTGTTAAAGTAATGCCTAAAATTTCGGAAGCAATGATGGCGTCTTCGGAAAATGTTTCATAAAAATCACCACAACGAAACAACAAAATAGCATCCGGGTGTTTCGACTTAATGTTGAAATATTGTTTCATCAAAGGGGTTGTAGCAATTTCTTTGGACATGTTTTATGTTTAAATATTGTTGGTAGTTGCTGTTGGTGCGCCCAGGATAAAGAGCGTGCTAATTATACCAATCTTTTTTCTCTTATGCAAATTTAAAAGAATTTCTTTGAAAATTTTATTACCCGACAAAAAATCACTTAATTTGCAAAGAAAAAAAATTAAATACAAATTCCAATGAAAATTCTGAAAACCCTCCTGAGATACTTAGGTCCCATTATTTTATTGATTGGTGCCGCTTTACTGGTAGTGTATTATTTTCAAGCAACAGCTGAAAATACCTTGTTGATTGTATCTGCTGCTTTGATGGTTGTTGGTGTTATAGCCCATGTTGTTATCAATAAGTTTATGGAGTAGTCATACTTTATTTGTTCTTAAATTTAAATTTAAGAGCGGAATTGATAAATATGTTGAGGGGGCTACCGGACCTTTAAAATGAACCCGAAAAACCACACATATACGCATTACTGTTGCGGGAATACCCGTGCCGTGCCTTACTGTGAAATGGCAGTAGCGGCTTTACCCCCCCCCTCCCCTATTAACACTTATTAACAAAACGATAATTTTACCTATTACCCCGTGCCATACAGGTGCGGGGATACTTATTTTAAATCCATTTAATAACTAACAAAAAAATGAAAATCATGAAAAGAAAAATTACATTATTTATCCTTGCTGCCCTCCTACTGTGGACGGCAAGTGCGGTACAGGCACAGGTATCGGTAAGTACTTACGCCGGTAGTACGGCCGGATATACAGACGGCAGCTTATCGGAAGCTCAGTTCGACCAACCGCAGGCTCTCCTTTTTGATGAAAGCGGTAATCTCTATGTGGCTGAAAACAACAACGAAGCTGTACGGAAAATAACCCCCGAAGGCACGGTAAGTACTCTTACAACCGAAAAAATTTATTGGCCCTTTCAAATGACATTAGCAGACGGCAAACTCTATGTGATGCAGCGTGCGATAAGCTCTTATATAAATCAGATTGATATGACAACAGGTGCAGTAACAATCACGAGCTATGGTAGTTATAATTATAGTCTTGGTTTATGCAGCGATGCCGCAGGAAATTTATATGTAAGTGATTACCATTCAATATATAAAGTGCCAACTGATACCAGGCAAAAAACACTGCTTGCGGGCGGTGGTTCTGAAAGCGGCTTTATAAACGGAACAGGTAGTGCAGCTCGGTTTAATTACCCCGGATATATGGCAATAGATGCCTCCGGCAATATCTATGTAACAGATGGGGAAAATCACGCAATTCGGAAAATAACCCCTGCTGGTGTAGTAACTACTTTGGCAGGAAGCGGTACCGCAGGTAGTGCGGACGGTACCGGAGCGGCGGCAAGTTTCAATAGACCCTCCGGAATAGCTATCGGACCGGACGGACATTTATATATCAGTGAATCAGGTAATCATACCATACGGAAAATTACCTTGCCGGACGGCGTAGTTACCACCATTGCCGGTATAGCGGGGACAAGCGGTAATGACAATGGTAGCGGAGCAAGTGCTACATTTTACACTCCCCGTGGATTGGCGTTTGATGCAGTCGGTAATCTGTACGTAGCTGATTATAGTAATGACCAAATCCGCAAGATAACATTTACTACTACCGGCGTAGCAAATGCTGCGGCAGATAAAGAATATAGCCTTACAGCAAGAAAAGGGGAGATAGCTATCAGCTCGCCAAGTAAGATAAATGTGCAGGTGTATTCGCTTACAGGAGCAGCTATCTATAACAGCACGCTGTCCGCAGGAAGTCATACTATACCTATCAAGCAGGGTATATACCTGGTGAAAGTAAACGGTAAGGCAGGAAAAGTGGTGGTGAGGTAGATAGAGCAAAGAACAAAGACAAATTTGTTTAATGCTTAATGTGTAGTGTTTAGTATTTTGTTGAATTGTTGAACTGAGAACAAAGAACAAAAAACTAAGAACTGATTTAGTTTTCTATTTATAAAGAGATGTTCATTAATTAATAAGATTAAGCCAACTAAATCATTTTGAAATAGTTGGCTTTTTTATGTTTTTGGATATTACCTCGTGTTTACAGATTTTGGCTCAAAACGGGGGTAATCAACTACTGAAGATACGGCAAGAATATATATTGGGGCTGTCTCAAAAGTAAATATTCAAGCAAAAAACCGCAAGGTGTCTTAGAAGCGTCCAAATGCAAGGCGCTGAGATTGAGGACGAAGGAGCATATTGAAGTATGCGACTAAGCCCGAATATCGAAAGCAACGCAGCAGTTGGGCACTTATGAGACACCGCCATTGATTTACATCATTAAAACAACAACCAGGAAGCCACAGAAAAATAAATAACCACTCCGCATATATCCGTAATAGATGTAATCAGTGGTGCACTTGCTGTAGCAGGGTCAATTTTCAATGTGGTAAAAATAAACGGCAGCAACATACCAATCAAACTACCGGCCACCACTATCAAAACCATAGTCAGCGACGCCACCCAAATAATTTCCGGAGACCGGATACTGGCAATAAGGGCTACCCCCACAGCCATGGTCACGCCCAATAAAAGCGACACCAACAGTTCCTTGCCTATTAATTTATACCAGTCGGAAAGTTCAACATCCCCGGTTGCCAACGAACGAATCATCAAAGTTGCGGATTGAGAACCGGCATTCCCGCCGCTACCGATTAACAATGGTAAGAAAAAGACCAAAGAGACATATGCAGTGATCGTTTCTCCAAAACTTGCAATGGCAGCACCCGAAAAAATATTGACAAAGACCAATGCCACCAACCATACAATACGATTCTTATACAGTTCAGTCACCCTCTCTTTCAAAGGATTGGTAATAGCCGACTGAAACGCCCCGAATTTGTGGAAGTCTTCGGTTGATTCTTCTTCCACCACGTCCATGATATCATCCACCGTCACAATTCCCAGAAGTATGCCTTCGTCGTTGACAACGGGCAATGCTACCCTGTCGTAATCACTAAAAGCCTTAATGGCAGCCTCCTGATCATCCAGCACATTCAGCGCTACAAAGCGACTGTCCATCAAATCTTCAATTTTTTTAGTGGGATCAGCCAGAATAAGTTCTTTGATTCTGAGATCATCAAGCAACTTCCAGTCTTCACTTACAATATAAATTACATTCAGCGTTTCGGAATCTCTGCCGAATTTCCGGATGTGATTAAAGGTTTCTTCGATGGTAAAACTGGGTTTTACAGCCACATATTCCGGAGTCATCAAACGACCGATACTATCTTCCGGATATCCTAAAAGTTGTGTAGTGATGCTGCGTTCTTCCGGCAACAACAATTGCATGAGACGTTGTGTTACCGTACCGGGAAGTTCTTCGAAGAAAGCCGTTCTGTCATCAGGTTCAATGTCGTTCAATAAATTGGAAAGCGTTTGCACATTGTTAGCCAAACCCTCAATGACTTGCTCCTGAATATCGTGCGACAAAAGTTGGAATACGTCCTTAGCCTGCATTCGACCGAGCAGTCTAAAGTAGATTATTTCTTCACCTTCCGAACAATCCTCAATCAATTCGGCTATCTGGATGGAATCATAAGCATTCAAGGCTCCTTTTAATGCCTTCCAATCCTTATTTTCAATAAGATGTTGAAAGTCGGTTTTGAATTCAACCATGATGATGTCTCCTTACAATTTGGCACTACAAGGAAACATCCGTCTCCTTATAGGGGGATTAATAAATTTTGCTGACTATGATACGGGCCTTCGTCCATTTCAAAAGATTTTTTCAAATTTTCAGGTGCAAAAATAAGAAAATTTATTGGTTGGACAAGAGGAAAACTAAAATTTTCCGTCTGAATAAGCTCTGTTCATCAGTCAAGGTCAATTTTCACCCTGCAACACTTTGACCCCGCACCACGGAACCCGCACCCCGAAAACAGTTGGACATTGATGAGACGTCGCCATTGCAATTTTCAGGATGAATTTAAGTGTTTTTCTGTTTTTTAATAAGAAAAAAAAGAAATTTGTAAGATTTCAAGGTGAAAAACAAAAAAAGTATTACATTTGTGCCTTTAAACAATATTAAAGAAAAAAATCTCTATTTAATCGGAATATCTGCTCTCAAAAAGAGGTTGAAACTACCTTAATCTCTGTGTTTGACTATCCCGAAAATATAAAGATTCAATCGAAATTCAACGTAATTTTTTTATAAATGAAGAAACATAATTTTAATGCCGGTCCTTCTATTTTACCGCGCGAGGTAATTGAAAAAACAGCGCAAGCTGTATTGAATTTTAATAATTCAGATTTGTCAATATTAGAAATATCTCACCGCTCCAAAGACTTTCAGGCAGTGATAGACGAAGCAGTCTCTCTCTTTAAAGAGATACTGTCCATTCCTGAAGGTTATTCGGTTTTGTTTCTTGGAGGAGGTGCCAGCTTGCAATTTTGCATGGTGCCGTACAACCTAATGGAATCGAAAGCAGCTTACTTGAATACAGGTACTTGGGCAAGCAAAGCCTTAAAAGAAGCAAAAGGTTTTGGTGAAGTTGTCGAAGTAGCATCTTCAAAAGCGGCTAATTTTAATTATATCCCCAAAGATTATGTGATTCCCACTGATGCTGATTATTTTCACATCACCACCAACAACACCATCTTCGGAACTGAAATATTAAAGGACATCAACTCTCCTGTTCCTTTGGTGGCCGATATGTCATCCGACATCTTTTCGCGACCGGTAGATGTATCCAAATATGCACTGATTTATGGAGGAGCACAGAAAAACCTCGCTCCTGCAGGCCTGGCTTTCGTCATTGTGAAAGACGAAGTACTTGGTAAGGTAACACGTCATATTCCTTCTATGTTGAATTATCAAATCCATATCGAAAACGGTTCTTTGTTCAACACTCCGCCGGTGTTACCGATTTACAGTGCTTTAGAAACCTTGCGCTGGATTAAATCCATTGGAGGATTGAAAGAGATGGAAAAACGTAACATCCGAAAAGCTGCACTTTTGTATGATGAAATTGATCGTAACTCACTGTTTGTGGGAACAGCAGTCAAAGAGGACCGTTCACGCATGAATATATGCTTTGTAATGAAACCCGAATATGCTGATTTAGAAGGTGAATTCTTGAAGTTTGCCACTGAACGTGGTATGGTCGGCATCAAGGGACACCGCTCGGTTGGCGGTTTCAGGGCATCTACTTACAATGCGCTCCCCATCGAAAGCGTACAAGCTTTGGTGGATTGCATGCAAGCATTTGAAAACCTGAAAAAATAATCTTATATTTGATGACTCATAATTAATAATCAATAATTAATCATCATATAAAAATTAGTATCATGAAAGTATTAGTTGCTACCGATAAACCATTTGATCAGAAAGCGACAAATGGTATCAGAGGAATATTGGATGCTGCCGGTTACGAGTTGGTTTTACTTGAAAAATACACTGAAAAACAACAACTACTTGATGCCGTAGCAGATGTTGTGGCTATCATTATACGTAGTGACATCGTAGATGCGGAAGTAATTGCTGCTGCAAAAAATTTAAAAATCGTTGTTCGCGCCGGTGCCGGTTATGACAATATTGACTTGAAAGCAGCAACTGCTGCAAATGTATGTGTTATGAATACACCCGGACAAAATTCCAATGCAGTTGCCGAATTGGTTTTTGGCTTACTCATTTATGGAGCGCGTAACTTCTACGACGGAAGTTCCGGAATTGAACTAAAAGGCAAAAAATTGGGAATACAGGCATATGGCAATGTTGGTCGAAATGTGGCTCGCATAGCTAAGGGTTTAGGTATGGAACTGTATGCATATGACACCCTTTGCAGTGATGAGTTAATTGCGGCAGATGATGTGGTTCCCCTACACACAATAAGTGAACTTTATGAAAAAGCCGAGATTTTGTCCATTAACATTCCTGCAACACCGGAGACAAGAAGATCCATCAATAGAGATTTATTGAATTTACTTCCAAAAGGAGCTATAATAGTTAATACCGCACGGAAAGAAGTTGTCAATGAAGAAGAAATGATGCAATTTATGCAAGAACGTACCGATATTAAATATCTGACTGATATCAAGCCCGATAATCATGAGGAAATGTGTAAGAAATTCCCCGGAAGATATTTCTCTACCCCGAAGAAAATGGGTGCACAAACAGCAGAAGCAAATATCAATGCAGGAATTGCCGCAGCCAACCAAATCGTTCGATACTTAAAAACTGGTGAAGAGCGTTTCCGTGTAAATTAATTTATGTACTTAAATACTATAAAAAATACGATTCCAAATGAGGAATCGTATTTTTTATAGTATTATTCCAAATCTCTCTCTTTCTCTTCATTTTTTGGCTTGAACCAAAAAACGAAGCAAAAAAAATCAAGACTGCGCCCGCTTCGCTCGAACAGCTAAATCGGACGAGGTCAGTTTGCGGTCTGCAACACTTTGACCCCGTGAACTCGGAACACGGACCCCGGAACTCGCACCCCGCAACTGCATATTCATTAAATAAGTTCAAATTATTTCAAAGCTTCTGTTTTTTTTGTAATTTTGCGGGCTGTTATTCGTTCTTATTTAGAACACAGTTTGATTATGATTAAATCAATAGGAACTATTTCGCAAATTATTGGACCGGTAGTGGATGTTTATTTCGACCTGGATGCAAGTAAACAGGAAGAGTTACCGGCTATTCATGATGCTTTGCTGATAAAACGTAAAAACGGTCAAACTTTATACGCTGAAGTTCAACAGCATATAGGAGAAAACACTGTGCGGGCAGTCGCCATGGATTCAACAGACGGTTTACAAAGAGGCATGATTGTACGTACACATGGCGCGACTATTACCGTGCCCGTGGGCGAACAGGTCAAAGGCAGACTGATGAATGTCATCGGAGAACCCATAGACGGCATGCAAGACCTGAATCGTGAAGGTGCATATTCCATCCACAGAGAAGCCCCTAAGTTTGAAGATTTATCCACAGTTACGGAAGTTTTCTTTACCGGTATTAAAGTCATAGATTTACTAGGTCCTTACGCCAAAGGTGGGAAAATCGGACTTTTCGGTGGAGCCGGAGTTGGAAAAACAGTATTGATCCAGGAGCTGATTAATAATGTAGCCAAGGCACACAGCGGATATTCGGTTTTTGCCGGCGTAGGAGAACGTACCCGGGAAGGTAATGATTTACTCCGGGAGATGATTCAATCCGGTGTCATTCGTTATGGAGATGAATTCAAAAAAAGCATGGAAGAGGGCAACTGGGATCTGTCGAAAGTGGATTATGAGGAGATGAAGAAATCACAAGCTACTCTATTATTCGGACAGATGAATGAGCCTCCCGGAGCTAGAGCCTCAGCCGCTCTGTCGGGCTTGACGGTTGCCGAATCATTCCGGGACGGAACAGACAAAAACAAAAGAAGTGGAAACGACATCCTTTTCTTTATTGATAATATTTTCCGCTTTACACAAGCGGGTTCAGAGGTTTCAGCCCTGTTGGGGCGCATGCCGTCTGCAGTAGGTTATCAGCCTACTCTTTCCACAGAAATGGGAGCCATGCAGGAACGCATCACTTCTACCAAATACGGCTCCATCACTTCGGTACAGGCTATTTATGTGCCTGCCGACGACTTGACGGACCCGGCGCCGGCAACCACTTTCTCACACTTGGATGCAACCACCGTCCTCAGCCGTAAAATATTCGAATTGGGTATTTACCCTTCGGTTGATCCCTTGGAATCATCATCCCGCATCTTAAGTCCTGAAATTTTAGGAGAAGACCACTACCAAACGGCCCAACGTGTCAAACAAATACTCCAAAGAAACAAGGAGTTACAAGATATTATCTCCATCTTGGGTATGGAAGAATTGTCGGATGAGGATAAGATTACGGTCAAACGTGCCCGAAAAGTACAAAGGTTCCTGTCGCAACCGTTCTTTATGGCTGAACAGTTTACGGGCGTACCCGGAGCAATGGTTCCCATCAAAGAAACCATACGCGGTTTTAAAATGATATTGGATGGTGAGTTGGACGAATATCCGGAAATGGCATTTTTAAATGTAGGTACCATAGATGAAGCCATTGAGAAAGGCAAGAATTTACTGAAGCAATCGGATCAATAATATCTCGAAAATCATTCATCAGGAATTTTATGCATCTTGAAATTATAACAGTAGAACAGACTTTGTTTTCCGGAGATGTAGAATCTGTAACAGTTCCGGGAACTAAGGGACCGTTTACCATTCTGAAAAATCACGCTCCCATAGTATCAAGCCTGACAAAAGGTACTGTTAAATACAAAAACAATCAAGCTGAAAACAAATTGAAAATTTCCGGTGGATTTATTAAGGCGAATCTCGATGTGATTACCATTTGTTTAACTTCTTCCGAACAATTGAGATGACACAACTCAGAAAAAAACTCATGCTCTACCTGACTGCCACCTTAGCCGGTGTTGGCGGTATCTTGTGTTTTTTGGTCGTTGTCGTATTTAAACATGACATCACAACTTGTTATGTCTCCATACCTATATTCTTCCTGTTTTTCGGAGTATTTTCTATTCTGACGATTACCAAAAACGGCATCAAACATAAAAATAACGGCAGGAAGAGAGCCAACAAATACATGTTGGTACGCACCATCAAAATCTTTTTGGGAGGCACTTTCTTTCTATTATATTGGTATATAGTCAAACCCGAAGACATGCAAGGCTTCGCCCTGACTTTTGCCGTATTTTATTTGACATACCTCGCTTTTGAAGCATGGAGCTTTATTCAGGTAGAGAAAAAAATCAAAAACAATGTTCAGCAAAACTCTTAAACATATTTTGTGTGTATGGATGTTTCTGGCAATGAGCATTTCTTTGCCGGCTGAAACTATTTCACAAGATGAAGGCTCGGATCCGGAAGCAGTACCATTGGATGTTAAAGAGCTGATACTCGAACACTTAAAAGATGATTACGAGTGGCATATAGCTACGTTTAAAGATAAAAGCATCAGCATTCCTCTACCCATCATATTGTACAGTAAAAACTCGGGAGTACAATTGTTCTCTTCCGCTAAGTTTCACCAAAATGACGGTTATTACAATGGTTTTTATATCAGCAAAAGTGGAAAATACAAAGGGAAAATAGTGGAGACTGACGCAAGCGGCAACGAAATCCGACCGATTGACCTGTCCTTGACGAAGAATGCCCTTTCCCTACTCATCGGTTCTTTTCTGTTAATCATCTTCATGCTGCTCATTGCCCGGACTTACAAAAACGAACCCATCAAACCTAAAAAAGGTTTGGTAGGAGCTATGGAGATTTTTATATTATCCGTTTATGATGATGTTATCAAACCGGTTTTGGGAGAAGATTACAAGAGATACAGGTATTATCTGTTGACCCTGTTTTTCTTTATTTTCTTCAATAATATTTTGGGATTGGTGCCTATTTTTCCCGGAGGAGCAAACGTCACCGGAAATATAGCCGTTACACTTACATTGGCTTTGTCCACTTTTCTGATTGTAAACCTGTCGGGTACCAAAGAATATTACAAAGAAATTTTTTGGCCCGATGTGCCGGTTTGGTTGAAATTCCCTTTCCCTCTGATGATTATCATTGAGTTGGTAGGCTTGATTACCAAACCTTTTGCACTGATGATCCGTCTTTTTGCCAACATTATGGCAGGACATGCCATTGTATTAGGTTTAGCGAGTTTGATTTTTATAACGGCACATATGAGCGCTGCCCTCAGTTCATCCATGACAGGCTTTTCAGTAGTATTAATCATATTCATCTACTTTATAGAGATGTTGGTGGCGTATATCCAGGCTTATGTGTTTACAATTTTCACAGCCATATTCATCAATGGAGCAAGGGTCAAACCAAGAAAAGCTGAGAAATCTCTCGAATCAACATAAATACTGAATTCAACGAATTACTAACAAATAAATAAAAAACAATTATGTTACTAAGCACTTTATTACAAGTTACCCCCGACATCGGTATTATAGGAAAAGCTATTGCTATCTCTGTAACAGTTTTAGCAGCCGGACTTGGTATCAGTAAAATCGGATCCTCCGCTATGGATGGCATTGCCCGCCAGCCCGAAGCAGGTGGTGATATCCGTATCAGCATGATTATCGTTGCTGCATTGATTGAAGGTGTGGCACTCTTTGCCCTCGTTATTGCCGGATTTATTTTATAATCATTCGTCATGTCGTTACTTACACCTGATCTGGGATTGGTTTTCTGGATGTCGATCGCATTTGGAATAGTCATCCTTATTCTGACTAAATTTGCTTTTCCCCCTATCATCAAAGGGGTAGAAGACAGGAATAAGTACATCAATGAGTCCTTGGCAGCCGCAAAGCAAGCCCAGGAAGATCTCAAAAATGTGAAGGCAGACGGAGAAAAGATACTCGAACAGGCTAAAAAAGAACAGGCTAAAATTTTGGCTGAAGCCGTCAAATCTCGTGAAACCATCATTCGCGACGCGATGGATAAAGCCAAAAAAGAAGCAGACGTAATGATTAACGTTGCCCGCAAACAGATAGAAGCAGAAAAAGACGATGCTATTCGAGATATCAGAAAAGAAGTGGTCAACCTCTCCTTTGACATAGCCGAAAAACTGTTGCGCAAGAATTTAGATCAGCAAGCAGAACAAGAAGCTGTCATCAATCAACTGATTGATGAAATGAACATCCATAAATCATAAACATTTTTTCAATACCCATGAGCTTCGGATTGATACCGGCGAGATATGCAAAAGCTTTGTTGGAGTTTGCTAACGAAAACTACAGCGCAGAGACGGTATATGAAGAAGCCAAAGTGATTGTGTTGGTTTTAAACAAAACAAAGGAAGTCAATCTAGCTCTGAGAAACCCGAAATTGCCCGTTGAGGACAAACGTGAGTTGATGCTGAAACTGACCGGAAAAGAACTGAGCGACACCCTAAAGCGTTTTATGGACTTGTTGTTGGAAAATAATCGTGAATCCTTACTTCGGCAGGTGATGTTGAAGTATATAGATTTTTACCGCGAAGACAACAAAATCAACCACACCAAATTGATAACGGCAGCTCCGATAGATGAAGAAACGGAACAACGCTTTATCAAATTGATTGAAGCTCAAGTAGGCGGAACGGTTGAATTGGAAAAACATATCCGTTCTGAAATATTAGGAGGTTTTCAAATTGAGGTGAATCATTTGCGATGGGATGCCACATTATCGGGACAATTGGAACAAATGAGAAAAGACATGTTGAACGGAAACGAAAAATAATAATATGGTTAACAAAATAAATGTAAGCGAAGTCTCGCAGGTATTGCGCAAGCAATTAGCCGGTATGGATGCCGACCCTAAGTTTGATGAAATCGGAACGGTATTGCAGGTCGGCGATGGTGTGATACGCTTGTACGGTTTACATAATGCGGAAGCAAGTGAACTGCTTCAGTTTGAAAACGGCATGCATGCCATCGTCATGAACCTGGAAGATGATAATGTGGGTGCCGTACTGTTGGGATCGTCTTCCGAGATTAAGGAAGGAGATACCGCCATGCGTACCAAAAGAGTTGCTTCCATCATGGTAGGCGATGAAATGTTGGGCAGGGTTATCAACCCCTTGGGTGAAGCCATAGACGGAAAAGGAAAGATAAGAGGCGAACTTTATGAAATGCCTTTTGAGCGCAAAGCGCCGGGCGTGATCTACAGGCAACCTGTGAATCAGCCTTTGCAGACCGGACTTACAGCCATTGATGCCATGATCCCTATCGGACGCGGACAGCGGGAACTAATCATCGGTGACCGGCAAACCGGTAAAACCAGCATTGCTATAGACACCATCATCAATCAACGCCGCAACTTCGAAGAAGGTGACCCCGTATATTGTATCTATGTGGCTATCGGGCAAAAAGGTTCAACCGTAGCTTCCATCGTAGAAACCCTGCGCAGACACAAGGCATTGGAATACACCATCATTGTGGCAGCCAATGCCTCCGACCCCGCAGCCATGCAGTACTATGCTCCTTTTGCAGGTGCTGCCATAGGTGAATTTTTGCGTGATACCGGCAGACATGCTCTGGTGGTTTACGATGACCTGTCGAAACAAGCCGTTGCATACCGCGAAGTTTCACTGATATTGAGACGACCATCCGGAAGAGAAGCCTATCCGGGAGATATTTTCTACCTGCACTCGCGCCTCCTGGAACGGGCAGCCAAAATCATCAATCAGCAGGAAGTAGCTGAACAAATGAATGATGTACCCGAAAGTCTGAAGGGAAAGATTAAAGGCGGCGGCTCACTGACTGCCCTCCCCATCATTGAAACACAAGCCGGCGATATTTCGGCTTATATTCCTACCAATGTGATTTCTATTACAGACGGTCAGATTTTCTTGGATGTAGATGCCTTTATCAGCGGCAACCGACCGGCTATTGACGTGGGAATTTCCGTATCGCGCGTCGGCGGCAATGCGCAAATTAAAACCATGAAACGAATTGCCGGCACCCTGAAAATAGATCAGGCTCAGTACAGGGAATTGGAAGCTTTCTCCAAGTTCGGCAGTGATTTGGATGCTGTCACTGCCATGATCATAGACAAAGGTCGAAAGAACGAACGCCTGTTGGTGCAACCCGTTCACTCCCCCCTCGAGGTTGAAAAGCAAATCGCCATCTTGTATTGCGGTACCAAAGGCTTGTTGAAAGATCTTGCTTTGGAAAAAGTAGATGCCTTCAAAAAAGAATTTTTAGCCAGATTGGAATCTCTCCACAGGGAAAATGTATTAAATCCCATTCGGAAGGGTGTTTTTAATGATGAAATCATTACTATCATTGAGCAAGTTGCAGCGGGTGTAATCCTAAGTCTTTCCGAATAATGTCCTCCCTGAAAGAAATAAAAAACCGCATTCATTCTGTGCAATCCACACGGAAGATCACTTCTGCAATGAAGATGGTTTCCATGGCAAAGCTCAACAAAACAGAAAGGATGATAGGTGGCATTCATTCATTTTATCATTATTTACATGATATTTTAAAAGTGGTTTTGGATGATGGTAAGGACTATCAGACAGAATTTTCCGAAGTACGGGAATTGAAACGCATTGCCTTCGTTGTATTTTCTTCCAACTCCAGTCTTTGTGGCAGCTTCAACAGCAATATTGCCAAAAGACTGAGTGTAGAGGTTCGGAATTATGCCGCTTTGGGACATGAAAACATCCTGGTGATTCCCATTGGTAAAAAGATAGCCCAGGCAACTGTGAGAATGGGATATAAAATTCCCCCCGGTTTTGAAAATTTGGATTTCATCATAGACAAACCCAATGCGAAAGCCGTGCTTGAATTAGCCAATCAACTGAAACAATTGTATCTAAGCGGTAAAGTTGATAAAGTTGAACTTATCTACCACCACGCTAAAAGCAAAGGCTCGCAGATTTTGGATTCGCGCACACTGCTTCCTTTGGATTTGAAAGAAAGGGATGTGATAGAAAAACCCGTCGTCAGAGAACGTATTTATGAAGATGATTTTATCATTGAGCCGGACAGGGAAAGTTTATTGCACGATTTGGTTCCCTACATCATCAACATGCGCCTGTATTTGGCATTGTTGGATTCAAACATATCCGAGCATACAGCCCGTATGTTAGCCATGCAAACCGCCACCGATAATGCCGATGAATTACTTGAAGAAATCAAATTGCAATACAACAAGCTCCGCCAGCAAGCCATCACCAGTGAGTTGTTGGATATCGTCGGAGGAACACTGGAATAGTAAATGATGGCAAAATTACTAAATTGTAAATTTTATTTTAAGAAAGGATAAATAGTAGCAGAAGCAAGGATATACCATCCAATAATGGGAGCAAACCCGTTCCATCCCATCAACAGTAATAATACAATGCATCCGAATAAAAAGATGTATTGTATTTTATTATCCGCCCATTTCAGATTTCTAAATTTCAGGGCAAACATGGGAAATTTGGAAACCAATAATCCACTGAAAACGATGGTAAGTACGATGACAAGCCATGTTGTATCTATCAGCCAAGGGGCACAAGAATATGCCATACCTGTCCAAAAAATGGCATTGGCGGGAGTGGACAAGCCTATAAAAGAATCCGTTTGATTTTCATCAATATTGAATTTTGCTAATCTCAACGCTGAAAAAACTACTATCAACAGTCCGATGTATTGTGTCCAATCGGGATATGTGCTGCTTGCCAACATCGAAAAAACCACTGTTGCCGGCAATAAGCCAAAGCTAATTACGTCAGCCAGGGAATCCAACTCTTTACCCATGGGTGAATAAGCTTTCAGGATACGTGCCGTCAAGCCGTCTAAAAAATCAAATAATCCTGCGATCAAGACCGCAAAAAATGCCACCGTGTAATTTCCGCTGAACGCAAAATATACTCCTACACTACCTGTCAGCAAATTGAGCGAAGTAATAAAATTGGGTATGTGCTTTTTAATCTTCATTTGATTATTCCTTGATTTTACTATCGATAAGGATTGTAACCGGACCGTCATTTATGAGAGAAACCTGCATCATGGCTCCAAACTCACCGGTTTGAACGGACTTTCCCAATAAGTTTTCGGTCTGCCTGCAAAAATACTCATAGAGCGGAATGGCCTGCTCCGGACGCGCTGCTTTGATGTATGAAGGTCGGTTCCCCTTGCGGGTAGAAGCATGTAAAGTAAACTGACTCACCACCAACACCTCACCGTCTATATCCAAAACGGAACGATTCATCACTCCATTGGAGTCATCAAAGATACGAAGATTCACCAACTTGGCAACCAACCAATTTACATCCGTTTCATCATCCGCCTCCTCTATCCCCAACAACACCAACAAGCCCTGATTGATAGCCGACTTTACCCGACCATCAATCTCCACAGAAGCTTGCTTAACGCGCTGTACGACTATTCTCATTGAACTCTATTGCCTCTATAATTTCTTAATTCTATTTTAAAGAAATGCTCAAACCCCGCACCCCGCACCACAGAACTCGCGACCCCGGACCCCGCGAATCCGGAACTCACAACCCGCACCTCAGGACTCAAAACTCAGAACTCAAAACTCGCAAAAACTACACCTCCCCCTCCTGAATCAAATACTCTGCAATCTGCACAGCATTCAACGCAGCACCTTTTCTAATCTGATCACTTACACACCAGAATGTCAGTCCATTGGGATTAGCCAAATCTTTGCGGATACGTCCAACGTACACCGGATCTTTTCCGGAAAGGAATAATGGCATGGGATATAATTTTTCTGCAGGATTATCCATCACTTCCACACCCGGAGCAGCTTCAAAAGCAGCACGAGCCTCTTCGACAGAGATCGGTCTTTCAGTCTCAACCCAAACGCTTTCAGAGTGAGCACGCAAAGAAGGCACACGCACACAGGTAGCGCTGACTTCTACGTTGGAATGCATAATTTTACGCGTTTCGTGGTACATTTTCATTTCCTCTTTGGTATAGCCATTATCCATAAAAACATCCACTTGAGGAATTAAATTATAAGCCAATTGATAGGGGAATTTACTAACAGTAACCGCTTCGCCGTTCATAATCTGACGATATTGCAATTCTAATTCGTCCATTGCAGCCGCACCGGCACCTGAGGCAGCCTGGTAAGTTGACACATGAATGCGCTTGATATGCGAAAGATTTTCAATGGCTTTCAATGCCACCACCATTTGTGTAGTGGTACAGTTCGGATTGGCAATGATACCGCGCGGACGGTTTTTGGCATCAGCCGCATTCACTTCAGGAACAACCAAAGAAATATCCTCCTCCATGCGGAAAGCACTGGAGTTATCAATCATAATCGCACCAAATTTAGTGATGTCGTCTGCATATTCTTTGGAAATACTTGCACCGGCAGATGTAAACACTATTTGAAATCCTTTAAAATCGTCACCATGCTTTAATTCTTTCACTGTAAGTTTTTTCCCTTTGAACTCATAAACCTTACCTGCACTACGAGATGACCCGAATAATACCAATTCGGTCATGGGAAAATTTCGTTCGGCAAGAACCCTTAAAAACTCCTGACCTACTGCGCCACTTGCGCCTACAATCGCTACTTTCATTTTTAACTTATTTTATGGTGAATATTATTTTACATCATGATTTTTTATCACGGATAAAACCTAACTTTGTCGCCTCTGTTTGATTTATGCAACCGCTGATTTTTTTCAGCTGCAAAAATAACTTAATTTGTTAGATATTACAATCCTATACCTACTTAGGTGCTGAAATTAAAGCACCAGCATAAAAAATCAATAATTATTACACCTATGAAAAATTATTTGTTATTGTTTACCATGTGTTTACCTGCATTTTCTTCAGCCTACACATCCGACACCATTCAAATCTGCGACATCATCATCAATGAGGTCATGTTCAATCATCCGGAGGGTGGCGCTGAATATGTTGAGCTACACAACCGTTCTTCGCACCGGATAGACTGTTCGGGGTTGGTTTTTACCACACGTAAAACCGACGGAACTTTGAACACGGGCGTAAAGATCCCGGCCAACACCATCATGCCCCCCAACTCCTATCTGGCTCTGACTACTGATGCAGAGGCAGTCAGAAACTTCCACGATTGTCCCGATGAAGCTGTCTTGTTGACAGTCAAGTTGAGCGCCTTGAACAACGAATCAGCTTGTCTGGTGCTGACCAACGCAAACAAAAGCGTCATATACGATGAATTTCAATACCATGCCGACATGCATCACGTGTTGATTAAAAATCCTAAAGGTGTTGCTTTGGAACGCATATATCCAAATCGGGATACGCAAGATGAAAGCAATTGGCATTCGGCAGCAGCCTCACATCATTACGGAACTCCGGGATTTCAAAATTCTCAATACAGAGAAGCAATGACGCCGGACTTTGAGTCAGCACAATACTTTTATCTTGAAAATGAAATATTCACGCCTGACAATGACGGCAATAATGACCTGTGCGTATTGCATTATGCATTTCCCGAAAGCGGCTACGTATTTACAGTGCACGTGTTATCCGCAACAGGAGTAAAAGTTTTTACCCTAGCTGAACAATATCTTGCCGGGACGGAAGGCTTCCTCACCTGGGATGGTAGAAACCGGCAAGGAAACATTTCCGACATTGGGATTTATGTCTTTTATATTGAAATGATACACCCTCAAAAAGGCAAAAGAAAAAATCTGAAACTTCCGGTTGTGCTTTCTTCACGATAATTTTCAATAAATTAACACCTAATTTTCAATAAAATCAGCTATCTTTGCAGACATTTAAATTTTTAGCCATTAAATACATTCCTACACACATGAAAAAAATATTGATTATCATGCTTGCATTAACCACAGTGTTGACCGTAGGCGCAAAAGAAAAAAAACCAAAGAAAATGAGCAAATCTAAAAATCAGGTAGAAGCAGTTGTAGAAACTCCCATTACCTTTAACAATGATGTTGACTCCATGAGTTATGCTTTGGCAGTGAACATTGGCAGCGATTTACTGAAAAACTTACAAACTTTGCCCAATGGCAAATATAATTTAGATTTATTCTTAAAAGCCTTCAATACAGTGATGAAAGGTGATTCTACCCTGATTTCCGTAGAAAATGCACAAAATGTTCTGCAAAATTATTTCACCGCTGCACAAGAAAAAATGGCTGCTGAGCAGCGTTCAGCCGGGGAGAAATTCCTGGAAGAAAATGCAAAAAATCCGGCAGTACAAAGCACAGAGTCAGGTTTACAATACATCATATTGACAGAAGCAGATGGTCCTAAGCCCACTGCTACTGACAAAGTGAAAGTTCATTATGAGGGAACTCTGCTTGACGGTACTGTATTCGACAGTTCTTACGAAAGAGGAGAACCTGTCGAATTTCAACTCAATCAAGTCATTGCCGGATGGACGGAAGGTGTTCAATTAATGTCTCCGGGTTCGAAATATAAATTCTTCATACCTTACAATCTCGCATACGGCGAGCGAGGTGCAGGCGGGGTAATCCCTCCTTTTGCAACCTTAATTTTTACGGTTGAACTTTTGGATATCGTTCTTCCTCCAACTTCGAATTAATTCAAAGAATTAGAAATATAATAAACGTATCAAAATGAGAAAAATAAGTAGTTATCTGATAGTTGCCATAGGGCTTACTATTTTTTCAATCAGTTCATGTACAAGCAATAAACCTAAAGAAGTTACGCTTAAAAGCATGAACGACAGCATCAACTACACCTTGGGACATTGGCAAGGTGATGTAATGAGACAGCAAGTGTTCGGTGAAGATTCAGCTAAAGAATTAGATGCTTTTATTCAGGCATTGGATAAAGCATACGCCGGAAAAGCAAAAAGTGAAATGTACACTTTAGGTGTGCAAGTTGGTAAATACTTCAATGACCAAATTGAAAATGGTTACTTCGGAGATTCAACTCTAACAGGAAATGTTGATTTGGTAATGGCAGGATTGATAAACGCTTTGAACGATTATCAGGATGTTATATCATCAACAGAAGCAGATTCTATTGTACAGGCCGTACAAATGAAATCACATGCAAGAATGTACGGTCAACCCAATAATTAATTTTAAAACGATAATAATATGAAACAAATAAATATTTTCTTGATTATTGTAGCTACCTTGTCGTTGCTTGCAACCTCATGTACAAATTACAAAGAAAAATCTGTAAAGCTAAATACTGAATTAGACAGCCTGAATTATTCATTTGGCTTTGTCAACGGTAACATTCTCAAGAATTATCACCTGAGTAGAGATACTACCGACAATGCACTTCAGGAGTTGATGAAAGGTATCAAAGACGGTTTGAAAGAAAAAGCTGCCGACCCTCAACTGGGACAAGTTGTAGAAATTGGCACTGCGATAGGAAATCAACTAAAATCAAATCCTGATTTTTACGGAGATTCAACACTCACTGTTAATTTCAAACTTATCAAACAAGGTTTGATCAATGGAATTTCCGGTGAAGATTTCGAAATAGATGCCGAAGAAGCCAGAATATACTTCAATGAAACCATGGAACAAGTTCAATTAAAAAAATTGGAAGTTCAGTATAAGGCAAACAAAGAAGAAGGTGAAAAATTCTTAGCTGAGAATGCAAAAAAAGAAGGTGTTATTTCTACTGAATCGGGGTTACAATACGAAATTATCAAAGCCGGGAATAAAAAAGGGAATTATCCGTCCGAAACTGATAAGGTTAGGGTACATTATCACGGTACACTCGTGGATGGAACCGTTTTCGACAGCTCGGTGGATCGTGGAGAGCCTGCCGAATTTGGATTAAATCAGGTTATTAAAGGCTGGACTGAAGGTTTACAATTGATGCCTGTCGGTGCAAAATACAGATTTTACATTCCACAGGAATTGGCTTACGGCTCACGCATGCAGGGAAACATCAAACCATTCTCTGTGCTGATTTTTGATGTTGAGTTGCTTGCCATCGTTAAGTAAACTTGTATAATTTTAATTCTATTGATTATTTGTGCTCCACAACTTTATCAATTCATCTGTAATATGGAAAAAATTGATCAATTAGATCGTAAAATTTTACGTATCATCAGCCAAAATGCACGCATGCCTTTTAAGGATGTGGCAGAATTGTGTGGAGTATCCCGCGCAGCCATCCATCAGCGTGTGCAACGCATGATAGACTTGAACGTGATTACCGGATCAGGCTATACAGTGAATCCCAAAATGCTGGGATACAATATCTGCGTGTATATCGGTATTGCGCTTGAGCGCGGTTCTATGTATAAGGCAGTAGTAAGCGAATTGGAAAAAATTCCCGAGGTTGTTGAATCTCAATATACCTTAGGAGCTTACACCATTCTTATCAAGCTTTACGCAAAGAACGACGAGCACTTGATGGAGTTGCTGAACGGGAAAATACAGGAAATTCCGGGCGTTGTTTCAACGGAAACTTTGACTTCTTTGGATCAACGCATCCGGAGAACCCTGCCGATTGAATGATCTTTTCAGAATTTATTTTTAACAGTACCAAAAAGACTATGGAGATAGTTGTAAGCGGCATCCGTCCTACAGGAAACTTACATCTCGGAAATTATTTCGGGGCATTGAAGAATTTCATCAGCATGCAAAACGAGCATGATTGCTATTTTTTTATTGCTGATTATCATTCTTTAACCACCCATCCCACCCCTCATGATTTACACGGCAACGTAAAACAGGTACTGGTTGAATACTTAGCTGCCGGACTAGATCCTGAAAAAGCGACTCTGTACATTCAAAGTGATGTGCCGGAGACCGCTGAATTGTACCTTTTCCTGAATATGAACGCCTATATAGGCGAACTGGAACGTTGTACTTCTTTCAAAGACAAAATACGACAACAACCACAAAACGTAAATGCTGGTCTGTTGACTTACCCAACTTTGATGGCAGCGGACATCATCATCCACAAAGCTACCAAAGTTCCTGTGGGCAAAGACCAGGAACAACATTTAGAAATGACCCGCCAGTTTGCCAATCGTTTTAACAGACTGTACAATGTCGATTATTTTCCTGAACCTCAGGCATACAATTTTGGCAAGTCTTTGGTTAGAATCCCCGGTTTGTTAGGTAGCGGAAAAATGGGCAAATCAGAAGGAGAAGGCAATGCCATCTTTTTGGCTGACGAGCCTGCTGCTATCCGCAAAAAGGTTATGCGCGCCGTTACCGACAGCGGGCCGACCATCCCTAACCAGGAAAAGCCGGAAACCATACAAAATCTGTTTCAACTGATGAGCGTGGTGTCTTCGAAAGATGCGGTCAATCACTTCAACGACCTGTATAACAACTGCCAAATCCGCTATGGCGACATGAAAAAACAGTTGGCGGAAGATATGATCCGGTTTACAACTCCCTTCCGTGAAAGAATCAAAGAGTTACTGAGTGACGAGGCTTATATCTCCAAGGTAGCCCGCATGGGAAAAGAAAAAGCCCGGGCCAGTGCAGCAAAAACTATCCAAGAAGTCAGGGAGATCATTGGGTTTAAGAGTTTTTAGTTTTAACCTCTGATACGCATAAGCAACCTATATACTGTGCTTCTTACTTGCAACAAACTTGTTAGTGCACGCATCTACGTTTGCGTCTGTCTAAATGTTTGATAAAGCAATTACACAATAATCACAGTATGAAACCGACACGATTAAAATAATCATTACTTTGTGTGTTTAATGATTATTTTAATCGTCAAAGGTTCCATCTGACAACTAAAAATAATAAATAATACAGATGAAAAAACTCCTTTTTATAATTTGCTTTTGCATCGGTGCATCCGCACTATTTTCTCAAGACCTGAAAAAATTATCACTGAGCTTCTACGGTGGAGCCAAAATTCTCTCACCATCTTTGAATGAAGATTGGCCTATACGTCAGGATGTAAGTTATGGCTACTATGGTGACGAATTTAATGCTCAGGTCAACCTGAATGGAGATATTGCTTATTTTGGTGTTTCTCCCGAATATCTGATCAACAAAAATTGGTCAGTCGGTTCAGGCCTACGATTTTCGAGATACCTGTCATCCATCATAAAAGACGATTATGATCGCGGAGGCTTCTTTTTCCTAAGAGTTAGTCAGGAGGATGAAAGAACTGATTTTGCCCGCATCAGAGCTATCAAAGAAAGTTCGAATTATATAGGAATTCCTTGGGAGGTAAAATACACTCCCCTGGTGCTTCGCTATTTTGATTTGCATGCCAAACTCACTGTAGAACTCGCCTATCGACTGAACACCCATACAGACATTGAGTTTAAGGATGAGGCGATGAAAGCTTATCAAAAGGACGTTCTGCGTGATATAGGTGTAAAAGCCAATCCGTGGTTTTCAACCACTTCTTTGTCTGCAGGAGCAAGGCTGAAATTGTCAAAGCAAGTTTACTTCTCATGTGATTGGGTTGCACCGGCTTTTTACATAACAAAAAACAACTCAAGCCTGGTGAATGTCAATAATCTCGGGGGATTTCAATTGTCGATAGACTGGGTATTATAAAATAGTTAAATTAAAAATTATGGAAAAAAGAAGATATATACACTTTGTTGCCCTGACTTTGGCTGTTGCAGCAATCATGAGTTCATGCGCATACGACTCATACGAACTTAGCAAAACCGTATTCATACCTGATTATGAAAACCCGGGATTGCCCATTTATTCGGAATGGGGATACAATACCTTTGGTATGTACGTCGACCGCTCAACTTTTGTATCAACTGACCATATATTACCAAGCAAGATCATCGTGAACCCCGATACTTTCAATATCAGATTAAGTGGTATTTACCAAAGTGTCTCTACAACCTTGCTCATTTCAGTGGTCGGTTATGCCCCAAGAGATTATCCTGATTTAATCAGTTTGAATGATTCAACCATCAATTTAAGAGACGACAATTGCATCATTACCCTGAGAAAATTCTCCGAAGAAGCCGTTAAGCTTCCTATTATCGAAGGCTACATCAATTTTAAAAAGGCTCAAAATTTATACGTAGATAAAGAGTTGACCAAAACGATCCTTTCAGGCACCATCCAGTTCAAAACATTTTTCGATGGCGAACCTGTGGCAATCACGAATGGCCGGTTTGATCTGGGGATAGGATATGAGAATTTTTATTATTATACAAGATAAAATCCCCCAGGAACAATAGCACCCCCTACACTCATTTCGAGTTTACACTCTCAAAGTTTAAACAAATAAGGATATTCGTTTAAATTCAAAAACTGACCCGCTACTTTTTTCAATGAAGTGCAAGATACTGCAGGAAGTGAAGACAGCAGCAGTAGAAAAATGGTTTGTTTGTTTGAATTCACGATTTTTACTATGTCTTTGAAGAACAAGCCTTCTTTCGTATTCTGCCGGTAAGATTTCTATTTGCATTTTTTATGCTTATGTGAATTTAATCATTTGTAAACGCAAATGATGTTTAATCAATTTAAATTGTTGTATTTAGTTGATTTATAGGTGCATATAGAATTACTGCTGAAATGATATGCGAATGTTATAAATTTTATATTTACGAATGTTTTGTATATTTGTTTCGTAAATTAAACGTTAGCGGGTATGCTATGAAAGACAGTGAAGAAAATAATAATCAAACTAAGAATAGACATGTTTAATCGATTATGACAGAAATAGAACTCTTTGCAAAACATTATTTTGGGTTAGGATTAAATGTTACTTGCATTAGCAATCGAATCAATGAACACAACTTCTATTGCAGAAATATCCTCAAAACTCCAAACCATAAATGGAAACATCTTTTTACTCAAAGACAACTACAAACAGAATTTCAAAAATACGAGTGGGACTCAGCGACAGGTGTAGGATGTGTTACAGGTTTTCAAGATTTGCGTGTTATTGATATTGACGGTTGCAATGACTACAACTTTTTAGATGAAGTTTTAGCACTATTAGAATTACCTACGAACTACGAGTGGGTTACTTTATCGGGCAGTAAAAATGGATTTCACATTTTTATTAGTAGCAATAAATTTTCCTACCTTAACGAAAGTCAAGTTGTAACAACATTCCCTCCTAAGGAAGAATATAAACACAAACTTGAAAAGGTTGAGATACTTTGGAATACCCATGTTGTTTTACCACCATCTATTCACAATTCAGGTAATTCATACAGCTTCATAAATTGCAAGTATCCTAAATCACTTCCAAAAGTCGTTAAGCATCGAAAAGTTTCAAGTTTTATTGACAAATATCTGCAAGCTGAAAAAAAAATAATTGGACGAGGTTATGGAGAAGTTCTATTTGAGTTCATTCCACCCAATATCCCAAGTAACCTTGATGAAGATGATGTTTCACGATTAGAAAACAAAACCATCATTTGTGTTTTGGATATTGAAACTGATGGCTTACCAAGAAAAAATTTAGTTTCAATTGAATATCCAAACGTGGTTCAAGTTGCTTGGTTGCTAATGGACACAGACGGTAATATTTTCAAAAAAGAATCAGACCTAATCAACTATCCCAACATTACTTATACAGAGGCATTTGCCGTGAATCAGATTGACATTAACCTTGTCAAAAGAATAGGTAAACAACCCGACGAAGCATATAGGAAACTAATCAGTGATATAAAAATTTCTGATTTCATTGTTGCTCATAATATTGATTTTGATTTACCAATATTACGGAGTCAATTAAAAAAATATCAAGTGCAAGACCCTTTCAGTAGCAAGAAAACAATTTGCACAATGAAGGAAACAATAGATTATTGTAATATTCCAAACTTTGATGGACGAAACAAGTTCCCAAAATTGACTGAACTCTACAAAAAACTATTTGACTACGATATTGAGCAAAAACATAATGCGGAATCAGATGCTTTTCTTACGGCAAAATGTTTTAAAGAGTTATTGACTAAAGGAATTATTGATTTAGACAATTACTAATATTCAGATAAAAAAATAATTAATTCAACCAATGACATTAGTTGAAAAACATTTTAAAAAGACAGCAAAACTTGTTAGAGCTATTGACAAGAAAGTTATTGCCGAATGGTTATTGACTGAAGGTTATTTTCCTGAACAGTATGTGTTGCCACCGTCCTTTTCGGTGACAGACTTTAAACTCAAAACCAAACCTTACAATAAAAACCTCAATGACCCTGCAAGAAGAAAGCTTGTAACTATTTCATATCCTAAATCACTTCTGACTTCAAGAGTTTTTGGCATCCAACATCCATTTAACTATCATGACATTGTGTTTCATTTGATAGAAGATTGGAAAATTGTTGTTGACCACATTTTTCATAATGACCTTAAAATATTCTCATATAGTTTTCCTATACCGGTAAATGCAAAAGCAATTGGGAAGCTAGGCAATCTTCGTTCAGGAAGAATGATTTATGAATGGGTTGAAATGGCGGAAAAAGATATGGTAGCAGAAGCACATAAATATAATTTTATCATTCGTGCTGACATTACCAATTTTTACAATTCAGTTTATACACATAGCATTGGTTGGGCTTTACATGGCAGAGAAAAAGCATTTGCCGACAAGGAGTTTAAACTAACAGGGAATAAAGTTGATAAATTAATTCAATATGCTAATGACGCAAGGACCAATGGCATTCCAGTTGGTTCAGCACTCAGCGACCTTATTGCTGAAATAGTTCTTACGAGTATAGACAGAAAAGTATCTTCAAAACTTAAAACAATTAACTTTGTTGGCAGTCGCTTTAAAGATGATTACAGAATTTTATGCAACAGTGAAGATGAAGCTAAAAAAATTCTCAAAGTGCTTTCAGACGAATTGGTTGAATTTAATTTGCTAATAAACGAACACAAGACAAAGGTTCTTACACTTCCAGACGGACTTTACAGACAACATGATAGAGAATATCACAATTATTCTCTGAAAGACAAGGAAGCTATACCTTTTAAAACTTTTGAATTAACTCTTTTAAAAGCACTTGACATTCATAAAGCTTACCCAGGGACAAGTATTCTTGAAAAGTTTTTCTCTGAATTATACGACAACGACAGCAAGCTCAAAATTCAATTTTCAGCTGACAATAACGCAAGGAATAAACAAATTTTGAAAGCAATGAGTCTGCTAATGTTGGTTAAACGAGAATCAGAAAAAACTCTGTGTCATGTATTAGCAATCTGTGAAGAGATTTATATAAAATATCGGTCTCCGAAATTGAAAGAAAAGTTGAAATATTTAATTGAATCTGAGATTGTTAAAGCATCAAACAAAAAATCAGCATTTGAACTAGTTTGGTTAGTATTTTTTTCTCGTTATCTATCTCTTGGACTAACGACCTTTTCAAAAATGATTGATAAGGAACTAATGGAAACAGCATTTTTAAAATCAGTAATTTCAAGTGAGCAAAAGTTCTTTAATGACTCAAAGCAAAAACTATTTTTGAAACCCAAAGATTGTAAAACAAAAACTTTATCAAAACGACTTGCAGTATTCGACAGAAATAAGGAATAGACAAGAAGCACGACCCGCTAACAGGCGTTTGGCTCAATGGCGGGTGACGTGGTTAATTGAACATACTTACTCGCATCAACTTTTGTGGTGTATTGACAGTTTTGCACTCCGAAATCCGCCACTGCGCCAAGCGCCAAAACGGTAAATGCCATGCGGTCATTTTAACAAAAAGAAAAATTTGTATTTTTACTAAAACCATCAAATAAGAACAAACAAATTTTTTTATGCCGCACGGTATTTACCCCAAACCATTGGGTGCAAGTATAGCAAAACCTACCAACGAAAGCGATTGGTAGCCATAAGAGTAATAGCAGTACGACAACCCTTGACAACGCAAAATTCACGAAATCAGAACCCTTGCAGAGTAACTGGATAAAGAGCTTGCAAAAGTCGAGAAGAAATATGCATTAATCCATCATCAAGTGGGAAAAACCCACTTGATGATGTTGTTTTTTAGATTAAAATGTTATTTTAATTCTTTTTTTATGCAATTTTGCGGAAAATTAGAAGTAAATAAAAATGAAATTTTGGCAATTAAGAAATCAATTTTACGACTTGATATGTTTCAATATAAATCAAGTTTATGCGTGGCAACCTGGTTTTGATAAAAACAATCTCACTCGTTGGGTAAAACAAAATTTGCTCGTAAAATTGCGTAATTCGTGGTATAGTTTCCCGGATTATGTAAAGATGTCTGTCTCATAAGTGCCCAACTGCTGTGCTTCGACTTCGCTCAGCAACCACGTTACTTTCGATGGTTGCTGAGCCTGTTGAAGCACGGGCTCAGTCACATACTTCAAAGAAATACCACATCTTTACTTTCAAACTAAGGTTTCATTGGATTCATTTCAGCATGTGACGCACGGCATGACCCTCCACCATCATATCCATACCACCGCTGTTACCGCTACTTGAGCTTGGTTGACCCTCGCCGTACAGAATTCTACGGCACATATTCTTTACATCAATAACACGCCGCTGATTTTTGAGACGAACAGCACCAAATAGATCAACAGACCCGTTATAATGATTATGGTGAAAATCGCGAACACTAGCCCCAGGCAGCCCCATTTACGTTTCCCGTCGGGGAGTTTGTCAAACAAAAGCGTTATCAATAACCCTATGAATGGAGTAGTCAATATTGAAAACAGATAGGACCATCCGAAACCTATCTTCCTACGCGCTCCCACCAGGCCTACCAACACTGAAATCAGCGAAAAAGATATAACACCAAATATCAAAAGAGTAGCAGTTATCATGAGTACAATGTTTTATCAACCGCGTAAAAATACATATTTTTTCAAAAAATACTGTCTTTACTGCGTTATAAAAGAATATACTTTTAAAACAGACAGGGCAATCTCAACACAAATATTCAACTAAAAATAATAAGGTGTCTCAAAAGTGTCCATATGTGAGACTCTAAGATTGAGGACTGTAGAGGAAGACTTGCGCGTCTGCCCTCGGTGACTGAGCTCAAATATCGAAAGTAACGAAGCAGTTGGGCGCTTATGAGACACCGACCAATACCGACAGAAATGCAACAAAAACATGAAAAAGCAATGACAAGTTTCGGAAAAAAGATACTTATCTTGGAAGAAACATTAACTTTGCGCCTGGATTAAATATCAAAATAATGAAAAAACAACTCAAAATAGCCTTGGTAGCACACGATGCACGCAAGGCAGACATGGTAGAATGGGCAGTTTTTAACTCGGATATGCTTTCGCAGCATAAACTAATTTGTACGGGAACTACCGGCGGGCTGATACAGAAAGCCTTTGAAAATGAAGGAATAGAAGTAGAGGTTGAACGTAAAAACTCCGGTCCGATGGGTGGCGATGCCGAAATTGCTGCAATGGTTGTGAACAAACAAATAGATTTTTGCGTGTTTTTGATAGACGACCTAAGCGCAAATCCGCACGAAGCTGACATACAGATGCTTTTACGTCAGTGCCGTATTCACAATATCCCAATAGCCTGCAACCGTTATAGTGCAGATTTGATGATTACCAGTCCGCTGTGGGACAATGATGAGTATGTGCCGAAAGACCCGCAATATATTCCTTTTCATCGTGAATAAATATTGCGGTTTCCGACAGATTATATTACATTTGCGGTCTCAAAATATCCATTGACTTATGGTGTAATGGTAGCACTACAGATTCTGGATCTGTCTGTCTAGGTTCGAATCCTAGTAAGTCAGCAAACTCTCCTTCCAATTTCCCGTTCCGGGAAATTAAATGAATTGATACACGAATGTTTTAAGTTTTATATTTACGAATGTTTTGTATATTTGTTCCGTAAATTAGATGTTTTGTATGTGCAACAGCAAAAAACAAAAGACGCACAACTCTATTTATCAAAAAAACATTTCAAACAAAAATTATATGAAAGCCTTTTTTCTAATTCCTCTATTATTGTTTTTTCCAATCATTTCAATATTCGGTCAAAGCAATCCAAACCTTTTTTTGGGTTTTGAAGTTATTGAACTTCAACAGAACTCATTTAAAAATTTAGGAAAAAACAACTATACCTTCTTTATTGGCACATCATTTCCTATAAATGAAAAAACTCTATGGGGAGGACGTATTACAAGTATGAATGTGGAACTGAGCGAAAAACATCTGCAAGAGCCATCGCCTGTTTATAAGGGTGATTTTAAAGGAGTTACAGGAAATCTGAATGTTCAACGAATTTATTTGGATTACTATTACAGATGGAATCTCAACTTTTTGTGGATTGAACCAATTTTTTCAGTCGGTATTGGATACAACAACTGGAAGTTTTACAACAAAATTGTTGATGAATCCTATGATCTTAAGACAGCTAGTTTAGGTGTTTCAGGTAAAGTCAGGTTTACATTTTTTAAATATCCTTTCATTGAAATACCATCTTTGGATGTGTTCGGCTTCATATATAAAAACAGAAACCCGGAAGAAATGCTTGGAGACGCACATATTGATTTTTGGAAAAGAGGAGGTGTTTTTAACTGGATCTTTATTGGTTGCAACATCCCTCTCAATAAGCTCGGAAAGCAACCCTAACAGTAGGGTTTGCAATATAGCCAACCGTACCAAACCTGCGTTGTAATCACTTCAAACAAAAACATAACAGAAATCTACATAGAAAAAATACGCTTTACCCATTTTTGAAAAGAGTATCTTCTATAATGATTCACGAACTACACGCAACAACCCGCACCTTTCTAAGCTTTACATAACATAAGTAGGCTTGCGTGTGGTAGCCCATCTTATGCAGCAGCCGCGCATAATTTTGCACTTGTCTGGTGTGGGATGGAAGTTCCTTCTCGCCGAATTTATAATCTATAACTGTGGCTTGATTATCTTCTAAAATGATGCGGTCGGGACGATAATGCTGACCTTCGGAAGTAAGGATGGTGGTTTCGTTCAATACCCGAACACCGGGTTTAAACCATGCTTTGGTTTCGGGTAGTTGCCAAAACTCTTCAACATCTTTGGCTATTTGGATGGCTTCCGTGCCGGTAATTCTTCCTGCCCGTATAAACTCTTCTATAAGGGCGTGATGGTCGTCCGGTGTTTGTATATTGTAGAAAATCTCATGCATCAGATTGCCATAATCTAACGGACTTTCGGTGATGTCAATTTCCTCACGGTTCAACATACTGATGCTGTGCTTGAGTTTCAGGCGACCAGAAATACTGCAAATGGGATAGGCTTCAGATACCGATGCAGATTCTTGGAGATGTTTGGCAGATTGTTCTCTATTCAGGGGTTGCCCTATTTGACAAATATCTTCATCAAAATTAGAAGTCAGGATTCTTTTATTGCTTGCTGTCAGACATTGATGGATCAAACTTGAAATGCTATCAATGGTTATGCTGCCATCCTTTTTTTCTTTGGGAAGCGGACAAATTGCCATCAGTTCGTGCTTCGGACGGGTGAAAGCAACATAAGCAAGATTCAGGTTATCCATAAAGGTAAGCATCATTTCTTCATAATAGTCGGCTGCAAACAATGATTCCCCCAATGCTTTTTTGTATTCTACCGGTATCAGAGGTAATGCATTGTAGGGTGGAACCTGAGTTTCGCACCACAGGATATTGCGCATGCGCGAGTCTAATGTCCAGTCGCAAAAAGGCATCACCACCGCATCAAACGACAAACCTTTAGCTTTGTGTATGGTCATGATGCGGAAAGCATTTTCTTTTTCCGGCGTTGCTATATTTTGTTTGTGACCAAATTGATCCCACCATTGCAGAAAAGCATTTAAATCGGATGTTTTGCCTGTTGAAAACTGATACACTACATCCTGAAAGGCTTGCAGAAAAATAATTTCTTTATCGTTCCACGAAGCCAAATCAAACAACGCAATGATATTTTCAACCATCTCAAACAAAGTGTAATGTTTATATGATCTCAATTGTTCATTTTCTTCCCGGGTAAACATAGAAGAAATGACGGTCTCGCAATTTGTGTTACCTGAGTCTATACGATTGGCAACAGTTTCTCGCACAGCTTCAGAGGCAGATCGTCCAAATTTACCTTTTGCATACTCAAACTGCATGATCATTTTTTGCACAACATCTTCAGGATGAATGAAAAGTCGCAATAGGCTCAATAAAAACTTGACAGATGCTGCCGACTCTAAGGTCAGCCCTTCCGACCCCATGATGTCATAACTAAAACCGGACTTAGCCTCTTCTGTTGTTTTATGATGCAGGAGTTTTCGGATAACCATTGAAGCTTCCTCATTTGTCCTGACCAAAATAGTAACTTCAGCAGGCTTATAACCTCTCGACTGAAAATCTTCAAGTAAACCGGGTAGCATATTCAAACTTTGTTCTTTCCAGGATTCTCCTTCAGGATCAACCCTTTCTATAAATTGAAATCTCACATGACCTTCACCTGCATGTTTGCGAAAATTTTGTTCGGTTTGTTGATAGGCATCTGTAATTTTACTTTGCAAACCGGTCAGTTGCGGAAGCGATGAAAGAACGGGATCGAGGTTTTCATTCAGCTTTTGTTGCAGCCATTGAGCCGCCTCAGGGAATAAAGCGTTATTGAAAAGGACGATGTTTTTATCACTGCGCCAGTTAGTATCCAAATTTTCTTCTTGTAAATTTTCATGCTTGAAATCCTCATACACTTGACTTCCTAATAAATTCCAATCCGAATTGCGCCAGCGGTAAATACTTTGTTTGACATCTCCCACCACCAGGTTATAATGATTCATTGATAAACTGTTCTTCAAAAGCGGTAGGAAATTCTCCCACTGCAAAACAGAAGTATCCTGAAATTCATCTATCATGAAATGATGGAACAACAATCCGCTTTTCTCATAAATAAAGGGTGTGTCGCTACGGTCTATAATCTGATTCAACAAAAGGTTGGAGTCAGATATCAGCATTAATTTTTGATCAACGGTCAGCTTTCTGATTTGCATGGTCAAATCGGACAAAATTCCCAGGGTATTCAAATGCTTACGGATAAAAACAGCCGTATTATATGACAATATGTGGGTGTCCACATGCGCAATCAATTCCTGCATTTTGGCTTGCAACCCGCTATTATAAGCATTTTCAATAGTGGTAATGATGGAAGGTTCTGTTTTTTTTGCATAACATTTCTCAATCTCCTCAGCCATTCCTCTAAAAGTTTTGTTCAGGTCGAAATCACCATCTTTTATCCTTTCCAATTTCTTCATGGCAGACCGGGAAGCTCCACTGAACTGATCGGTACTCAGTTCGTGTTGATGGATAATCGCCAATGCCTCCTCAGCTATCCTCTCAGAAGTTTTAGTAAAGGTTTCTATTATCTTCTTCAACCCAGTCTGAAATACTTTAAGGAATTGTTTGTCGTGTAATTTTTTATTGGTTTCGGTAGCTTTATGCTGATATTTTTCTTTGAAGATTTCATACCCCAAACTTAGGATATTTCCGCGCATATCCCAGTTCTCTGCATTTTCAATGCGTTCTTCAGCAAATTGAACCAACCACTCCAAGAGTTGCGCATTTTCTTTCTCAGATAAATCGAAAAACAAATTATCCACAGCTTGTTCAAGTACACCCTCCGTATCCAACTCTAAGGTATATCCTCCATACACTCCTATCTCACGTGCAAACGAACGAATGATTTGCTGAAAAAATTTATCTATGGTGCTGATAGAGAATGCGGTATAATCATGTAAGATGTTGGTGAGTATATACCTGGCTTTTTGATTGACAGATTCGGCAGTAAGCCGGTATGCTTCCATCAATCCTTCCCGGTAGTTTGATTCTTGTCCGGAAGCTAATAGATACAGCTCTTCTAATATGCGCGATTTCATCTCTTCCGTAGCCTTGTTCGTAAAGGTTACAGCCAGGATGCGGCGATGGGCATGGGTGTATTTGGCATTGAAAAGCAGGTGTATATAGTCCTGCGTCAGCCTGAATGTCTTTCCCGATCCCGCAGAGGCGCGATAGATTTTGAGCATGGTATTGTGTTTCTTTTATCTCTTTTTCTGAAAAAACTCTTTCATCAATGTGGCACATTCTTTTTCCAAGACGTTGGCTGTTACGACAGTCTTTGGATGAATAGCCTGAGGTGCAAAACGTAAAAATCCCCTTTTTGTATCATTTGCTCCATATACTATCCGACTGATTTGCGCCCAGCCCAATGCACCGGCACACATCACACAAGGTTCTACGGTGACATAAATGGTACAATCGGTCAGGTATTTACCACCCAAAAAATCGGCTGCAGCGGTGATAGCCTGCATTTCAGCATGTGCCGTCACATCATTCAAAGTTTCGGTCAGGTTGTGTCCGCGTGCGATAATTCTCTCATTGCAAACAATCACGGTGCCTACCGGAACCTCATCTCTGTCGAAAGCTTTTTGGGCTTCCAACAGTGCTTGACGCATAAAGTACTCATCATTCAACATCTTCTTCAACTACTAAATTTTCAATGATGAAATTTTGACGCTCTGAAGTGTTTTTTCCCATATAAAACTCCAGTAATTCGGCTACCGCATCTTCCTTTTTGAGTGTCACTTGATCTAAGCGCATATTTTTCCCGATGAAGTGTTTGAATTCATCCGGCGATATTTCGCCCAAGCCTTTAAAACGGGTGATTTCAGGATTGGGACCTAATTTCGCTACTGCTTTTAAACGTTCTTCTTCCGAATAACAATAAACTGTTTCTTTTTTATTGCGCACGCGAAACAAAGGGGTTTGTAAAATATAAACATGACCTTTTTTGATCAGGTCCGGAAAGAATTGCAAGAAAAAGGTAATCAGCAACAAGCGAATATGCATTCCATCCACATCAGCATCCGTTGCCACAATCACTTTATTGTAACGCAAGCCGTCCAGACCATCTTCTATGTTTAGAGCTGCCTGCAACAAATTAAATTCTTCATTTTCATACACCACCTTTTTGGTCAGACCGTAACTGTTCAAGGGTTTACCGCGCAAGCTGAAGACAGCCTGAGTGTTCACATCCCTACTCTTGGTGATAGAGCCGCTGGCAGAATCACCTTCAGTGATGAAGATGCATGTATCGTCAATGTTCCCTTTGCTGTCATTATAGTGGATGCGACAATCCCGCAATTTTTTGTTATACAGATTGGCCTTTTTCGCTCTTTCTCTAGCAGTTTTGGTAACACCGGCAATTGCTTTTCTTTCCTTTTCCGACTCTTGAATCTTCTGATTTATAATGTTGGAGATCTCCAAGTTACGATGCAGATAATTATCCAATTCTTTTTTCAAAAAATCGGAAATATGCTTGTTGACAGTAATCCCGCCCTCAGCCATATCGCGAGAACCTAATTTGGTTTTGGTTTGCGATTCAAATACCGGTTCCTCCACACTAATGGCTATTGCAGCAACAATGCCGTTGCGGATGTCATTCAATTCCATATTTTTATTGAAGAACTCCTTGATGGTTCTGCCAACTGCTTCACGAAATGCACTCTGATGCGTACCTCCTTGCGTGGTGTGTTGTCCGTTTACAAAAGAATAATATTCTTCCCCGTATTGATTGGTATGTGTAAAAGCAACCTCAATATCTTCCCCTTTCAGATGAATAATAGGATACAGCATCTCTGAAGTAATGTTTTCATTGAGCAGGTCCAACAAACCATTTTTGGAACTTATTTTAGTGTCGTTGAAATTAAATGTCAATCCGGTATTGAGATAGGCATAGTTCCTAAGCATCGTATTGACAAAATCCTCATTGTATTTGAATTTTTCGAACATGGTACCATCCGGTTCAAAATACACATAAGTCCCCTTTTGCGATTTCGTGTCTTCTATTATTCCGGAATCTGACACGATTTTTCCTTGTTTAAATTCTGCACGGCGCGATTGTCCTTCCCGAAAGCTTTGTACGATAAATTTTTCAGACAAAGCATTCACAGCTTTGGAGCCTACACCGTTCAATCCGACCGACTTTTTAAATACTTTGGAATCATATTTTGCCCCTGTATTCATGACAGATATGGCATCTATCATTTTTCCCAGTGGAATACCCCGTCCGAAATCTCTTACTTCTACGTGATTTTCGTGTAAAGTAACATTGATTTGTTTGCCCTCGCCCATGCGAAACTCATCTACGGAATTATCCAACACTTCCTTCAGCAAAACGTAAATTCCGTCATCTACATGCGAACCGTCACCCAACTTCCCGATATACATTCCCGGTCTGCGGCGCACATGTTCCAAATCCTCTAAGGTTATAATATTCTTGTCGGTATATTCAACCTGTTTCATCCCATTTGTTTCACTCATTGTTGTATCTAAAAATTTTCTTGTTTCTTGATTTTTACTACCATTTACTTTTCAACACCCAAACCTTAATTCATAAAAGTCGTTTATATATTTTAATTGTTGTTACCATCCATCTTTTTGCTTCCCTTGGGGCTGTCTCAAAACAAATATTCAACTACCTCGGAACCCGCACCCCGCACCGCGGAACTCAGAACTCAGAACTCGAAAAAACATCCTACTTCGCAATCCATAACTCGGGGTTTAATATAGTCCTTTCTTTCCAAATTTGAAAAAATAACTCCGTTTTATTATCATTCTCTGCATCCGTATAAATCTGCCCTATCCTTTGTTTGGCAGAAACTTTTTCACCAACGCGAACATAGATTGTCGTAAGATTTGCATATACCGTTCGGTACTGTCCATGTTGAATAATGACACCATTATTGCTTCCGGGAACTGAAAAACGTTGCGTCACTATTCCCTCAAATACTGCCCGGGCATTGGTTTTGGCAGTCGTTTGTATGTAAATACCTTTATTGTTGGTTGTTACATATTTCAAGGTAGGGTGAGGCTGAATACCGAATTTGCCGCTGATGAAACCCCTTTCAACAGGCCAGGGCAGTCTGCCGGCATTGGCAGCAAAGTTACCCGATATCAACTGCTCTTCTTTGGTCAGGGCATAAACCCCCGTATCCTGTGTATCATCGGGAGAGGCTTCACCCGTTTTTTTACGTTTCTTTTCCGCTTTGCTGACTTCCTCAGCAATTAAAGCTTCAATCTTTCTATTTAGATCATCGGCTATTTTTTGCTGCTTTTTCAAATCAGCTTGGAGCGTTTTTTCCTTCCGCTTAAGATTCGCATAAGCCGTATTTTCTTTCTTTTTATCGACCAGCAGTTTTTGCTGTTCTGCATTCTTTTGCTTTTTCACAGCTTCTTGCGTTTGTTGATGCCGTGTCAGTTGAGTTGTTTTTTTGGCAATCTCTTGCCGGGTTTCCTCAATTTTTTCGATTTGCCGTTTTCTGTAAGCAGTGAACTCCTGCATATAACGAAGTCGCCTGTACGATTGATCAAAGGATTCAGCCGAAAGCAAAAACAACATCTTTGAATACACCCCTCTATTGATATACGCCTCCCTCACCATATGGGCATAATCTTCTTTATAGGCTTCAAGCTCTCGCTCCAATTTTTTAGTTTCCGTATTCAGCTTTGAAATTTCTCTTGCCAAAGCATTGATTTCTTTGTTGATGGTGTTGATCAAGCTTGTGCGTTGACTGATACTTTTGTTGATGATATTCAGTTTGTTTAGTGAAGTTTGTTGCGTCTTTTTAGTTTCACTGAGCACTTTACTTGTTGTCTCAAGGCGTTTCAGCGCATTCTTGCGTTGTTCCTCAAGCTCTTTGATGGTTTGTGCAGAAGCAACAGCCACCAACAAAAAAGTGAATAATATGGTCAAAACCTTTCGCATTTGCCAAGAATATTTAATCTAAAAGCGACTTGATATCTGCTTGTCTGTACAAATTAGCATTCAAAAAGGGAATGTCAATATTACCGTCAACTTCCATTTGGCTGATAGATACATTAAAGTTAAATTTTTTAGATTCATTGTTTAGTTGAAGACGTATATTCGAGGGTAGAACCAATTTCCCGACAGTTACAAAATCAGTGTAATAAGTTCTGAATTGCTCTGCCCCTTCGTTGGATTTGATTTCAATTTCCCTGATTCGATTATTTTCGTTCAACAGAAAATGCTGTGTCAAAGATACATTTTTATACGTCAATATCCGCTCATTTTTTCTGTCGGAAGGCATAGGCTTGAGTGGTTTTTCCTGATTTTTCATCTGAATCGTGAAGAGTTTATTTGTAAGCAGAGACTCAAAAGTTTTGTAATCCAACTGCATGTCGAATAAGTCTTCAAAAATTAAATAATCAGATTGATAATACAGGTTTTTGGTTTTATCAACAAGCACCATCCTCGCAGGCGTCAATTGTACAATAAACATTTCAATGCCGAAGAAGGGTCTGACAGAAATATGTATCACGGAATCAGTAATGATTTTACAGTTTGCTGCACTGTTGTATCTGCCTTTACCATTCAAATTCACCCCTACGTTCATGCGCATAAAATGAATGTTCTCGAATGCAGGCTCTGCCTCTAAAACTTCTTGCAACAGCACTTCCTCATGTGTACGCAAATCGTCAATTTTTACTTTTTCCTTTACTTTACATCCGGTAATGGTAATTAGTAATCCTACTGCGACTAATATTTTTATAGTCCGTGTATTATGCATCTTATATTTTATCCTGTTGTTCTTTGAGATTATTACCTTTCCCATCCTTTATTTTCGATTTTTGCTTTCAACTCATCCGTTTGATGTCCTGAATTAAAAGCCTTTTCCCAAACTTCCAAAGCTTTTTCATCATTCTCCTTAGACATCCAAAGTATATCGCCGTAGTGATCCAATATCACACCTTGACCTTGAGTGTCTTTCAAGTTGTCAATCGCCCTTTCTATATAAAACTTAGCCAAGGAATAATTGCCTTGTTGATAAAATATCCAGGCATAAGTATCTAAATAGGTACTGTTACGAGGCTCCCTTTCAACTGTTTTAGCGCTCATCCTCTCGGCCTTTTGTAAATCTCCTTTTTCTGTGGACAAAGAATAAGCATAATTATTGAGCGCGATCAAATTGCCTGCATTCATCTGTATAGCCTCTTCATAAGCCTTAAAAGCTTCTTCTGTCTTGCCCAATTTCATGTAAACATCACCTAAATGCGTGAAAATATCGCTTTTCAATTCTGCCTTATCTGTTGGTTTAAATAGTGAGGTGGCATCTAAATAGGTTTCCAATGCCTGCTCATACTCTTCCATCAATTCAAAGGTCAAACCCTTATACAAATAAAACAACTGTTCATCTTCTGTGGCTCCCAATGCCCGGTCGGCAGTATGAAGCAAAGCCGGATAATTCTGCTCGGCAAAATATATCTGAATGATATTCAGCCAGGTTTGTTTGTTGGCAGGATTAATATTCAGCATGGATTCATACACCATCACAGCATCCTCGTCCCTTTTCATGTGCTGAAGGAAAGCAGCGTAATAACCATGCACAGCTTCTTCTAACGGATAGTACTCAATGAGCAATTTAAACAGGTTTTCCGTTTCTTCGATTTCGCCTTCAGCCCTTAAGATATGTTCAATATGTTGGCTCAGGATATCCAGCTTACTGTTCATGTCAAGCTGACCGCTTTTCAGTGCCATGACAGTATATTTCAAAGACTCATCAGGATTATCAACCGCTTTGTAATATTCAGAAAGTGAAACATATACATAAGGATTCAGAGGATCATCTTTTAGAATTTGCTGATATAATTCATAAGCATCCAATAAATTCCCTTGCTGCATTAGTAAATCGGCTTTCAGAATTTTATATTTATTTTCTAAAGGAAATTTCTGAATTATTTTATCTATTTCTGCCTGTGCCTTTTTGAAATTCTGATTCGACAGATAAATACCGATTTTCTCGAACACCGTTCTTTCGCTGATACCGGCAATTCGCTCTAACTTATCATACAAAACAATGGCTTTTGACAGTTGGTTGGTTTCTTTGTAAAGAAGAATCAAAACATTGTACGCATACTCTTTTTCCGGATATTTTTTTAGCAGAAACTCAGCAATAGTTATCGCTTCATCGTATTTTTTACCCTGGATATACATATTGAGCAAATTAGTATTGTACCACCAATTATTCGGTTCCTGCTTTACAGCCTGCTGCATCCCGATGATAGCTTCATCTAAATTACCCAAGGCAAGTTTCATAATGGCAATTTCGGCTATCAGGCCGGTATCCAGGGAGTCGATAGACTTGCAGGAAAGAAATGATTCGTAAGCATCTTTGTATTTCCCTTCTTCTTTGAGCCGAATGCCTTCATAAAAATGATAATCGAAAACACGCTGTTCTTCTTCCGTCAGCACTTGTTTTCTGACATAACCGTGACTTTCGATGTGTTTGGTAGTTTGACATGAAAGCAACATTAAAAAAAGAACATATGTTAAAATCCCCCACTGCTTCATATGCCTGTGTGACCAAATCCTCCTTCACCGCGATCGGAAGGAGATAATGTTTCCACTTCTTCCCATTCTGCCTGCTCGTGAGCGGAAATTACCATTTGTGCAATGCGTTCACCATCTTCAACAATAAAATCTTCCGAAGATAAATTGATAAGAATAACCCCTATTTCACCCCGATAATCGGCATCAATGGTGCCCGGTGAATTTAAAACAGTAATGCCTTTTTTAAGTGCCAAACCGCTTCTTGGTCTGACTTGCGCTTCATACCCAATCGGCAACTCAATGAATAAACCGGTCGGAATCAACTTCCTTTCCAAAGGCTTCAATACTATTCTTTCAACTATATCAGCCCGCAAATCCATCCCTGCTGCATGCAAAGTAGCATATTCGGGTAAAGCGTGCTTGGAGCGGTTGACAATTTTTATTTTCATATTCTGATAATTGAAACGATAACTAAAGTATATGTCTCAAAGTAAATATTCAACTGAAAATAGTGGGCGTTTAACGTTAAATTCAACTTTTAAAGTATTACTCCTTCTTCCTTCATTTTTTTGTCTTGATACAAAAAAACGAAGCAAAAAAAATCAAGACTGTGACCCCTGAACACGTACCGCGGAACACGCACCTCGCACCACGGAACTCGAAACTCGAAACTCGTAACTCAGAACTTATGAGACGCCGCCCACAAAAATACAATTTTTCATCGGGATAGTTTGTATCAATATGTTTAGAAATACTTTTTTTATTTAATTAGAGAAATATTTCTTTAATTGTTTTTTGTAGCTCCATAAAAATATTGTACTTTTGTCCGGCAAATTTTGAGAATTGGTTTCTTAAAGTTAAAAAAATATACATAACCATTTTATTTATTAGCAAATGACAAATTTGGATTTAAGCAAGTATGGAATTTCAGGGAACTTTGAAATCGTACACAATCCTACTTACGAACAGTTGTTTCAGGACGAAACAGACCCTAACAATGAAGGTTTTGAAAGAGGTATTTTGACTAATACAGGTGCAGTAGCAGTTGACACCGGCGTTTTTACCGGACGCTCTCCTAAAGATAAATTTATCGTTTTAGACGATACGACAAGAAATACATTGTGGTGGGACGGTACAATCAACAAACCGACCACTCCTGAAGTATTTGATGCATGTAAAAAATTAGTAACCAAACAGTTGTCTGGTGCAAAAAAAATATATGTAGTTGATACATTTTGTGGTACCAACGAAGATACCCGTATGAAAGTTCGTTTTATCATGGAGGTAGCATGGCAGGCTCACTTTGTGACCAACATGTTCATTCGTCCTTCTCATTATGAGTTGGCTAATTATGGTGAACCTGACTGGGTGACTATCAATGGCTCCAAAATCACTAATCCTAACTGGAAAGAACAAGGCCTTCACTCTGAAAACTTTACTTTGTTTGATTTAACCCGCAGGATGCAGGTTATTGGCGGAACATGGTATGGCGGCGAGATGAAAAAAGGTATTTTTGCTTTGATGAATTACTTCCTTCCTTTGAAGGGTGTTGCTTCCATGCACTGTTCAGCTAACGTAGGTGCAGAAGGTGATGTTGCTATATTCTTCGGTTTGTCGGGTACAGGTAAAACTACTTTATCTGCAGACCCTAAACGTTATTTGATTGGTGACGACGAGCACGGATGGGACAGCCATGGTATTTTCAACTTCGAAGGTGGATGTTATGCCAAAGTAATTGATTTGGAAAAAGATAAAGAGCCTGATATTTGGAGAGCCATCCGTCGCGATGCGCTGTTGGAAAACGTTACTGTAAATCCTGATGGTTCTGCCGATTATAGAAAAGAAGTTTCAAAAACTGAAAACACACGTGTTTCATATCCGATTTATCACATCAGTAAAATCGTATTACCTTCACGTGCAGGTCATGCTAAGAAAATTATTTACCTATCGGCCGACGCATTTGGCGTATTGCCTCCGGTATCTATTTTAGATGAACAGTCAGCTCAATATCACTTCTTGTGTGGTTATACATCGAAATTGGCAGGTACCGAACGCGGAATTACAGAACCGCAAATGTCCTTCTCACCTGCTTTTGGAGAAGCTTTCTTGACTTTACACCCCACCAAATATGCATCAGACTTAGCTAAAAAAATGGAGGAACACGATGCAAAAGCTTATTTGGTGAACACAGGTTGGAACGGTACCGGCAAACGCATTGCTTTGAAAGATACGCGCGCTATCATTGATGCTATTTTGGACGGTTCAATTGAAAAAGCCGAAACTTTCCACGTTCCAATTCTGAATTTGTATGCTCCTAAGGCTTTGAAAAATGTATCTGAAGGTATTCTTGACCCGCGTGATACTTATCCGAAAGCTGCCGATTGGGAAGTGAAAGCCAAGAAATTAGCTGCAAAATATATTGAAAACTTTGAACAGTATTGTGTGAACGAAGCTGCTATCGCTCTGAAAGCTTCCGGTCCGCAACTGTAATTAATATTGAAATAATATCCTTTTATAAGGTTAAAGGTATCTTTTAAAAAAGATTGTGTTAGTTAAGTGAACAAGTCGTCCGGAATTTTCGGGCGACTTACTTTTTAAAATTATAAATGATAGATCAAACTTGTCTGCAACTGAAATCCGTATCTGGTTGAAGTCCTTATCCAACTAATAGAATCATACAAGGGGTTATGTTCAACGATAAACGCAGCACCGCCATAAACTTGTAAATTCGGTCGAATAAAATAAGTCGAATTCAACCCGACAGAAACAACTGCCTTAAAGTTTTTGATGTGTTGTTTTTTCATTTCATCCGTAAGTTCTGTGTTAACAGAATATTGATATATATAATCATTGTCCGGATTTGTACGGTGTCCAAAAATATTTACATAACCTTTTTGGTGATATACTTTAAAACCTATGTACTGACTGTTTCCTCCGGTTCCGTTACCTGCTCCCAACCACTGACCACGATTGGTGTAGCCTTGTTTCATCTCATGGTGGGCATAAAAAGTAGCGGGCCACTGGAACTGAAAATCTTGCGACATTTCCAAATTACTTACTTCCAGCATCAACTCACCCCTCATGTGCTGGGAAAACAAATGCATGGGCACCGACTTCCTCATGCCTGATGTGTAAACCATACTGTGAAAGGGATAGCGGATATAACCATATATACTCGGACTATAATCATTCAAACCGATTTCGGTATAGACCTCAAAACCGGATACAGGCAGTAAATAATTCAAACCGATGGATGCACGCTGATCCCATACATCACGACTACCATGCAAATTCCAAGGAATATAAAATAAATCAAGAACAGCATACAAAGATTCGGTTTTCCAATGAGACAAATAGTTACGATTCGCTGTCAACACCAACCCTTTCAAAAAAGAAGGTGCATACCCTATTGATAAAGCCGAGTAAAGCATTTTATTATTGCTTTCGTCATTGTCAAAATAATCGGATTCGCGCAACTGACCCACCCAAAGACGGGCTTCTATTTCTCCTATATTGACTTTCCCAAAACGAAGACTGGTCTTGCGTATGCCAATATCAACCTTGGGATAAGAAGGTGCATGGTTGCTATGCAGAATAGGATTGATCCGAGATGGCCCCACCCAAGCATATTGAGAGCCAAATCCCACAGTAAAAGCTTTATACGAATAGCGAATCTCCGAATCGCCCCACCCGTAACTTGCAAAAGCTTTGTTACCAAAACGCTGAGGCGCATCAAGGTATGGCTTTCCATAATAACCGTAAACCGCAGCTTTCTTGTCATATAGGCTGCCCGAATAAACCGGATCCGGAGGCATAAAATCAAAATTTTGATTCATCGAATAAGTGACTTCCGGTTTCAAGGTCAACTCAAATCCATATTTTTCAAAACGTAATCCTGCTGACAAATAAGCATTCAAACCCTTTCCCTGCCAAAGCAATCCGTCATTTTGTCCATAAGGAGCAGTACTGTTGTACGACAGCAAACATTCCGGACCATACATTTTCAAAGCTTTAGACTTAGAAGCTTTTTGAAAATCAATCTGTTGCTTCCATATATTGCCTTCTTGCTGATTGACAGTCCATTTTGAATCGGATAAAGTGTGGTAATTCAAATATGCCCGCTCCGTAAAACCGTCCAAAGCCAAAAAATCATAATAGGACTCCATGTCCGACATGATTTTTTCCTGTGCCAACAAAGGTATCCCGATGATCAGCATCAGAAAACAAACATATTGCTTTTTAAAATTCCACATGAATAATTTATTTTAGACGATTTACTATTTTTATTTAACACGCGACCTCGAAACTCGCTACCACGCAACCCGTATCATTCACTAACAGTCAGCCCTTGCTCGCAAAAGTACTCATTCCTTTCCATTTTAGCCTCCATTTTCTTTTTATTCTCAGTGTTATCATGCCATGCTTGCACATGGTACAAATGATATTGGATTGCTGCACTTCTTATAGATTTTAATTTGAAGCCGGCAGACAAAAATCTCCACAACAAATCGGTATCTTCTCCTACGGCAGGCAATGCAAAATTTTCATCAAAACCATTGATGGCATAAATTGCTTTTTTTGAAAAGGACATGTTACAACCCAACAGATAATTAGTCGGACGCATCCCGTGTACAAACCGAAGTAATCCTCGTGGAGAAATAAAAATTCCTTCTTCGGGATACGAAATTGCACCTTTCCCAAACAAAAGTTTTTTCCATAAAATAGCCTGCATTTTCAAAATGGATTGCGGCGTATTATTTAATAAATAAGTAGATGTAGGTTCGTCCAATTTTACACGCCTTCCGGATAAGATGGTGTTTTCTTCGGCATAACGTAAGTGCATCTCAATAAAACGCGGATGCAACACGCAATCTCCATCGATAAAAATCAACCATTCAGAGCGGGTATGACGTACGGCATTGTTGAGTGCCTTATTTTTTCTCCATCCTAAATCTTCCTGTGTCAGATGTAGGTAATCATGTTCAAAAGCATAAGCTGCAACAAAACTTTTCACAGTCTCATGACAACCATCCTCTGATATAATAATCTCAAAATTCCGTTCCGTCTGAAGCTTTAATGAATCCAATACCGCCTTTAAAAAAACGGTATTCTTATATATTGATATGATGACTGAAGCTTTATACAAAGTGTTGATTAGTTAGTCGATTAAGTGCAGGGTCACGCAAGGTGCGAGAATACGAAGTCTGGGTGCCGGAGTTGCGAACTGCAAGGCAATAAAGTCATGCGTTAATTGTAATCGGTTTATTTTTTTATAAATTTGATAACTTCATCTCCTTTTGGAGTATAGCATTGAAGGAAATAAAGTCCGGGTGACAACATGGAAACATCTATGCTGCTGTTATTACTGATTTGTTGCTCTATTCTTACATTTGCCTGCATGTCTATAATTTTGATATTCAAACAGTCATACGGACAGGCAATGTGAATTTTATTTTCAACAAGATGAGGATAGATTTGAATATCCTTTTGCATAGGTGTATGCACATTACTTGAGACAGCAGCTACCAACAACCAGTCGGTGCTGGCGGCCTTTGCAGATTGTCTTTGTACTAAACCGACTTTTTCTCTCATTTGTTTGGATTCTTCAATACCCACATATTTCAAACTACTCAACACTATGAGTTTGTAACTGCCATCCTGTTGTGGCAGGGCTAAGAAGCGTTGATTCGATTTCCCCTCATCATTAGCTTGCTCGAAACCGGCACCATCGTGCATGTAATCGGCAAACTGGCTATTCACTACTTGCAGTACCTTTTTACTGCCCTTATTTACAATTTTAAACAACCGGTTTTCATCGGACTCGAATGTCCACAGACTAAAATTCGTAGAATCCGCCGTCATTTGGTATAATGTGGGTGCCGGACCGTTACGGGAGGGTTTAATCACGAAACCGCTTTGCTTATTTTGTATCATAAAATCTTTACCAACTAAATCCTCCGGATTGTTAGCAAGAACACGCAAAGAATTCACAGCAAAAATACCGGACAATTTGGATATATCCGGTGTATTAGTTGTAATAATCAAGGAATCTCCTTCAAAATTATCTTGCTGATAGACAACAATTTGAAAACCTTCTTCTAATTTTACGGCTGCAAATTTTGTCAAATCCAAACCTTTACTCTGAATCTGAGCTTTAGTATAGCTCCCGGGAACGAAGTTGACTTGAGGTACTTTATAGTCTGTCACCGGATACAACATAGCCACTATTCTGCTGCGATCTATTACTTCACCACCTCCGAAGACCTCATTGATGGGAGCAGAAAATCTCTTCAAATCTCTGTCGTAATTGTAATTCCAGTAAAAACCACCCACTATGCCGGCATTATTTTTCCAATTGGTCATGGTGTTCTTGATTTCCTCGTGAGACAAATTTGGGTTAGCTTCTATATCACGACTACCATATATCGGCAAATTTTCAATTTTCCAATTAGCAGGATTATTACCGCTACCACCACCATAGCATTGCAAATAATTACGATCAACCGCACCTGGACGAGCTATCTCTACCTGTCGTACAAAACTCTCCCAATAAGATTTATTCGTATAAGGGGCAATCGTGGTCTTAAATCCAAGATCATACAACATAATATGAAATCTGGCCTGACTATTGGCTTCGTAATCATGCTCAATGTCGTTATTCACAGCAATCACCGCAGGAATGGCATCTTTCAGAGCTTTGAAATTCCTGTATAAAATACTGGACGTGCCGGTACCTTGGGCATTCACCAAATTGGTAATATTCTGATAAGCGTGGTTACCCCAACCGCCAATGCAATATTCCAAACGTTGAATCGAAGTATTGCCTGAAAGTAAGGAATTCACATCATCCACATAATTAACTTGCGCTTTATCACTGTTATAACCAGCTATTATTTGGTCAAAAACATATTGACCATCTTTACAAATAACCTCCCCATCAGTTGTTAAAGTCCCATCTGCTTCCACATGCACGTTAAAAATAATGCCGAAAGTAAAGCCAGAAGCTTTTAAAGCCGTAACAGTTCTGGTGCGATCTCGACGAAAGTGCCCGCAAATATAAATACCCGAATCAGCAAGTAAAGAGATGGTGAGCAAAGATAGAATAACAGTAACGCAGTATTTTTTAATTTGCATGGTAATCAGTATCTTGAGTACATAAAATGTATGATATACACTTGTTTTAACACGACAAAGATACAATATAATTATTAATGGTCAATCATGTGAATACGCAATTTCATCTTCCCGCAGGACCAACTTTTGAATTGCAAAATTACCTTTAAAAATCCTCATCGTATGCAGATGCATTTGGGTTGTAAATCCATTAATAAAAGCTAAAAAAACAATACAATAAGCATGAATGTATTGACAGATCTTAGATTTACGGTTTTTTTCAAGGAGAATTCATTGGAAATGCTTAATTTTGCAGACAATTTTAATTTCCCCCTGATGAATAAGATGTTTAGATTTTTTTTAATGACAGGGCTTCTGATAGGAAGCTTTTCTGTTTTTGCAAACAATCCCATTGATAAATTTATCAATGACCCATTGATGCAAAATGCCAATATCAGCATATTAATCAAAGACTTAAAGACAGGCAAGGAACTGTATCAGCAAAGACCCAATCACGCTACCATTCCGGCATCTACTATGAAAGTCCTGACTACGGCGACTGCCCTGGAGTTGATGGGAGCCGACTATCAGTACAAAACCGTACTTGCACATGATGGTAGCATAGACCAATCAGGTGTGTTGAACGGCAATTTATACATCATCGGGAATGGTGATCCTACATTAGGCTCTTCAAGAATGGGAGACAGGCAATTTTTATCAAAATGGGCTGGCGCGATAAAAGAGGCAGGCATCACTAAAATCAATGGAAGTATCATCGCCGATGAAAGTCGGTTTGACAACGAAGGTTCCAATCCTAAATGGACTTGGGATGATATCGGAAATTATTATGCACCGGGTATTTACGCCATTGCTTACCGTGATAATACTTTAAACGTTACTTTTAAATCGGGGGCAGTCGGCACCACACCTGAAATCATCAATATCAATCCGAAAATTAAAGATTTGACGATTGAAAATAATTTGATGAGCAGCAGGATTACTTTCGACAGTGCTTATTTTTACGGTACCTCAAAAAGTAAAAATCGCTCGGTACGTGGTGAGATTCCGGCCAATAGCCCGGGATTCGTCGTAAAAGCAGAATTGCCGGAACCTGGCCTGGTGCTCGCCCAAGATCTCCAATTGGAGTTGGAACAACAGGGGCTTGAAGTCACGGAACCACCTTTTACTATTCCTATTGCAAATTATACTTTCCCTGCCAAAAATACTACACGGAAAACCATTTATACCCATTATTCAGACCCCTTAAGTAAAATCATTCAGGAAATAAACCAGCAAAGTAATAATTTCTATGCTGAGCAGGTGTTCAAGTCTTTGAGTTTGTTTCGTTATGGCTTGGGCACAAATCGTCATTCCATAAGCATCATCCGCAATTTTTGGAAATCAAAAGGATTGGATGTCAATCAATTATTTCAATCGGACGGATCGGGCTTAAGTCCGACCAATGCCGTTTCAGCCGCTTTCTTTACGTCGGTTATGGAGTACATGTACCAAAAAAGCAAAAACAAAGAGGTGTTTTTCAAGAGCTTATCTATTGCCGGAAAAACAGGTACTTTAGCCGGTGTACTTAAAAATACTCCATTGTCCGGAAAAGTCTATGCGAAAAGCGGAACCATCGCACGTGTCAGGGCATATACCGGGTATATCATAGATGACAATCGGGAATGGGCATTTACCATCATGGTGAATAATTACAATGGAAATTCCTGGCAGGCACTGCGTAAGATTGAAAATTTATTGGTTGAACTCTGCAATCAATGAACAATAAAATCATAAAATTCTATTTTTCTGTGCCCGAAAAGAAAAAAAAGTATATCTTTGCAGTCCAAATTCTTTGAAGGCAGCGTCTCATAAGTTTCGAGTTTCGAGTTTCGAGTTTCGAGTTTCGAGTTCAGGGTGAGGGGTGCAAACTGACCTTGCTTTGTTTTGAAACACTGCCAGTACAGGGTGTTTGTGATGCAGACACTCTTTCTTTTTTGAAAGGTATCAAATTTTAAATACATATTTTGTTATAGATTTTATTATAGATATGCAAGAAATCAAATTTTACAGCGGAGAAAAATTACCACTTGAGCAACACAAAGCACGCATTGTTCAAAAAATAAATTTAGTGCCTATCGAAAGAAGGTTGGAAGCACTTTATGAAGGAGGCTTTAATACTTTTCAATTGAATACCAGGGATGTGTTTTTGGATATGTTGACCGACTCAGGTACAAATGCCATGAGCGATAATCAATTGGCATCCATGATGCATGCTGATGATGCTTACGCCGGTTCTCAAAGTTTCATCAGGCTGCAAAAAGCTGTTGAAGATGTATTGGGCAAAAAGTATTTATTACCTGTGCATCAAGGACGTGCAGCCGAAAACTTGATTAGTGTGGCTTATGTTAAAAAGGGCAGTTTGGTTCCGATGAACTATCACTTCACCACTGCTATGGCGCATATCACCGACAAAGGCGGGCAGATCGCAGAATTGCTGTATGATGAAGCCTATGTGGTAAATTCAAGCCATCCCTTTAAAGGAAATATGAATATCGAAAAATTGGAAGAAGTAATCATTCAAAAAGGAGCGAAAAATATACCTTTCATCCGGATGGAAGCCTCTACCAATTTGATTGGCGGTCAGCCTTTTTCTATGCAAAACTTGCGTGACGTTCGTGCCATCGCTGATAAATACCAGATTAGATTGGTTCTCGATTGCAGCTTGTTGGGAGAAAATGCTTTTTTGATTCTTGAAAGGGAAGAGGAATTCAAAGATTCCGATATGGGAACTGTGATTAAAGCCATGACCGACCTGGCAGATTTGTGTTACTTCTCTGCACGGAAACTCAGCTCCTCAAGAGGTGGCGGCATTGCAACCAACAGTATCGAAATCTACCGTGAATTGGAAGCTTTGGTACCCCTTTATGAAGGATTTTTAACCTATGGCGGTATGTCTGTTCGCGAGATAGAAGCCATGGCTGTGGGCTTATATGAAACATTGGACGATAGCATCATCCGTCAAAGTCCGTCCTTCATCAAATACTTGGTAGAAGAATTAGACAAGAAAGGCATTCCGGTTATCAAGCCGGCAGGCGTTTTAGGTGTACATTTGGATGCCATGCAAATCTGTTCACACATACCGCAATCTCGATATCCTGCGGGTTCTTTGGCTGCTGCTTTATTCCTGGTTTCAGGTGTGCGCGGTATGGAGCGCGGGTCCATGTCCAATCAGCGTGACGAGTATGGCAATGAAACCTTTGCCGATATGGAGTTGGTGCGTTTGGCCATTCCTCGTCGTGTATTTACCCTCTCTCAAATCAAATATGTGGAAGACAGGGTTACCTGGCTATACGAAAACCGCGGACTCATCGGCGGATTGAAATTCAATTACGAACCGCCTGTATTGCGCTTCTTCATGGGTAAATTAGAACCCGTAAACAATTGGCCTCAAAAATTACTTGCCAAGTTCAAAGAAGATTTTGGTGATAGTTTATAAGACGAAATAAACCTTGGACAGTGTGTCTCATATTGTTCAACTGCTGCGCCGTTACTTTCGATATTCGGGTTCAGTCACATACCTTATATGGAATCCAACATCCTTTTCGCCTTTGGTTTGACCCTCTTTGCCGGTTTAGCAACCGGTATAGGCAGTTTTATTGGCTTATTATCCAAAAGATTTGGTTCAAAGTTTCTGGCCGGATCGCTTGGTTTCTCCGCAGGCGTGATGATATATGTGTCTTTGGTAGAGATATTTTTCAAGGCAAAAGAAGTATTGATACAAGAGTACGGAGATAAGCCCGGATATGCCTATACGACCATTGCTTTCTTTGCCGGCATTGCTTTTATCGCTATTATTGACAGGTTGATACCATCTATAGATAACCCACACGAAATCAAAAAAACCAAAAATTACGACAGCTTGGTTGTGAATAATAAAAAATTGATGCGGATGGGTTTGTTTTCAGCCGTTGCTATTGCAATTCATAATTTCCCCGAAGGCTTGGCAACCTTTATGGCAGGCATGACCAATCCAACCTTAGGAGTCAGTATCGCTATCGCCATCGCTATTCATAATATTCCCGAGGGCTTGGCGGTTTCTGTGCCAATATACTATGCCACAGGAAGCAAGAAAAAAGCATTTATTCTGTCTTCTCTTTCCGGTCTATCCGAACCGATTGGCGCTATCATTGGCTATTTCTTCCTGAAATGGTTCTTTACCGATTCGGTTTTCGGCTTTATCTTCGCCGCCGTAGCAGGCATCATGGTATATATTTCTTTGGATGAATTATTGCCTACTGCTGAAGAATACGGCGAACATCATGTGGCAATCTATGGCTTAATAGGCGGTATGGCTGTGATGGCTCTGAGTTTAGTACTGATGGCTTGACATTTTTTTGCTTCGTTTTTTGTGTCAAGCCAAAAAACAAACAAGTTCCTTCATGATCAATGTCATCAAAGGCTGCACTTTATCCCCTACTTCCTGTACTTCTTCATGACTGATCTCAACAATTTTACCGGGTACGCCGAGGTCGGTTATAACGGAAATGCCAAACACCTGCATGCCGGCATGCTTGGCAACGATAACTTCCGGAACTGTGCTCATACCGACAGCATCAGCACCGATGATGCGAAAATACTTGTATTCGGCAGGTGTCTCAAAGGTCGGTCCTGATGTACCTGCATATATGCCTTCCACCACTTTGATATTATGCTTGGCAGCTATGGTTTTCGCTTGAGCAATCAATGTTTTAGAGTAGGCTTCACTCATATCGGGAAATCTTGTCCCCAATACTTCATAATTTTTTCCGCGCAACGGATGTTCGGGAAATAGATTGATATGATCGGTGATAAGCATCAAATCGCCTATCTCAAAATCAGGATTAAGACCACCCGAAGCATTGGATATCAACAAAGTGTCAATTCCTATTGCTTGCATCACCCTGACCGGAAAGGTAACTTTTTGCATATCATATCCTTCGTAATAATGAAATCGTCCTTGCATCACCAACACATCAACTCCACCTAACTTACCAATGATTAGTTTGCCTTGATGTCCTTCAACAGTGGAAACCGGAAAATTAGGAATGATATCATACGGGATTTCAATCTTTTGGGTGAGTTGAGTCACCAAATTACCCAAACCGGTTCCGAGAATGATACCAATATGAGGTAAACTGTCTAATCTATTTTTTAGATAAAAGGCGGTTTCTTGAATCTTCTTCAACATAATCGGTAATTTTTTTTATTAATGCGGTTTCTTTGTTATTTAAAATCTTCACACGGATAGGCAATGCATATAAGTGATATTTCAATGAATTGGGCACAATGGGGTTGTTGATCAACCTGGCTGCATCTTTCTCCGTCATCAAAATAAGTTTCTCCTGATTGGGAATCTCATAGAATTGTTTCTCTATCAAAGCAATGTCTTTCTCCGTAAATTCATGGTGATCCCTAAACTGCAAATGCCTGATATCATCCGTATAATTCTTCAGATGTGACAATATCATTTGAGGCGACACAATACCTGTCACAAGTAAAACAGATGCTTTTTTTTGTTTGATATTTTTAAACAGCCACAAGCGGTCAGCATAACGGATGAAAACCGGCAAGGGTTCATCATAAACAAAGCTTGAAAAAAACACATGGTGATACATGCTGGGAGTGACCTCATGTTCAATGACACGCATGTCAATTGCCGACATATCTGCCGGGCATTTGGTAACAATGATGATATCGGCACGTCTGGCCCCTTGTTTTTTCGATTCGCGAAGATTACCACCCGGTAGCAAGCTATCGCGTGAGTACAATCGGTTATAATCTGTAAGCAAAATCGATAAACCCGGCCTGATTCTGCGATGCTGATGTGCATCATCTAAAACAATTGCGTTCAATGCCGGATAAAGATTTAACAATTCATCTATTCCCTTGCTTCTATTTTCGGAAACAGCCACCGGTACCCCATGAAATTTGAGATACATCTGCATGGGTTCATCGCCTATTTCTAAGGCATTAGACTTCTGATTGGCCAACACAAAACCTTTTGTTTTCCGTTTGTAGCCACGACTTAAAACTGCGATGCGAAAAAGCGACTGCAACTCGGACACAATAAATTCAGTATGTGGAGTCTTGCCGGTACCACCAACTGTCAAATTTCCAACCGATATAATGGCTGTGTTCTTTTCTTTTGAAGGCAACAGCCCGAAGTCATATAAGATATTTCGAATGTACATCACAATGCCATATACAAACGATACAGGTAAAAACAATAATATTCGGAGTATTTTCTTCATGACTGTTATTTCAGGCGGCATCTCATAAGTGTCCAACTGTTGCGTTACCTTCGATATTCGGGCTCAACCACCGACGGCAGACACGAGGCCTGTCTCTACTACCCTCAATATCAGAGCTTTGTATTTGGACGCTTCTAATATGCCTTTAATATACCTTGCTGTTTTTTAGTAAAATATTTATTTTGAGACAGCCTCAATACTGCAAAGTTAATCATATATCATGTTCACACGATAGTATTAATGAAAATTATTCATTTTCAACACTATGGAACCGGGTCATAACCACTTCCTCCCCAAGGGTGGCAGCTCAAAATTCTTTTTAAAGCAAACCATCCTCCTTTGAAAACCCCGTATTTCATCACAGCTTCTACGGCATACTGCGAGCAAGTAGGCGTATACCTGCAACTCGGTTTCAGCAACGGTGAAATCGCATATCTGTAAAAATAAACAGGTATTAAAAATATATGTCTGATTAAAACTTTCACGCCTCCAACGTTTGTGCAATCTTTTCCAAAGACAGTTTGACTTTATCATTTATTTCCGAATATGGGTGCATGCTGCCGGACAAATAAACAAATGCAAGATCAAGCTGTACGTTTTTATCGACACATTTTTGATGAAGCAACCATTTATTCAATCGGTATGATTCCCGTATTTGTCTTTTGACTTTATTGCGATGAACAGCCTTTTTGATTATCTTCTTGGGTACGCTGATGAGTACCTGCACGGGAATTTCCTGAGCATTATCAATCCGCTTATAAACCACCTTCAACGGATAGACTTTAAAAGTACTACCTGCTTCAAACAACTGTTTGATACGAATTTCACCGCACAAACGTTCGTTCTTGGGAAATTGATTGGATTGATTTATCGTCATATGCACAAATGAATGCTATCGTTTGTCTAAATAAAATTAATCCCAAAAATACGATTTTTTCCGTAAATTTGGGATTTAACTATCTATTTGAATCAACAAATCAGCTATTTGTTGTCGTTTTTCAATTTTTTAAAGTACTCTTTTAAGTAAGCATCCAATGCCATGGTCATAGAAGGACATTCTTCTGTCGGTGCTTCTAAGTCCAACCTCAAACCCGACTCACGAATAGCTGCTGCCGTAGCCCCACCGAAACAACCAATATGAATATCCCCTTGCACAAAATCGGGGAAATTAATAAACAAAGACTGTACACCCAAGGGGGTAAAAAACAGCAACATGTCATAATCAAAATTTTCCTTTGGTGTATATTCATTCGCTACTGTCCTGTACATCACCACCTTTGTGTAAGTGATTTTTGAATTGTCAAGCGCACAAACAACATCTTCATTCAGCACTTCAGGTGTCACAAACAGGAATTTTTCATCCGCGTGCTTGTTCAAAACCGCTACAAACTCGGGCATTTTCCCACTCGAACCGAAGAAAACCTTGCGTTTCCGATACTGAATGTAATGTTGTAAATAAACAGCTACCGACTCAGAAATACAAAAATACTTCATTTCCTGCGGTATGGTAATTCTCATCTCTTCACACATACGAAAGAAATGATCAATACCTTGTTTTGCATTGAAAATAATGGCCGAAAAATCCAAAATTTTGATTCGCTGTGCCCGAAATTCTCTTGCATTTAACGGCTCAACTTTAATAAGTTGATAAAAATCAATCTTAACATTATGTTTCTCGCTTATTTCAAAATAGGGAGATTTTTCACTGTTGGGTCGGGGCTGGGACACCAATATCTTTCTGATTCTCAACACTTAACAAATTAAAGTTTAAAAACCTTTTATTATCCATTTATAGACTTGAAACAGCCCTACATAGGGCAAAATTTCGAGAGTGCAAAGATACAACAATATGTGAATAGAATCTAATATTTTTTTATAAAAAAGCTGAAAAAGTTTAATTACCAGGAATATAGCTGATAAAACCACGAATATTAATGCTAAGGTGTCAAATAAATCTGAAAAATTTCCATGATAGAAATATATTTTCAATATCAACAAAGGAGCAATCAACAGACTAAGAAAGAATAGGGTATTGGTGTAAAACTCAGCCCCCGATTTAAACGATGCCTCTTTTGAGAAAGTGTAGGCTACAATGTGCATAAGAAAATTTTTGACAATCAGAAAGATTAAGCTGCACAAAAACAGCAAGGAATAGATTGAAAAGCTGAGTTGTGTTTCCTGATAAAAGCCGAGATATACATACAGGCTCAAAACGCCCACAGCAAAAATAATTAAAAAGAAACGCGACTGGTACCCTTCCGTAGTTGTTTGGCTGAACATGCTTTTACGGATTTTAACTTTGGCAATATTTTGTACTGAATCCATTATCCATCCATAAGACCTATTAACGGAAAAGACAAAAAGTATAAACAAAAACAAGATAACTCCGAATATCCAATTTTGCATGTGAGGCAGTTGCGGAAACAAATCTCCCTGAAAGCTGACGGGCGAGGATCGTAAGCCATCTAAAGAATTTTGGATGTAGGGAACAGCCTCCCCGTACTGAGGATTAACTTGAAAAGTCAAAACATCATAAATACCGAACATCCGCTACACCTTTTTAAATTAAATGTACAAAAATACGTTATTTTCTGTATATTTGCACAAATTTTTCAACAATGATATTAGTTACAGGAGCAACAGGATTAGTAGGCGGACATCTTCTCTGGCATTTATTGCAACAATATGAAAAAATTGTTGCCATTAAAAGGGCATCAAGCAACATGAACACCATTCATACCGTGTTTAAGTTTTACACAAAGACCCCCGATGAATACTTAAAAAAAATTGTTTGGAGGATTGCAGATGTGAATGATTACGATTCTTTGCAAAAAGCCATGTCTGGAATAGACCAAATTTATCATTGTGCGGCGGTGGTTTCTTTAGGAGGGCAAGGTGAAAACATTGACGATGTAAATGTATCCGGCACCCGAAACGTGGTTGAACTGGCTTTAGCGTACAAAGTGAAAAAATTTTGCTATGTAAGCTCAATTGCGGCTTGCGGTTTCAGTCACAAAGGAGAAATGATTAACGAAGAAACACCTTTCCAAAGCTCAACACACAAAACACCTTATGCGGCTAGCAAACACGCAGCAGAACAAGAAATCTGGAAAGGAATAGAAAAAGGTTTAAAAGCTATTATAGTCAATCCGGGTGTCATCTTGGGTGTTTCAGGAGCTAAATCCAGCAGCACGCTACTTTTTCACCAGGTAAAAAGAGGAATGATGTTTTACACCTTAGGCGGATCCGGTTATGTGGATGTACAAGATGTGGTCAAAGCCATGATTTTGCTGATGGACAGTAACATTCATTCAGAAAGATTTATTCTTGTCGGCGAAAACAACTCCAACCAGGAAATATTAAATTGGATGGCAACAGGGTTTAAAAAACCTAAACCGTTTATTAAGGTAGGACGCAGACTGATCACAGTAATCGGCTTCTTTTCTGAAATTTCCGGAAAAATTTTCAAATACACCCCCCTCTTAGACAGGAGTATGGGTGTTTCAGCTACTAATCGCTCCTATTATTCATCTCAAAAAATAAAGGACGCTTTGGGGTATCAGTTCAATCCCATTTCAAAATGCATTGCTGACGTCTGCAGGTTCATGTTGCAGAACTAATTTCAATTTTTCTATAAATAATTTGGCATCTCCCATGGGGAGGGAAAGCGGAGGTAACAATCTGATGATGTTTGTTCCCGAAACACCGGTAAATATTTTTTGTTCAAAGAGCAAACGACTTCTGATATCTTTTATCGGTTCTTCAAATTCTAATCCTATCATCAATCCCAAACCACGCACTGCTTTGATCTGGGGAATTTGTTTCAGTTCAGACACTAAAAATTTACCAACTTTCTGAGCATTCTGAACAAGACTTTCCGCTTTCATGATATCCAACACTGCAATTGCTGCAACACAAGCTAGGTGGTTACCCCCGAATGTAGTCCCTAAGAGACCGTGCGAAGGTTTAAATATAGGACTAATTAACACACCGCCTATGGGATAACCGTTTCCCATACCTTTGGCGGTAGTGATTAAATCAGGGCGGATACCGGCATGCTGATGGGCAAAGAACTTTCCACTTCTGCCGTAACCCGACTGTATTTCATCAAGAATCAAAACAGTTCCCGTGGCTTTACAAGCATCGCTCAATTGATTCAGGAAATGGGCATCAGGTATTTGAATGCCGCCAATACCCTGAATTCCCTCGATGATTACGGCACAAACATCTCTTTTATCTAAAGAATTTCTTACTCTATCAATATCGTTGAGATCAAAAAACTCAACTTCCAAACCTTCATTGATAGGAGCAATTATTTTGGGATTATCAGTAACTCTTGCCGCTATTGAAGTGCGTCCGTGAAAACTCTTTTTGAATGAAATTACTTTTTTTCTTCCATTATGGAAAGAAGCTAATTTCAAAGCATTCTCATTGGCTTCCGCACCGGAGTTCACCAAAAAAAGTGCATAATCCTCGTATCCTGAGATTTTCCCGAGTTTTTCAGCCAATTCATGCTGAAATTTATTAACAATCGTATTGGAATAAAAGATAAGTTTTTCAGCCTGACTTTTTAATTTCTGAACAAAAAACGGATGTGAATGACCTACTGATATAACAGCATGTCCACCGTAAAAATCAAGATATTCTATACCCAGTTTATCATAAGTTCTACACCCTATTCCCTTTTCAATTTCAACATCAAACACCGGATACACATCAAAAGGTTCCATATTAATAGCTTTATTTTTAATCAGTTAAAGACAGAGTGTCCATTAACGTCAAACCATATCAGTTCAAACGGACAAAATCAAATGATGGATTTAATCATAAAATTGTTGCAATGCGCAATCCGATAAAGATAGCATATAACACTAGGAATAAGACTCCGCCCCATCTTTTGATGCTCCTTTCTTTGTTGGAATAAACAAAGAAAAGCACCAATACACCGCCGATTATCGTCACAAGCAAATCAGTGACAATATTTGGATAGATCGGTAAAGGCTTGATAATCGAACTAACAGACAAAATGAAGAAAATATTAAAGATGTTGGAACCTATCACATTTCCCAGGGCAATATCGGAGTTCTTCTTATACGCCGCTACTACTGAGGTTGCCA
>Ga0208040_1000092_pt1 | contig 127119 bp, 118 predicted proteins | sample AD_UKC083_MetaG_FD_184431 | JGI IMG/M metagenome (GOLD analysis project Ga0208040, IMG submission 184431) | Active sludge microbial communities of municipal wastewater-treating anaerobic digesters from USA - AD_UKC083_MetaG (SPAdes) (version 2) | ecosystem: Engineered > Bioreactor > Anaerobic...
GAAAAGATCATGGCCGCCGAAGCGCCCACGGGAATCGGCCTCATGTAAGGACCCATCAGACCGGAGACAAACGCCATCGGCAGCAGGGCGGCGATGACCGTGAACGTCGCCAGAATGGTGGGATTGCCGACTTCATCCACCGCATACACCGCGGTGAGCGGTTCAATCCGGTGCAGACGAAAATGACGGTTGATGTTTTCGACGACAACAATAGCATCATCCACCAAAATCCCGATGGAAAAAATCAGCGCGAACAGTGTCACGCGATTCAGCGTATAGCCGTAAAGATAATTGATAAGCAGCGTCAGCGCGAGCGTCACGGGCACAGCAACGGCCACCACGATGGATTCGCGCCATCCGAGAAAAACAGCGATCAGGATAATGACCGACACGGTGGCGATGAGCATGTGATACAGCAATTCGTCAGATTTTTCTTTGGCCGTTTCGCCGTAATTGCGGGTCACCGTCACCTGCACGTCATGGGGAATCAAATGCTTCTTGAGCGCTTCCACTTTTTTCAAGGCTTCTTCGGCAACAATACTGGCGTTGGCTCCCTTTTGCTTGGCGATGGCAATGGTCACGGCTTCATACTGGCCGGCGGGATCACCGGATAATCCTTTTTGGGCCGCTGCCGGTCCCATGCCCATGAAAACATAATTGGAAGCTTCTTCCGGTCCGTCGCTGATTTTGGCGACATCCTTCAGATAAACTGGACGTCCGTTGAAGACATGAAGCACCAGATTGCCGACATCCTGCGCGTCTTTCAAAAACCGCCCTGTTTCCACAACGGTTTCTGTGTTGCCCGCCGAAAATTTACCGGAGTGCACGACGATATTGGCTTTCTCCAGCGCGTTCATGATTTGAAAAGCCGATAGATTGTAGGCGCGCAGGCGCTGGGGATCGAGTGTCACCAGAACCTGGCGGCGCTGACCGCCGATGATGGAAAATTCCGAGACATGGGCATTTTTCTTGAGTTCGCCGCAAAGTTCGAGCGCCACCCGGCGCAGTTCGTATCCCGTGTATTGCGGAGATTTGCTCCAGAGGGTCAGCGCCAGGACGGGAACGTCATCAATGGATTTGGCCTTGACCATCGGCTGGGAAACACCGGGAGGGATCTTGTCGTAATTGGACATCAGCTTGTTGTAGAGCTTAACCAGACTGTCTTCCATGTCTTCGCCGACATAGAAGCGTACTATCGTCATGTTGAAGCCGGGTTTGACAATCGAATAAACGTACTCGACGCCCTTGATTTCCGAGAGGAGTTTCTCCATCGGAATCGTCACCCGTTCCTCCACTTCTTTGGCGGTGGCGCCGGGATAATTGACAAAAACGTCAATCATGGGAACGACAATCTGCGGCTCTTCTTCGCGGGGCGTGACGAGGACGGCGAATGTGCCAAGCAACAGAGCGGCCACAACCAGCAGCGGCGTCAGCTTCGATTTGATGAAGGCTCTGGCAATTTGCCCGGAAATTCCGATTCCCGTCATTTCATCTTTTCTCCTGAGATCATGCCGCCATCAATGACGTTTTCAATGCCTGACGTTACGAGCCGGTCACGGGCTTTCAAGCCGGAGAGAATTTCCGTGCCGGCGGCAAAAGACTTACCGGTGCGGACAAGACGGTACGTCACCAGTCCCTGATCGTCAACCGCATACACGCCGGTCAACTGACCTCTGCGAACAACAGCCTGTGCAGGAACAAGAACGGCTTCTTTTTTACAGATGGGAATACGCACACGGGCAAATAAACCGCTGCGGGGATTTTCGTTTTTAAAACCTATCTTGGCGGTAAAGGTGCGGGACGCCGGATCAACAGCGGGAAAAACCTCTTTGATGGTTCCGGCCAGCGGACGGGGCATGGTATCCACTTCGGCCTCCACGGGCATGCCGGTTTTGACCGCGGGACCGATACCGGCATCAATCGAAACTTCAATATAGGAACTGCCTCCGCCTTCAAGAACCAGGAGTGGCATGCCGGGCGTGGCCATGCTGCCGGCTTCAATCCGTTTTTCCGTAATTCTTCCGGCAGCCGGCGCGGTAACTTTCGTAAACGACATATAGGTTGCGGCTTCATCCGCCATGGCCTTGACCCGATTATATTCAGCGTCCGCGAGTTTCTTCTGGGTATCCATCCGGTCCATTTCCTGCTGCGAAACGACTTCTTCATCATGGAGTTTTTTATACCGCTGCCAGGTCTTCTCTGCCAATGACTGACTTTGCTTTGCCGCTTCTGCAGACATGTTGGCAGCTTGCAGTCTTTGGACGGCATCCCGGTCATCAATGGTCAAAAGCAATTGCCCTTTCTGAACGAGGTCTCCTTCCTTCACGTTAACAGACGTCACCACGCCCATTACCCGGCTTGCCACCAGGCTGGTTTGGTTTGAACGGACGGTTCCGGTGACCTCATAAATATCATCAACGGTCGATATGGCAACCGGTTCAACCTTCACGCCGGAAATCTGCGGACGCTGGACGGATTCTTCTTTTTTGTCCTTGCAGCCGGTGGTCATAAGGCTCAATGAGAGAATGAACGCGACGAAATAAGCGATAATTAATCTTGAGTGATTTTCTTTTGTCATAGTCTTTTCTCCGCTAAGCAATGATGTGACTTAAAACACGATATTCAAACAATATCAATCGCGTAAATTTTCTATTTCACTTTGTATCCGTCGTTAAGGGTTCTTAGAAAAACCAAAAGATCATCTTCTTCCTGCCGGGTTAATTTCAAATCACCCATTTCATCCCTGTTAACATTTTCTTGAACTTCCGGTTTGGGCCATTTGCCCCGGGCATCAAGCCCCCCGACGGCCTTATTAAAAGGCTGGACATCCCGTGTATTGTAGAAATGAATGACCGACTGCAAATCGCGGAAATAGCCGTTGTGTCCATAGCGCCTGGCAAACCGTGCATCCGGTCTTTTATCGACATTACGCAGGGTCGGAACGCGATGCCTGCCCAGGTTCGCCCTGGCTAAAGAAGCATACTGCGGCTGGGTTTTTAAAAAGCCCCCCAGTCCCTCATCAATCCATTCCGTTCCCGACGGATTGATGCTTTTGTCCATGCGATACCACGGATTATCCGGATTCGCAGGGATACCCAGGTTGTCGTATGTAAAATCGGTGAACAGCGGCAGTTCTCTCTTGTTGCTGAGTTTATTGGGATGACATTCGGCGCATTTACCCTTCTCTTCAAAAATCTTTAATCCGCGTTTTTCCTGAGCCGTCAATTGAACTTCTCCACGCAAAAAGGCATCGTACTTACTGGTGAAGGCATTCACCTTCGATGAATTTTCAAAGGCCGCCAAAGCAAGGCCGATATAGCCGAATTTGAGCTGAATCTGTGATTGCTCATCAAGTTTTTTATCCAGACCCATGAAGTCGCAAATGCGGCCAAATTCTCCGGCATAGTGGCTTTTTTCAACCAGTTTGACAACATCTGCAGCATCCTTCAGGTTATGTTCCACCTTATCCAGAAAGGGCTGCTGCGCCTGATCGGCAGCAGGATTTCCCAAAAGGCAGCCTGTGGCCCGGCCATCCCAAAAATTTCCCCCCACAAAAAGAATGTCTCCGCCTTCTGAGCGCGTGTGTAAAATCGGCGCATAGGTCGCATAGGCCACGCTGTTGGGTTTGCGATTACCGAAACGCGTTGAGATGGCACCGGGATAAATATTACTCGCCTGATTAACGGCACTGTCCGGTCCCGACCAACCGGCGTGGGAATCGTGACACGCGGCGCAGGACATCCCTGACGGACTGGATAAGGTTTTATCGAAAAATATTTTTTCACCGAGAGCCTGAAGATTGGCATCGTTCAAGATTTTGTTCGTACGATAGTCTCCTGCGGCGTTGGGTAAACGAATATTGGCTTTAGGCCGACCTTCGGCAATCTGGGTGTAATGAAAAATCCCGAAAACCAAAATCATGGTTAAAGTGCCTAACCCGGTAACCCACCTGCTTTTGAGACGCATCAACAACCTCCTGATTCAGGTCATCAGCAATTTTGTTTCATGATAAAGATTCTCTATGGGAAATAATAAAAACGTTTGCTCTGTATGTCAATAAAAATACTTTGAGCTTTTATGATGATCTTATGAAGTTAAGTTACCTGGACAAAATATCTCATCTACGTTTTGTTCTTTGGGGGGAATACTACGAATATGATAATACCAGAGGCGGAATAATGCTCACCCCTGGTATTAATAAGAATATTAATGAAATGGTCGAAATGAATTATCGGCCGGTACGAGTCTGTGATCCTGCGCCTTGAGAAGTGCTGCCTGTATTGGCTGTACCGGTTCCGGTTGTACCATGATTTTGATCTCCTCCGGCATACAGCACACCTGAACCAAGAATCAGCAGAAATATCACCAGCATTACTTTTTTCATTCTTAAACCCTCCTTTTTTTTAATGATTAAATTTTATGGTTCGTATGTAATCCCCAATGCCGCCAGATTGGAAACAAAGGCCTTGAGATGATTTAATGAACCATCCAAAAGGTTACTGTAAACATTTTTTATGTCTTTTCTGGTGGTTGATGCAATCCCGGCATCAAGGTCTGTTATGTCTGTTTCCTCTATAAAGACACCAACCTTAAGCGCTTCGGCCAGTGAAATTTTTCCCTGTATGATAAGCTGATCATATAAAGCCTGCAAATCGGGATTGGTGAACTCTCCCACATCGTTTCCTGCTACAGGGTCAGGAATTCCATACTTAATGAGCAGATTCTTGATGGAATCCATGTGCCGCTGTTCGCTTGCCGCGATGTTGTTGAATATCTGAGCTCCGTAAAGGTTATACATAGTGACATAGACATCCCTCGCCAGTTTCTCTTCCTCACGCATGTAAGTCAGCCAATACTTCTCAGCGGCGGTCAGGCTGGTGGCGGCTTGGACATAACCTGCCGAAGAGATGGCCAATAATAAGAGAAACCCTCCAACAACGATAATCTTTGTTGAGTTAGCTTTAATGAAACTTCTCATGACCTAAATCTCCTTTCATAATTTTTTTGCCGATCAGGCATAAATTGAAATTTGCACAGGTCATGCCAGAGAAGAGAAATGAAAACGAAAAATATCACAGCGCTAAAATATATTCTAATTCAATGACTTATGTCACTGTGACAATTGGATTCACCGTAGCAAGTATGTGTAAAGAATATTATTCGGTTTGTTGGCGGATGCAGAATTTGCACGGGTCTCTGACTAGAAACGATAACTGATGCCGACCAAGCCCGCATGATTGTGTGATGTACCCAAATCTCCTGTCATGGTCGAGTATGTGTAAGATAAATTGGACGACAAAGATGGAAAGATGTCCATACCGATTGTAAAACCGATGCTGTGGCGATCCACATCTTCTTTATACAAGTCGGACGAAAACGTGGAAGAGTAACCATAACGATTACCCCTCCCTCTGCCGGTCGTTGTGATTGTGGTTGTGCTCTCTTCTTCCAGAGTGCGAAAGGAATCTCCCCGGGAAAACTCATACCCTATCTCCGTAAAGAAAGCTCGCGTCCAATTGATGCCCAGAACAAAACCCAATGCATTCTCCGTATAGGAATAGGTATCCATGTCCGCCCGGTTGTCCGTGTATATGTAATATTCGCCAAGATAGGCATATTTGCCTAAAGGCTGTTTCAGATTAATTTTCGCGCCGAACGCGACAGCAGATTGATCGCTGTCCGAAAATACTTTTCCCTGAACAAAAGGATAAATATTTATACTCCATGTCAAATAGGGGAAAAATATTATTCCCGGAGCAAGCATGACACCGGCGTGGCTCAGATCACTATTTTCCAGGAATGCGTTTCCTTCAAGAGAAGCGCCAAACGTCCAATCCCATCTGGTTTCTCCGTTGACTTTTCTTGCATATTGAAGATAAGCGCCAACATAGGTATCACCAACAGCGTCACTGATGGTACGATTTACATTGGAATCATATCCAACCTTCAGCCCGGTTTCCCAAGCGGCATGTACCGGCAATGAAACAAACAACATGATTCCTGTAATCAAACAGGCCAAAATGTTTTTCCCCATTTTTATTAATCCTGAATCTTTACGGTAAGAAACGACCAGAAGGTAACGAATTATCTTCTGCCTCTGCCCATACCGCCTATTCCTCGGAAGAATCCATTCTGGTGGGAACCGAATCCCCCGACAGTTCCTTTTCGTGCACCTGATTGTCCGCCTCTCCACAGCGGATAACCGCTTTCATCCCTGAATGAATAAACCTTGTCTGTGGCAAGTACTTTCATTTCCTGACCGATAATGTACAGTTTTCCGTCTTTACCTAATGATTTGGAACCACGAACTTCCACCTCTGTCCCTTCCGGCATTTTAACTTTTAGATCGCTCCAGTACCATGGTGGAGATGCGATGACTGTGTAATTCTCCCTTCCTGTATCGAGTCGGAATTGCACGGGACCCCTTTCCGGTTGAACAAATTCATATGCCCGGCCCTTAACAACTCCGACCGTATTTTCATCAAAACCTGTTGGATAATGAATGCCACTTTCCGGCAGAACAAGGTTTTTATCTTGCGCATAGGAAAGCTGCGGCTGCAGCAGAAAAAGCAGTCCGAACAAAGCCATCAGCAGGAAAGTCCATCCTTTCCTGCTATGACAATTCATAACGATCATCTCATCGGTTGGTCGGTGCTCCATAGCCGGTACCGTTCTGCGGCCCGATACCACTATTGCCTGTACCATCTCCTGGACCATAAGTGTTTCCTTTCTTTTGCTGCGTTCCGGTACTTTTCTGCGCTGCATTGATACATGAGCCATCTCTCAGGCGCTGTTGATCCCTTATCTGCAAATTTGATTGAGATCTGATCTGTTGGGTCTGTCCGTTCATCTTTCCCCCATGCCTGGCTTCTACAGTCAGAGGAATTAGGGTTGTCGCAATAAAAGCGCCTGTCAATATTAAGGTTAATAATCTTTTACCCATTTTTTGGTACCTCCTGTTTTTTTAATTATCAAAACAGCAAGGATGGTGCCATAATATGTTTATTTTTTAAGTTTGTGTAATTACATAATAAATTTCTTCTTAAATACAACTAAGCATGATATCTGCTGCAAATTTTGCACATAGCGGCTGCAAAGATTGCACTTTTACAGTCCATATTCTTTAATGCGGTACTGTAAGGTCCGAAGAGAAACGCCTAAAATCTGTGCAGCCGTCTTTCTGTTTCCACCAACCTCGGTTAGAACTTTCTGAATCGTATCCCGTTCCAGTTTTTGCAGCAATCCATCTTTTGAAAACGATGGATTCGATAGAATCTCAATATTCAAATGCTCTTCGTCAATTTCACCGGAAGCCAGTATGACAGCCCGTTCAATAACATTTTGAAGTTCCCGAATATTTCCCGGCCAGGCATATGCCTCAAGCGCTCGCTTGGCGGCCGGAGTAAAACCGCTGATCCGTTTACCCAACGGTTGAGAAAATTTTTGTCTGAAATAATCCGCAAGAGGCAAGATGGCCTCTTGTCGTTCCGCCAGCGGAGGCAACGTTATGGGAAAAACATTGAGCCGGTAAAAAAGATCTTCACGGAATCGTCCGGCCGCCACTTCGTTTTTCAGATCTTTGTTTGTCGCTGAAATAATGCGAACATCCACATGGATTGTTCTTGTTCCGCCAACTCTTTCCAACTCTCTCTCCTGCAAAACCCGCAGCAGTTTGACCTGAATGGATTGCGGTATTTCTGAAACTTCATCAAGAAAGATCGTGCCGCCATCAGCCAGTTCAAATCTTCCTTTTCTGGCAGCAACGGCTCCGGTAAAGGCTCCCCGTTCATGACCGAACAACTCACTTTCCAAAAGACTTTCCGTCAAAGCTGCACAGTGAACAGCGATAAACGCCTTTTCTCTTCTTGGACTCGCCTGATGAATAAATCTGGCCAGCACCTCTTTCCCCGAGCCACTGGGGCCGCTGATTAAAACGGAAGCCGGTGTCGGAGAGACTTCCTTGACCAGTTGAAAGACCTTTTGCATTTTATCTCCGAGGAAAATCATTTCTGTTGAGGGAAACTGTTTGCCCAATTCTTCGGATAAAAGAGAAATGGTCGTTTCCGCATCAGCCTCTTTTAAAATCCTGCGGACAATCAGACGTAATTCATCCGGGTTGCTCAGAGGTTTTGTGAGGTAATCGGATGCCCCTGCCTTCATCGCATCTACGGCATTATCGATCGAACCGAAAGCTGTGATGACTAACCAGCGGCTGTCCGGTTTCTCTTTTTTTGATTTTTTCAGCAGATCCAGGCCGGACATGAGCGGCATCTTCAAATCAGTAATAGCCAGATCAAAATCACCATTGATAAATTTTCTAAAACCTTCCTGACCATCACGGGCTTCTTCCACCCGATATCCTTCCTCTTTCAAGATGGTCGATAGAAATGACCGAAATAAAGTATCATCTTCAACTATTAAAATGGATTTCCCCATGGCATTAATCTCCTGCTTTCGGAATATGAATGGTCAGGACAGCACCTTGAGACCCATCTCTGTTATTCAAGCTGATGTTTCCTTTCATCCCCTCCATAGCTTTCCTGGAATAAGCCAATCCAAGGCCGGTGCCGTTTGGTTTTGTTGTATAAAAAGGAGTAAAAAGTAAAGACTTTTGTTGCGCTGAAATGCCTGGCCCTGAATCTTCAATTTTGATCTGAATCCATCGCCCGGTATGATGCACGGAAACATCAATAGCGCCTTCATTCCCCATTGCTTGGATTGCATTTTGAATAACGTTGACCAAGATACGACGGAGCTTTTCCGAATCCGCTTTCACAAAGGCCGAAGCCATTCCATTTAGTTGCCATGTCCCGTTCCACCCGGGAACCACTGACTGAATCGCGTCCTTCAGTAACGGAATAACGTCGATCCGCTCAATGCTGAAACTTTCATCACGCGAGAATTGAAGAAGTTCCTGAACAAGAAATTCAATACGTGCCGTCCCCTGAAGAACATTTGCCAACGAGGCTTTTCCGGGATCGGCAGACGCCATTTTTTCATCGGCCAGTTGCGCATAGCCTTTGATAGAGCCCAGGGCGTTTCGGATCTCATGGGCAAGCAGGGCGGTCATCTGTCCTATGACGGCTAAATGTTTTTTATGTTCCAGTTCCTTACTGAGATTGAGGGAACGGGTCAGCACCCTTTCCAGGAGAATTCCGAACACCCATAGAAGGCACAGGACAGACAAACCAACCCACCACATTCTTTTAGCATCAGACACGATATTATCGGCCGGGGTTGTATGAAGAATGATCCGCAACCATTCTGTCGCCCCATCTGTAAGATGCAAAGGATAATTATATTCATACGCCGGAAGGCCTGTTCCGAGAATGATTCTTCGTCCTGATGCTTTTGTCATTATTCCGAGACGGGCTCTTTCATCAGGGGAAAGATCCTCCCCGATTTTACGGGGGTTGGTATGGAAAATAATTTTCCCTTTTGCATCAACAATCAGAGCATATGCCACGACACGGTCCGAGAAAATTTCTTTTACATTTTGGACAACAGCGCCATTTGCATCCCGGCGCAAGGCAACCTCCGTTGTGGAAGACAAAGCTAAAGCCGTGTTTCCCAACGACTGGTCCGCAAGGAGTTGAGCTGATTCGTAATTACGGGCTACTGAATAGAGAATTGCGGCAGATGAAAGGATCAGAAAAAAAGCCAAACCAAGCCGGACGATATTTATAAAACGTGTTTGTCTCAGGTGCCCTATTTTCAAAATAGCTTTACCGTTTCAGGATAAGACGTTTTGTGTTAATAAAGTTACATACGCAAAAATATATCTTACGGTGAGTCAATTTTTTATAAACTCTATCACATCCGAGATTTTTTATGCAGCAAAAGTCTTTTGAGGCAGTTAATACTTTTCATATGAAAAGTATTAACTGCTTTTCTTAACGCAATCCATGGCGTTTTTTTTCTTCTTGTCCTGAACCGGACAAGCTGGTTTCACTCAGGTGGAAATACCCATGCGTGGCAAAAGCCAGCCCTGCAGGAAAAACCATCCGGCCAGAATTAAGAGAAATATGAATAAATCGGACATTGCTTACTCCTTTATTAAAGGGAAAGTCTGCAGAAACCGCCTTCCCTGATCCATTAATTCAAGTTCTTGCTCAGCAACGCCTCAAGCTGACTTTTAGACAACAAACCTATCTTTGTTTCCATTACTTCACCGTTTTTTATAAAAAGCAAAGTCGGTATGCTTTTGACGCCATATTGGGATGCAGTTGCCGGATTATCATCTACATTAACTTTGACGATATTTACCCGATCGTTATACTCCGTCGCCAGTTCCTCGAGAATCGGACCGATGGCCCGGCAGGGGCCGCACCACGGAGCCCAAAAATCGACCAGCGTGGGCTTCGATTCTTTTAAAACCAGTGTACTGAAATTACCGTCATCCGCGTGTTTTACAAACTCTGAATTGCTCATTTTTATTCTCCTTTAATATAATTTATTTTGTTTCTCCCGTTTGTCTATGGTAAAAACAATAAATTTTTATTTTTAATACACATAGATGTTTAAGATTTCATTGATCTGAATCAACGCGGGAGATTTTTTAATGGATATCAGCGGGCAAATAAAAGGCATTGTTCTGTTTCAGGGCGTCTCTCAAGAAAAAATTAAATTCCTGATTTCACAGTCCATGATTAGGAAATTTAAGCCGGGCGAGATGGTCATCGGTGAAGATGATTCCATCCGGTCTTTTTATGTGGTTATTTCCGGACAGTTGAAGCTCTACCGGAGTTCCGTTGATGGAAAAGAACAGACATTGCAACTGCTCGGACCGGGAGATCCGTTCGGCCTCTGCACTGCGTTTGCAACGAATGCTTTTCCGGCTAACGCTATGGCGATTGTCGAAAGCACCGTCCTCCTCATTCCCGGTACGGTTATGGAGGAGACGGCCCGTCAGGAACCGGCGATATTGTTTAATATCATTCAGATTCTTTCGCAGCGTCTCAAGGATTCCATGGAACTCATCGAATCGCTTGCTTTAAAGGAAATTCCCGGAAGGTTGGCATCTTTTCTTTGCCATTTATTACCCAAAGAAGATGAAAGTAAAAAAGCGAGCGTGGAATTGACTATTTCGCAGCGTGAGCTGTCCAAGATTCTGGGCGCCACACCGGAAGCGCTTTCCCGTGCGCTTAGAAAAATGGCCAATGACGGAATCCTTTCTACTGCCGGCCGCGTCATTACCGTTCTTAATCGCCAGGCCTTGGCTCAACTGGCAGAAGGCGAATAGAATTAAATTGTCCTACGCAGTGCCTGGGCAGCATTATGAATAATATCCCAAGCCGCGCTGAACGGTGGCGCGTAAGCCAGATCCAGATAACTGATTGCGTCCAGAGTCATACCTGCCCACAATGCGACGGAAAGCGTGTTGATTCTTCCCACCACATCGGCAACGCCAACCGCCTGCGCCCCAAGCAATTTGCCCGATGATTTATCGGCAGTCAGTTTCAGTCCGATTTTTCTCATGCCTAATGAGGGCGCCATGGCGCTTCCCCACGTGATATTGCTCAATGGAGTATATCCGGCGGCCAAAGCCTCTTTTTCCGAAAGTCCCGTTGCCGCGCATTCCAGGTTGAAAAGCCGGAAAGACTGAGCCCCGACAACACCTTCAAAGGTCAGTGGTCTGCCGCCGATGTTTCGTCCTGCCACACGTCCCTGTTTGTTGGCAATATCTCCGAGCGGAATATTGACCCAGGTTTTACTGACTTTATGAAAGGATTCACAGCAGTCGCCCACCGCATAAACATTGGGCATGGATGTCTGCTGGGCAAAGTTGACGGTAATGGCTCCCGTTGTACCGATCTTCATATTCATGGATTTTGCCAGCCGGGTATCAGGCCGGACACCGATTGCCAGCAGCACCATATCCCCTTCGAAAGCGCCCTGATCTGTATGGACCCTTAGAGATTGCCCTGAACCTTTTTCAATCGCTTGGGCGGAGGCATTGGCTACAAATTCCACCCCATGGGCCTGAAGTTCTTCCAGCATCATGGAAGAAAGCGCCGCATCCCAACGGTTGGCCGGCAGCGCGTCTTTGTGAATGATGGTTGTGGGAATGCCAGCGGCGTGCAGAGCTTCGCTCATTTCCAGACCGATAAAACCGCCGCCGACAATTACAACACGCTTCGCATTCTTCTCCTTCAACCAGGTTTTGATATTGATCGCATCTTCCAGATTCCTCAGTGCATAAACACCGGGGAGATCGATGCCTGTCATGTCCGGAACGATGGCTGATGTTCCCGTGGCCATCACCAGGATTTCATAGGGAAACTGACGTCCGTCTTTCAGATCAATAACATTCTTGCGTGAATCAATGTTGATGACTTCCGCGTCAAGTTGAACGTCGATACCATCCCGGTTGAACCTTTCCGGTGTTCGTGCAACCAGTTTGGTATGATCTTTGATGAGGTCACCAATATAATAAGGAGTCGGGCAGGATGCGTAAGAAACAAATTTTCCCTTTTGCAAAATGGTCACATTCAAAGACGGGTCATTGCGTTTGGCTTCGGCCGCTGTGGAAGCGCCACCGGCCCCTCCGCCTATAATCAATAAATTTTTGCCCATATTTTCCTCCTGTTCATTGTCTTTAGTACAGTAATTATGGTCTATAAGATAAATATTTAACGGCAAAAAATCAAGCATCATCATATATTTGCCATTATTCTCTAAATAGTGGGAAATTTAATTCTTGACAAGTTATGAGCATATGCCTATTATTATCTGCAGGGAGCAAACAAGCAAAAATGCCCAGACCAAAATGTCGCCGCAATGTTTGCGGCATGCCAGATAAAAATTATTTTAAGCCACGTGGAATACCGACGGTGGATTTGGAAGAAATTATTTTGACACTCGATGAATTTGAAGCAGTTCGTCTGGCGGATTATGAACAACTTTATCAGGAAGAAGCCGCGGCCAGAATGAATATTTCGCGCCAGACATTCGGCAGAATCATTGACGCGGCTCACCAGAAGATAGCCGATGTTCTGCTCAACGGAAAAGCATTGAAGATCGAGGGCGGAGAAGTTTCTTTGAATGAATCCAAACCCTGTTGCAAAGCCAAAAGACGCAGGGCCGGTACAAATAATCAATAATTTTAAAGGAGAAAATTATGAAAATCGCATTACCATCTTACCAGAACCGGATTGACGAACATTTCGGACATTGTGAGTATTTCACTGTATTTACAATCGATGGCCAGAAAAAAATAACAGCGGAGGAAAAAATCCCCTCGCCTGCCGGTTGCGGATGCAAATCCAATATTGCCCAAGTCCTTGCCGAAAAAGGCGTGAAACTCATGCTCGCCGGCAATATGGGACAGGGAGCTGTCAATGTTTTAAATAGCCACGGCATTGATGTGCTGCGCGGCTGCTCCGGCGATGTTAAAGCTATTACGGAAAGCTGGCTTGCGGGAACACTCAAAGATTCCGGAATTTCCTGCGCCCAGCATCAGCATGGTTGCCAAGAAGGATGATGTTCTGAAAAACCGATTGACTAACGCTTGATGAAATAATAATGACCCCGCATATCAATTAACGGAATAATCATGAAGGAAAAGTATTTATATATAGAGACTTTCGGCTGCCAGATGAATGTGCACGATTCCGAGCAAATGGCTGCCCTACTCTCGGACATCGGCTACACGCTGACCGAAGATGCACAAAAAGCCGACTTGATTCTGATCAACGGCTGCTCCATCCGGGAAAAGGCGGAGCAAAAGGCGTTCAGTGAACTGGGGCGTTTAATCAAATTAAAAGCGCAAAAGTCCGAATTGATAGTTGGTTTCGCGGGCTGTCTGGCACAGCATCTGGGCAAGCAAGTCTATAATAGAGTGCGTGATGTCGATCTCGTCTTTGGCACACACAATATTCATCGTTTGCCGGAGATGATCACCGCCTGTCAACAGGAACGCAAGAAAATCTCGCGGACTGATTTTTCATCAAAAATCACTTCTCTCAATATCTTCGCGCCTCCCCGTCAGGGATCGATCAGTGCCTTTGTTTCCATCATGCAGGGCTGCGACAATTACTGCGCATACTGCGTGGTGCCCTATCTTCGCGGACCGGAAATGAGCCGGACGCCGGATGATGTTGTTGATGAAATCCAAAAACTGGTCGGGCACGGCGTCAAAGAAGTAACCCTTCTGGGACAGAATGTTAATTCTTACGGGAAAAAACTGGAGCAGGACTGCAATTTTGTTTCATTAATTAAAAGAATAAATGAGATTGACGGTCTGGAAAGAATCCGTTTCACCACTTCGCACCCCAAGGATTTATCCGATGATTTAATGGCCTGCTTTGCGGAGATTCCGAAGTTATGTGAACATATTCATCTGCCGGTTCAGTCGGGATCCAATCGAATACTAAAAATGATGAATCGGGGATACACAGCGGATGACTTTCTGAAAAAAGTTGAAAAATTGAGACACGTCTGTCCGCACATCAGCATAACGTCCGATATCATTGTCGGATTTCCCGGTGAAACAGAAAAAGATTACCAAGCGACCATTGATTTAATGGAGAAGATCCGTTTTGACCTTCTCTTTTCTTTCAAATATTCCGCGCGCGCGGGAACAGCCGCCCAAAAGTTGACAGATGATGTTCCCAAGGATGAAAAAGACCGGCGGCTCAAGGATCTGCAGGCCCTGCAAAACAGACATACACAGGAGAAACACACTGCACTGGAAGGAAGCATTCAGGAGGTACTTGTCGAAGGCCGCAGCAAGAATTCGGAACAGGATATGATGGGGCGGGCACGCTCCTGGAAGATCGTTAATTTTAAAGGCGGGCAGGAATTGATCGGACAACGGGTCCATGTTGAGATCACCCGCGGATACCTGCATTCCTTACGAGGAAAAATGAAGGAAAAGTGAAAAAAGTTAGTCTTAAGGACAACTTTTGAGGTTGCAGTTTCATAATAAATATGAAAATAATGAAGAATATTGATTTAAATCAATGCAAACTTTATTATCCTAATTTATATTAACTCACCAGATTTTGATATGATACATACAATCATCATCAACGACAAATTGGTTGCGGTCTGAAAGTAGCGGCGAAATTCAGAATAATTTACAACGACGCTGGAGAATAATAATTAATAAGGAGATATCATCATGATAACGATACGAGGGAAAAAAATAAATTTGTTTTCAGCCGTTTTATTTTCGGTTTTCATTGTAGCTTTTGCACACGATGCCCGGGCTGAAGAATGCGGTGTCTGTTCGGCCGCTTCACGGAGTGACTCCCTGCTGGGCATGGGCGGCATTGAATATCTCGTGCAGCAGCAACAGGAAGATGTATCGCCTTTTAATGCGGAATTGAGATTCGGCGGCCTTTACGACTCCCGTGTCGGTTCCTCGACAGGCAGTGATCAGGAAGATTCGGATACGGCCCTGACGGCAAGACTGGCGCTCGGATGGCAGGCACCCATGATGGGTAATTTTGGGTTCCGTTTGGATTACCGGGGGTACACGGATTTTCATAATGATTATGATGAATATGATATGATTGATCAGAGCATTTCTCTGGAACCCTTATACAAAGCAGGTCAATTTATTTTCAGCCTGCCGCTGTCATTTAATATAGCCTGGCAGGATGGTGATCATGAGTTCAACAGGTATGCGGTTTCACCGACAGTCACTTATCTGATTCCCAATACAACTCAAGCGCTGGCCATTTACGGAATCGCAGCGAAGATCGAAGACAAGGATGACGATGAAAAGATTGGAGGCATAGAATGGTTTGATGAGGACGGCAAAACCTACGGTGGAGGTCTGGCCTATTTGTATTATTTCGCGAATAAAAGCCGTTTACGGCTGTCCCTGGACTATCAGCATTCCGAGTATGATGCTCTTGTCTGGCAGTATCAAAATACTTCCGACTTTTCGGAGAAACGGGACAGCGATGCCGTTGTGGCCGGTCTGGATATGCTTTTCCAGTTAACTGATCATTTTGGACTCTATATCAACTATGCTTTTATACACTCCACATCTAATGTCGATGTTTACGAATATAACAGACACCTGGTCGAGGGAGGATTGGCCCTGAAGTTTTAATTCAGCTATAAGGAGGATTTCATGCGAAAAACAAACTTTATAATTATTGGCATGATCATGCTGATGCTCAGTGCCTGTGCGACAGCCAATGTGAAGCCAACGTCCCAAGCTGCCGTTCAACCCGTACCCGATTTCACACTTGCCGATCAGAACGGCAAATTATGGAAACTGAGCGATGTTCTCAAAGATTACAAAGGTGTGGTGCTTGCCTTTTACGCCAAAGACGATACAAAACTTTGAACAAAGCAATTTGTTGAGTTTCAACAAAACATTGAAAAATACGAAGCAAGAAAAATTAAAATTCTCGGCCTTTCGCGGGATTCGGCGGAATCGCATCGCAAGTTTATCGTCAAGCACGGCCTCAAAGATATGACCCTGCTGGTGGATGAAAAAGGCAGAATCGCCAAAACATATGACGCGGACCACTGGCTGCTGCCGATTTCCAAACGAGTTTACGTGATTATCGATCAGCAAATGAACATCATATTCAAAAAGGATATGGGTTTCGCACTTCTGCCGGACCAGACCCAAACGCTGATCAACGAGATCGATCGTCAGATAAAATAAATAGCCGCCGTCCGTACAGGATGATCATGATAAAAAAGCAACCAGGAAAATACCTGTGCGGACGGCACACGAACAGATTCGCGGAACGCTGATCAATCAAAGCAGAGGTCATCTTCTTCATGCTCAGCGCGACAGTGACGAACTCATCAAGGCGCAAAACGACACCCCTCAGCGTTCATCCACAGGGATATAATGTCGGAGATGACTGCCGGTGTAAATCTGGCGGGGTCTCCCGATTTTCAAGGGCACGGAATCGTGCATTTCTTTCCACTGGGCAATCATGCCCGGTAGCCTTCCGATGGCAAACATAACAGTGAACATATTGGTCGGAATACCGATCATCCGGTAAAGAATGCCGCTGTAAAAATCGACATTCGGATATAATTTACGCTCGATAAAAAAGTCGTCTTTCAGGGCCGCTTCCTCGAGTTCCATGGCAATATTGATGAGCGTGTCCTGGTAGTTGAATTTCTTGAAAATCGTTTGACAGAAATTTTTCAATATCAGGGATCTTGGATCGTAATTTTTATAAATGCGGTGGCCGAAGCCGAAAAGACGGAATTTGCTGTTTTTGTCTTTGGCCGATTCGATGCACTGTTTGATCGTCATATTGTCTTTTCTGATTTCTTCGAGCATTTCGATCACTTTCTGGTTGGCACCGCCATGGAGAGGGCCCCAAAGCGCACAGATGCCTGCGCAGATGGACGCGTAGAGATTGACCATGCTGGATCCGACCAGTCTGACGGTGGAGGTGCTGCAATTCTGTTCGTGGTCGGCGTGCAGAATCAAAAGCACGGAGAGCGCCCGTTCAATATCAGGATCAGGCACATAAGGATTAATAGGACTGTCGAACATCATGTATAAAAAATTCGAAGCATATTTCAAGTCACGCTTGGGATAGACATGCGGTTCTCCAATGCTGTGTTTGTAAGAGTAAGCGGCAATTGTGCGGATTCTGGACAGCAGAGAAGCAGCCATGATATCGAATGTTTCCGCCTGAAAATCCTGTGTATAATAATCCGTGTAATAAACAGACAATGCATTGACCATCGTCACCAGCATGGCCATCGGATGGGCCGTGGGCGGAAAGCCGTCGAAGAAACGCAGCATCTCCTCGTGCATCATGGAGTTTTGTGTAAGTCGCTGAGAAAAAATGTTTTGTTGCTCCCTGCTGGGAAGATTACCGTAAATCAACAAATAAGCTACTTCTGAAAAGCTGGCCTTCTCGGCAAGCTCTTCAATCGGAATACCGCGATAACGTAAAATGCCTTTATCGCCGTCAATATAGGTAATCGCGGATGTACATGATCCGGTATTCTGAAAACCGACATCGAGCGTAATGAGATCGGTTGACTGCCTGAGACAGGTAATGTCAAGTGCCTTTTCTCCTTCAGCACCTTCAATAATCGGCAGATCCACTGTTCGGTCTTTATAGGTTAGGGTTGCTTTATCCAATTTTTTTAACTCCTCGGGTTGAATTCATTTGTTCTTCATTCCACGATGCAATGACTACAATAATTGTTCAAAATCTGTCAAGCGCCGATTGCCCCTCCGCTATCTAAATTTTTAATCATCACCAAAAGAAACAGAATAGCCGCAAAAGGCCTGAAGAAGATCTTTCACAATGGCATAAAGTAAAAAATCTGGACATTAGAAAAAAATGAGCAAGGCATGATTCCTGATTTTGTGCTAAGTTATGCACCATTATGGACAAGGATATTATCACAATCTACAGGCTATTGCTCAAAGACAGCGTCCGTAAGGTTATTGATTTTTACACAACGGATTAAAGCAGGGGCATTGAGTCTCCACCGGTTGAAAAATCCTATTTTAAGGATGCCAAACTCGTTGCTCTCGTGACATGGAAACACTTGAAAAATATCGGTGACATCAACCTCTGCTTTTTGTATTTGGATAAAAGGGAAAATTAACGCCTTTGGCTCAAGTAAATTTAGCGGCAGAAAATTGTTCAATTTTCAGATTACAAAAAATGATGAAGAAAGTACAAAGCCGCCCCCCCGCAAGGTTCAGTAAAGACGGGACAAGATTATTTCATGCTCGCAAGGTAATCCTTCCCCTCTTCAAGAGTTTTACACAGAACAAGATTTTTCCTGCCCGTAAAGGCCAGAACGCCTTTGAAAACAACCTCCTTCAGGCCATCCACGCCATAAACCGCCGCGCATTTGATATAGGGTGTGTTAGCCTTCATGAAATTCTTCAATGCAGTGGTGATGGTCGTGTCAAAACTTGCATCTTTGACATTTACAAGAGCCAGTATGGAATTTTTAGGTTGACTGGCGATGATGGCTTTGGCTCCTTCAATAAAGGATAATATTTCATCCGTTTTGCTGTTCGAAACATCTTCATACAAAATCCTGACTCCTTTATGCATGATAAAACTTATCCCTGCCATCACATGCCTCCTTTTTTGAAGTTTTAACTTTGGTCTATCATATACCTGAAGCGTCTTTAAATTTAAAGATAATTATTTAAATATAACTGTGCAGGCTGGTCTGGCAATGGTAAAATATTTTATTGACTTTCTAATATTTCATGGGCATCGTAATCAAAAAATGTGGAAAAGGGGTTATTCGTGGGCAAAAAATTAAATTTAACCTTTTCTCTCAAAAGGATCTCATGATGGTAAGGATAAAAAATCATGGGCGGATAAAGGTCAATGTTTTAATCGTCTTTGCCGTGGTTCTTTTTTTCGCACTGGCATCCATACTCTCCCTGATGAATCGCGCCGTAGCAAACAATCAGGATGATTTAGGGGCAAAGCAGGCATTTATTGAAGCCAGCCAAGTCCTGTTTCATCCCCGCTGTCTCAACTGTCATCCTTCAGGAGACCTACCGCTTGTTCAAGACGACTCACAGCCCCACAGATTTAACGTCAAGCGCGGGGCTGATGGCAAGGGAATAGATTTAAAATGCACGATGTGCCATCGTAATGAGAATCAACAGGGGGGACCTCCCGGTGCGCCTAACTGGCATATGCCGCCAGAGAATATGCCTATGATTTTCCAGGGTCGCACTCCCGGACAGCTTTGCCGCCAGTTGAAAGACCCGAAACAAAACGGCGGCAGAACAGGAGAACAGATCGTCGATCATATTGACCATGATCCTCTCGTTTTAAGGGGATGGACTCCCGGTGATGGACGGACACAACCCAAATTGAGTCAAAAAGAGTTTTCGGTAAAAATGCACGAGTGGTTAAAGAAGGGAGCCGCCTGCCCTGAATAATGTTAGGAAAAAGCAGTGGATGATTGAAGGCTCACCTGTTTTTCGCGTTTTATTCAATTCTTGAAATTATTGACATCTTTCAGTTAAATCTTCTGGTGACTTGCCTTCCAGCTTTCCCTGGAACTTCTTACCATTGGCGCAACTAAAAGTTCCTTGGCCGGTAAATCTTAAGTCGACAAACTCACCTTCGTATTGATCTCCATTGGAATAGGTAAAAATTCCCTTGCCGGTTGCTTGGTTATCAATCCAATCACCTTCATATTTACTGCCATTCGCAAAGGTATAGATTCCTCTGCCATGTTTTTTGCCATGCATAAATTCACCTTCGTATTGATTGCCATTTGCGTATTTTAACTTTCCTCTCCCGTGCATGATGCCTTCAGCAAAATCCCCTTCGTATTTACCGCCATCCGTGAAGTTCCAGATTCCCTTGCCATGGCGTTTGCCTTCAACAAATTCGCCTTCATATTTACCGCCACTTGGAAAAGTAATGGTTTTTCGACCGGTAAATTTCTCTGAAACAGAATCTGTTGTGACAGGATTGCTCCCCTGTTCTTTCATGCAATCATGCCTGTTTTTTGCTGGATCCTGCCGGGTGCAGTTTGTTTTCGTCCAACATTGCGTCTGCGTTCCCGCACATGCATATATAAGGACAATCATAGAGACCGTAACAAAAATTACACCTGACTTTTTTATTGTGAAAATAAATTGTTCCATATTGTCCTCCTGTATATGTGAAGGTTTATTTTATTATTCAGTTCACATGCCTGGTCAAAAATTAATTAAAATGGTCCAATTTTTCAATTATTTCTTGAATAATTTTATCATAAAATCACAAAACCGAAGAATAAAACTTTCAGACAAAATATCTTGCCGCCACCTCATTTCCTGACGCTATCAGGAAATCAATAAAATTGAAGAGATACGAATAAAAACATTCTTCGGTTCATCTCCAAATTCCCTATCTGTTTTCTTGACAAATCGTCAATTTCATTGTATAAAAATTATAAAATTATATATTCAAAAATAAGTAATGAAAGGGTTTCTTCGATGAAGCATACCGGCAGTATGGCAGATCAGAGGCGCGCCCGATAACCTTATTGCGAAGCATATCAGGCATTGTGCGCTGTCTTTCCTGCTTTCATTGTTCGGTCTGATGACTATCACTGTAATCATAAGGAATTATATTAAAGCGTCACCTAAGTGAAAGGAGGAATAAAAATGGTTCGCTTCTTAAAGTCAGTTGCATTCACGGTGTCGTTCCTGCTGCTTAGCGGTATGTCATTTGCTGCGCAGGATCACTCCAAATTAGTCAACGGCCCGTTCAAGACTGGCCCGGAAGTCACCAAGTCCTGTCTCCAGTGCCACAGTAAGCAGGCCGGCGACTTTATGAAGACGCCCCATTGGACATGGAGCGTAAATCAGGAAGTGCCGGGAAAGGGGAAAGTTGATCTGGGCAAGAAAAACGCTGTTAACAATTACTGTATCGCTCTCCCCAGCAACTACCCGCGATGTACGAGCTGTCACGCCGGTTACGGATGGAAGGACAAATCCTTTGACTTCTCAAAACCCGAAAACATCGACTGTCTCATCTGCCACGATACGACAGGTCTCTACAAAAAACTCCCTGCTGGTTCCGGTCACGGCGCCTACCAGGATACGGAATTCCCCCCCGCTTCTGGCAAGATCTGGAAGGCACTGGATCTGGAAAAAATCGCCAAGAGCGTCGGTACCCCAAGCCGTAAAAACTGCGGTGCATGTCATTTCTTCGGGGGAGGCGGTGATCATATCAAGCACGGCGATCTCGATTCTTCCCTGGGTGGACCCAATAGAACTATGGATGTTCATATGGCCACGGACGGTGTCAACATGAACTGCATTACCTGTCATAAGACGAGTAATCATGTGATTCCCGGTAAGGCCATGTCCGTTTCCGCCACGGGCGGGGGCATCACCCTCAACTGTACGGACTGCCATACGGCTAAACCTCACAAGAAAAATGCGGACTTGAACCGCCACTCGGAAAGAGTCGCCTGCCAGACTTGTCACATTCCGACCTTCGCACGCACCTTACCGACCAAGATATGGTGGGATTGGTCCACAGCAGGAAAAAGCGATGTTGCTGTTACCAAGGATCAATACGATCAGCCCCTTTATGACAAGCAGAAAGGTGACTTCAAATGGGATAAGGATGTCAAGCCGGTTTATATGTGGTTCAACGGATCTGTGGACCGTTACCTGATTGGAGAAAAAATGGATCCGAAGCAGGTAACCCATCTCAATTATCCCCGCGGAGACAGGAAGGACAAAAATGCAAAGATTACTCCCTTCAAGGTCATGAAGGGTAAACAACCCTACGATGCGGTCAATAACGTGTTTGCGGTGCCGAACCTCTGGGCGGGCTACTGGAAGCATTGGGACTGGAACAAGGCTATTGCCGATGGCATGGCTGACGCCGGTCTTGCTTATGGCGGAAAGTTTGACTTTGCACCAACGGATATGTACTGGAAGGTAAACCATATGGTTGCCCCCAAGGCACAGGCACTCAGCTGTAATGACTGTCACGGCAAGGGCGGCAGAATCGATTGGAAAGCCCTTGGTTATCCCGGTGATCCGAGAGAGGGGAAAAAATAGGAGAACGCATGGGACCTTCGCAACTGAATTCCGAATAGATTTCGGAAGGAAAGCATTTCGCAGGCATCGGACGATATCACAATATCCGTCCATACAGATAAAAAGAAAGGGGAGAGAAAATCTCCCCTTTCTTTTTATTCACTTCACCGAATTTTTACGCTTTGAGATAACTGTGCAGACCGGGCAGGTAATTGACACCAAGATAAGTAAACAGGACACAGGCGAAACCAATCACAGCCATAATCGCCATGGGTTTTCCCCGCCAGCCCCGGACAAAACGGGCGTGCAGCATAGTAGCATAGATGATCCATGTAATGAGGGACCAGGTCTCCTTGGGGTCCCAACTCCAGTAAGAACCCCAGGCATAGTGCGCCCAAACGGATCCGGTGATAATGCCCATGGTCAAAAAGATGAAACCCAGAACCGTTCCCTGATAAATCAGCATATCGAGACTATCCGGTAATGGCAACCGGGCAGTCCAGCCATTCGCCGGATTGGAACCGGGAACCGCCAGAGACCGGACGAAATACATTAATCCGGAACCGAAGGCCATTGTGAAACCGGCATACCCCAAAAAGCAGGTTACCACATGGGTCGTCAGCCAGTTACTCTGGAGAGCCGGAATCAGAGGTTCGATACGGTCGTTTATTCCAGGGGCAATTGAAGCATAGGCCATGGCCAGAAAGGCAAAGGGAATAACAAAAGTCCCGATGACCCTGTTACCTGCTCTCCATTCTAGAAACAAATACAGAAAAACAATGGCCCAGGCAAAAAAGACCATGGACTCGTAAAGATTGGACAGGGGAATATGACCCATCCCCATATCGTAGGATATTTTCCAGCGCCAGAGCATGGCAACTGTCTGCGCCGCCAGTCCTGTCCAGGCGGTTATTGTCGCGAGACGTCCCCAGAATTCCTTGCCGAACACCGTCCGGAACAAATAGAAAATGAAAGCGGCAAAATAGATGAAGGTGACCCAGCTTAAAATTGTCGTATGCGTCATGCGGCAATACTCTCCTTGATGGCATTGCGAATAAGGTTCATCTCCCGGGCAAAGGCCTCGGGATTCCGGCTGCTCTTTCCGGCAACTTGGATTGCCGTTTTCCCGCCATCCGGTGCAATCAAAATCCAGAAACGGCGATGGGGCATCCAGAAGGTCATCATCAGACCGGCAATCATAAGAAGTCCGCCAATGGCCACTACGGGCACACCGGGATCACGAACCACCTGCAGGCCGGTCATGAATTTCTGCTCCACACCGTGGAGAAAAAAGACATAGGGCTCGAATAAACCGGGATTAAACATGGGCACTTCATTGATGATCCCCGGATTCATGTTTTTTATTTCTTCGATATGCTGAAAGACCCAAAACTGGATATCACCGTCAGGTGTTGTGATGTTCAGCTTCACTGCCGGTCCCATCTCCATAATGTTCTCTTCCACCCGAAGGATGGTCACGCTTGCTTGACTCTCCGGTAGTTCGAAAACATCTCTTTCCGACAAGGCCATCTCCCGCGACTGCCCTCCCTTTCCAGTATAAGAGAGAAAAGCTTTTTTGTCCGGTGACGGGCCATAGCTTGATTGATAGAAACGGATTCCTTCGAACGTCAAAGGATGATTGACGAGAACACTTCCCTGCCGGATAATTCTGTCATTGCGGATGAAAGACAGATCGGAACGGTAGGTCTTCGGAGCGCCATTATTATAAAAAGCCACGGTAAATTTGTCGCAGCGGACAGCAAAATCGAGCGTTTTGCTCACGGGTTTCCCTTTCAGTGTAACCTCCTGAACGGACTGCCCCTCGTCAATGTAGACAAAGGCTTCGAATCCAAAAAGAGAACCGATCACTGCCCCCGCAATCAACAACAAAACACTCAGATGCACCACATAAACCCCTAAATGGGAAAACCGACCTTTCTGGGTAAAAAAAGAAATTTTCCCGTTGGTTTCATCTTTCTGTATCGTCTTGAACTTTTCTTTCAGAATCCCTTCTACCCTGGTAACGGCGGCATCCGCCGCCATATCCGCATACAGAATACTTTCTGGCGATTTCTCGATAAAAAGGTCATCGGAAACGGGAAGTCCCGGTGCGTTAACCTTTTTCCGGGAAACGGGAAAACGGTTCAAAGAACAGACGATAAGATTCAGGGACAACAGACTCATCAGGAGATAGAAGACAAGGGAATGATAGATATCGCAGATTTGAAAACGGACAAGAAGATTCGCGGTTTCCGGAGACAGGCCACTGAGAAATTCCGCAGCTCCTTCCTGCTGGGGAATAAAAGTTCCTACAACAGCCAGGAGAGCAATGACAACAAGAAGGCAAATAGTCAGTTTAACAGAAGAGAGAAAAGACCAGACAGGATTTACTTTTTTCGACACCAAATACACTCCTGGAAAAATGATAAAGACACAGGACTAACTTCGTTTTCATCTGAGTTTTGATGTATTTGCGTAACATAAAAATCAGCCATCCCGCAAGGGAAATGTGGGACTCTGATAAAATACATAAGTGTGATGGTATCTTAACCCGACAATCTTAATATTTCTGATTAATCCCAATCCGTTTCTTGACAAACAATATTTTTTATTCTATTTTTTAAACATCCAGCAGGTCATAACGTCAAGAATGAAAGGGTTTATAAAGTGACGGTCCCCAGCAGCATAAAGCAGATTATAGACATAGCCGGTGGCTGGGCGCGAATCAAATCCAGCGGTCCGTTTTATCTTTTCATGCTGTTTATATTCGCATTGATGACTATCACCGGCATCGCCTCCGGAATCCACGCTCTGTTTATCGTCGGTTCCCGTCACGCCTACAACACCTACCGGGAAATTCCACTGGCCATTCAGATTGCCACCTATGCCTTCTTTATAGGAGCCTCCACTGGGATTTATCTTATATCAGCGATTGGACACGTCTTCGGTGTCAGAAGATTCATGCCCATTGCCAAGAGAACCGTCTTTTTGGCCATTATCACCATTCTGTCCGGCTACCTTGTTATCGGCCTGGAAATCGAAAATCCCGTGCGGATGTTGATTTACAACATCACCTCACCGAATCTCAGCTCCAACATCTGGTGGATGGCCGCGCTCTATGCCTTGTTTCTGATCTTCATGCTGACAAATTTCCTTTTTCTCCTTCTGGGAAAACATCGCATCGCCTCTATAGCTGGATTCCTGGGCGTCATCGCGGTTGTCGCCGCGGACAGCAATATGGGGGGAGTTTTTGCCATGATGCATGGTCGTGAATTCTGGTATGGACCTTTTCTGCCCGTCTATTTTATTGCCTCGGCCCTGATGACAGGGTGTGCCTTCATACTCTTCTTCACTCTCTGGGCGTACCGGATCAAGCATGAATCACTTGAAGCGGAAACAGCTGGAGTTCTGGAGCTTATCAGCAAACTGGCCATCCTGATGGTGGCAACCGTCATGTTCTTCACCTTCTGGAAAATCGTCACCGGAACGGTGGGAGGATCGCCTAAAGTTGAGGCCATGCGGGCTATGCTGGCCGGCACCTACGCCTTCAATTTCTGGGGCATCGAAATCATCGCGGGGATGATCATACCATTCGTTCTGCTCCTCCTGTCGAAAGGAAAACAACTGACCCTCATGTTCATCGCCTCAGCGCTTATGATTTTCAGTATTTTCTTCATGCGTCTGGATCTGGTCATTATAGGACAGATCGTTCCTCTCTACTTTGACCTTGGGGTGAAAGAATTTCACCATCTCCATACGTACTCTCCCTCACTCCACGAGATCCTGGTTGTCCTGGGTGGGGTCGGGTTGTGCGGCCTGCTGTTTCTCCTGGGAGAAAAAATCTTTAACGGTTTCAGGGAAACGGACAGTTGCCTCCTGCCCGAAAGATCGCCGGAAAATAAATGACAGGGAGGGATAATGGACGAACATTCATCTGATCATGACCCTTTGAAACAGGAATCTCCGGAATGCGTCCCGGAAATGGAACGCCGGAGCTTCCTCAAAATCGGCCTTGTCATCACCGGCGTTTTAGCCGGCGGCACGGTTCTTTCCCTCATCTCCAACGTCAGAAGAACGCTCCAAGTCGGCACTGCCGGGGAAGAGTATCCTTACAAACCCCATTACGCCATGGTTATCCGGCAGGACCGCTGCATCGGCTGTGAGCGCTGCATGCAGGCCTGCATTTCCACAAATCATGTCCCCTCCTATGGCTGGCGGACCCGGATCCTTGAGAAGGAAGCTCCCAAGGCCATCGGACAGAAACAGGAATTCATCCCCGTACTCTGCAACCATTGCAACAATCCTCCCTGCGTTCGCTCATGCCCGACGCAGGCAACATTCAAAAATAAGAAAAACGGAATCGTCATGATGAACGAGGGTAAATGCATCGGCTGCAAATCCTGCATGATTGCCTGTCCTTACGATGCACGTTATTTCAACGAAGAAAAAAGGGCCATCGACAAATGTGATTTTTGCTTTAATGCTCTGCTTGAGCGGGGAGAAACGAACACAGCCTGCGCCGCCGTATGCCCCGCAGACACCCGTGTCTTCGGTGACCTGTCTGATCCGGAAAGTCGCGTCTACCAGATGATCCACCAATTACAGAAACCCGTCTGGGTCATCCGGGAGGAAACGGGAGCCAGACCAAACGTCTTTTACACGAAAGGGTAATCAGGAGAACATGATGCAGAAGCGTCTTATAGCATTGACAGTCATCTTTTTATTCACCACGATATTCGTAAACGTCTACAGTCATGATGTGATCAAACGCGATGTCACCAACGGCGGCGGAATTCTTTACACCCAACCTGTCAATTCAGTTCTTTTCACGCATCAATCCCACATCGCCAAAAAGCTGACGTGCACGGATTGCCATAGCGGCCTTTTTGAAATGGAGGCCCTGAAAGTCCAGGAAAAAAAAGACTTCAACATGGAGTCCTTATACAAAGGAAAATATTGCGGGGCCTGTCACAACGGTAAAAAGGCTTTTGCCTCTGATACGCAATGCGCGAGGTGCCATGTCCGGGTTAAGGGAATGGGACCGCAGCAGGACATGCCCGTATACAAAACATCGGAAACTTTCGGCAAGGGCAAGCAGACGGTCCGGTACAATCATGAGATCCACACGAAAAATCTAAAGTGCAGTACCTGCCACCCGAAACTTTTCAATGTGAAGAAAGGCGCCGACAAAATCACCATGGCCGATCACGGCAAACAGAAATACTGTTTCATCTGCCATGACGGCAAAAGAGCCTTTTCGTGGAATGAGTGCAGCCGTTGTCACACGCAGTTACCGATACCCGCCGGCTTGATCTCCTTTGGTAAAGGTGAAAAGGCCGTTGCCTTCCAGCACAACACGCATCGAGCCCGAATGAAGTGCGGTAGCTGCCATACGCAGCTTTTCCCGTTCGAAAAAGGCAAAACAAAAATTTCCTTCGCCTCGCACAGCAACAAAAAGGCCTGCTTCTCCTGCCATAAGGATGAAGGGGGTACCGCCTTCTATAGCGACTGCAACCGTTGCCACAAAGACCGGGGCAGTTCATCGTCATCGCCTAAGGGTCCAGAGCCCCTCCATTATTCCGTTGAGGGCGCGGGACCGGTCACCTTCAAGCATAGCAGTCACGGCACCTTCGCCTGCGATACCTGCCACCCCAAACTGTTTACCATGAAAAAGGGTGCGACCAAGATGGTCATGAGCGACATGTATCGGGGAGAAAGCTGCGGCACCTGCCACGATGGAGAAAAAGCCTTCCGGGCCATAGAATGCGCCAAATGCCACCAAAAGCAATAGAATAAATTTCACATTTTCATCTTAAAAAAAGGCATTATAGATCGATAAATATTTTCTTGACAAAATGTTTGTGATTTGTTTAATCAAGTGAAAACAGAAAGCGGCGATTTAAAAAAGTTAATTGCTCCGCTCTAAAAATGTGCTAAAGGCTGGTGTGATTTTGAATAATGAGCCCGTTGCCTTCTGGCGCGGGCTTTTTGTTTTGAGTCGCGTAAGAAATTTAATACAAAATTTACAACATAGTGAGGTAAGAAAACCAATGAGTAAACTGCATACACGCCACATTTACACGTCCGAATCGGTTTCAGAAGGACATCCGGACAAAGTCTGCGATCAGATTTCCGACGCCATTCTGGATGCATGTCTGGAATTGGATAAGCATGCCCATGTTGGCTGCGAAACAGCCGTAGGTCCGAATCTGGTCGTCAATCTCGGCGAAATTACATGCAAGAACTGGGATAAGATCAATCCGCAGGCCATTGCAAGGCAGGTCGTCAAAGACATCGGTTATGATGATCCCTGCGAGGGATTCAGTTGGGACACGTTCAATTATCTCTGCGCCATTCACGGACAGTCGCCGGATATCGAACAGGGGGTTGACCGTGACAGGCCTGAAAACCAGGGCGCCGGCGATCAGGGAATGATGTTCGGATACGCGTCTTATGCCACGCCGCAAATGATGCCTGCTCCGATTTATTTTGCTCATATATTGCTGGAAGAACTGACCAGACTGCGTAAGGAGAAAGTCATTGAATACCTCCGCCCGGATTCCAAGTCACAGGTCAGTGTATTACATGAAGACGGCAAAGCGGTTAAAATTACAACCGTGGTTATTTCTCATCAGACCTGCGATGTACCTTTGAAACGAATCCGCAAAGATTTAATTGAAGTCGCACGTGATGTCCTGGGTAAAACGGGCATGTTGACCAATAAGACTGAATTTTTCATTAATCCGACTGGAAGGTTCGTGATTGGCGGTCCTATGGGTGACTCCGGTGTTACGGGCCGGAAAATTATCGTCGACTCCTACGGCGGTGTCGGTTCTCACGGCGGCGGCGCTTTCTCGGGCAAAGATCCGTCCAAAGTGGATCGATCGGCTGCCTACTATGCCCGTTATGCCGCCAAGAATATTGTCGCGGCGAGACTGGCCGATAAATGTGAGATTCAGATTGCCTACGCCATCGGCGTTGCCAAACCACTCAGTATTAATGTCAGCACCTACGGCACCAGCGTAATTCCTGAAACGAAAATTGAAAAAATTCTCACGGACGGGAAAATATTCGACTTCCGCCCGGCCATGATGATCAAGGATCTGGGACTCACCACACCCAAAGGCTGGAGTTACCGCAAGAGTTGTAATTACGGCCACTTTGGACGCAAAGGATTCCCATGGGAAAAGACAGACCGTGTGGATGCGCTGCGCGACGCCGCCGGATTGAAACCAAAAAAGTAAATTAATTAGCACTATAAGGAATGATCAATCCGGTGTCATGCGACACCAAAAAGTAATTTCAAGCCTTATACACTTCATAAAAAAGCCCGTCTATTCCAAGTGCGGGCTTTTTTACATCATGTTGTCAATTCGTTTTATTTGTGGCATATATTAAAAAAACCTATCCAAGGAGGTTCATTTGCCGGCAAAAAAAGATCCAACCAGAGAGCGTCTCATTTTGTGCATCAATGCGACATTGCAAAAGAAAGCCCGAGAGATTGTCGTTCTGAATTTAAAAAAGGTTTCCGCATTCACTGATTATATGATTATCTGCAGCGGAACATCGGAAAGGCAGGTGCAGGCCATCGCTCAAGAAATTCAACAATTCCTGAAAAAAGCGGATGTAAGGCCCATGGGCGTGGAAGGCGAAGCCAACGGCCAGTGGGTTTTGCTTGATTATGGCGACGTGGTGATCTCCGTCTTTCACGAACCGATCAGAGATTTTTACGATCTGGAAAATCTCTGGGACGTCCCCCGGATGAAGGTGGACGAAAACAAGAAGGAAGTGAAAAGATTAAGCAGGGAAATGGCATGAGTCTGGCCGAGGTTCTCCATGATTTAAGCGCCGTGATTTTTCCGCCACAATGTCTGGGCTGCGCTGAAATCATTGATCAAGCTGACGGGCGGATATTTTGTCCATCCTGCGAAGCCAGGATTCATTTTATCACCGGGAGCATCTGTCATATTTGCGGCATCACCTTTCCTGACAGTCCGGCAGACAATCACCTGTGCGGCGAATGTCTGGAGAAGAAACCTCATTTTTTCCACGCACGCGCCATCTTCAGTTACGAAGACGTAATTTTAAACTCCATTCATCAATTTAAATACAAAAATGATATTTCTACCGGCGAAATTCTCGCTTCTTTTATGGCCGATTTTTCCTTTCCGGATATTGATTTCAGCGATTATTCTCTGATGATGCCGGTTCCCCTGCATATCAAAAGACTGCGCGACAGGGGTTTTAATCAGTCGCTGATTCTGGCACGGGCCATCGGCAGAAAAAAACACATCCCCGTTAACTTTTCTCTGTTGAAACGGCACAAATACACCCTGACTCAGACCGGCTTCCACAAACAAGAAAGAAAACAGAATATCAGAGGAGCTTTTGAAGTCACGGACAGTAAAAAAATCACCGGCAGCAACATCCTCCTGATTGACGATGTTTACACAACCGGCGCCACGGTCAACGAATGCGCGAAAATCTTAATGAAAGCCGGAGCACAAAAGGTATCTGTTTTGACACTGGCCAGAGTACTGCCTCATCATTCTTAATTTAAGGAGTTCAGATGGATAAAATACTCGACAGAGAAACCCTGCGGACAAAACTCAATGAGTTGCGCAATCAGGGGAAAAAAATCGCTTTCACCAACGGCTGTTTTGATATTCTGCACGTCGGGCACGTGCGATATTTGCGTGAAGCGCGGAAGACCGGGGATGTGCTGGTGCTCGCGTTGAACAGTGATTCCTCCGTCCGTGCCCTCAAAGGCGAAAAAAGGCCTCTGGTTTCCGAGCAGGAAAGAGCCGAGGTTCTGGCCGCGCTGGAATTCATTGATTATGTGACAATTTTCCCGGAGTTGACTCCGCTGGAACTTATCAATTTCCTCAAACCGGACGTCTTAATCAAGGGCGGAGACTGGCCGGAAGAGAAAGTTGTCGGACGGGAGGAAATCAAACAGTGGGGCGGTCGGGTGGCCATCATTCCTGAAGTGGAAGGGAAATCAACGACCAATGTTATAGAAAAAATCATTAAAGCATATTGTTCAGATAAAGAAAGTAATTGATCTAACTGATAATATTATAATCTCCGGTCATATGGATAAAATATCCCGTTAACAAAAATTTCTCTTTACAAATAAATTTTCATCGAGTAAAGGATACGTTCAAGTTTTTCATGCAAGGAGTAATGTTTTGGAAAAACAGACTAACGTAAAAGCAAGACAGGAAAAAATGCAGGCTTTCAAGAAGTTGCTCAATCAGAAAATCAATGAGCTGTTGAGCGAAGCCGGCAAAACTGTTTCCGAAATGACTAACGGGAAAGAAAATTATCCCGATCCCAACGACAGAGCCTCGCTGGAATCCGACAGGAATTTTGAATTACGCATCCGCGACAGAGAACGTAAATTGATCATAAAGATGCAGGAAGCCATCAAAAGAATTGATGACGGAACGTTCGGGATCTGCGAAGTTTGCGGTGGCCCCATTTCCGAGAAAAGACTGATGGCAAGACCGGTAACGACTCTCTGTATCGACTGCAAAACTAAACAGGAAAAGATGGAAAAACTAAAGGGCGAATAACCCGTGAAAAATAAATCATAAAAAAGCCCCGACATCGGGGCTTTTTTATTTTAAGAACATCCGGTAAATATCAACAATCTAATAAACGCCCGATTAAATTCTGAAACGAATAAGGTTGAATCTTACTTACAAGGGTACTATATTAATTTTTATTTTTAAATCAAAAATGATGATGGCTTTTTATGTTTGTAAATGTCGCCTTAAACATTCCGTCTGATAAAATCTTCACATATGACGTTCCTGCTGATTTACAAAGCCAGATTGAAATCGGCAAGCGCGTCTTTGTTCCCTTCGGCAACAAAAAGCGCACAGGCTTTATTGTCGAGATCAATCATGCCTGCGATCTGAAAAACATCAAGCCTCTCTATGAGATACTTGATGATGAACCGCTCTTCGAATCAAATGACCTGAAATTTTATCAGTGGATTGCCGACTATTGCATTTATCCATTGGGTAAGGCGTTGGCCGAAATCATTCCCTCCGGTTCTGAGAAAAAAGACTTTTCCTGGATAACTCCCGTGGCATCGAAAAAGGATATTCATCTTTCTTCCGAGCAGGAAAAACTAATGGAATTTCTGAACCGGTATCCTCAGGGCATCGCCCTCAACAGCATCAGTAAAATCAGCGGTATTAACAATGTCTCTGCCGCGACAAGAAAACTGCAATCGGCCGGGCTTATCCTGATTGAAAGAAAACAAAACAAACAACTTTCTGTAAAAAGTGAAAAGATTGTAACCCTTGTGCCAATCGATACAGATGAAATAAGATTAACCGATAAGCAGGCAACGGTCATCGATTTTATCCGGAAAACCGGTACGATATCTTTGAAGAATCTGATTGCCGAATCCTGCGTTTCGGAGGGTGTTGTCAAAAGACTGCATGAAAAAGGTATTATTCATTTCACGGATCAGGAAAAAATTCGCACCGCTTCTTTAGATTCAACACTTTGCCGAAAAATAAATCCGCTTCTTCTTAACAAACAGCAAGAACTGGCGTTGTCAGAAATTTCTCATAAAATTGGACAAGACACCTTTTCACCGATCCTGCTGCACGGCGTCACGGGCAGCGGCAAAACGGAAATTTATTTAAAAGCGATTGAAAAAGTTATAAGCGATGGAGCCTCCGCAATTTACCTTGTCCCGGAAATTGCCCTGACGCCGCAATTGATATCGCGCGTGGCGGGAAGATTTGATAAAAGTCAGATTGCGGTCCTGCATAGCGGCATTTCCGAATCCATTCGTTATGACCAGTGGCGGCAGATCAAACGCGGCCATATCCATTTGGTGATCGGCGCGCGTTCCGCCCTTTTCGCGCCTCTTCCGAATTTGAAATTAATCATTGTTGATGAAGAACACGACGCATCCTACAAGCAGGATGACCGGCTTTGCTATAACGCCCGCGACATGGCGATTGTGAAAGCGAAGATGTCTTCCGCCGTTGTGATTACCGGTTCGGCGACTCCGAGTGTGCACACTTATTTTAATGCGCGGACCCAAAAATACAGTTATCTGGAATTGCCCCGGCGCGTGGATGACAGACCCATGCCGGTCGTGGAAATCATCGACATGAAAGCTCAACAGGAAAAAGCGGGAAAAGTTCCCATCTTTTCTGACAGACTGATTGAAGCGATCGATGAAACGCTTGGCAGAAAGGAACAGGTTTTGCTTTTTCTCAACAAGCGGGGTTTTGACACTTTCCTGGTCTGCGCCGACTGCGGCTATCAGTTCGGCTGTCCCAATTGCGCCGTTTCACTCAAACATCACGCTGTGGAAAACGTTATTAAATGTCATTACTGCGATTACACCATTAAATCTAATCCCATATGCCCTTCCTGCAAAAACAGCCGCATTTTAAATTTTGGCGTAGGCACGCAGAAACTGGAAAAAGAAGCGCTAAAGTTTTTTCCCCACGCACGTGTCCAGAGAATGGATTCCGATACCACGGCTCGCAAGGGCGCTCAGGAGAAAATTCTGAAGACGCTGGAAGCCAGAGAAATTGATATTCTTATCGGTACACAGATGATTACCAAAGGCCATGATTTCCCTTTCATAACACTGGTGGGCGTTATCGCCGCCGACACATCCTTGAACATGCCCGACTTTCGCGCCGCTGAAAAAACGTTTCAACTGATCACGCAGGTAGCCGGACGCGGTGGACGCGGCGATACTCCCGGCAGGGTGATCATCCAGACTTTTAATCCTGATAACTACGCTTTACGCCATGCGCAAAACCACGACTACAAAGCGTTCTATGATGAAGAAATTGAGTTCCGAAAAGCCCTGCACTACCCGCCTTTTAGCCGGATCATTAACCTGCGTTTATCTTCCACACAGAAAAACACGTTGATAGAGGCAGCGCAACGTCTTGGTAGATTGGCGCATAGATTAAGCAGAAGTTACGGCAATGCTGTGGAAATTATCGGACCCGCAGAATCACCGCTGGCTAAACTCAGAGGCCGCTTCCGCTGGCAAATGATGATCAAAGGAAAGCATATTAAAACTCTTCACCAGATTGCGCGAGAAATCATCAACCAGCATAAGAACAGTCACGTGAAGATTACGGTGGATGTGGATCCCGAATACTTCATGTAGTGGCGCTGTTCCATGTCACTAAATTAATAACTCTATCCTTAAGTAGGTCTCATTGCCTCAGTTGCCTGATGAATCAGAAAATAAGTGGGCAACAACCGCATCAACTCGGGTTGGCAATTCCGCAGCGCTTCATTGTCAGCCAGTTATGCGGAGTGCGAACCTTACAATTGGAAAGAAACTCTTTCCTAGACACAACAATATTGCGACTTTGTATGTAACGCCCCCATCCAGACAACGTTTAAAAACGGTGAAGTCAGCAGGTGGAATATTCAATTAATTTCGTCGAAAATTTGATTGGCGCTTATTAGGTTTTGGATGGTTTTAAAAAATAAATCAAACGATAAAAGAGAAACACTGCTTTCAGTGTAATTTTAACCATTTATATCCTCAACATCTTCATAGACATCCTGCGTATAACGCGGTGAGCAGATGGCCAGAAAAATCAAATCCTCTTTGCCGATGTTGGCGATGCGCTGCGGACACATCGGCGGAATCAGCACGACATCACCGGAGTTCACCTCTTGCGGCGGAAGGTCGCCGATCTCCACGCGCCCTTTGCCGCTGATGATAAAGTAGCGTTCGGTGATTCCCTGCAGGCGATGACGGCGCGTTGTCACTCCGGGTTCCACTCTTGCCCTGGCGATGGATACAGCCGGATCATCAGCGGAATTGGACAGTTCCGTAATAAAACATCCCTCGGCCATGTAAAATTCCGCGTTGAGATTCTGCTTTTTGATTTTCGCTTTCATAATCAATTTACTTTCTTTTCATATGACAAAACAGTTCGAAGCTTCATTTTTTCAGCATGATTCGGGCGTCCACGATGGTGCATGATTTGTCGCTGCACATCACCGGATTCAAGTCCACCGATTCAAAATAATCCTTCATATCCATCATCAACTTGGAAAAACGAATCAGCGTTTTCTGTATAGCCGAGATGTTGACAGGTTTAGCGCCGCGGTAGCCGGTCAGCAGCGGGTAGGCTTTGAGTTCCTTCATCATGCCTTCCACATGGGCATTGCTAAGCGGCGCCATCCGCAGGGAAACATCCTTGTAGATTTCGACGCCCACGCCGCCGAACCCCAGAAGCATCATGGGGCCGAATTGAACATCGTTTTTCGCGCCGATGATCAATTCAACGCCTGAAGCCATTTCGTCAATGAGCATTCCGGCAAATCCGGGAAGCTTGCGGAATCTTTCCAGCACAGCCACAAGCCGTTCATCATCTTTAATGCCGATGACAACCCCCTTGACATCGGACTTATGAATGATTTCCGGAGAGACAATTTTGACCACAACCGGATAGCCGATTTTGCGGGCGGCCTCAATAGCCTCTTCCGCTTTTTTCGCCACCGCAAATTTCGGTGTTTGAAATCCGGCCAGGGAAAAAATCCGTTTCGCGTCCGGTTCCAGAACCCAGCCCCATTTTTTCGATTTTTCCAGAATGCTTTTTATTTCTTTATTGAGCATGTTTATTTCCTCGTCAGGGCTTTGGCCATCAGAACCGCTCCCTCGATGGAAGACGAGGCCGGAATGCCGTTGAGTTCAAAACCGTCAATCATCATGTTGTATTTTTCAACATGCGGCGCGTAAGCGATAAAAGGCTTTTTATATTGTCTGCAAACCTGACTCAGCCTCACGCCGATATCCAGCGTGATACCCGGAATATACGGCAGCAAGAGAAACACAATGCAGTCAATCTCATCGGACGCGCCCATGACTTTGGCGCAGGCAACAAAATCGTCATCTGTCGCGCTGCCCGTCAAATCAACCGGATTCCCGAAAGACGCGATCGTCTGGACGCTTTCGGACACAGCGGCTTTCATGTCATCTTGAATTTCCTGCGATAATTCAGGGACGGACATTTTTTCCGCGACACAGGCGTCAACCGCCATGGCGCCGTGGCCGCCGCTAGCCGTGATGATTCCTATCCTGCCGCCTATAGAATGCTGATAGACGCTGAGCACTTCACAAAAAGAAACCAGTTCGTGCTCGTTCGCCGCTTCCAGTATGTTGTGCTGCGCGATGGCGGCCTTAAAACTGGCATAATCACCCGCCATGGACGCCGTGTGGCTCGATACCGCGCGGTGCCCTGCCTCGCTTTTGCCGGACTTCATGATGATAACCGGTTTGGGCGCCCCCTCCGCGGCCAGCACAAAATCCCTGCCCTCGCCTTCGGCAAAACCTTCCACGTAAAAAGCAATAACTTTCGTCGTCCGATCAGTCATCAAATAGCGCAGCAGGTCTATTTCTTTCACGAAAGCCTTGTTGCCGATGCTGATGGCTTTGGACATTCCCACGCCCTGCTGACTGAACTTTATCATCTGATCAACCAGAATGCCGCCGCTCTGACTGATGAAAGCGACGGATCCGTAATTCGGTTTGATCATGCGTTCAATCGGCAGAAAAAACGTATCCACATGAAGCGGCGAAAAAATGCCCAGGCAGTTCGGACCGATAAACGGAAAGTCCGCTTCGCGGGCCATGGCGACAATTTTATCCTGCAAATCTTTGCGTCCGCCTTCGGTAAACCCGCCCGATACCACGGCCGCTGACTTCACGCCCGCCTTGATGCATTGCGTAAACACGTCAGGAACGAATTCAGCTCTCGCGGCAATCACAGCCAGATCAATTTTTTGCGGAAGATCGCTGATGCGCGCGTACAGCGTTTCGTCATGAAGCTGCCCGCCTTTCGGATTAACGGCGAAAACCTGCACGGGATAGCGGTGATGATTTTTATCGAAAATGACATTAGCCGGATGGCGTTCGTTCGTCGCCGACACGCCAATAACGGCCATGGTTTTCGGCTCCAGTAAAGGCTTGAGATTCATAAATCCTCCAAGTCTCCGTTAAACCGTTGATCCATCAACAATGGAATTATTATGGAACATCAAATATGTGGTGCATCATCATTGCATCCTGACATCTTGTCCTATCATTTTTCTTGTTCCACGATCTTGTCTTTTTCATTATTGTCTGATGAACAGATCATGCCGGATTGCTTGATGAGGTAATACGCGACAGCCAAAGCCACGATAATACATGCGACGCCGATGATTTTCATGCCGTCGATATCTTCTATCTTGAGCACTACAACCTTTCTGGCAACCGCAATAATGGCCACCAGGACAACCACCTCCACGTGCATCACATTTTCCTTGAGATAAACTTTGATGGTATCCAGAAGCTCAATGCCGATCAGCACCAGCATAAAGATTCCGAAGAGTTCCATTAGCTGGTTGAGGTTGATGACGGCATAGTCGGATTCAAGTACGTACTTGAAAATATAGTATCCCAGTTCGATGGTAGCCATTATCAGCACAGCGGTCATCAGTAAAATTAGAGAATAAATGATTACTTTTTGAATAATCGTTCCTATTTTTTTCATAAAACCTCCGATCATTATATGATGAGCCAACGTTTTGTTCTTTACCATGTTAATTTAAATTTATACTTAGACTTGAGCATTCAGTCAAAATATTTCATTAATATAAAGTATACCCCCGTTTTTAAATTTTTTTTATTTTAACTTGGTTCATCGTTTATGCCGCAATTTTGGCCAACAAAATAACCGCCTCCAGCTTTTCCATGAAAGACCATCAGGAAAAGCCGATATGACTTCGATTGACGAAGCGCCGGGAATGTAGGCAACCTTACACTCTTGCACATCAAAAATCATTGTTCCATAAAACTGATTAAGCTGTCCCGATGAAGAAAAGTCGGGCTTAAAGCTATATGGAGTCACCACACAGAACCGATTCTCAATCCATTGGATGTCTTTTCCTTCAGTGTACGAAACAAGACAAGAAAGTCCGCGGAGGCGTACTAAAAGTCGTGGTGAATCCTTCGGCTCCTTAAAAAGAGCGAAATGGCCGACTTCTTTATGTATATCAATCTCGCTGCAGGAATAAAGAACCGCAAGATATTTACCGTCAGGACTTTCCTGAAAAATGTCCCGCAAGCCTTTCCATTTTTTTCGGTTGGGACCCGGCCATGAATTAATATCCAAATTCCAATCCGTCATCTTTTTCACTGTCCGAGTTGCGCAACCATATCAATAATGTTTTCTGCAATTGCCAAAAATCTTTTCAACTCCGCTTCCTTGCGCGGACTGGATAATTCACCATCGATTCTAACGACAACCGACCTGCCGTCAATATCAATAAAGGGTTTATCGAACTCTTCCAAACGCATGACAAGTCCGGCGATATCGGCACCGAGCAGTTTCTGAGCCAATACTTTATCCGAACCCGACATGGTGAATTTTCTACTGAAATCGCTCTCCGGTAATGGAATATTGTCCTCATCCGAACGATCGAATATCCTGCCAATTAAACTCTTCTGACGAATCGACAACCATCCGCCGGAACGTGTTGTTGTTGCTTCCAGACTGGTCGTCCCCGGCGTACTATCTCCTCCCATCCAAAATACAAGTTTCCCGATCCACCCTTCCCTGGCATAAAACAGTGTGGGAACTTTACCGGATATGAATACAAAAGCTCCCGGGCTCATATCGGCAACACGTTTAAGATAAGGGCACATTTTGACCTGTTTATTATAAGACCATATATAAACCAGAATAATGAACAGAATAAGAAAGACTGCAAAAAAGATAACTAAATCTGTCAGAGGCACCGGCCCATGGACTTTGTTGTATTGAAAGCCGTAATAACACCAGTAACTCATTGCCGCAATCAAGACAAAATAAACAGGCACTACCGGCATGTTCATCTGCGGCATGGGTTCGCTTTTTTGTTCCATCATTTGTCTGAATGATTCCGGCTTTTGATATTCTAAAGGCAGCACTGCCTCAACCACTTCTCTCCTGACCTTCCTAGGCTTGTTCTTCTCTTTCATCCATTTTTTTTGTAATTGCTGCGTTTTCGCCTGCATCTTTGCGCTGTCCAGAGGCACACCCATCTCATCGGCCACCCGCTTTACTTCGAGTGCCGTCGGCCCGCCCCGTTCCATGCGCCAGTTCATTTCCTTTCTATACGCTTCCTCGAAATTCGAAGAAAAATTCTCCTTGGTTATTGTCTTCCGCCCTTTGTTTTTTCTCTCGGACAGAATTTTCGCGATAAGTTCATCCAACGCACTTCCCTTCATATAAATTTTTGTTGATTGCGGCATATGATCCATTTCCTGCCCCATAGGCGCGTTGGAAACCGTAAGGCTTTCTCCATCGTTATATTCAATACAAATATCCTCCCATATTCCGGCAATGGGATGATCGTAGAGTACACCGATTAATTGTTCGGATGGTTTGACAAAACCAGCTATTTTGACACCCGGCATTTCCGGGCAATCATAATGGCCGGCCAAATCAAAACCGTGGGCATTAAAAGTATCTGTTAATTCTGTGATTATTTTCTTATGCGACCATCGGGGATTATCAGTCGGTACAAGGCTTATTTCCAGAACCGGCTTGGTGGAAAGTTGCAACAGAAACTTATAAAGAAAAAAAAGTGCCACAATAACAAATGAAGCGCCAACGATAACAATAAGCAATGTATTACTCATTATGTCCATCTTTAAAAATGTTTACGCATTTTTGGCAACGACTTTTTCCACACAAATACCATCGATGGGAAATCGCTTATCAACTATCAGTTTTGCTCCGGAGTTTTCAACCAGGCTGTTATCAAGTTCCATGGTAACCTTACAGGCTTCAAGATGTTGCAGCCGACAATGTCCGGCAGGACATTTCTTAATATAATAAGTTTTTGATTGCGGAGATGTTGACTCGACATCATAGTCAGCGCCAATCAAATCGAGAAATATTTCCCAGTTCCAAATGGCATTTTCGTATGAAGCTTCCTTACGGAAACCAAGAATCGACAGTTTGGGAAGAAACCACCCCAGCGCTTTGTTGGACATGACGGTCATTTTTCCAAGAAGCGGAATCTTTACGGCAATGCGGAAATACTTGCCCCAGAAAGGAATGGTCCGAGCTATGATTCGTGAAGATTTGTTCGATGTTTGCATACAAATATGTTTCCTAACGAAATATTAACACAAAACGTCAACAAGCAAATAAACAATTCCATGTTATGTCTTCCCGAATTTTCCTCATATTCTACTCAAGGGCTTCATGGTTGTGCCGAAGTAGATGATTGAAGTGCTCCCTTGAAGAGAAATCCGGACAGGCAGACTATTTTTATTACGTCGCCGCAAGTCCAATTGAATGCCGGCAAATTTTATATCGCCGAACCCGACTGTTTTCGCGAGACGTTGAAGGTCCTGAAGACTGATGAAGTATTGCCAGTCATGAGTCCTCCGAGGAATAAAACGGCAAAGGATCTCACCAAGCCAAATGGTCAGCACCTTGGCCCGGAATGTCTTGTTGAGCGTATCCAGGAAAAACCAGCCGCCCGGCTTAAGAACACGGTAGATTTCCGAGAGCAACATCTGCTTATCGTGTACATGCTCCAGAACATCAAAACAGGTAACCGCGTCCATTTCCGCATCGTCAAAGGGAAGTTTCTCCGGAGTGCAAAGTCTGTAATCTATAGAAAGATTTTCCTGAACGGCGTGATCGCGTGCTTGACGAAGCGATTCTTCCATTATATCCGTGCCGAATACGACAGCCTGACGCTGAGCGAGGGATTCGCACGTGTAGCCGCCACCACAACCCACATCAAGAATTTTGACACCATTCCAGCTCCTGATGAAACTCTCAAAGTAATCAAGACGAAGAGGATTGGCCTTAAATAAGAAGATGTGGTCCTTCTCCGGTGGCCACCAATGGTATGAACCGCCAAACAGTTCACCCTGATCCTTCATATCCATTCATCCTTCAAGATGATTGCTCATGCAAAGCTTTCGAACAAAAAGCTAAGTATGAGCGTGGAGATCATTTTAATAATTAAGTGTTGTGTCCCTGAATTCATTGATATTATTTATACACTCCGTATCAACCTGCAAACAGCAACTGTTTCTTTCAAAATAATTTTATCTGTTTGATTTGAATGTTTACAATTATTACTAAATGAAATCAATCTTTTAAATAGTTGGCGCAATGATTAAAACCCGCCTTCAAGTAGGACAGGATCGGGAGCGGTTTTTGTGCCTTCGACAATGCCATAACTTAATATGTTAAATCCCGTGTTCGGTTCCAATATTGTAGAGCATTGGAAAATCAGCATAGCGGCGGCCACGGCCGAAGCCCGGGCGCCGTCATAGTCGGACATGGCGTTACGGTTGGTGATTTCCCTGTACAGCGGCTCAAGTTTTTGCTGAGTTTCAAGGAAGGAAAGACGGGGTTGATGTTTCTCGTCAACGGGTGCCCCGGCCCGTGTATTATCAAGGGTGATGCCTAGGGCTGCGACGATAGCCGCGGCTATTCGAATCATCACCTGCGTCTGCTCATTGGCCTGTTCAAAAAGAACCGCCTGACCCGGTTGCACGCCGGACAGGTTAAGCCGGAAAGCTCTGAACAAATAAGTCCCTGCCATCCGTGCGGTTGCCGCAACCACCGTACCGGGATGAACGGAACCATCCAAAGTGAACGTTGTAACACTCGCATTCGCAAGTTCCTTCGCTACATTCGCATGTGCTTCGCTAAAAGTCGTCATGAATTTATTCCTGTAATCCGGTTATATTGATACATTCTGATTAATATCCGCCATCGATCTTGACGGTAAATTCCAGCCATTCTATTCTGGGGCAGCCGTCTGTGCCGAGCGCAAGTTTGAATTTTTTGATATTCATTTCTCCTCTGCCGAACTTTTTCACCGCGTTAATATTTTCGTCAATGAATGCCTTGTTGGAATCAGGACCGGCGATTGTTTTTCCCACTTCCGGCGAGAATATAAACTTCCGGGGATTTTCCGGCCCTGCATCGGCATTGTAGGGACGGTCGGCGCATTGGGAAGGATTTTTTAAAAAATGCCAGCCTTCTATTTCACGGGGATTGGGGGCGAAGTGAAACGGCGGCGTGAGTCTTGCCAGATTTTCATCTCTGCCGAATTCCTTGACGACGATTTCCCAACCTTGCGCCATCGGTTCGAGAATAAATTCAAATCGTCCGCCGAAAGCGCGGCGAAACGCTTGGCCCGCCTCGACCCGACCGGAAAATTTTTGGCTGAATTTGGGATACAGAAATCTGTTTTTGAATTCTTTGAGCGGCATTCTTTTGACCTGCTTCATGTCGCCGTCAATGCTTCCTGTGACATTTTCCCCTTCAATTTTGAGCCAGTATTCGCCGCAATGGGATATGGCCCAGCCATCGCCCGGCTTGGCGCCCGCTCCGTTGATCGCCAATACCCACCGAGAACCGACGGGGAAAACATCCACCGTCGGCCGGCAATACATGCCGTCGCCCATTTGAATGTTCATGCCCGAATCCAGAATGCCGCCTTTGAGCGTCTCCAGCACCAAAACATCCATAGTCGGAGATTTGCCGGGATGATGACGCAGAATCTTGCCGATGATAACCAAAGGCGCGTCTTGTGCCGCTGTAAGAAACGGCCCCTTCCAAACGCAGGAACAGGCTGGGGCGGAGGACGGAATGATGAATCCGAACACAACCAGTAAACATAAGATTATGGCATTTTTTTTCTTACGGTTTTCCATGACCTTCCAGATAAACATAGGGTTGCGCCTCCATGTCTTTTGCAATGCAGGAAATCAGCGGATTACCAAAGGACAAAGCCTTTTCCAGAGATTCTTTATATCTCTTAGCCAGAATCGGCCAGAGACCTTTTTCGTTTCCGAATTTTGCCGCTTCGAATGCGGCGCGAAGCCGATGCGCTTTGAAAAGATAAAGAAACGGCGCGATAGGTGTGCCGGGACGATTGCTCAGCCAGTTATCCACAAAATTTGCCTCGTTAAGCGGTCCTTCGCTCATGCCCTCCCATTCTATACAGAGCGGTACGGCTTTAGAAAAAGCTTTGGCTTCCTCTTTGCTTTTATCGCCCAAGATAACAACGATCTGTTCCTCCAGATTCCGCTGTCTGTATTTAAATGTATTATCCGGCCCTGACAGACTGGCAGCAGTCAAAAGAAATGATTTGGCCGGTATGGCCTTCAGATATTTTTGAAGACATTCATCCTTTTTGAAATTTTTGTATTGTTTTATCTCTTTTACCAAAGGCATCCCGAATAAAACGATAGCCGAGAGAGCAGGTTCGTATTGCTCTGCCATGACCTTCTGAACAAAGGCATGATTAAGCATCAATGAAAAAATGGTGAAGCAAAAGATAATTCTTCTAAATTTCATGGCTGTGTTCCCTCGCCTTTCGTTCCAGATAATTCCCCCGATACGCGCCTCTGCCTTTTATAAAAGCCCAGAGTGATGCCACCAGATAAACAGGCAAAAATATCGGCCCCAATATTTCATATTGCTTAACATGCGCACGCTCATGCAAGCGATTGATGGAAAGTGATTCCCGGTTTTGTCCCAGAACCACATGTCCCAGTGTCATCGCGCTGACACCTCCCCGCACCGGCATGCATTTTTTAAGGATGAGTGATATGAGACTGCTGTGCAGCTCCAGCACACCATCAACCACATGGATCCCGCCATTTGCGAAGAAAGCCAGCGGAACAAACAGAAGTCCCAGAAGCGTGTTGGGCAATGCCCAAATGTAGCGTAAGATTCTCATAACTTAATAATCGGAATAAATACCGGTATCCACCTGAGCGTGACATTTTTTGCATTGATAAACAATGCGCGGATAACCGGACGAAATTTTCATTTGACCGCCGCAGGATTCACAGATTGCTTTCTTCATAACCATAAATACAATAATCGGCACTGTGCCCACAGTCAACGCCAGCAAAGGCAGGAGTTCATTCAAAGGCAGAAGGCCAAACCAAGCCAGGCCAAAGCAAATGATAAGCGATCCCACCCAGGATAAAGTGGCAAAAAGTCTCAATTGCTTCGTGTACGCAATGGCGTTCATAACGCAATCCCTGTCTGTTTATTAAATCTTTTCCATCACACGTTTAATAAAGTTTCTACAAAAAATGATGATGGTCATATCAAATGTTCATGCCAGTTGCCGATTCCATTGAATCCCTGATATTTCATCGTGCAACCTCACGGCTTCGTTTATATGACTCTGGCCGATTTGCTCAATCAGTCTGCATACACTGAAATGCCGGCTGGCCGCTTCATAATCTGACAACCATGTTCTGAATTGCATTTCTTCCTGTTTCGTTCGCGGAAACATAACTTTATACCTTCGCAGTTTCATCCTGGTTGGCTTGGGGGTTAAACGCGCGCGAAAGCAATCCTGTTTTTTGCAAAGCAGCGTATAAAGCTCATCACAACTGAAATCCTTCATCATCTTTTCTGTCGCTGCGTCCTTGGGATCAAATTCCTTTCCCGGAACGATGACCCGAATCCCTTTAAATGTTTCATAGATTCGGAACACGTAACCTTTGTACGCCGATTTTTGCGATAACTTGCGCACCATTTCCACAATTTTTGTTTTATTGTCTTTTGATTTGCCGAATATATTCAAAAAAGATTTTTTAGGCTTGTCAATGTCGAGAATCATCAGATTTTGCGCATTCAAAACCTGGGCTCCGTACCTGTTTCTGGTAATAATGGATTTTGGGTCCACCACCCGGACGATTTCCTCCCGTATTTCCACTTCATAATCGTCCCAAACGTGCTTATCCCCCTTTATTCTCCTCTGGACTTTTGCTATCTTTTCCCTGGCTTTTTCAATCGCTTCGTTAATGGAAAAATTAGAACCGCCGTAACATTTTATTTCCTTGTCTTCCTGACCAACTCGCAAAATGCCTTTTTCCAACGCCCAATATTTATATATTTTCATATGATTCTTCCTTCTGAAACCGGAGGTTTGAATTGCTGATCAATGGCTTCAATGACTATCAGCAATTGGACATACGAGTTCTGTTGTTACCGCGATCGGGCACTGTCAATGCGGTCAATTAATTCCACAATCTCCTTATTCTTCTTAAAAGGAATAAGGTTTGCCGGTGGAGAGAAACTAAGCTCGTCACCCAATTCCGTTTTATGACGAAGGCTGATGGTGACACGGGGAGGATTGAGAATGACTGTGTAACTGACATTTTTAATATCAGACAAATTAACACGGACCGTTTTCCCCTTGTTTTTGAAAAACAATGAGAAGCCTTCGTCATAAACCTCGTCCATCAAATCAAACACCAAGTGTTTCATCATAAAATAACCAATCGCCGCCATGAAAATCACAGACACAGAAATCATCATATCTGAACTTTCATTATCATGTCCGGCGAATAATGCCGTTAATACGAAAAAACCTATAAATCCAAACCAGATGGCCGGGAATATGCGCTTATAGAAAAATGTACTACGGGAAGAAAGCCTTTTCATAACGTTATTATGTCATCTTTAGCGCGAACCCATGATGACAAGGACATATATTCCGATCAGCAATATAATGACTGCCGCCCCTACAATCAATAAACGAGGGGAGAAAAACGATCCTGGAGTAATGGGCTTCGACATCGTATAAGCATTGAGAACGCCTCCTTTTTGAAAACTGACGGATGTCCCGTCCTTATTGATGCCGGCTTTTCCTGATACAGCAACTTTGCCTTCTCCCACTGACTTCATAATCTTTTCATACATCTGGCGAATGTCCAAAGGCATTGAATCAACGCTCTCATATTCCTGCCCGTTAAAAACTATCTTACCGGCAGAAAGGGATAAAATATTTTCGTTAGAGATACCTTCCTTTCCGCTTACCGCTTTTTCGTAGACCTGGCGTATATCAGCAGGCATTTCTTCAATAGACGTATACTCCCTGCCATTCACGATATATTTACGTTTTAGATCGAATTTCACTTCCATGGTTTCCTCCCTGAAAAGGTTTGCTGATATCCTGCTATACTTTGCGCTGAGATACCAGTTCGGCGAAATGTTCAAACGATCTGTTATAGGTTCTTTCCGCTTCTTTTGGAAAACAGCAGGCAGGCAGCTGCCTTTTCTTTAAGTGATAGGTCAAACAATCACAGCAGATTCCTTTTCTGCCGCAGGGCTCGTAAGAGCAATTACAGTGATCCAGATTTTTCTCTTTTTTACATTCCATAATTTACGCCTTGAAACTTTTTTCCGGGAAAATAGACAAATGACTAATGGGTGCTTTTGTCTGCATGAAATTGAAAGTAATTTTATAGATACGATAAAAAATAGTATTATAAGAAGTATTTCTTAATAAAATGAAATGAAGCCTCTTCTCGATTAACCGCTTTCAGCCCATTTTCTTGCAGCTTCGATTTCGGTAAACGTTTTGGATTCATAACCACCCCACGCCTTTTCATAAGCATGAAAGATGCTGTCCAGACCACTGGAAGATTGTTTCCGGATAATGATGGCTATTCGCTTATCGGGATTTTTATGTACGGAAACCGAATCATTCATGGCCTGATTACGAAGCTCATCGAACGATACCTTGATATCTTTTATTTTGGAGAAATCCCATATCGCATACCGCACTTTGGAAAATACCTTATCCAAATTGAGCTTTTCATCCAGTCTTTCAATCTCGTCGCCTTTTATAATTCCTGAGAAAGTAATCACCAAACCACGTCCATTCGCTTCAGTCTTAAGCTTATGAGGCATAGCAGCAATCTCCTTTATGAATATAAAAACCTTTTTGAATAATCTTTAAGGGATACAAATCATTTTTAATTAAATTAGTTGTTATTTTATATCCTAAAACTCCATTTTTGACAATCAGAATGAATGGATTACTTCCCTTTAAAAACTGCTGTTCGGCGTTCGATGAAGGATTGCAGCCCTTCTTTCATATCTTCGCTCTTCATGACATCTGCCACATCCTGAAAGATTACTTTTTTCGCCGCTGCTTCTCCATTTTTTTCAGCCAAGCGGCCGCTTTTCAATATATTACGGACACCCAACGGCGCAACGCTGACGACTTTTCGTGCCAGTTCCATCGCCTGATCCAGTTGCTTACCAGGTTCTGTAATATACTGCACCAGGCCCATGCGATAAGCGTCTTCGGCGGTCCACTGATCACCAGTCAAAAGATAACGCATCGCGTTAGACCAGCCGATATCTCTGGCCAATCTGAATGTCGCCCCTCCACAAGGGAAAAATCCCCGCTTAACTTCCAGCATGGCAAAACGCGTATCGGATGCCGCCACACGAATGTCCGCGTTGAGCATGGCTTCCGGCCCCCATGTAAAGCAATAACCCTGCACAGCATAAATAAGCGGCTTGCTGCAGCGTTCTTCGTTCATCATGTAAAAGGGATCAATTTCATTTTCACCGCCCAGCGGAAAACCTACACCGTTGCCGAAAGCATCCGACCAGTCGGTGAGTTCCAGGCCGGAGGTAAAATGCGGTCCGTTGGCATAAACAATGCCCACCCATAAATCATCGTCCCGATCCAGTTGGTAATAAGCGCGCGCCATCTGCGTGTACATTTCACGCGTCATGGCGTTGTATTTTTGAGGACGGTCGAGTTCAATAAGCATGATATGGTCTTCTTTTTTAATATTGATGGTCATGGCAGGTTCTCCTTTATGGTTATTCTTTTGAAGAAAGTATAAGTAAAGTATCAGCGTTGTGTCAACGAAAGATATTTAATGATCTGTGCATCGAATCTTCAGAAAATCTCTTGTGAAACTGTTTAAAATAATGATGTCGGCTGCGAAGTTATCACTTTGGTTGACGTTTGACCGCTGAACGATTTTTTACATGGCTAATGAGCTCATCATTATCGATGGTCAAAAGCAGCCATTTTCGCCATTATAGACAGTCGATTTATCGCATAATGCCTGCGTTGGCCGCGAAAAGAATATCTTTCATACGTTCCACGTTTGCGCGCTCTTCGGCGCCGAACACGATGAGTAACGCAAAGCGGTTCTTTTCGGAAATCAGAGTGCAAAACGTTTTGCTTTTTTATATCGGAGAGACCTACCGTGTTTTTTGCCGCCGCAAAGCCACTCCGGTATAAAGATATAAGGACATAATTTCTCAATAAGCTTTTGGACCTATCCATTCAAAAGAAATCATCGATTAACCGATACTAAAATTTCCTACTGTCGTAAGCCCAGTTCAGCAAAGCCTGTCTTTGTTTCTGGCGGCAATTAACATCCCCCATTTTGCAGTGCTTGCTGATTTGAGAAATGTGCCTTTTCATCGCCTTCCATCTTTTAATCTGACGTTCATCATCAGGACATCTTCTACCCATATAATACCGGCAATACCACTGAAACCAGCCGCGGGGATCTTCATGATAGATCCAACCATTTTTACGCCAGACAGACAGGGGCTGGGAAGCAGTGACCCCAAAGAAATTCAGTCGCGGATCATGACGTTCATGACAAAGTTTGGCGCGGGTAAACCAGCTTTTCGGAAATTCATCGCGGCAATCGGTCATGTATTTGCCGCCGAATATTCCCATCTCCAGCATCTGTTTCGGTGTCAAATCCGGCTGGAACTCAGGGTGAAAGTTCTTTCCGGCAGGCTCGGTAAGATCATAGACATAATTTTTCTGCATCAGATCATTGACAACAACTTTGCGTCTTCTCATTTGTGATTACCCGCATTTTTTCATTACTCGATGAAATATTATTAGATTTTAACAAATTACTCAATAGGCTGATCTGCACTCGATTCCCAACCGCCTACAATCCCTCGCCATCCTTGCCCCCGTCATTTCAAAGTATTCGTTGGTATTTTTATCTTTCCAGCCATATCTTTCATAAATCCTATTCGCATGGGAATAATTCATCCGGTCAAGAATAATGTAGTCAACCTTCCCGGTCAGCACTGGGATGAGATTTTCAGCCTCGGGTAAAATCGGCGCGATCATCACATAAGTTCTGATGCCGTTTTGATGCAATGTTTCGATTGCACTCAACCTTTCCTGAATTGGCGGTGCACAGGGTTCAAATATTTTTCTAATGTTGTCATTCGCGGTAGTAATGGAAAGTCCGACTTCAATATTTTTTGATTTTTTGAATATATCCATATCCCGCACAACCATCGGGGAGCGTGTCTGAAGGAACACCGGCCAGTCATTCCTCGTCAGAATTTCCAAGCATTGCCTTGTCAGTTTGTATTTTACCTCCAGCGGCTGATATGGATCACAAAACCCGCTGACCCAGACTGTCCCTACCCTCTTCCGCTTTATTTCCTTGCTCAATAAATCGGGGGCGTTGATTTTTACATCGACAAAATCTCCCCACGGCTCTTTATGCCCGGTGAAACGCTTCATGAATCTGGCATAACAATAAGAGCATCCATGCTGACACCCGACAAACGGATTGATGACATAGTCATATATTTTGGACGGAGAAAGAATGGATTTTGCGTGTTTTTCTTTTATTCTCATATCGTGGCTCAACGAAATCAAAAAGTTTTAATAGATAGATCTGCTTAATCAATAAATCCCCTTTCTTTCATTCTTTCCGGATTTTTGAAAAATGCCATACGTTTTTCATCTTTCTCTATACGAGTTTCCGATGGAATTCTTTCTTTCCGAGCGCAACATATAAAATGAAATTGTCAGTGTTCGAACAATCATAAATGATATCTATTTCCATCGGACCTGCCAAAGATCATTTTACTTCACGCAGGAGTTTTTTAACGGTTGTCATTAGCCATGAATGTCCTGACGGGCACGATAGTACCATATTCGATCTCAATGACTTTGATTTTAATTCCTTCCTTCGATAATACGGGCGATGTATTCAAAGCCGTTATGCCTGGCATAGGCGGCGGCATTATTGCCCTGGCCATCCTGTATCGATTTATCGGCATTCATTTGTAAAAGCAGTCTGACCACCGCTTCATGTCCCTTCATGGCGGCAATCATTAGTGGTGTGATTGCCCTGCCGTTGGCATTATACGTGGCATTGAGCAAAGCGCCATGCTCAATTAAAAGTTTTGCCGTTGCCGCATCGCCTTCCTGACAGGCCAGCATTAGCGGAGTAACTCCTGTATTGTCGGAAGCGTTAACATTGGCTCCGTTGGCAATTAATATGGCCGCCTGCTGGGATTGATGCTGTTTAATCGCGATATGCAGGGCGTTTATTTGTTTATGATTGGGAGTGTTGATATTGGAAGACGCGGAGGTCAACATGGCAACTGTTTCAGGGTTGCCACTCAACTGAGCAAACATCAACGCCTGATTACCGTCAGTGGAACGAATATCGGGATTGGCACCTTTGGCGAGAAGCAGCCTGACAACTTCAGTCTGCCCTGCGTTTGCTGCAAACATTAAAGCGGTCATGCCTCTTTGTTGTGTTGCGATTAAATTTACATTCGCTCCCTTGTCGAGCAGAACTTGCACACAATCGATATGGCCGTTAAATGCCGCTCTCATCAATGCAGTAACACCGGTATTATCGCCGGCATTCATGTCTGAACCTTTTTCCAGCAACAGCCTGATGATTTCTGTATGTCCCGCATGAGCGGCAATCATGAGCGCGGTGTAACCATCTTCTTCTGTTCTGGCTTCTTTATTGATACCGGCGTTGAGAAACTGTTTTATCGCATCGGTATCGCCTTCATAAGCTTTTTCAAGAAACTTCTGCTCGGTGAAGGGTATTTTCCGGCGCTCCAGTTCCTTTAAAGCCGTCTTTTCAGGGTCGCTTGTGCAGGAGCATAGAACCAGCAACACAAAGAAAATCCATACGCAGAATGCTACGCGCTTCATGGCTATTATTTTTTGACTGTTATTTCTTCCACGATGACTGGTTTCTGCAAATCGTCGCCGTAACCTTCGACGATCAATGTATTTTCCTTATTGCCCGGCAGTATGAGCAACGTCCATGGTTCCAGATTCTGACGATCCGTACACACATTGGGGTAACTGCCGTCCCCTGGAAGACTGGCATGATAGAGCATGGACATACCTTCGGGGGTGGAAGCCTGATAGTGGCCAGCCGCAAGCTTATCAGCGGGACTGGAGCCTGTTAAACTTTGTATAAAACGAATTCCTTTCTCAAGTTTCACCTGACGTTCATCCTTGCCTTTACATCCGAAAACAATCAATAAAACTAACAGGCAGACAAACAATGCAAAAATTCTCCTGGATTTTTCCATGTGAATGACCTCCTATATATCTTTTGTAATGATTGAAATAATATAGTTAAATTTATACTCAAAATAGTAATATTTAACAACCATCATTTTCATTAACTTCGATTTAATTTTTCGCTACGGAGGGATTTATGATCGGCTTCGTAATGATATTATTTGAGAAATTTTGTTTTTATCTGCAGAGCAGAAAAGAAATTAACCACGGCAATGCTTGCACCCAGCATAAAGACGTACTGATAACCCCACTGAACCCAGACGAAGCCGCCCAGCAGGGCAATACCGATGGAAAAAATGTGATCAATGCTCACGCCCATCGTCAGCGTCTGCGATACATCCTCCGGCACGACGGCAATTTTTTGCAAATAGGTGGCCCGCGCCATAGACACGGCAACCAGCATTTGATCGACAATGTAACAGGCAAAGACAATATAGATGGCTGTTGTCTCCGGAAAAACACTTTTGGCAAAACCATAACCCATGCAAACAAAAATCAGGATGGCTGCTTCCGATGCAAGAATCAATCTCTCTCCGAGCTTGTCGATCGCTTTTCCGAGCATGGGTTTGAAAAAGATGCCAATGACTCCACCGATGGTCAGCAGAGTCGCGAGTATCTGAGTCTTCTGCTGGAAAATGGTAACCAGCACCCACGGAGCAAAGGTCAGAAATAACTGTTTACGCGTTCCGTATAAAATAGTCAGCCAGTAATAAAGTTTGTATTCCCGACGGAACTGAAATTTCATTCTTACCGGTACGGGGTCGTCCTTTTTCATCATGAATATCAAAACCGCTACGGCAAAGAATCCCAGACATGCAACCACGTAGGACATCTTGAAATTCAGATTCAGATATTTGAATCCGATAAAAACAGCAAAGCTCCCGATAATCATGGCGACATTGGCTACAGCGCTGAATTGTCCCAGCCTCTTGCCGGTTTCTCCTTCGACGGCCAGATCCATACCGATACTCTGGTTCAGCGGAATGAATAAATGCTGCCCGATGCTGAAGATAAACAGCCAGATCAGCATCACGGAAAAGGTTGGCGAGAACAGTCCGATAAAGAGAATCCCGCCGGCACAGAGAATATTGGCAACCATGGCCTGTCTCCGGGAACAAAGAAAAAATAAAATCGCGGAAACAACGATCGTCAGAAGACCTGGCAATTCACGCGGCAACTCCAGAAGCCCGCGCTGAAGATTATCGATCAAGAATGTTTCATTGAGAAAATTATTGAAAGTGGAATCAACGATACTCTGCGAAAATCCGAAAACGAACGTCGCCGCAAGAAACAACCGGAAGTCCCGCGGCAAATTTAAAAGTTTATGTTTCGTTCGCGTTATAATGGAATCAACCTTTAATAATTTGTAATCCTTGACACATTTTCTGTATTTCCATATATGTTTTTCAACAGAAAAAATAAAGGATATTCTCTCTATGGCCAAACCACGCATTCTTTTTATGGGCACGCCCGCTTTCGCACTGCCCGCCTTACGCGCTCTGCATCAGCATCAATATCCGATTATCGGTGTCGTCACCCAGCCTGACCGCCCCAAGGGAAGAGGTTTGAAGGAAGTCTCACCGCCGGTTAAAATTCTGGCACAGGAATTTGGTCTGCCTGTGTATCAGCCTCTGAAAGTCAGAGATGAATCCTTTCTGGACATTTTTAGAAAACTGAATCCGGATATGGTGGTGCTGGTTGCTTTCGGTCAGATTCTGCCCCGGGCAATCATTGATTATCCCCCCTTGAAATGTCTCAACATCCATCCTTCTCTCCTGCCGAAATACCGCGGCGCGGCACCACTCAACTGGCAGATTATCCGCGGGGAAACAAAAACCGGCGTCAGTATCATGATTATGGATGAAGGAATGGATTCCGGCGATGTTCTTTTGCAGAAAGAAACCCCGCTGGGTGACACCGAAAACGTCGGGGACTTGCATGACCGTCTGGCACAACTGGGTGCGACAATGCTGATTAGAGCTGTTGAGCAGATGTCCGACGGAACAGCACAACGAAAAAAGCAGGATGCCTCCGGCGCAACGTTCGCACCTCGCCTGACAAAAGAAACAGGGAAAATCGATTGGAACAGAAAAGCTTCTGAGATCGTTAATCTCATACGCGGCTTGAGTCCTACACCCACGGCTTACACGTCACTGGATGGACTGTCTCTGAAAATATTTTCAGCCGTTGTCCGTACGGGAAGCGTTGATCAGACGCCGGGGACAATCGCTTCTGCCGACCCTGACGGCCTTTCCGTGGCAGCAGTTGACGGTCACGTCATTTTAAAAGATGTTCAGTTGGCCGGAAAGAAAAGAATGCCGATTGACGTTTTTCTCCGAGGGCATCATGTAAAATCGGGAACGATTTTACAGTAAACGGTAAAAAAAATAGAAAATATGACCAAAAGCATCCGCCATCTGGCTGTTGATATTTTAAATCAGATACAAAAGAGCCAGGAATTCGCCAGTCCGCTGATTGATGATTGTCTGAATAAGAATGATTTGTCCGGCACATCCGATGGCCGTCTGTTGACGCATCTGGTTTACGGTGTGTTGCGTTTTCGTGGTCATCTCGACTGGATCTTGACCGGATTCTGCCGCGGTAATTTCGAGAAATTGGACGAAGAAATAAAAAATATCCTGCGCACGGGCATTTATCAGTTGAAATTCAGTGACCGCTTACCGGATTTTGCCGTCGTCAATGAAGCGGTCAAAATTACCAAAATACTGCATCCGGATAAAAGCGCGCTGGTCAATGCCGTTTTGAGAAATTATCTGCGCCGCGGCCAGAACATTGTCTTTCCTTCACAGAAAAAAAACGAGGCTGAATATATCGCGGCATTTCACTCGCATCCGCTCTGGCTGGTTAAGAAATGGATAAAAATATTCGGGCCTCAGCAAACGCTGTCTTTATGTAAAGCCAATAACGAACTGCCGCCACTGACTTTACGAATCAATACGCTGAAAATATCCCGTGATGAAATGAAAGAAAAACTGATTGGCGCCGGATTTGATTCTGAAGAAACCAGGTTTTCTCCTGATGGCCTTGTCCTCAATACATCCGCCAATCCCATTCAGAAAACGGATTTTTTTAAGACCGGACTCCTGCGCATTCAGGACGAAGCGGCACAACTTATTGCTTATCTCGTAAATCGTGAAAGCTCGCTATCCATACTGGATGCCTGTGCGGGCGCCGGCGGCAAGGCCACGCACCTGGCGGCAATGATGAAAAATAAAGGAAGCATTGTGGCCGTTGACCGCAGTCCAGAGAGAATTGTCGAGTTAAAGCAGGAAGCAATACGGCTGGGTATAGACATCATTGAAGCACAAAAGGTTGATTTAAGTGTTGAGCTGCCCGATTCCTTTAAAGAAAATTTTGATTGTGTTCTGGTGGATGCGCCCTGTTCCGGATTGGGCACTTTGCGCCGTAATCCGGAAATCAAATGGCGCACCCATGAAAAAGATGTCCGCGCCTTTGCCACCGCTCAGAAAGTCATTCTGCAAAATGCGTCCGCCGCTGTCAAAAAAGGTGGAAGGCTGATTTATTGCACCTGTTCGCTTCTGCCTGAGGAAAATGAAAATATCGTTGATGATTTTATAAAACAGAATAAAATTTTTTACATGTGTCCTCCGCCGGAATCAATAAACAGGAAACTGATTGACCACCGCGGCTTTTTTCATTCTTATCCGCATCACCACAATATGGACGGATTCTTCGGGGCAATCATCAAACGCCCATAATATCAAATACTTACATACAGAATTAAATTTGACGTTTTCAACAAAAAAATGTTATGAGGTGGCACTTTCTTCAGGAGTTGGAAGATGTTTGTCAAACAAATGCAGGTAAGTTCCATGGCGGTATTTGCGTATATCGTGGGTGATCCTATTACGGGAGATGCTCTGGTCATTGATCCGGCGGATAACATCAAAGGCATTGTCGCGGAAGCGCAAAAAAATAAATTACGGATAAATTATATTGTCAATACGCACGGGCATGTTGATCATATCAGCGGCAACACGGAAATGCAGAAAACGACCGGCTCAAAAATCATTGTTCATCAGGATGACGCCATCATGCTGACGGATACCCCAGCCATGATTTTGAGAATGTTCGGAGCAAAAGCATCACCGCCTGCCGACATTCTGGTAAAAGAAGGTGACGTCATTTCCGTGGGCAATGTTGAACTCAGGGTTATCCATACGCCCGGGCATTCTCCCGGTGGAATGTGTCTATATACTCCGGGATATGTCTTTACCGGGGATACTCTTTTTGTCGAAGCGGTAGGCAGAACGGATTTACCGGGAGGGTCTTGGGAAACACTGTATAAAGCCGTCACAGAAAAGCTTTTTAAATTACCGGACGATACCCGGGTCATGCCCGGACACAATTACGGCAGCATGCCCAGTTCGACGATCGGCCATGAAAAAAAACATAATCCATTCTTCCATTAACAGGAGCTCATCTTTATGACAAAAAGCATTCAGAAAACGGATTTCAAAGGGCTGAAGCTGATCGGCCGGGGAAAAGTCCGCGATATTTATTCCGTGAAAGATTATCTGCTGATCGTGACCACCGACCGCATCTCCGCTTTTGATGTCATCATGTCCGATCCGGTACCGGGCAAGGGCGCGATTTTAAATCAGATGTCCGCTTTCTGGTTTGACAAAATGAAGGACATTATCGGCAACCATATCGTTTCCACCAACCCGGCCGATTTTCCCGAAGAATGCGCACCCTATCGCCAGGATCTGGAAGGTCGAAGTATGCTGGTGAAGAAAGCCTCACCTCTGCCGGTGGAGTGTATTGTCCGAGGCTATCTCAGCGGTTCCGGCTGGAAGGACTATCAGATAAACAAAACGGTTTCGGGTATCAGATTGCCGGATGGACTGCAAGATTCGTCCAAACTGCCCGAACCTATTTTTACCCCGACAACCAAGGCTCCGGAAGGAGAACATGATTCTCCGATTAACCGGAAAGCCATGGAAGATCTGATCGGTTCGGAACTGACGGATAAAGTTATAAAGATTTCCCTGGCTGTTTACGAAAGGGCGGCGGCCATTGCCTTGAAAGCCGGGATGATTATCGCTGATACTAAGATGGAGTTCGGCCTTCTGGGCAAGGACTTAATTCTGATTGACGAACTGCTGACTCCGGATTCATCGCGTTTCTGGCCCGCAGACGATTATCAGGAAGGCCGGGCTCAAAAAAGTTTCGACAAACAGTTTTTGCGCGACTACCTTCTCTCCATCAACTGGAATCAAAAGCCGCCGGCGCCGGAATTACCCCCGGAAATTATAGAAAACACAAGAAAAAAATATGAGGAAGCCTTGCGTCGTCTTTTGGGATAACTTTCATCACGCCATGTTGACGAACATCAAATTATTATTAAATTAAGTAAATTAAAGAGAACTTGCCCAACACCTTCGCTGAAATATTGAAAAAGAGGTTGACGTAAGAAGCATATGACAAAAAAAGATTATTACGAAATCCTGAATGTATCCAGAACGGCCACGGAAGAAGAGATAAAAAAGAGCTATCGTGCCATTGCCATGCAGTGTCATCCGGACAGAAATCCGGGCGATAAAAAAGCTGAAGACCGCTTCAAAGAAGCCGCGGAAGCTTACGAGGTATTAAGCGACAGGGAAAAAAGAGAAATCTATGATCACTACGGTCACGAAGGTCTAAACAGCACAGGTTTCAGAGGATTTAGCGGATTCGACGATATCTTTTCCCATTTCAGCAACATTTTTGATGACGTCTTTGGCTCTGGCAACATGCGGGGACATTCGCGCTCCTCTGCCACCGCCGGTGCCGATTTACGCTATGATCTGCAAATTTCGTTTATGGATGCAGCCTTCGGACTGACTAAAACAATCGATGTGGAAAAATCGGCTACCTGCAGGAAATGCAACGGGTCAGGAGCGGCGCCCGGTTCTTCTCCGGAAACGTGTCGCACGTGTAAAGGACGAGGCCAGGTGATACAATCCAGCGGTTTCTTTACCATCAGTTCCACCTGCCCTCATTGCAACGGTTACGGCAAGTTTATATCCAAACCCTGCAACAATTGCCACGGAACAGGAAAAGAACTGGTAACCAAGACCGTGCAACTTAAAATCCCGGCCGGCGTGGAAACAGGTTCGCGACTGCGCCTGAGAGGTGAAGGAGAAGCGGGCAGCAAGGGAGGACCGGATGGAGACCTTTATGTATTCATTCATGTCGAAGACCACGAGTTTTTTACCAGATCAGGCAATGATGTATTCTGCAGAATCCCTATTTCTATTGTTCAGGCGACTCTGGGCGGGACCATCGAAGTGCCCACACTGCAGGGGAAAGAAAATTTAAAAATTCCCCGGGGCACACAAAACGGCAAAACGTTCCGGCTGAAGGGCAAGGGATTCCCTCATTTACGCAATTTCGGACACGGCGATCAAATTATCGAAATATACGTACAAATCCCGACTAACCTGAGCAGAAAACAGGAAGAGCTCTTAATCGAGTTTGAAAAAATCAGTTCTGTAAAAAACTAATTCCGTATATCAACAGTTCTGACAACTTTCATAATAGCCGTTGCAATAACCGGCAACATATGCTTTAAAATTCCAAAAATCACGGGTATGCCCCAGGTAAAGCCTGGGACCCTGATTCCGCCCCAAAGGGTGGGGTATCATACCCTCCGCTTAGGGCGGAATTGTTCAACCAACAAATTTCAATACACCTATAGTGCCCTTTAGGGTATTCGTTTTTGAAATTTGAGTTTCACAATAAATTCTTGGAGTGATGAATATGAAGAAGTTTTTTTTGCAGTTCTTTATTTTAAGTTTGTCCGCTACCTTTCTTCTTTCCGGTTGCTGGACTCTGGTCGTCGGTGGGGCGGCCGCCGGAGCAGGAACCGCAGGAACATACTTTTATATTCAGGGAGAATTAAAAACCGATTATCAAGGATCGTTTGACGCCGTATGGACCGCCTGCGAAAAGACCATAGCCAGCATGCATGGGATTGAAGTGATTCCCCAAAAAGAAATTGCCAAAGGCACCATTGAGGCCATGATTAACGGTGAAAAAGTCAAATTCGATATCACTTACAAATCAAAAAATGTAACGACAGTCGCTATTCGCGTGGGTGTTATCGGGAATAAACAATCTTCCCAGCTCCTGCATGATAAAATTGCTGACAACCTGATTAAAGGATGAATGCTCTCAGAAAAAACAGCCCGGTATATGAATGAATAAAAAAGTCATCTTCGGCATTCTGATCAGTGTCGTTCTGGTCTATCTGTCCGTCAGGGGAATTAATTTTAATGATGTATGGAGTGATCTTAAAAAGATTCAATTAACCTACGTCATCCTTTTTCTTCTTCTGGTCATCTTGATGCAGTATCTGCGTTCCTACCGTTGGGGTGTTATTTTACAGCCCATGGAAAAAATTGATCAACTTTCTCTTTTTTCCGTAACGTCAGTCGGTTTTCTGGCCATTGCCGCCATACCGGCACGCATCGGTGAACTGGCCAGGCCCTATTTAATCTCTAAAAGAAGCTCCATCAAAATGTCCTCCGCGCTGGGTACCATTATCGTGGAAAGAATTTTAGACAGCTTTACTGTATTGAGCATCGCGGTTATCGTCCTGCTCAAGACGGATCTGCCTTCCTGGATGATTCAATCAAGCATTCTTTTTTTTCTGATAGCGATGGCTTTGTTTTGTTTTGTCTTGTTTTTAATTCTTCGCCGGGAAAAGGCGATGAAATTTATCAATATCATTTTAGACAAACTTCCCGGAAAGTTCGCGAATAAAATAGATGAAATACTCCATCATTTTATTAACGGGCTGCAAATTGTCACAAATGTACAGTTACTGTTATACCTGTTTTTTCTTTCCGTGATGATCTGGCTTCTGGATGTGCTCACGATTTATGTATTGCTTTTGTCTTTTGGATTTTCTCTGCCGGTGATGGCTTCCTTTGTGGTGATGATTATTCTGATCGTGGGAATCGCTATTCCGACAGCGCCCGGTTTTATCGGCAACTGGCATTTTGCCTGTATTCTGGCTTTAAGTTTTTACGGTTTATCCAAACCGGACGCGCTTTCTTTCGCTGTCGTTTACCATTTCCTTTCCATGGTCGTCTTAGTTGTATTCGGAATCGCGTTTTTACCGTTTAACAAATTTTCCATCTCCGAAATGACAAAACAGATGAATCATGAATAAAGAACCCTGCTTATCAAGAATCACCGGTCAGGGTAACCTTAAGACTTTTTAGCTTTTTATGCAGATTGCTGCGTTCCAAACCGAGCACCTCTGCGGTTTTCGTAATATTACCTTCGTTTTCTTCCAGTTTCTTTAAGATAAACTGTCTTTCAAAATCCATTTTGGCATCTTTCAGCGAATCGGCGGTTGCCGACTGGATTTCGGTTGCAACCAGGCGACTCTCTCTGATATTTAAAGGAGGAATATCTTTCGCTGTTATTTCACGAGACGGTGTCAGGATAATCAGCCTTTCAATGATATTTTTCAATTCCCGCACATTTCCCGGCCAATCATGCTTCATCAAAACATCCAGGGCATCATCGGTTAAGGTTTTGGGTTCGATGCCCTCTTTGGTTGTAAAATCCAGAATAAAACGTTCCACCAGAGGTCTCATATCTTCTTTTCTCTCCCGCAAAGGCGGAACAACAAGAGGGATAACGTGTAAACGATAATAAAGATCCTGCCGGAAACGTCCGGCCTGCATTTCTTCCTCAAGATTCTTATTGGTTGCCGCCAGCACGCGCACATCCATATCGATCAATTTATTGCCGCCGACCCGCTCAAATTTCTTTTCCTGTAAAATGCGCAGAATTTTTGCCTGCGCTTTCAAACTCATGTCCGCCACTTCATCAAGAAAAATAGTGCCCTCATGGGCCAGATCAAATTTGCCGCGTTTTCTCTCCGTCGCTCCCGTAAAAGCCCCCTTTTCGTGACCGAACAATTCGCTTTCGATGAGTTCCTCCGGGATCGCCGCGCAGTTGACCTCGACAATATCTTTATGCGCTCTCAGGCTTAAATGATGAATGGACCGGGCCACCAGTTCTTTACCGGTGCCGTTTTCCCCCATGATCAGAATCCAGGCATTGGTCGGCGCGACAATGCTGATCATTTCTTTCAGCTCTGTGATGGCCGGACTGCTGCCGGTGAGTTCATACTGATGATGAGTCACTTTCTGCTTTAATAAAACATTCTCCTCCTGCAGGCGCACGATACTCAGAGCATTATTGACCAGAATGATGATCTTATCCAGGGAAAGCGGCTTTTCAATAAAATCAAAAGCCCCCAGTTTAGTGGCTTTTACCGCTGTTTCAATAGTACCGTGACCGGACATAATGATCACCAGACTCTGGGGATTTATTTTTTTAATGGCCTTCAGCGTGTCCAGGCCATCCATGCCCGGCAGCCAGACATCCAGCAGCACCAGTTGCGGCATTTCCTCTTCCACGATTTTTACGGCTTCTTCGCCGCTGCCGGCCACTAAAACCTGATACCCTTCATCGCTCAGGATTGCTTTAAGAGACTGGCAAATACTCTGTTCGTCATCAACGATTAAAATTGTTTCATGCATAATTACTCTTTCAATCTCAAGGTTTTATAAATTAAGTATATATTATTTACACCGGTGAAACCGGCAAATGAAAAGAAACCACCGTTCCCGTGGGAACATTATCGGCAATGCTGACCTGACCGTGATGATCGGAAATAATCGAGCTGACAATGGCCAACCCCAGTCCCGTGCCGGACTTCTTTGTTGAAAAATACGGTTCGAATATTTTCCGTTTGTAACTTGCCGGAACCCCGGCACCGTCATCCGCAATTGAAACACTGACCCGGTGATGCTGTTCATCATAACTCACCGTCACATCAATATTGCCGTTTTTCTTATTTATGGCTGACACGGCGTTATCCAGAAGATTGATCATCACTCTGTTGATTTGTTCCGCATCCAAATCAAACTTCGGCAGCCCCTCTGCCGTCTTAAAGTCAAACGTTATATCTTTATGAGCATCCTGAAACAGGGAGACCGTTTCAGCGACAATGGCATTTAAATCATTGGGCGACGGGGTTGTAACGGGCATTCTCGCGTAGCGGGAAAATTCATTCACCAGATTTTTCAGGACTTCGACCTGATCGATAATGGTCTGCGTGCATTCTTTGAATACCGAACCGTCCTCGCCCAGTTTATCTTCATATTTGCGCTGCAGTCTCTGCGCGGAAAGCTGCACCGGTGTCAGCGGATTTTTGATCTCATGGGCCATGCGACGGGCGACCTCGCGCCAGGCGGCTGCGCGCTCCGCCTTCTGGAGCTGTGTCATATCCTCAAAAACAACAACGATGCCGGAATCATGACCTTGTTCATCCTGAATGGTTGTCATCGTCACAAGAACCGTCAGGGCCTTGTCTTTCAGCATAATTTCCAACTGTTTTTCCAGTATTCCCTCATTGTTCTCCTTCATTTCCTGCAAAAATTCATCGACAAGAGAAATATGCTCCGGCATCATGAGGTCGCGATAATTCTGTAAAAGCACCTTCTCGGCTTTGATTTCAAACATTTTTTCCGCAGCGCTGTTCAATGTTGTGATGATCCCGTTTTTATCCACTGAAATCACACCGGCGGAAACGTTGCGCAAAACGGTTTCCATATATTGACGGCGCTGCTCCAGATTGACGTTAGCCTCTTTTAAACTGTCCTGACTTTTCTTTAAATCCTTTGTCATTTGGTTGAATGATTTCACCAGAATTCCGATTTCGTCATCAGCTTCAATATCAATTTGACTGTCCAGCTCACCCCTGGTGATTCTGTTGGTTGCGGTTACCAGATTTTGAATCGGTCCGGTAATCTCTTTGGCCAGCGTCAATCCGAACCAGGTAGCCAGAAAAATGATCACCAGCGTCACGATGGACAGCGTAACTGTGTAATTAAGCTTTATCGGTTTTTTTAACAGCTCAATCTTCTGATACTGCCCTGAAGCGTCGGCGATACTTTTTAATTTATCCACAAACCCTTTTGGAATCAGGTAGCTGACCGAAACGCGGCCAATCACTTCTCCAGGAATGGCGGATGCAAACACGGGAGCAATGCCGACGATGATATCTCCCTTGTCTGAAGGTTGAATGGTAGATTCTTCTTTACCGGAATAAATGTCCTCTGTCATCTTGGGTGTCAGATCCACAGGCATCAGATCAGGATATTCAAGATCGGGGAAAACCATCTTTTCCTGCTGAAAATCAAAATATACTTCAATCATTCCCTGCTTATAATTTTTTTGACGCTGTTCAATAAAAACTTTCAGATAGTCCGCGCGTTCCTTTTCATAAAGACGGTTTTTTGTGATATCCGCGCTGATCTGCCGGGCATTGAATTTGGCCTGTTCCTGCATTTGCTGATAATAAACCTGAGCAACCTCCAGAGAACGGTTCAACGTCTCGCCGATCTTGATATTAAACCAGAAATCAATGCTGTAAGAAAGAAAGTTGATGGCAAACAAGAAAAGCAAAATAGTTGGAATCAGAGAAAGACCGACAAATGTGGCGACAAGTTTTGTCCTCAACCGGGAACCGATCACTCCCCGGCGATGCTCATAAAACAGCTTGACGACATTCCGGATAATCAGGAACAGCAGCAGAACGATGAGGATAAAATTGATGCTGGTCAGTCCAAAGACAAAGATATTCGTGGACAGCGGCAGATTATATTTATTGAAAAAAGTACTCGCGACTAAAGTGAAGACAATGGCCAGAATACCGACGACCACAATGATGATCAACTCACGGCGACGTTTTTTTAATTCATTCTCGTCAATGATTCTTGGGGAAGATTTTTTTTGCATCAGCTAATAATGGTTTTTAGGTGTATAAATTATCTGTTAATAAGAAAATTTCTGTCGATACCAGGGGGTCTCAAAATCCCATAACGAAACAAAGAAAAAAACAGATTCCATATGCAAGGGCAACCGAACCTTGTCCATTTTTATTTTAACCATCACATAATAGTTTCTTCCCTTGGTCAATGCGGACATCGGAGCAATGACAATCCCGTTAAAATCAGACATCGCTTTTTGAGCGCCTTCAAAACTATTAAAAACAACCGGCTCATTTTTTGTCGTTGTAACGGTATAAGTTTTCTTCAGATTGTCGTAATGAATCGTACGCATGATCTCCTGAACGGTTATTTTTCTATCCCACAGCAACGGTCTTTCTTCATACACCTCAATCCACATGGTAAAAACAGTAGATATTCCTGCTGAAACGGCTCTTTCCATTTGGGGTTTAAAACCGTTGACTAAACGGGCATACAAGAGAACATTCTCAAAATCATTGGTAATCAGAACATCCATAATTCTGGGTTCAAGAGCGTGATTGACGGCGGGAAAGCAGAAAGTAAGAATCAACAGGACACTGAAAATCAAACCCCGGAATTTATTTCTTAATTTTTTCATAGATTTACTCATCAATCTGATGAAATGCCCGTAATGCACCGTCAGAATTGATTGTAGCAATATTAATCAGTTAAACCTACATCGTGCGCTTTGGATTGAAAGAATAAACTATCGTAAAGGCGCATATTCAAACGATATGAAATTTATCGAAGAATACTAGGCAACATACGGATAAAAATCAAGATTAATTTGGTTTAAACTTGAATGGCATCCAATGTTCTAAAAGAAGGGATTTTAAAATGATGAAGCTTACGATGTTCTTTTTTGTCATTACCGTTGACGATTTCCCAACAATCCGGTTGGCTCATTAACTCTCTGAGTAACAGATTGTTTAAACGATGACCTGATTTATAAGCCACAAAATGGCCGATGATCGGCATGCCCAGCAGAAATAAATCGCCGATGGCATCCAGTATTTTATGCTTCACGAATGCGTCGGGCATGCGCTGTCCTTCCTTATTAATGATTTTTTTATCATCCAGGACAATGGCATTTTTCAGAGACCCTCCCAATGCAAGACCTCTGGCCTGCAGAAACTCCAGATCTTTTAGAAAACCAAATGTTTGCGCAGCGCATATTTCTTTTTCATAGATCTCATCTGAAAAAGTCATGTCATAGGACTGCCGGCCGATCACCGGATGCTGAAATTCTATCTCATAGCTTATTTTATAGGCATCCGCAGGCATGAACATCGCACTGCAATCACCACTGTTAACCGATACCGGTTTTTTAACGATTAACATCTTCTTATTTTTCTTCTGTACATGTGTTCCCACTTCTTTGAGCATATTCACAAAGGGAAGCGCACTGCCGTCCATGACCGGCACCTCAAAAGAGTCCAGTTCTATTATCGCGTTGTCCACCCCCATACCGCTGAATGCCGACAAAAGATGTTCGACTGTGGAAACGGTAACGCCATTGGAACCGATTGTTGTTGCCAGGGTTGTATCAGAAACATTATCGTAACGCGCGTGAATCAGTCCGGCATCAGGTAAATCCTTGCGGATAAATACAATGCCTGTATCAGCCGGAGCCGGTTTTATTTTCATGTTTATTTTACGGCCGGTATGCAAACCTATACTGAAACAACTTGTTTCTTTTTTTAATGTCCGCTGTAAATGCATGATATCAATCCTCAATTATTCATTTAATTTACAGCAAATACCATACCATTTTCAGACATATCCTACACAAAAAAATAAGTTATCAGAATAATTGATATTATGATTAAACTGGCCAAAGTTGAAGCAGGGATGCCCTGTTGATATGTGGCAAAATATACACACCTAATGTATTAGTTATACAAATATCTTGATCTATTTGTAATATCGCTGTTTTTCAGAATACACACACCCGCAGTAGGGCTGGCGGTACATTCCCGTTTCCCTGGATATCTTTACGCCTTCCGACCATCCTTCTCGAAAGTCATGATAATAAAAGAGTATTCCCAATTTCGCGCTCAAATCATTACCAATTTCCCTGATCAAGTCGTGCTTCTGAAATTTGCTGTATAATAATGTTGTCGTAAAATAATCATATTGTCCCCGAACAGCCAACTGGGCCGTGTACATCAGGCGATCCCGAAGGCAAAAGGCACATCTCTCATTTTCCTTGAGATGAGCAACTGCGCGTAAAAAATCTTCCAGTGGATAACCCTCCGGCCAGATCACATTCAAAAATGTCTTGTCGGCGTAATCACTGAGAGTCTGACGACGTCGCTGGTATTCCTGATAGGGATGAATGTTGGGATTGTAAAAAACTCCGGTGACCTCATGTCCCTGAGTGCGTAATTCCTTCAGGGGATAAATCGTACACGGCCCGCAGCAGATGTGCATTAACACTTTCATATCATTAAGAACCTTCTTCCAACGGCTTTTCGAATTATCAGATATTACCGGATAAAACAATATCGAATCGGGAAAATTCAACTGTTCACCTGAAGTGTCAACCGTTTATTCCGGTATAGATGCCCGCATGAAAATGTTAAGGTGGAAATAATAAAAATCTATAAATCCAGAAATTATAATGGATGATTCTATGCTATCGTGATAGCTGAAATGCCATACAAGGCAGTTGCCATGAGGAACAGCATGTTTTTAAAGCTTGAGGTCGTCCAAAATAATTTCACCAAGGTATCAACTTTGAAACCCATCCAGCGCTTCTTTTTAGTTTACGGTATTGTTTTGCTGATCATGCTACAAAATAGCGTGGTCATGGGTAGTGAGGGCCATCCCTTTTCATCACCGGCTGTAGATCATTTTTTTTCTGAAGCGGCATTTCTTGTGGGATACGGACCCGGAAAAACACATACAGCTCATTACCAGACGGCATTAATGATTCTGCACCTCGGGATCAATCTGGATAGATTTTTCCCCGCCCTGAATTCTTATCAGGGCAAGCTCTCATTTTTTATTGAACCGCAATTCAGTCCCGTCTTCAATTCGGGAGATGATTATGAGCTTGGCCTGGGTCTGGGCCTTCAATACCTGCATCCGGTTCATGATAAATTTTCGGCATATATTCGCGCGGGGATCAGCCCTCATTACATTGCCATCGAAAAAATTCAGCGGCATCAAGAAAACGGTTTTCTGTTTTCAGATTTGGTCGGTGCGGGAATCTATTATCATCTGACCGAATCGTCGGCGATCAGTTTTGGATGCTGGCTGCGCCATTTGTCCAACGCAGGTCTTGAAAAGCCTAACGATGGGATAAATTCTGTTTTCGGAATCATCGGATATTCATTTTCATTCAAATAAAAATATCATGGATCATCCTCCCTGTTCACAATTACCTGCTCATGATTACCTTGACAGGCAAGACCGTGTTTCCTATACTTTGCCGCAAAAAAAATTCTTGTCAATCAGCACAAGTATGGAAAACATTATGTCCGAACAACAAGCGCATTCGGCCAAGGCCGGCCTAAATGATCAGTCTCAACCAGGCGAATTTCTGATACGCAAGTATTCGCCCGCCCAGATGGCTGCCGTTTATCTTTTTCGCATGATGCTGGCCCTGATCAGTCTGCCGTTGCGGATTGGCGGCTTCCCGCTGCGCAAGGCTCTATACATAGGCATCGGAACGCTTCTTTACCACCTGATGCGGCGTTACCGCCGGATCATGCTGACGAATCTCGATATCGTTTTTGGCAATGAGAAGTCTCCAGCCGAGAAAAAGCGGATTGCCCTTGGCTGTTTCCGCCATTTTGTAAGGGTCGGACTTGATTTTCTTTTTACGGATATCTACTTTCCGCCAGAGAGTCTTGTCAACATTACGATTGAAAATTACGAATATTTTACTCAGGCTCTGGAAGGTAAAAGAGGTTTTTGTGGTGTGACCGGACATCTCGGCAACTGGGAACTCTGCGGTGCAATCCTCATTCAACAGGGGATCCCCATGTCCGTCATCTATAAGAGAATGTCAAGTGCTGTCTTTGACTGGATCATTGGACAAAAACGGATCAAATATGGATTTGATTTGCTGCAGGTGCCTCGGCAAGACAAGGGGATTGTCAACGGTAAGGTGGTAAAAAAAGAACGCGAAAGCCTTCGCGATATGATTGAATACAACCTGCTGAAAAGAAACCGAAGTGTAGATTTTGTCATTGACCAATATGCGACCAGTGGCAAGAAAAGTGTTGATGTCCCATTCTTTGACATTCCCGCTCCGACTCACGTCGGTTGCATCAAATACGCGCTCGAGTTTGACTCCCCGATCATCTTTGCGGTTTGCGTCTATGAGGGTGATGTTTTACGCATTATAGTTCATCCACCGATCAGAGTTGAAAGAAAGAATGATGAAGAGACAACCTATATTTACTGGCTGACCGAGCTCAACAGGAAACTGGAGGACTTAATCCGCCGTTATCCCGAACAATGGTCATGGGGCCATCGTCGTTATTACCGCTATCACTACAAGACAAAGAAAAAATAAATGATTAAAAAGAATTCTAAAATACTTGTAACAAGATTCTCATCACTGGGCGATATCGTCCTGACGACTCCTGTATATCATAATTTAAAGTTATCTTACCCGGAATGTAAAATTTACGTTGCTGTTAAAGAAAAGTTTTCTGATATTCTGGAAGGCAATCCGTATATTGACAACCTGATTGTTTTAAAAAACGGGGAATCACTATTCTCGCTGATCAGACGAATCAGAAGTGAAAATTTTGATGTTTTTATTGACCTGCATAATAAAGTAAGGTCATTCATTTTAAGATTATTTTGCGGAATACCCAGAATAATCGTCTATCGCAAAAATACCGTAAGCAAATATCTTTATATAAAAAACAGCAGGAAAGGCAATTTCTTAACGCAACATACCATTGAAAAATACCTGGATGTTCTTCAAGAGGTTGGTATTCAACCGACGATAAAATCACCTGAAATATTTGTTGATCATAATTTGAATGATTTTTGTGAAAGGCACAACATCAGGCAGAATGATTTGTTGGTTGGTATCAATCCTGGATCCGTCTGGCCGACAAAAAAATGGTTACCCGAACGATTCGCGGAAGTTGCCGACTGGCTAACGGCTCATTATGGCGCCAAGATTGTAGTGATCGGATCAAATAATGACAGGGACGATATTAATAAAGTACTGGCAGCATCCAAGCATCCACACATCGATCTTTGCGGCAAAACCAGTTTGAGAGAACTGGCAACCGTGATTTCTCAATGCGCTCTTTTTATAACCAATGACTCCGGGCCCATGCATATAGCCGCCGCATTGCAAGTGCCTTTGGTGGCAATCTTCGGATCAACCACAAAAGAACTGGGATTCACCCCTTATGGAACAAACAATCGCATTGTCGAAGTAAATTTACCCTGCAGACCATGTTCTTCGCACGGCAAAAAAAAATGTCCGGAAGAACATTTTAAGTGTATGCGGGACATATCTTCAGGGGCGGTTATTATTGAAGCTAAATTTTTTCTCGATAAAATTTTAGCGGATACCAAGGCGTTGGGTAGTTGAATGATGCGGACTCTTCACGTATTAGACATCCCCTGGTGGAGCGCACTTTCAGCCTATGCATTCTGCTGCATGGAAACTGAAAAGAAATCAGGGATTGAATCTTATCTGGCATGTCCGAAAAACTCATTGTCGTTCCGTAAAGCCAAGGAAAACAGTTTGAATATCAAGACCATTCACGGTCGGGATATTTTATCCGCCGGCTTAAATTTTATAAAGATAGGGACCATATGCCAAAATGTAAAACCGGATGTCATCATCGTTCATACGGGTTCCTTACATTTTATCACCTTCATCTGGTCAGCGATCCATCGCCTGCCTGTCATCAGAACAAGAATCATTGCTCAGACCGTCAATAAAAATTTACTGAACAAATTTCTTTACAAACACACTAGTCGATTAATCGCGCCTACTGAAAAAATCAGAAGGGAGCTTATCGATAAACTGTCTTTAGACGCAGATAAAATACAAACTTTATATTTTCCGGCGGGTGTTGACGATACGACGGACGTTGTTTTGCCGGGGAGAAAATCGGTCGGAATGATCGGAAGGCTGGACCCCGTCAAAGGACACGCGACCTTCCTAGAGGCGGCAGCCAACGTGCAGTCAAAACTCGAAGATGTAGAATTCCATATTGCAGGATCGGAAGAAAATATCCAATGGGAAACGCTTGAAAAAATGTGCCGGCAATTAGGTTTAAAGAATATTTTTTATCATGGTTTTTTAAGCAAAGACAAACTGAAAAGCTTCATAAATAATTGTTCGGTGGGGGTCGTTGCATCGTATGATTCAGAGGTTGTATCCAGAGCCACGGTGGAGTGGATGGCGGCCGGCAGACCTGTTGTGGCAACGTCCGTAGGGTGTATTCCTGAAATCCTGGATTCGGAAGTGGGCGGTTATATTGTCCCGACAAAGGATGCGGATGCCATGGCTGAAAAAATAATATTTTTGCTGGGTCATAATAATACAGCTGAAGCAATGGGAAAGAAAAACCTGGATAAGGCTAAAACCGTACTATCCAGGGAAAATTTTGAAAATAGTTGGTTGAGCATTCTTGAAAGCGTAAAATAAATTTATAAATAATATTGTGGATGTTTCATCATCATATCCGCTTCAAGGAGACCGGTGTAAAATTCAATGATCATTAAGAATATGGTGATAGAAATCGATAACCTATGCGTCCGATGAATCTGCTTTACATTTCCTCGAAAAAAAAATGGGGTGGAGTTTCGAGCTGGATGGAAAAAACAGCTCTGGGACTCGGGCTCAGGGGTCATAAAATATGGATCGTTGCCCATCCCGATGGCCGGTTTTTTAAATCTGCCCATCGTGATTTGAATATGCTGCCTTATAAACTGGGTATGGACTACAATCCTGTCTCTGTTCTTTACCTGCTATATCAAATCAAAATCAAAAAGATCGACATACTGGTCACGAATATTGAAAAAGAGGTTGCCATCGGCGGGCTGGCCGCGCGCCTGGCCCACATCCCTAATATTCGCAGGGTTGGACGTGAAGATGACTTCAACCAGAGGTGGAGGGTTCAAATGCACCACCGCCTCCTCGTGGACCATTGTATTGTTCCCTGTAATCAGGTCCGTGAAAACGCACTCAAACTTGCCCCATGGCTTGACCGTTCCAGGTTTGTAACGATATATAATGGCCGCAATCAGCGCGCTTTTACATCCGAAGAGATTAGAGAACAGCGAGCGCAATGGCGAATTTCTCCATCGAATCTGATCATTGGAAGCACATCCCAATTGACCTCAGTCAAAGGCATCGAAAGATTGATCCGGGTATTTCGCCGCATTACGGCAAACCACCCTCACATCCGGCTGGTGTTAACCGGTGATGGGTACCTCAGAGAGAATCTTGAAAAACTATCTCAGGAACTGGGCATCCGCGACCGGGTGGTGTTCACCGGTTTTTCTTCGGATCCGGTCAAGACAGCGGCTGCTTATGATATCGCCGTGTGCAATTCCTCTTTTGAAGGTTTTCCCAATACCGTCGTAGAGTATTTTGCCGCCGGCCGTCCGGTCATCACCACGGCTGTTGGCGGTATTCCGGAAATGGCATGTCATGCAGAAAATGCACTGCTCATCCCCCCTGATGATGATGAAACCCTCTATCATAGTTTGATCCGTCTCATTGAATCCCCGCAGTTGAGAGACTTCCTGGGTAAAAACGCCGCCGAAACAATCGCGCACGGCTTTTCTGAGGAGATTATGCTCGACCGGCTCGAAAGTTTTTATAAGATGTGCAGGGACACCTATGGTGCAAGGTAACGATTAAAGCAACAAAGGATCAGTCGATGTTCGAATATCTCCAATTGCTCTACTACTTGATACGGCCCCGGACAGTGTTTATCAGGCGTATTTCCAACGCACTGGGGGATAACTTACTCTTGTCGGTTCTCCTGCCCGGAATTCGTGAAAAATGGCCGCAATACAAAGTGGTGGTCGAAACACCTCTGCCGGAACTTTTCTGGAACAATCCCCATGTGGATTGGGTTACCAATAAACATTTGAAGACCGTCAGGCGCCACATTAAACCGAAGTATCGCGTGGTCAATGGCAATGAACCCCCTATTACCGCCCAAATGCGCTCCTATATCGGTCTTAATAATCCTTTTCCTCCTCAAATATTTTTGATGCGTCGTGAGCTTGATGACGCAAGGAAGAAATTCGGCGCTTCCTATTTTGCAGTCTGTCCATCCAGCAAAACAAGATTTGCCGCCAACCGCAAGGAATGGGGCATCAATAATTTTCAAAAATTAAAGGATCTTTTCGGAAAGCACCGTTTTGTGCAGGTGGGGACGGCCGAAGATTCTCTGCTGGCCGGCGTGGTCGATGCCAGAGGTTTACCGGTGCGCCAATCAGCAGCAGTGATTGCCAATGCCGATCTGTTTGTGGGATTGGAGGGCGGCTTGATGCACCTGGCAAAAGCAGTCGGTACAAGATCCGTTATTATTTATGGAGGATATGTCCGCCCTGAAATCTCGAGTTATCAGGATAATTTAAATATCTATTCACCGGTTCATTGCTCACCTTGCTATTCATCGGAAAAGGCCTCGTCTGAGTGTCCGACCATGGAATGCATGCGACAGATTCGGCCTGAAGATGTGTTCTGTCAAATCAAAGATTTTTTTCATCTCGCCTGAAAGATTTCTTACCATAACGGCGAAAATTCCAAAAAGCATGTTCCGTTAATGCATTTCCGGCAATGCCCTTGGTACAATAATTTTGAGCCCCAAGATTTACTTGACACACAAACCTCGTTTCTTATATTTCAGTTCATGGAATGGAAGCTCTGATCAAAATGATTAAATAGATCCTTAATCCCCGAATTCAAAAAATTAAACTCATGAGCAAACTGTCGGTTGCTGTCATAACAAAAAACGAAGAAAACAACATTGGCAGATGCCTGGAATCGCTAAAATGGGCTGACGAAATAGTTGTCGTTGATTCCGGATCAACAGATTCAACCCTGGAAATATGTAAAAAACATAAATGCAAAATCCATCAATCCACATGGCTTGGTTTCAGTCAGACAAAGCAGCTTGCCGTGGATCTGTGCAGTTACGGATGGGTGCTGGTAATAGACGCGGATGAAGAAGTGACGCCGGAATTAAAAACCAAAATAATCGATGCAATAAAATCCCGAGCATTTTCCGGCTACAGGATTAAACGCAGATCGTTCTACCTGGGCAAACTGATTCAGCATTGTGGATGGAACAAAGACTATCCATTAAGACTGTTCGAAAAAGCCAAAGGGAAATTTAATAATAAAATTATACATGAATCCATAGAAATGCATGATGGCAAAACCGGCACAATCGATGAGGTTCTGTTTCATTACACGTATCCGGATTTGTCCTCACATCTATCAAAAATAAATGCATATTCGGTTCTCGGAGCGGCGGAACTTTTTGAAAAAGGGAAAAGGTCGTCCATCAGCAAATCCGTGGTCAGGGGGGCTTTTAAATTTCTAAAAATGTACCTTTTTCAACAAGGTTTTCTTGACGGCAGATCCGGATTTGTACTCTGCATTAATTCAGCTTTCGGAGTTTACCTGAAATATTTAAAATTATGGGAAATGTGTCAAAGGAAAAAAGGAACCCGAATCTGAAATAAGATGTAAAAGGCAAAATGGAGCATATTGCTTCTTGAATCTTCTTCCTGATTCTTTCGCCAAGATTCTCTTGACATAAAAAACCGCGTTTTTTATAATTTTTGCAAATTTCTTTTATTATAAAGGAACATAACTTTCTAAATGTCTCTCTTCTTGACGCAGTCGATTCAATTCAAACTATCCGGCAAAAAAACAAGTGTTTTGTTGCGTTCAGGTATTGTATGCGCATTGTAGCTGTCATTCCCGCGCGCTACGCTTCCAGTCGTTTCCCGGGTAAGCTTTTATCCGATATTTATGGAAAATCCATCCTGCAGTTAGTTTATGAACAGGCCGTAGAGTGCCCGGGCATTGATCACGTTATCATTGCGACAGATGACGAACGTATTATGAATGTGGCAAATTCCTTTGGCGCGGTTGCTGTCAAAACCAGCAGTTCATGCCGATCGGGTACTGACCGCGTGGCTGAAGCGATTGCGGGACTCGATGCGGATACGATTATCAATATCCAGGGTGACCAGATCATGATGGACGTCAAAGCTATAAAAGGAATGATTGATGCTCTGGAATCCGGTTGTCCGATGGTCACCATTGCGACGCAGGTTACCTGTGAAGATGCACAAGATAGAAACACGGTTAAGGTTGCGGTCGATGTTCAAGGAAATGCCCTTTATTTTTCACGCTCTCTTATTCCTTTTCCCCATTCAAAAGGTCACACGACGCTGCTGAGGCACGTGGGTCTTTACGGATTTAGTCGAGAAACCCTGATTAAATTTGCCAGTCTTCCTCAGACGCCGCTTGAGTTAACCGAATCGCTCGAACAACTCCGCGCGTTGGAAAATGGCATTCCGGTCAAGGTAGTGATCTCAGAAGGAAAATTTTTTGAAATTAATACCCCGGACGACAGAGAAAGGCTTCTGCAGCAATGGCAACCCTGATTCTCCTCATCTATAATATCCTGGTCAATATTTTCGTATGGCCGTTTTGCCTCTTTGTTTATCACCATTCCAATTTTAAAAACACTTTAATGCTGCGACTGGCCTTCAAGATACCTGTTTTTCCACACGGTGAGCTGATCTGGTTTCACGCCGCCTCACTGGGAGAGGTCAAGGCCATAAGCAAATTGATTGACGTTCTTAAATCCCAGCGGCCGAATTGTTTCATCTGTCTTTCCAGCATGAATGCCTCCGGAAGAAAAGCGGCAGCTATGATCAAAGGCATCGATTTAGTTCTGCCCATGCCTTTCGATATTTCATGGATTATGGGGCGCTATATGGCCCATCTGAAACCCAAAGTCCTGGTGATTGTTGAAACAGAAATATGGCCAAACCTTCTCATACAAGCCAGAAAAGCCCATGTGAAAACCATCTTCATCAATGCGCGGATGTCTTCAAAATCCTTTAACCACTATAAAATGTTCAAATCGCTGATGACACATATTTTAAGCAATGTTCGTGTGCTTGCTGTTTCCAGCGAGGATGCCGAACGTTATGCGACGCTGGGAGCAAAAAAAGTCGAGGTTTTCGGCAATCTGAAGCTCGGAAACATGCCGGTAATCAATCCGGAAAAAGAAAGAGAACTTCGCCGGATGCTTCAGTGCGGCGATCGCCCTGTATTTATCGCCGGCAGCACGAGGGAAGGAGAGGAACAGTTTGTCATTGAAGCCATTCAAACTGCAAGAGCAAGCATACCGGAACTATTTTCCATTGTGGCGCCACGGCATCCGCAAAGCATCCCCCTTTTCATCGATTTGGCAAAGTCATTTGGTATATCCTGGACATTACGTACTAAACCGGCTAAAGATGCGGATCTCGTTTTTGTTGATACCATAGGTGAACTGTCCGATTTCTATGCGGTTGCACAGGTGGCCTTTGTGGGGGGAAGTCTCGTGCCGGCAGGCGGTCAGAACATCCTGGAGCCTGTCGCGAGGAATGTGCCGACTATTCACGGCCCTCATATGGAAAACTTTCTGTGGGCACTGGATGTTGTCAAAGGTCATACGATAATTGTTAAGAATGCTATCGAACTCGGACGGGCTATTGTAGGAGTTCTGACCGAAACAGAACGGTACAATACCATGGCTAAATCGGCCAGAGAATCTCTTGCACAGGCACAAGGGATAACGATGAGATATGCATCTGCGATTCTCAAATAAAGAATAATTTTATCATTTAGGTAGTATTTGTCATATTTAAAACAGGACCCTATGCAAAAAATTTTGGTAATACAGCTGCGACAGCTGGGCGATGTGCTGATGACCACACCGGTGGTCCGGCAGTTGCGTAAAATATACCCGGCGGCGCAGATTGACTTTCTGACCGAAAAATTGGGCGCCAATGTTTACCGATATAATCCGCATGTTAATAATCTGAAAATTATACCACGCAAAGCAGGCGTATGGGATATCTTCCTGCTAACCAATGCATTGCGCAAAGAAAAGTATGATTTGACGGTGGACTGTTTTTCCAATCCCAAGTCAGCCCAGATCACGTTCCTGAGTGCGGCGCGGGAGAGCGTGGGCTTTGCTCTGCGCTTTCGAGCTTATGCTTACTCACAAAGCTTGAAACTGAAAAGCCATCCGGAATATGCCGCAATTTCCAAGCTGCGCCTTATTGAAAAATTTGGGGCTGACCTGAATGATTTTCGGATCGAACTACCGGTAAGTTCCACTCACTATGCCATGGCTGGGCAATTTGCGAATCGTCTGGGATTTGATGATAAAACAGTCGCTTTCTGCGCCGTTTCCCGCCGTGACTACAAAGTTTGGAACCCCGACCACTTTGCCCGGGTAGGCGATTGGCTGATCGGTAGAGGCTACAAACTCTTCCTGGTTTACGGCCCGGGAGAAAAGGATCTGGCTTTAAATGTTTATCACCGGTTGCAGAACAAGAGCAAAGCCATCATTGATTATCCGATGCCGGATATCCTCGAACTCAGAGCCATTTTAGAAAAATGCGTGCTTTATGTGGGCAACGATGGCGGCAATAAGCACGTGGCTATCTGTGCCGGAATACCCACGGTAACGGTTTTCGGTTCTATTCGCTGGCAGAGTTGGACACCACCCGGGTCGGCTACTGATCATGCAGTTTATAAAAATATGGATTGCTACGATCAATGTCATCGTTGTACAAATATGAGGTGCTACAAGGCGCTGACCGCGCAGGACCTCATTGCAAAACTGGAAGAAGTCCTTATGTAAAATAATATATTATGAAATTCAGGGAGTCATTATGTTCATCGAAGTATCCGATGGTGAGATCGTCGATAAACTGGCTATTATCGAGATCAAACTGGAAAACATCAAAGACGAAGTCAAACTGGCTAATATTCGTAAAGAGTATGATGTGGTGAACGAAGCGGTAAAGAAGATTATTGATAAAAATGATCCGCTTTACATCGAACTTTTAAGCATTAACAAAGAACTGTGGAAGATTGAGGATGATATCCGCGACTGCGAAAGGAACAAGGATTTCGGGCCAAGATTCGTCGAATTAGCCAGAGCGGTTTATTTCACCAACGATAGACGAGCCGAAGTGAAAAAGCGCATTAATCTGCGGTCCGGCTCTAACCTGATTGAAGAAAAAAGCTACCAGGCTTACTAGATGAAAGATGTGCTCATAATCGATGAAAAAGGTCGAAATTAACAAAAACATTTGTTTTATAAACACCAATAAAGAATGGGGCGGAGGCGAAAAATGGCATTTCGAAGCCGCCTGTTTTTTTCTTGAGAACAACTGGAACGTATTTGCTATTACCCATCAACAAAGTGAATTATATCAGAGGTTATTAAAGACCAAGGTTCAACTTCATCCAGTTAAAATAACAAAACTCAGTTTTATGAATCCATTAACCATTAAAAGATTAAGCCGTTATTTCAGGGAGAATGATATCCGTGCAGTTGTATTAAATTTACCTTCCGACGCCAAAGCTGCCGGTTTTGCGGCAAAGAAAGCGGATGTTCAGCATATTATTTACCGCAGGGGGATGGCCTTGCCTGTAAAAAACTCCATTGAAAATAGATATCTGTTTAAGAATGTTTTAACAAAAGTCATTGCCAATTCTGAAGAAATCAAGCGGACCATATTACTCAAAAACAAAAATCTTATTCCGGAAGGAAAAATAGAAATTATTTACAACGGCATTGATACTGAAAGTATCTTATACAAACAGAAAAGGCTCGAAAATAAGCTAGTCATCGGAAGCGCGGGCCGTTTTGTGAAACAAAAAGGACAGAAATTTCTTATCGACCTGGCTGCAATTTTAAAACAAAAAAACTTTGCATTCGAAATACGACTTGCCGGTACCGGCAAGGAGGAGCAGAATGTTAAAAATTACGCCCGCTTTAAGAAGGTTGATGATTGTGTTCTCTTCCTCGGGTTTGTTGCCCGCATGGAAGAATTTTTCAATAGCATAGACATTTTCATCTTACCCTCCCTGCACGAGGGATCTTCCAATGTTTTACTGGAAGCCATGGCTTATTTAAAACCGGTTATTTGTTTTAATTTAAGCAGTATGCCAGAAATGGTGGAACATAACCGGAATGGATTTCTAATACCCTTCCCGGATGTTCATTTGATGGCCCAAAAGATTATTGAATTAAATAATCACAGGGAATTGATTGCAAAAATGGGTCAGGAAAGCCGTGCCATCATTGAATCAAAATTCAATAAGAAGAAGAATTTTGGTTTGCTTATAAAGGATCTATTAAAGGAATAACGGGTTGACGATCATATTAAAAGATAAAGAAATATTATTTAGAGGCGGCAACAGGCTCTGCTTTGTTCATCCGGATGATCATAACAAGATCTTGAAAGTGGTCACTCCGGAGAAAAAACCTGAAGCGCGACGGAGAGCCGCACCGTTGTATAAGAAGTTTCGGCCTCTCCGTGCATTTGATATAAATTTAAAAGAATTTAACGCATGTGAACGTTTGGGCAGAAAAGGTGACAAGGTATGGAGGCATTTTCCGAGATGTTTCGGAATAGTGAAAACAGACTTAGGCGATGCTTTGTGTCAGGAGCTGATCAGAGAAGAAGACGGTTCTATCGCCAAGACCCTCGGATTTTATTTGAATGAAAAAAGTGTGACAAAGGAAATGAAAAGAGCCGTGGATGAGTTCTTATTATTTTTATTAAATAATATGATCGTTGTTCGAGACCTGCGTACGGAAAATCTTATCGTCAGGAAAAAAACGGGAGACTTGTCTGTTTACATGATTGATGGAATCGGTAATGCCGATTTTCTTCCAATCGCGGATATCAGCAATACCTGGACAAAATATAAAATTAAGAGAAAATTAAATAAATTTAAGAGATCGATGACGACCTTATATAGGATGTAATGGAAAGAAGATATTATATCCTGTCAAAATTAGTTTTCGTCATAATGGCTATTCATAAACAGAAACATAAAACAATTTTATCATTAATCTTTAACCGTTAATTCCATGCTGCAACGTATAATTTTCTGTGTAAAATATTTTCTTTTTTGGGTCTTATTTTTTTATATCACCCGCTTTTTATTCTTGATCTATCACTTCAACATCTCATTTAATTTACCGGTACAAGAGTGGTTAGGCGTATTTTTTTATGGCGGTCGTATGGATATGTCGATGGCCGGTTATTTAATGATTTTGCCTGTTTTGGGAATGCTGGCTGGCATTTTTTATCAAGGAACATGGTACAAATGGGTTATCCATATCTACACAGCTTTAATGCTTTTGATCTTTTCTATGATTGCCTTCGTGGATATGGAACTATATCGCCACTGGGGTTTCCGCATGGATGCCAGCCCATTATTTTATTTGTCCACCCCCAGGGAGGCCTTGGCATCGGCATCTGTTGTTCAGATTGCGGTTATGTTTTTGGCCGCTCTTGTTTTGGCGTACGGTTTATTCCTGATCTTTAAAAAGTATGTGGCCGTTGATTTTTTACAGCAAAAAATTCATACAGGACACAGCATCAGCGTTCTGTTGATGGCCTTTTTGCTGATTGTGCCCATTCGTGGCAGTTTCGATTTGGCCCCCATGAATGTAGGAATGGTATATTTTTCTAAGACTGATTTTTCCAACCATGCAGCCATTAATGTCTTCTGGAATATCAGTCATTCGCTGTTGAACCTTTCACACCAGAACGATGCCATCCGCTATATGCAACCCTCGCAGTCGCGGCAACTCTTTGATCAACTCTATCCGAAGACCGATTTGTCTGAAAAGGTATTGAAAATCCCCCAGCCCAATGTCGTTGTTATCGTGCTCGAAAGTTTTACATCAAAGGCAATGGCGTCATACGGCGGCGAAAAAAATATTACGCCCAATTTAGACAGATTAGTCAAAGAAGGTATCTTTTTTGCAAATTTCTATGCCAATGGTGATCGTTCGGACAAAAGTATGGTTTGCATATTTAGCGGTTATCCTGCGCAGCCCCGTTCTTCCATAGTAAAATATCCCGGGAAAATGCGTCATCTGCCCATGCTATTTTCGGATTTCAAACGGATGGGCTACCAAACCGGATTTTATTATGGCGGTGATCTGAACTTTGCCAACCTGAATGCCTATTTTATGAACGCGGGTATGGAAAAGATTGTAACGAAAAAGGATTTTCCCGGGAAACTTGACAATTCAAAATGGGGGGTTGCCGATGGTTATGTCTTTACCCGCTTGTTTGAGGATTTGAATAAGGAAAACGAGCCGTTTTTCTATGCTCTTTTTTCGTTAAGCAGCCATGAGCCTTTTGAAGTCCCACAGTCGGAGGTGTTTAAGGGATTTTCAAAAGAGCAGAAATTCCGTAACAGCCTTTATTATACCGACCATTGTCTGGGTGAATTTGTGGAGAAGGCCAAAAAAAGCAAATGGTGGGACAATACTTTAATTATAATTCTGGCCGACCACGGGGTTCCTTATCTGGGTAATCTGGCAAACCATGATCCCGATAAATTTAAGATTCCCATGCTTTGGCTGGGTGGCGCTTTAGCCAAAACAGGAATTAGAATTGATAAAATTGCCTCACAGACCGATTTGGCAACAACTCTTTTATTACAAACAAAACAGAGAACCGATGCCTATAAATTCGGTAAGGATATTTTTGCAAAAAACTCGGTGTCATTTGCATTTTATGTTTTCAACAATGGTTTTGGTTTTATCAGCGATAAAACCAAAATTGCTTTCGACAACAATAACCATACCTTTTTGCTCGGGAGCCCGCAGGCGAAGGAAGGAAATATCGGAAAGGCCTATTTGCAGCAACTTATGGAAGATTATGGGCGAAAAAAGTAGTATTTTATTTCCCTCGAAATGAAATTTATATTCTGATAAACAAGAAACCAAGTCCTTCTAATATGATGATCTTGAACGAAAGAATATGAACTTTGATTTGACGGTTATAATTCCGGTATACAATGAAGAGGATAACCTGGAGCGGGTTTACCGGCAGATGAGCGACTTTATGAAATCAGCGCATAAAAAAACAAAAGTTCTGTTTATTAACGATGGATCTCAAGATGGCAGCCTGGATAAAATCAGGGAGATTTGTTCGCGGTCTGAGTCATTTAGATACTGCTCTTTCGACCAGAATTATGGCCTGAGCACCGCCATCAAGGCGGGCTTTGATTATTCGGATACGCCGTGGACCGGATATATTGATGCCGATTTGCAGACATCACCAGAAGATTTTCACTTTTTGTTGGAATATATTGACGATTACGATTTGATTACCGGTGTTAGGCAAAACAGAAAGGATTCTTTTGTAAAGAACATTTCATCATGGATCGCCAATGGTATTCGCAGGATCTTTACCCAGGATGGAATGGACGATACGGGATGCCCGCTGAAAATTATTAGAACCGATATGGCCAAACGCATTCCTATGTTCAACGGATTGCATCGCTTCTTGCCCGCCATGATCCTGCTGCAAAAAGGACGAGTTCTGCAGGTTCCCGTACAGCATTTTCCGCGGATGGCGGGCAAGTCAAAATACAATTTGTGGAACCGCCTTATAGGACCGTTGATAGACTGTTTTGCGTATCTCTGGATGAAGAAAAAGTACATCCATTACAGCGTTGAAGAATCGAAGCTATGACAAATTGGCTAGTTTTCGGACTTGGATTTTTAGCTCAGGGATTATTCTCGAGTCGTATTTTTTTGCAGTGGATTGTCTCTGAGAAACATAAAAAAGTACTGACACCCAGGCTTTTCTGGGAGATCAGCCTGCTTGCATCATGCCTGCTGTTTATATACGGCTACCTGCGCGACGACTTTGCCATTATGCTCGGCCAGGTCATTACGTACTACATTTATATCCGGAATATTCAACTGATGCAGGAATGGGAAAAGATATCCCGATGGTTGCGTATGGTTATCTATTTTTTCCCCGCGATCACTCTGGTTTACGGGTTCAATAATAATATTGCCGATCGGATCAATCTTTTTTATAACAAAAACATTCCTCTCCTGTTGATGGTTTTTGGAATTGTTGCGCAGGTGCTTTTTACACTTCGGTTTGTGTACCAGTGGTGGTATTCCGAATCGCTGCAGGAATCCCTTCTTCCCATGGGTTTCTGGCTTTTGAGTCTGATGGGTTCTTTGCTAATTTTCATTTATGCCATTCTCCGGAGAGATCCTGTTTTGTTTGTCGGCCATCTCTCGGGCATCATCATCTATTCCAGAAATATGGTTTTATTGAAAAAATATGGTCACTAAATCCCAATCCATCAGGCACACAGTCATACTGCTTTTCGTTTCCGGTTTGTTGTTGCTTTCCAGCCTGGACAAGATAGAGTTGCATCTCATGGAAGCACGGAATTTTATTTCGGCCCGTGAAATGGTTCAGAATGACGAATATTTACTGACCACTTTAAATAATCAGCCTCGATATGAAAAGCCTCCATTACCTACCTGGTTAACTGCAGTGGCCGGAATGACCTTCGGTTTCGATTCTTTGTTTGCCATGCGTTTACCGGTTGTTGCAATAACCATGCTTCTGATTCTTGTGTTTTATAATTTTTCTAAAATATTGGGACTCGAACCGAAACATGCGCTACAGAATGGCTTGATTCTGATTACCTCGTTTCACATTTTTATTTCCGGACGTGACAATCAATGGGATATGTACACGCATAGTATGATGATGGGAAGTATATTATTTCTGTGTAAATTGCTTCAGGAAGAATCACATCCATGGAGAAACAGTTTGCTTGCAGGATTGTTTCTCGGGCTTTCCATTTTGAGTAAAGGTCCGGTTTCCATGTATGCTTTGTTGTTGCCGTTTCTGATCAGTTATGGAATAGTTTACCATGTTCCGTTCCGTAAAAAATGGACGTATCTGACGGGAATGCTGATTTCAGGACTGCTGTTAGGCGCATCATGGTATGTCTATGTCCGTATCAAAGATCCCGAAACATTCCAAATGATCGCGTCGCGCGAAACGTCAAACTGGTTAATCTACAGAGTAAAACCATTTTACTATTACTGGCACTTTTTTCTGCAGAGCGGTCTGTGGGCAATCCCTTCCCTCATCGCACTATGTTATCCTTATTTAAAAAGCCGCGTTATCAACATTAAAGCTTATCGGTTTGCGCTAATCTGGACTTTGCTTGGGCTTTTTCTCGTATCGGTAATTCCTGAAAAAAAGGACAGATACTTGGTTCCGGTGCTTATCCCATTAGCACTGACAGCCGGATTTTACATCGAATATTTATTCCGAAGCTTTAACAGCGGTATGGTCAAATGGGAAAAAAATGTGGTTTATTTTTCTTCCGGATTTATTGCCCTGATTGGTATTGCCTATCCTTTTGTGCTGATCTTTTTCCTGAAAGGGAAATTCATCAATCATTGGTTTTTATGTTTTTCCTCTTCATTGCTGGTGATAGGATGTGCGGTTTTCATTGTAAAGGGATTACTCAAATATAACTTTTCAAGCATATTTTATTCGTCAATATCTCTTTTTACAGTTGCTGTTATCGCAATTTTACCCCTTTTGGATGAAGTGGTTTATAATCCGCATTATGCTTCGGCAAGCAGAGCGCGGCTGTTTGAAAAAGAAAATAATGTAAAATCATACACCCTTTCACCTCTTGTTCCCCAGATTATATGGGATTTTGGTAAACCCGTGCCCGTACTTGAAAAGAAAGGGGACCGGGTGTGCCTGCCTGTCGAAAAACAATTTGCGATGATCGTTGACCTGAAAGATTCGCCCAAACTGACAAACATATTTCCTCAATATGAAATTAAAAAGATATACCAGATTAACATTAACTCTAACAAAAAGATGGAAGGTGGATTGGTGAAAGATTATTACTTTGTTTCAAAAATATCCGAGTAGTGAATTGTTTTGCATATTGTCATGACTTATATAGATATCATAAAAAAATGGGATCAAGAATTCTTTCTCTTTCTGAATGGATTGCATAATGGATTCTTTGACGGATTCATGTTTGCGTTCAGTCAGAAAATCGTATGGGTTCTCTTCATTATTTCTATCATTTATGTTTTAATCAGATTTTCAAAGCGCAACGCTGTCTGGCTAATACTAGCATTGATTTTATGTGTTGTATTGGCCGATCAGATTGCATCGGGGATCATTAAAGACACCGTACAAAGATTACGTCCGTCGAGGGATCCTTCGCTCAGTTCCTTAGTTCATATTGTCAACGGATATACCGGTGGAAAATACGGTTTTGTTTCCTCGCATGTGGCGAACACATTCGCCTTCGCATTATTAAGCTCTTTGCTATTCCGTCGAATGATCTATACGGTAACTGTTTTTTTGTGGGCGGCGGTTATTGCGTATTCCCGTATTTACCTGGGTGTTCATTATCCGCTGGATATTTTAGGCGGAATTTTTGTAGGTATCATTGCAGCATTATTTTGCTATTGGCTTTTAAAAAGATATAAACCTGCTGCCATTGATAATCACTTTCCTGACAATCAGGTGATCATCCCTGTCTACGCTGGAGGAATAACCGTACTGGCCATTGCACTTTACAGCATGGTTATCGGGTGATTACTTCAACAAGGACCCCATAAACTGGAAAACTTCCAGATTGTTGTGTAGCGGTTTTGCCCCCGTTAAATCAGAGATCCCGTCAAAATTTTCTCTCACTTCTTCGGCGGAAATTTCCCGTGATCCGTCGCCCAGGCATACACCCGGCGCGCAGACAATGGCCGTTTTGGCATACCAGCCGGCACCCATGGTAAAAACCGATCCGTTTTCCTTACACTCTTCCGAACAAAGATAAACGACCATTGGAACGTTGAACTTGGCCTGCAGTTTCGGGGCAAGATCTTTGGGAATCAAATTTTCCGTCATGCGTGAATAGGCGTTCGGTGCGACGGCATTGATGTGTATGTTGTATTTTGACGCCTCCAGTTTAATGACATTCATAAAACCCACCAGGCCCATCTTGGCTGCGCCGTAGTTGCTCTGGCCAAAATTCCCGAAGAGCCCCGACGTGGAAGTCGTGACAATGATCCGGCCGTAGTTATGCTCACGCATGATCGCCAGAGCGGGATGGGTCACACAGAATGCCCCTCGCAGATGAACACTGATGATGGCATCCCATTCTTCGATCGTCATTTTGGCAAAGGTTTTGTCTCTCACAAAACCGGCATTGTTTACCAGCACATCGACCGTACCAAATGCGTCCACAGCAGTCTTCACGATGTTGCTTCCGCCTTCCGGCGTTGCCACGCTGTCGTAATTGGCCACCGCTTGGCCACCCAGTTTTTTTATTTCTTCGACCACCGTATCGGCTGCGCTGTGCGTCGAACCCGATCCGTCCAGAGCCACTCCCAAATCATTCACAACTACGGAGGCACCTCTTCTCGCGAATTCCAAGGCATATTCCCGTCCCAGACCGGCACCCGCACCGGTCACAATAACCACTTTACCGTCAAAATCTATTTTCTCCATGGTTGATCCCCTTTTTATATTTTCTGCTTTTTTTAATACACAATTCTTCTGACATTTTTCAATACCGAATTTCTTTCGTCACATCCTATTGTTTGATGCTATTTTAAAACAGCTCCCTGAGCGGCCGAAGTTACCGCGTTAACATAACGCTGCATGTAACCCGATGGAATTTGTTTTACTACAGGCTTCCAGTTGGCTAATCGCTGCTGGATCGTCTCCGGTTTTAAATCCACATCCAGTTTGCGCGCGGGTATGTCAATCCTGATGATGTCACCGTTTTCAACAATCGCAATCGGTCCGCCGCTGGCCGCTTCCGGAGAAACATGACCGATGCACGGACCTGCAGTGGCACCGGAAAAGCGCCCATCAGTTATTAATGCCACATGAGTGAATCCCGCCAGATCAAGTCCCATGGTGACTGCCAGGGTTTCAGGCATGCCGGGTCCACCCCTGGGCCCCTCATAGCGGATGACAATCACCTCGCCTTCCTTCAGTGTTTTCTCCCGGATAGCCTTGAGGGCATCGGCTTCTGCGTCAAAGACCCGTGCCGGACCGGTGAACACACGCATCTTATCGGCTACTGCGGATTGCTTGACCACCGCACCTTCCGGCGCCAGATTACCGAAAAGAACGGCTGTCCCTCCTTCCGGTTGAAATGCAAGTGTTTTATCCGGAATAACGTCGGGATTTTTTACCTCAGCCTGGTCGATGATGTCACCGATGCTCATGCCGGATACTGTCAAAGGATCGCGATGCAGATGATCGCCAAGTCTTTTCATGACGGCCGGAATGCCGCCAGCCACAAAAAGGTCAACCATGCCATGGGGACCATTGGGAGAAATTCCACACAGGGTCGGAATGATACGGTTGTAGTCATTGAAACGAGACAGCGAAAGTTCCAATCCCAGTTCATGGGCAATGGCCGGCAGGTGCAGAGCAGCATTTGTAGAGCCGCCGATAGCCAGATTCACCATCAGAGCGTTTTCCAGTGACTGTTGTGTAATAATTTTTTTCATCGTCATCTCTTTCTCAATCAGATCAACAATACGCTGACCAGCATGCCGGGCATAAAGAAGTTTGGCGGAATGAAAAGCCGGAACGGTGGCCGAGCCCGCCAGGCAGATGCCCAGCGCTTCCGTCAGGGACTGCATGGTGTTGGCGGTTCCCATCACTTCACACGAACCGCACGTGGCCGCTGTCGCCGTGGCAAGTTTATCCAGCAGATCCGTGTAGCATTTGTGATCGACACCGCCGCGCATGCCCGGTTTAAAACGAATGTCCCAGGCGTTTGGACCTCCGGTAACGAAAATGGCGGGTAAATCCAGCCGGGCGGCGGCCATGATCATTCCGGGAATGATTTTATCGCAACTGGCTATAAAAACGATGCCGTCATAACGCATGCTGCGGACATGTGTTTCAATGAGGTCGGCAATCAAATCGCGCTGAGCCAGTACAAAACGCATTCCGGGATGACCTTCCGTCATCCCGTCACAGGGCGCGGGAACATTGAATTCAAAGGGCAGTCCACCGGCCATGTTCACACCATCTTTGACTCTCTGGGCAATCGTGCCCAAATGCATGTGGCCGGGATTGATCTCGGTCAGTGAATTGGCAATGGCAACAATCGGTCTTTTGCCGGCCTCCGTCAGGTCTGTTCCTGTTCCCTGAAAGATCGACTTCCGCACGACACTGATCGGGAAATCGCTGTCATCGAAAATTGGAGAACTTTGCCGTTTTTTCATGTCTGCCTCACCTCATGATTAAAACACATCGCTGATTCAATTGATCAGAGATTCCGGTTTTTCTCCTTTGAGCAGCCGCGCGATATTTTCCGCGGCCATGTTGATGATTCTTCCCGCGCTTTCATCAGTCACCCCTGCGACATGCGGCGAAAAAAGGAGTTTATCACATTCCACCCCCAGCAACGTATTATTCATGGTGACGGGTTCTTCCGAAAAAACATCAATGCCGGCGCCGGCAATTTTCCCGTTTCTGACGGCCTCGGCCAAAGCCATTTCATCCACAAGTTCAGCCCGGGCAACATTGATTAGATAAGCGTCCGGTTTCATGGAATTCAGGGCGCTTTGATTAATTAAGGAACGTGTTGCCTCTGTGAGAGGCGCATGAAGGCTGATCACATCAGACTGACTCAGAAGATCGGCCATCCCGACATATTCAACACCCAGTTTCTGTTCAATGCATGTCTCCCGGCGCACAATGTCGTAGTAGATAATCCGGCTCAGCTGAAACGGCCGCAGTCTTTCGGCTACGGCCCGGCCGATATATCCCAATCCGACGATACCCCAAACCTTTCCTTTCAGTTCCGCCGGTTTTATTTTCATTTGTTCCCAGCCGCCAGACCGGGTGCTGGTATGGGCGTAAAACATATTTTTGAGAAGACAAAGTCCCCAGGCGATGGTATGTTCCGCAACACTCACGGCATTGGCGCCTGCGGTATTGGCCACTTTGATTCCCCGGGCGGTACACGCTGCCACATCGATGTGCTGATAGCCCACGCTGGGTTGTTGAATGAGTTGCAGATTGCGCGTTGCTGAAACGGTATCGGCAGTAATCTTGTGCCGGAACGTATAATCACCCAGCACGACATCAGCTCTGGAAATATTTTCTTTGATTTCTTCCGCTGACATTTCATGGCCGTCAATCACTTTGAAATCAGGCACACCGGAAGACTGTCGTATAAGCAAATCCACAATCCCGGCAGACAGGGGAGCCAGCGAAAAAACGACTTTTGCCATATCAGTCATCCTTTTACAGAAAACAGATAAAGGATATTAAAATATTTCTCCCTGACGCGATTGCGTGGATTTGAGGCCGAAGTGTTCGTAGGCTCTGGCGCAGGCAATCCTTCCGCGGGCTGTCCTTTGCAGATATCCTTCCTGAATCAGATACGGTTCATAAACATCCTCGATGGTAACCTTTTCTTCACCGATAGCCGCGGCCAGACTCTCCACCCCGACCGGCCCGCCGTTGAATTTTTCAATCAGCGTCAACAGGAGTCTTCTGTCCATTTGATCGAAACCTTTCTGATCGACTTCAAAGGCATCCAGCGCTTCCCGCGCAATTTTCGCGTCAATAGTCCCGTTGGATTTCACCTCCGCATAATCACGGACACGCTTGAGCAGACGGTTGGCAATACGCGGCGTGCCCCTCGCGCGTCCCGCAAGCTCTTCTGCTCCGGCTGCGGCCAGATTGACATTGAGAATCGAAGCGGATCTTTTAAGAATGACGGCCAGGTCCTGCGGTGTGTAGAACTCCAGCCGGAAATGCATGCCGAAACGGTCACGCAGAGGAGACGTCAACGATCCGGCGCGGGTGGTGGCACCCACCAGAGTGAACCTGGGAATATCCAGTTTCATGGAGCGGGCTGAAGGTCCCTGCCCGATTAAAATATCAATATGAAAGTCCTCCATCGCCGGATATAATATTTCTTCAACAACATGGGAGAGCCGGTGAATTTCATCGATAAAAAGAACTTCATGTTCCTGCATGTTGGTTAAAATAGCGGCCAGATCGCCCGGACGTTCGATAACGGGACCGGACGTCACCTTGATATCAACGCCCATTTCCCTGGCAATAATGTACGCCAGTGTGGTCTTGCCCAGACCGGGCGGACCATACAAGAGAACATGATCAAGCGCCTCGTGACGTTTCCTCGCGGCCTCAATAAAAATAGCGAGGTTGCTCTTGACCTTTTCCTGACCAATGTAATCTTTCAGCTTTGACGGTCGCAGCGTAACTTCAAAGTCGCTTTCTTCTTCATCACAGGAAGGACTGATGAGAGAATTTTTGTGAGGTTTATCCATCTTACAACATCCGATTCCGGGCAATTAACCGGCTAGAATTTTTAAAGTCTTTTTAAGAAGCGTATCCATGCTGATCGCTTCATCCGCAGAACGCATCGCCCTGTCCACAGCATCCTTCGCCACATTATTCTTATAACCAAGATTGATCAGCGCGGAAAGCACATCTTCCCTGATGAGGTCCTCAGCGTGACTCTGAATATCTTCTTCCGTTGTTTTTTCCAGCATCATTTTCTTGATGATTTTTTCTTTTAATTCCAGAATTAGACGTTCAGCCATTTTCTTGCCCACGCCCGGAATGTTCACCAGTTTCCCGACATGACCTCCGGATATGGCGTTCATCAGATCATGAGCGGAAATGCCGGACAAAATATTCATCGCGATCTTCGGTCCGATACCGCTGACAGAAATCATCAGTTGGAACAGGTCTCTTTCCTGATCGGTGTAAAAACCGAATAAATTGATGGCGTCCTGTTTGACGTTGGTATGAACATGGAGCGTGATGCTGTGCCCCGGTTCCGGTAATTCGTAAAAAGTGGTCAACGGAATAAAAACGCGGTAACCGACTCCCTGAACATCCACGATCACATGAGCAATGCTTTTGTATATAATTTTGCCGCTGATTAAGGCAATCATCAGATGGTTTTTCCTTTGAGAAAATTGGCATGACAGATAGCCGTCGCCAGAGCATCTGCCGCGTCCGCCGGAGGAAGCTCGGAAAGATTCAATATGGCTTTGACCATCACCTGTACCTGTCTTTTTTCCGCTCGTCCGTAGCCGACCACCGCTTTTTTCACTTCCAGAGGTGAATATTCAAAAACGCTGATATTTTTGTCGGCTCCGGCAAAAATGGCCACGCCCCTGACCTGAGCCTGTTTGATCAAACTGCGCACATTTTTCCCGTAAAAAATATTTTCCAGCGCCACGGCTTCAGGCGATGTCTTTACGATCAGATCGGAAAGCTGCTGATAAATGGAAATCAGCATGGTGGAAAGCGTTGAATCCTTTTTTGATTTTATTTCACCATGAATAACGTGCCGTAAATGATTACCTTTTTTGTCAATGACGCCATAACCGGTAATATGACTGCCGGGATCAATGCCTAGGATTCGCAATTTTTTTATTCCGCTAATATAATCTTTTTCAACGAGCGGAAAGAAAACATTTCCGGGTTCGCTGATTTTATCAACTCAGTTTTTTCATAATATCTTCATCGATATCAAAATTGGAATAAACGTTTTGCACATCATCGTTGTCTTCCAGTTTTTCCATCATCTTCAGCATTTGTTCGGCTTTATTTTCAGTCAATTTGACGGTATTGGATGGAATCATGCTGATGCGCGCTTCCAGATGCTTGATGCCTTTTTCATCCAGTGCCTTTTTTACCGTTTCAAAGGAAGCCGGATCGGTAATCACCTCGTATTCACTTTCCTCGATTTTCACATCTTCCGCGCCCGCTTCCAGTGCAAACTCCATCAGGGCATCCTCACCGATTACTTTTTTATCAATAACAATGCTTCCCTTCTTCGCGAACATCCACGACACACAACCGTTTTCACCCAAGTTGCCGCCGTGCTTGGAAAAGATATGTCTGATTTCAGCCACTGTTCTGTTTTTGTTATCCGTCATGATTTCCACAAGAACAGCCGCGCCGCCCGGTCCGTAACCTTCGTAGGTTATTTCTTCATAAGCTGCCGCACCCTGATCGCCGCCGGTGCCTTTTTTAATTGCCCTTTCGATGTTGTCTTTGGGCATATTTTCTTCCTTGGCCAGCAGAACCGCCTGCCTCAGCCGGGCATTGCCCTCAATATCACCGCCACCCAGTCTTGCCGCCAAAGTTATTTCCTTAATAATTTTAGTAAATATCTTCCCGCGTTTTGCGTCAATGGCGCCTTTCTTTCTTTTGATTGTACTCCATTTGGAATGCCCGGACATACATTTCTCCTTCTATAAGATTTGACTTTTTCTAATAACACAAGGCCGGAAACCTGTAAAGTCATCCTGACGGATATAATACTTTTTTACTGTGCTGAGAATCCGCCATCCACGGGAAAAATACCGCCTGTTATATAGTTGGATGCTTTTGACGCAAGAAATACTGCCAGGCCTTTCACATCATCCTCTTCTCCATACATTTTCAGGGGAATCGCGGCCACCGTCAAATCAAGGATTGGTTTCATCTCCGGTTTAAATAAATGACCCATCATATCCGTTTTAAAAAATCCGGGAGCGATACAGTTTACATAAATTTTGTATCGGGCTAATTTGAGCGCCAGCGTTTTGGTGAGTCCTTCCACGGCAAACTTGGAAGGATTATAAGCTACTGCCGGATGTTCTTCTTCATTGGATCCGCGCGATCCGTAGATCGAAGAAACATTGATCATCTTGCCGCCACCCTTTTCCTTCATGATGCGGGCAACCTGCTGGGATAGAATCCAAACACCTTTGACATTGACGTCAAATATTTTTTCCCATTTATCCAGCGGATAATCGAGTGTCGGCGCGCCCCAGGTAAGCCCCGCATTGTTGACCAATATATCAATCGTGCCGAATTTATCCATGGTGGTCTTGACCAGATTATCGATATCTTCCTTTTTGGCCATGTCGCACTTGACCGCCAAGGCTTTGACACCCAGTTTTTCGAGCTCTTGAACTTCTTTTTCCAGATTATCCAGCTTGCGCGACGCCAGGACAATATTTGAACCGGCTTCCGCCAAACCTGTGGCTATAAATTTTCCAATTCCCCTGCCTCCGCCGGTTACGACAGCGATCTTCCCTGTCAAATCAAACAAATCTTTCAGATGCATTGCAAACTCCTTTATGAATTTCTTTTTTATGGATGTTTAGATTTCCACCAAACATCCGTTTTGAATTTAAATAAGATTCAGACTTGGATTATTCATACGGCCTGAATTCATTAACATATTTCTTTCATTGGAAGATATGAAAAATTACCTTTTTGTGATTTGTCACCAATCATATCAAAGAATTTTTTATGATAACAAGAATTTTCAAGTAAGGGAACGGACCCTCTATTTATTTTCCTGTTCTATCGTGTCACTGGATTTACCGAAGGGCACAACGAGGCGGATATGTTGTCTGGCCAGCATCAACACCTGAGTACTCCAGTCTCTACCTGATCCGTCCAGAGCATTTAATTCCACGTTCAAAAGAATAAGAAATTCCTGATCACGACGATTCAAATAATCGGAAAGCCGGCTGCGATAACCCTCCAGGGGTAAAGTAATATCACCTTCCACCCGGTAGCGATCAGTTTCCACAACAATTCTTTCGCGCCGCATATCCGCCGCAGGCATTAAAACAATCTCCTCAATTGATCCTCAAGGTGTATCTTCAGCCAATCAATTACAACATGTCGCAGTTTCAAATAACCATTAACTTATATTATAAGAATTATAAAAAAATCAATCTTTTATGTCAATGAAATATTTATGTAAGATTATGAAATACCGAATATTTTTTTAAAACAAAAACATGGTGGCATTGTCATTTTCAAGCCATACAACAGGAATACTCTTGAATATCGGAAAGGACTTGATTTATCCGATTAATTCCATCAACAGCTTGTTGGCTCTTGTAAAATTATCATACTGACCTTGGAGCTGATGCCGCCAGTGATTTCCATAAAACAGATTTTCCCGAAGACGATGAATAATCACCAGACAGGCAATTAACTCGTCTTCCTGGTTCATGCTGTTTCCCTTCAGCATATTTTCCACATATTCCATACCCGCGTTACTTTGTTCCATTTCCAGACCACTGTAGAACTCGGTAAATTTGCCGTCGGCATAGTATTTAATGCGCAGATAGCGGATGTAGCTGGCAATATTAAATTGATAAAGGGATCCGTCACATCTGATGGATTCAACATATTTTTTAATGGCGTTTACACTGCCGTCATTATTCAGTTTGGTGCCTTTAAAGAAACTCCACAACATCAAGAAATCCTGAATAGCTTCTTTATCACATTCCGGCAGAGCACCAAATTCAGGAACTTTTTCCGACAGCCACTCCAGAATTCGTAATTTTAGTTTCCCCTCTTTGCGTTTGCGTTCAGTGATGTCTGTATATAATCCAATACAGCCCAGAATTTTACCGTTATCGTCCTTTATAGCGTCTGCACGAAGCAGAGCAATGGATCGTTTGCCGTTCTTGGATGTTAGCGCTATTTCTCCTGTCCAGGAACCTGTTCCTATGACGGCATCGAATACATCCCGGGCAGTTTCCCGATTCGCATAAATGCTAAGTCCGCCTCCCAGGGCGCGAAGATCTTCTGTGGTATATCCGACCAGTTGAGTAAAAGCTCTGTTATGATAAAAATGATTTCCCTGAGGATCAGTCAAGACTATCGCGTCGGGTGAGCTTTCAGCAGCTTTCTGAACAATGAAGAGCGTTTCCTCCACTTTCTTCAGCTTTTTAGAGGTGTCCAGTAATTTAGCTTTACTGGATTCCCTGCTTTTTCTCTTTTTATAAAAAAACTTCATTGTTTCTTGACGATTTTTCTGATCTCTTCAATTTTATTGTCTATGATCCTTAAACGCCGGCTGATGACTTTGAGCAGGCCCATGAGTATTTTTGCCGCTATCTGCGAATCCGAACGCAATATCTCGTTGAAGCTTCGTTTGGTAATGACCAGCAGAACCGAGTCCTCAGTCGTGACTGCCGTGGCACTGCGCGGTTCTGCATCTATCAGGGACATCTCCCCGACCATGTCACCGGGGCCCATTAAAGCCAGTAATATTTTTTCTTTGTTTTTTGTCTCTTTGGTTATCTCGATACCTCCCGACATAATGATATAAAGAGATTCCCCCGGCATGCCTTCCACAAACAAGACATTGTCTTTCTTAACATTTTGCTCAAACACATGATTGAAGACGACATCCAGCTCATTTTTATCAAGATCTCTAAAAATGGGAATAGCGCTTAATCTTCGATAATCCCGTTGGTCGGACATAAAGCCTCCATCAAAAGAAAGGTTTTTAGACAAGACATTGCGAACTTGCAGAAAACTCTATAGAAATTCAATTTTGATGTCAATGCTATTTCAGCAGGAGACTCTGCGCATGTTGTCTGAATGCCGGCGTTCGCGAATTTACGCAAGTTTGTAGTCTTTCTCTCTGAATAATTTCAAACAGGCATTGACGACAGTTTCATCATAAAGAATGCCCTTATTTTTCTCTATTTCCTGGAGAGCCTCTTCGATCCCTAATGACGCGCGATAAGGCCGGTGAGAAGCCATGGCGTCCACAACATCGGCAACCGCCATGATTCGGGCTTCCAGAAGAATTTCATCACCCTTCAGGTTTCTGGGATAGCCGGTTCCGTTCATTCTTTCGTGGTGCTGATAAACAATTTGTGCCAGGGGCCATGGGGATTCCACATACTTCAACATCTCATATCCGCTCTGGGGGTGCTGCTTAATCAAAGAAAACTCAATGTCTGTCAGCTTACTGGGTTTGGCTAATATTTCGGTAGGAATCCCCAGTTTGCCGATGTCGTGAATGACACCGGCCATGCGCATCCCTTCAATCCTTTCCTGATCCAGTCCCATTTCCGTGGCAATCAAACAGGCCAGATTCGCCACTTGTGTCTGGTGACCAGCCGTGTAAGGATCTCTGGTCTCCAAAACAGAAACCAAGACTTGAATCGTTGTACCCACTGCTTTCTTCAGACTGTCAAGGGTATGTTGCAGTTTTTCCTCTGCCAGTTTGCGATCTGTGATGTCTCGCAAGAGCCCTCGAAATCCGGTTTTTTCCCCCGTTGCATCTGTCATCAGGGACACCGAGGCTTCAACGTATTTCATGGTGTTATCTTTCCTGATGACCTGCCAGTCAAAACTGTCTTCGGGTTCACCTGTCCTGTAAACTTTGTTAAATAATTTAAAGACTTTTTTTGAATTTTCCGTCTCAGTGAACACACGATAATTCACACCTAATAATTCATCTTTGGAACATCCTGTTATCCGGCATAAGGGATCGTTGCAGAAGATCAGGTTACCGGCCAGATCGACTTCGTAATAGGCCTCCTGCATATGCTCAAGAATGTTTCGATATTTTTCCTCGCTTTGATGAACCCTCTCTTCCGCCTTTTTGCGATCGGTGATGTCATGCGCGACAACATCGGCGGCAATGATGCGACCTGCTTCATCATAAATATTCTTAATGTTCAATTGCACAATGGATCGCTTGCCTTTTTTACTTAATATTTCAAATTCAACGATTTCCGGAACTTTCAAGCCTTGAGATATTTTTTCCAGACGCGCTAAAAAAAGTTTCTGACTTTCCTCCGTCAAAATGTCAAAAGGACTCAAAGAGGTTATTTCTTCCTGGGTACAGCCGGCATATTCGCAAAAAACATCATTTGCTTTGATAAATTTTCCGCTTTTAAAATTAATCTGATAGATGCCGGCAGGGGAGTTTTCAAAAAGCTGCCGGTAATTGGCTTCACTCTCCCGTAACATTTCTTCTGTTTTTTTGCGCTCCGTAATGTCACGGTCTGATCCATGAAAGCCTTGCACATTGCCTGTATGATCAAAAATCGGCATAGCATTACTTTCCAGATAACGTAATGTTCCATCCCTGTGTTTCCAGCGTAAAACGAGGTTTGACCAGCCTTTCTTCTGTTCAATAGCTTGAACCAGTGTTCCGGTGAGCAGCGGAATATCTTCTTCGAAGACCATATCTCTGGCCGCACCCAGTTTAACGATTTCCTCAGCGGTGTATCCCAGTATCTTTTCAATTGCGGCATTGCTGAATGTATGCACGCCGTGAATATCGATCGCCCAGATCCATTCCTGACTCGTTGTCACAATGGATTCGAATTGCGCTTCTCTGGTTTGCAGTTGCTCTTCCACTTTCCTTTGTTTTTCTCTGTTTTCTGCGTCTTCCAGTTCTCTGGCTATCGCGGGACATAAACGCGAAAGATTGGTTTTCATGATATAATCTTTCGCCCCCAGACGCATACATTCCGTCGCGGTTTCTTCGCCCACAGCGCCGGTTACAACCAGCAGGGGAATGTCGATATTAGCCTGCTTGAAAAGAGCAATCGCAGTCGGGGCATTGAGCTCCGGCAGATTATAATCGCACAGAATAATGTCCCATTGTTTTTCCCGGAGCGCTTTTTCTATGTCTGAGGCAGTTTCTACCCTTTCATAAACAGGATGGTATCCGCCTTTTTTAAGAGCACGGATAATCAGAAAGGCATCGTCTGCCGAATCTTCTATCATGAGTAAGCGAAGCTGTTTATCTTCCATGTTTCCTGCTTATGAAATAAATTCATGAAAATCGAGAGAGGATAAAAGATGCTATGATCCTGCTCCCATGGTCATCCAGATTGATCAATTCAACACCTGTGGTTTTGCGATTTGTGCTGATTTTGGAAAAAAGTATAGGAAAAAGTGTCTCATCTGTCAATGAAATACAGGGACAAAAAAGCCGGGCAACCCGAAAGTCGCCCGGCAATTTCATTACTTGATTAGAGTGTTACTATTTCTCTACGGTTAAGAACCCTTTCGGATGGAAATCCTTTCCTGTAACCTTTTTCGATATTCCTTTCTGATCCAGGTACGGGGTAATACCGCCCATGAAGAACGGCCAGCCGGCTCCCATAATGACACCGGTATCCACATCTTTGGGGTCTGCCACAACACCTTCCGCAAGAATCAAGTCGACTTCTTTGGCTACACGCTCCAATACACGGGTCTTGATTTCATCGTCGGTGAATTTCTTGTTACCCTGCGGCCAACCGGCTTTGATCTCGGGATCGACATCGATGCCCTTGTCCGTAAAGGTAACCATCTGTTTCTTGCCCTTCGCCACCAGGTTCTTGAGGCCAACATTGACCGGGAACCGATCGGGGAAGTACTTATTGAGGGTTTCCTGAACGTGCAGCGCAATGGCCGGACCCACCAGCGCGGCCAGTGTGAACGGTGACATGGGGAATCCCAGATCGAAAACAGCGTTGTCCACCTGCATGAAATCAGCGCCTTCATCGATGCACTGGAAGATACCATCCATCCAGGCCAGCAGAATTCTGTTGACCAGGAATGCAGGCGCATTCTTCACCAGAACCGGAGTCTTCTTGATCTTCTTGGCAATGTCAAATGCGGTCGCCAGAACGACATCGCTGGTCTTGTCGGTTTTGATGATTTCGACAAGCGGTAGTACGGCGATAGGATTAAAGAAATGGAAACCAACAACGCGGGAAGGATCTTTCAGATTCTTACCCATCTCGGCAACATCCAGAGAGGATGTGTTGGTCAAAAACAGGCACTCCGGCTTGCATACTGCTTCCAGCTCACCGAAAATTTTCTGTTTGATGCCCATTTCTTCGAAAACAGCTTCAATGACAAAGTCGCAGTCCTTGAACGGTTCATATGTCAAGCTGCCGGAAATAAGATCCTCGCCGATCCACTTGGCATCCGCTGCGGACAGTTTGCCTTTCTTGGCTGTCTTGGCCAGCTGCTCTCTGCAGTAGGCCAGACCTTTATCAATAAATTCCTGTTTGATATCTTTCATGACAACCGGACACTGATAGCGCTGTGCGAACAACAAAGCCATCTGGGAGGCCATTAAGCCGGCGCCGATAACGCCAATCTTGTTAATCTTGTTGCCCTTGACTTCTTTCGGCGGTCTGCCGGGAAGCTTCTTGGCGCGGCGCTGGGTCAAATCAAATGAGTACAGGCCGCATTTGAACTGTTCGGATGTAATCATGTCGGCCAGCGTTTCGTCCTCTTTCTGGAATCCTTCATCAAGGGACCATCCCGCTGCGCCCTTGATAAGTTCAAGCGCCTGGTAGGGTGCAATGGCTCCTGAATGAACCTTGCCAGTGATGGCTTCTTTGGTCTTCTTGTAGAGCTCATCGCTCATCTTCGGATCAACTTTTTTGCGCTCTATCTTCTCTTCGCCGGTGATGATGCGTTCCAGTAAAGCTAAGGAATCATCCATGAACTCGGCCGGAGCAATGAGTCTGTCCGCCAGGCCCATCTCAAAGGCCTTTATGGAATTAATCATTTTGTTCATATTGAGCGGGTTGTTTATAATGAGCTCAATGGCCGCTTCCGGTCCGCACAGTTTGGTTACGAGCTGTGTTCCGCCCCACCCCGGCACAAGACCGAGGAAGCACTCGGGCAGCGCGTAATGATCACATCCGCCGGGGCTCTTGGAGATGGTGCGGTAGTTATGATAAAGACCTACTTCGACACCGCCGCCCATGGCCGCGCCGTTGATGGCGGCCAGCGTCGGGATCTTGAGACCCATAATCCGCTTGAATGTCGCGTGGCCGGTTGCACCGATTTTGACAGCCTCATCCCGTTTAATCGTCGGGTCAACGCTCATGATATCCGCGCCCACGTTGAAGATGTAAGGCTTCCCGGTTAGAATCCAGCCCTTGACATCCTTGTCCTTCTCTACAATATCGATGACCTTGTTGAGTGATTCCAAAGCCTCAAAACCCCAGGTGTTGGGAATATTGTAGAGTTGCCCGTTGTCCATTGTAACAATCGCTATTTTTCCAGCCTTCTTGGACTGGAAAAAATTGAGTTTACATTCTGTTATATATTTAGCCATAGCTTTAACCTCCTATAATTTTTTCCCTACGACGTTTTCCCAAATGATAGAACCACCCATACCGAGACCGATACACATCGTGGTCAGTCCGTACTTCGCCTTTGGATTCAGCTCGAAATCCTGAGCCAACTGCATGCTCAGGCGAACACCGGAGCTGGCCAGCGGATGGCCCATTGCAATGGTTCCGCCATAGGGATTAAGTCTGGGATCAACCGGAGTCTTCATGCCAAAGTGCTTCATGAAACCGACAGCCTGTACAGCGAAAGCCTCGTTCAGCTCGATGATGTCGAGATCTTTAAATTTCAGCTTGAAGTTCTTGAGAACTTTTTCCGTGGCAGGAACAGGACCCCATCCCATGATGGATGGATCCACACCGACGAAGCCGGCGCCGACAAATTTCATCTTGGGTTTGATGCCCAGTTCTTTGCATTTCTTGCCCGACATGAGTAGCGACACGCACGCGCCGTCATTCAATCCCGAAGCATTGGCCGGGGTAACACGACCTTCCGCCTTGAAGGGGAATCTGCGGAGATTTTTAATACTCTCCAGTGTTGTGCCGCGTTTGGCCTGTTCATCATAATTGGCAACTTTCCATCCATTGGGGGTGAAAACCGTCATGTCAACGCAGTGCTTATGGTAATAGCCCTCATCCAACGCCTTGAAATATTTTTCCAGACAATAGAAGGAGTATTCGTCCGCTTCTTCTTTCGTCACCGGCTGTTCGCCGTTCTCCGGCATCCAGTCATGGAGTTTTTCGGCCGTGTTGCCCATGTTGAAATACTTGACCTCCACCATCTTCTCGGTGACGACCCGCGGGTTCGGGTCGGCGCCGGCGCCCATAGGATGGTGAGCCATGTGCTCCACACCACCGGCAATGATGATGTCGGCACAACCTGTCTTGATGAACGATGAACCGATGGCCTGGCAGGTCATACCGCCCGCGCACATTCTGTCCACCGAAAATCCGGCAACTTTTTCCGACAGACCTGCAGTGAGTACCGTCACTCTGCCCATTGTGGTGCCCTGATCTCCGACCTGCGTCGTTGCGCCCCAAATGTTGTCGTCAACCTCGTCCCACGGAACGTTCGGGTTTCTTCTAACGAGTTCTTTTATGACCTTCGTCACCAAATCATCCGCGCGTGTGGTCCAGTAATGGCCGTCCTGCCTGGACTTTCCGAACCATGTACGCACTCCATCTACAAAATACGCATCTCTTAAATCCATAAAACATCCTCCTTGCTTTATATCGGTGTTCTTTTAATTATCTAGATAGGAATAAATGACCACCAATAGTTTTTCAGATAGGGATAAACGATCACCAACTACGGTAAGACCTCTGATCCTTAAGCTGGAATTTAATAACATTATGGAAGAAGTTTTGTCAATGAACTTCTGAATAAAAATAGCCATTTTTTTAGAAAAATCCCTTTACTGGCGCGGGCCAGAGAACAGGAAAAACAACATGATGCCTTGGCGTACCGGAACAATGGTCATGGTCAAAAATTAAGGGGTTGTGGCATATGCCGCAACCCCTTAATTTCATTGGTAGGCGGTGCTGGGATTGAACCAGCGACTTCTACCGTGTGAAGGTAGCACTCTCCCGCTGAGTTAACCGCCCAAGAAGTATGTTTTATAACTTAAAGTATTGCCGATTTCAAGGGAAAAAAGTTTTTTCTCTCAACACAACCAGATTGGTAATGTGGAGAAAGACTTTTTCGATTTTTACGAGGTCGATCCCCCCGCCATCCCCTGTAACGGGGATGACGAAGGGATCGAAAGAAGAGTTATAGCTTTTTTTCAAAAGCTAGGAAGGGGTTATTTTACAGCATTTCATAGATGGCGGCAGCGCCCATTCCACCACCGATGCACATGGATACGATACCGCGCTTGGCGTTGCGGCGCTGCAGTTCATGGAGTAACTGAGCCGTCAGCTTGGCGCCTGTGCATCCCAATGGATGGCCCAGAGCAATGGCGCCACCGTTGGGATTGATGTCTTTTTCCAGACGATCTTCAATGCCGATTTTCCGGATACTGTAGAGAGCCTGCGAAGCAAAGGCTTCGTTGATTTCAAACACATCGATATCTTTTGTCGTCAGGCCGGCCATCTTCAAAACCTTGGGGATCGCATATGCCGGACCGATGCCCATTTCTTCGGGTTTACATCCCGCCACGGCATAGTAGGCAAGTTTGGCAATGGGTTTGACGCCGATGGCTTTGGCTTTTTCTGCCGTCATGAGAAGTGTAAAGGCGGCGCCGTCCGTCATCTGAGAAGAATTGGCGGCGGTACAGTTTCCACCCTGTTTGAACGGAGATTTCAGCTTGGCCATATCTGCCAGGCTGACCGGCCATCTCACACCATCATCCATATCGAACATAGTTTCAACACGAACGCGTTTGCCATCTTTATCTTTTTTATATTTGAAGGCTTTGATGGGGATAATTTCATCTTTGAATTTGCCGGCCTGAATCGCTTCAAAAGCCTTGCGATTGCTCTCCATGCCGAATTTGTCCATATCTTCGCGGGAAATGTTGTAGTTAGCGGCAACATTTTCCGCCGTGTTGCCCATGTTCATGTAAACATTGGGCATAGTGGCGTAATCCCAGTCGGGATTGGGACGGAAGATACCGCCACCCATGGGAATATGGGTCATGGACTCACAACCGCCGGCGATGATAACATCGGACCAGCCGGCGCGAATCTTCGCCGTGGCGTCGGCAATTGACTGCACACCAGAAGAACAGAAACGGTTGAGAACCATACCGGATACCGGCTCAGGCAACCCGGCACCGACAGCCAGAACTTTACCGAAGTTCATTCCGGCTTCCGCTTCCGGAAAAGCGCAGCCGACGATAACATCATCAATATCTTTAGGATCCAGCTGGGGAACTTTCGCCAGCAAACCTTTGATTACCTGAACACCAAAGACGTCGGCGCGGGTATCGGCCAGACCGCCTCTTTTATATCTTCCACCGGCACTCCTTACGGACGCGACAATAACAGCTTCACTCATATTATTTTCCTCCTTACAGGCTTTTGTTATGTTAAAGGCCGGAGGCTTGGTTTTCAGGCCTCCGGCACATGATTCATCTTAGTTGCGCAGGGGCTTGCCGTTTGTCAACATGGCTGCTATTCTATCTTGCGTTTTCTGTTCACCACAGAGACTCATGAAAGCTTCTATTTCCAGATCCAGCATTTCCTGTTCCGTTATCCAGGTTCCCTCCGCGCAGGTACCGCCACCCAGAACATGGGCAATCTTCATGGCGATATGAACATCATATTCGGAAGCGTACCTTCCGGCCTTCATGTTGCTGAGGATTGCTCCCGCCACACCTTTCAGGTTCTCTCCCATGACCGGAATCAGAGCGGGCTTCGGCGGTTTATAGAATTTGGACAGACCCAGGACAATCTGTTTGGCTTCGTAAATCTGCATGTCTCTGTTCATGTTGATCATGTTGGTTTTGCGGATATAGCCCAGATCCTGAGCTTCCTGAGCGCTGGTCGCAACCTTGGCGGTAGCGACATTTTCGAAAATCTTGCCGTAATGATACTGCATATTCAAACCGGATTCCACAACACCGGCGGGAATGCCTTCCGTCGCGCGAATCGCCAGTTCTTTACAGCCTCCGCCCGCGGGAATAACACCGACGCCAACTTCTACCAAACCCATGTAGGTCTCGCCGTTAGCCAGGCAGTAGTCACCGTGCATGGCGATTTCACATCCGCCGGCTAATGCCATACCGGCCGGAGCAATCACAACCGGCTTGGGCAGATATTTCATCTTCATATTGACAATCTGTAATTCCCTGACCATTTTTTTCAATTCATCCCACTTGCCTTCCTGGATCGCCACCAAAACCAGGAAGAGATTGGCACCGGCGGAGAACATACGCTGATCATGGTTGGCAACCACCATGCCCTGGAAATCTTTATTGACGATATCGCATCCCTCTGAAATCATCTTCATCATATCGGGATCAATAGAATTCATCTTGGTATGGAATTCCAGGCAGGCCACACCATCACCGATATCGACCAGTGAAGCGCTGGGATTTTCTTTGATGGTCATTTTTCTTTCTTTGAGACCGGGCAGCAGAATGATCTTGGGATTTTCTTCCAGTTTGACATAGCCCTTCTTCTTGAAATCATAGTAATATTTCACGCCTTTTTTATCCACCTTGTAGAAAGAAGTGCATTTCTTCTTCAGCATCTCTTCAATCTTGGCGGGGACTTTCTTACCCAGTTTCTTCATAACGGCAACGGCTTCCTTGACGCCCACAGCATCCCAGGATTCAAACGGACCGAGTTGATGATTGTAGCCCCACTTCATGGCGTTATCGATTTCAACGATGGTATCGCAGATTTCGGGAATGCGGTTCGCAGCATAAATAAAGTTGTTGCACATATATTCGCGCAGATATTCACCGGCGGCATCCTCTCCGTTGAAGGCGACTTTCATACTAGTGGCAACGCCGAAATCAACCCATTTCTTTGCTTCAGATATGGACGCAAACTTGGGTTTTTGTGCCGGGGCATATTCCATGGTTTTCCAGTTTAAAGCGTATTTAACATTCTTCCCATTTTCGTCCTTTACCTTCTTGTAGTAACCACCCTTGGTTTTGTTACCCAGCCACTTATTGGCCATCATTTTTTGCGTGAATTCGGTCGGCAGAAAGATATCACGGCACTCATCTTTGGGAACGGCATCATAAAGGTTCTTGGCAACATGAACACCGATATCGAGACCAACCAGATCCATGGTTCCAAAGACGGCAGTCCCCGGGCGGCCTACAACCTTACCCACAATGGCGTCGACTTCTTCAACACTCATGCCTTTTTCGACCATGACCCTGCCCGCATTGGATAAATCATAAACGCCGATACGGTTGCCGATGAAGTTCGGAACGTCTTTACATACAACGACACCTTTACCCAGCACTTCCTCGCTAAACTTTGTCATGTAGGCAACGATTTTTTTATCCGTTTCCTTGCCGGGAATGATTTCCATTAACTTCATATAACGGGGGGGATTGAAGAAATGAGTTCCCAAGAAACGTTTTTTCAAATCTTTACTGAAATTGGCGGAAATATCCTTGATGGGAAGACCGGATGTATTCGTGGAAACGATACAGGTCGGTTTGACAACCTTCTCCACCTTGGCAAAAAGTTCCTGTTTGATTTTCAGATTTTCGACAACAACTTCGCAAACCCAGTCGCAGTCGGCCAGCATATCCAAATTGTCTTCAAAGTTACCGATGGTCACCATTGACGCATTGCTTTTTGCATAAAAACTGGCCGGTTTCGCTTTGGTTGCTCCAGCCAGTCCGTTTGCAGCAAAACGATTGCGCCAGGCCGGACTTTTCTCTGTTAATCCTTTCTTCTTATCATCCTCGGTAAGTTCAAAAGGAATGATATCCAGCAGATAACACTCGATGCCGGCATTCGTTAAATGGGCCGCTATATTCGCACCCATAACTCCCGCGCCTAAAACAGCTGCTTTTTTGATCTCAAATGACATGTCTTTCCTCCTTTGCCTTTTCCTGCTTTAAACTTTTGGCTGATTATAAAAATCTTTAAATATTTATCACGCTTTTTTCAGGCCCTTGATAAATATTTCCAATGCTAAATTTGTTGTGGAATAAATCTTTTCTCTTCTGTTCGCCGGTGATCCTGAAAAGATATACAGAGAAATAATTCCGTTCAGCAATCCCCAAAACGCGTTTTGATATTTTTTAATATTCAATTCAGGGGAAAATTCTTCTGTTTCAACTCCCATCTGCAGTAATCTGCCAATGACATTGATTGACCTTGCAATGGCGTTAAAAATTTGAGCGTTCAGCTTATCCGGCAAATTCATTTTTGCCGGCTGCAGCATATAAGTCATTAATATTCTAAACAGCTCGCTGTCATTAAGAAAATAATCAATATACAAATATGATAATTCTTTCAGTAAATGAGCTGCTGTACCTTTCTCACCCAAAAGGACATCAACTTTCTCGTTGAAGGTATCTATATCATTTAACAGAATCTGAGCATAAATTTCTTCTTTGCTGTTAAAATAGAGATAGATTGATCCTTTCCCCAGTTCGGAAGATTTTGCTATTTCATCAACGGTTACTTTTGTATAGCCTTTTGTAAAGAATAAGGAGCGGGCTGATTTGAGAATATTTTTCCTGCGATTATCTTTTTCCTTGCCTCGACGCTCCAGAAGTCCCACAGTACTATTCTTCCTTCGAAATAACAAGCAGTTGCGAAACTGCGGTCAGTATCTGACCGACGGTCATGTACTTTTTAAAACAATCAAAACTTAAAGTCAAGGAAAATAATATAAAGATTAAACATCACAGATATTTCAAGCATATAGGAAATTGTTCTCCATGGTATTTAAGAAAATGGTATCCCAAAGTATATCATTGACACACGTATTGAATGCTGTTAAATACTTGTTAAACAATTGATAATATTTATATAGTATCTGATTTAGAAAGTGTTATCTTTTTCAAAGATATTGTTTTGTTCAGGGGATTACTCCAACCGATGCCAATAATCAACAATCGAATCATTCGACATCTCTTAACAGCCATGATTTGTCTGGCTGTTTTAATTTTATTAATCGTTGAATTCATTTTGAACCTGACGCCTCCGATATCCAGGGACGCGCTTATTCATCATTTAGCCATTCCCAAATTATGGCTCAAGCACGGTGGCTTCTATGAAACGACGTGGTCTGTTTTTTCCTATTATCCGATGAATGTTGATTTACTCTACATTATTCCGCTTCATTTTAATCAGGACTTTATGGCCAAGTTTATTCATATGGGCTTTGGAATCGGCACGGCGCTGATGATTTACAACTATTTAAGAAACAAAATAAATCGCACCGCGGGACTTTTGGGTATTCTCGTTTTTCTCAGCACGCCGGTTGTGATTCGTCTTTCTACCCAGGCTTACGTTGATCTTGGTCTGGCTTTTTTTACAACGGCCGCCCTCCTTGCTTTTATCCGTTATCGTGACAGCGAATTTACGCAATTCAAATGGCTGTTGCTATCATCTGTCGCGATGGGACTGGCTCTGGGGACAAAATACAATGCTTTGATTGCCTGGTTTTTCCTTTCCGTGACTATTGTCTTTGTTTACGCCAACGAGACGAAAGAGCAATGGCAGGCCATCAAATGCGGCGCAATCTTTTTCCTGGTCTCTTTGTTGATATTTTCCCCCTGGCTGATTAAGAATGCGATCCTGACAGGCAATCCTTTGTATCCGTTGTTTCAGGGCGTATTGAATATCAACACCGTTGCCAGTGAAGAAGGCACCTATTCGATTGTGTCAGGAGGAGCCATCAGGGGTATCTTTCAATATCGGGAAATGATGTATGGCGAAAGCTTCTGGGATACGTTACTCATCCCCCTGCGTTATTTTTTTCAGGGGCAGGATCACAGTCATCGCTTTTTCGACGGGGTACTGAATCCTGTTTTAATCATTTTTTCTCCTCTGGCTTTTATGGACAAATCATTTCTGCGTGACAAACTGCTTTTCATCAGCTTTTCTGTTTTCTTCGTTCTTGCCGCAACCTTCCTTGATCAAACCAGGATTCGGTATATTCTGCCGGTTGTCCCCATCTTATCAATCCTGGCCGTCATGGGGCTCATGCATGCCGTCAACGGCAACGTCAATGTTTCAAATTACATAAAGAATTTCTTTTCTTTCACGGTTCTATTGATATTTGTCTTTTTGATCAGTCAGAATTTTCTATATTTAAAAAATTATTATCAGACCATCAATCCCTGGAATTATGTTTCAGGCAAAGAATCCAAAGACGCCTTCCTGAACCGGCACGTCGGCAGTTATGCCGTTATGCAATACATCAATACGCATACACCGCCCGATGCCCGGATTAAGTTGATTCTTGTTGCCGGACGCGCATATTACCTGGACAGGGAATATGAATACGACAGGAGCATGGGAATGGCTTTCATCAGCGATCTGGTCAAGGCGTCCCGGGAAGAAAAAACTTTCCCACAGTATGTGCAATCGCTTGGGTTCACCCATCTGCTGGTGCGGACAGATTTATATCTCAAATACCTGCACGATAATTATCCTCAGGAAACAGTCAACCAGTTCCTCCGGCAAATGAACAGAACAACTGACATCATGTATGAAGCCAATGGCCACGCCGTCATCAGATTTATCCCTGAAGGGACATCCGGATGATGAATCCATAGACTGAATGGCCCGGTCGTTCAGATAAATTTAATCCGTCTCAGGGCAAAGGCAACCATCTTTAGCAGAAGCCAACCGTGTTTCCAACGGCTGATGTTGGTGTCTCCGTAGGTACGCTCCCGGTAGCGAATGGGAATTTCGACAATCTTTAAATTCAACTTCGCAGCACCAAACAATAGATCGAAATCTCCGAAGGGATCAAAATCTCCAAAGTATGAACGGTTCGCCGCGATTTTTTCGTAATCTTTTTTCCAGAGCACCTTGGTTCCGCACAGGGTATCCTTGATCGGTTGTCCCAGTAACCAGGAAAAAACCAGGCTAAAAAATTTATTGCCCAGCAAATTAAAAAACCGCATAGCTTCTTTTTCCATCGGATAAACGAGGCGCACGCCGTTGACGAATTCGGCCTTCCCCGAACGAAGCGCTTCATAGAAACGCGGCAAATCTTCCGGAGGAACAGTCAGATCGGCATCTAGAATCATCAGAATGTCGCCTTGAGCTTGCTGAAATCCCAGACGAACAGCGTCACCTTTTCCCTTGCCTGTCTGCCGGTAAAGTTTCGCGTCACGATGAGGCTGGTTCCTTATGGTTTTTTCGATAACAGCATAGGTATCATCCGTGGAGCCGCCTTCGATAAACAGTATTTCAGTTCCTGCACCCATTTCCGGAACGCTGTTTACGATACGCTCAATATTACCGGCTTCATTACGTGCCGGAACAACGACCGACACTTTGGGCAATTCCGGAGTTGTCGTCACTAAAGCCCTTGGTTTGGCAACCATAAAATGCGTCAGGGCAAAAATCCTGAAAGGCCAGAGTTTCGCAATGAAACGATTCATCAAAGAATCAATCACAGGCGTACGAACCGGCCAGATGATTTCTTCCCAATATCTGATCACCTCAAAATCAGCAAGGTTCAGCAATCCCGCGACATCTTCCACTGTAAGCCAATTCTGCAGTAACATGGGCTTCGCCAGACCCGATTTTCTGGCCAGTCCCAGAGGCAATTCCCACAAACGGCTGTAAAAATTCATGATGATGCGTGAATGAGGTGTTGTAAATTCCGCTATTCTTTGCAACACAGCTTGCACATCCCATAATTCATTCACCACATCGGAAAGAATCACAAAGTCAAATTTATCTTTTATATCCAGTTCGTGCGCATCTGCCGGCAGAAAATGTAAATCAGGATGGCGATCCCTCGCCTGTTTGATCATCTCGGTGGAAAAATCGATGCCCAACCCGTAGGAAGGTTGAAGAGCGGCCAGCAGTTCGCCTGTGCCACAACCAATTTCGATAACCCGCTGACCATGCGGCACAACAAACTTCATCACGTCCCGCAATCTTTGATGGTAATATCGATTACATAAATTCCATTGGTGTTTCTTTGAAGCAATTTGATTCCAGTGAAAAATATGATTCTTCTGATATTCCTTATAAGCTGACAAGTGATCTTCAATTTGATCTTTTTTCATATATAAACTTGAGCAAATGAGAACTTAACGCTTTCGGAAACTATAAAACAAACGTGAGCCGCCGAATATGATAAAAACAGATCCCAGCAACAACATGAAAAAAGAATAAACAAGAGACGGGCTTCCCCCGTACATGGGGATGTTGCGATTGGGATGGAACTGATCGAATCTCACTTCCAGAGTATCATCAACTTTTAACATATCCCACTGTTGCTTGGCTATCACAGAGCTTGTATTGATTTTACTGCCAGCAGACGACATAAACCAATAATGAATATAATAACTACCGCCACCATCGGAGCCCAGTTGAGAAGACTTATCGGTTATATGACCAATAGCCCGTCCATTATAACCATCTATCCGTTTATATTCTGAATAAGACCCCCAGCTTCCAGCCAGAAGAAACAATCCAACACCGATACAAACCAGTCCCCAGAAAACACCGGAATAGGAAACCTTCAAAATCGCCCTCCGTCTTCATGAATCACGGGTACGCCCCCGGGCAAGCCTTGGAAACAAACTTGAAAGCTCACTGCGAGGTATGACCCCCTCCGCTTTGCGGGATTGTTCGACTCACATATTTCAGTTCACCGATGCTGACCCCATGGTGACCTTCAGGTTATTCGTTTTTGAAATTTGAGTCTCACAATAAATTTTAATGGCTGTTTATGTGCCTTATTTCAATGGAAAACACAATAAATTATTTAGAACAAACAATGTCTTTCAATTTTTCATTGATAGAGCGCGGCATAATATCGCGCCATTGATCAGGAATGTCAGCAACTGAAAAAAGAACCGTTCCGTTTACATCATAAATATCCATCGCAGTAATTCTATATTTTGCATTGGCACAGTCAAATTCCAGCAAGATTAATTCCTGGCTCAGGATTTCAGGATTTTCAGGGATTCTCCCCTGCTTTTTGATCATGGAAAAGACATCCGCCTTTCCCTTTTCATTTAAAATGGTAACGGTCCATACCTGACGGATGTTTTTATTGATTTTTTTAATGCTGTCTTTATCGTAATATCCTGTTCCTCTGGGCAGCAGGCCTCTGATTCCCCAGTCGGCAGCAATTGTTTGAGTCCCGAAGAAGAAAAAAAATAATAATAAAACAACACCCGCAAAATTTTCCATTTTCATCTTTCTTCTCCCTAATGCCTCACCTTCTTGCGTTTCAACTCATTTTGGACTTTGTTGTTCTGAACCTTACACAAACCAAAACAGACAGAATCAGGATCATGATCATAAAAGGCAGGCAACCCGACATCAGCATCAAGGAAAAACCAATCAACGGATAGAGAGCCGCTCTGACCGTCGCTTTTGCAACAGGTTTGTCCGCTATCCAGTGTGCAGCAACGGGACCATTGCGATAATACCAGTCCACAAACTTTTTTCCCGCCGCGTTGGTTAATAAATATCTATCCCGGAACTGCCGCAAAATTTTCACCTGTCCCGCCATCGGCGAATCAAACGCTACCGTGGCAATGAAACATCCTCCGCCACCGCCATCCTCTTTCCTGGCCGGTTTATCTTTTGTCGTGACACTGAAAGTATCGGATATCCCGCCAATCGTAAGGGTTGCATCTGTTGTCGTGGAATAGGTTCCTGATGAAATTTGTTGCACTGTTACCGTATCACCATTATCAACTGTACCGTTTTCACTCGTGTATGGATCGCCATTAATCGAGTAGGTGCCACCTGTAATCGAGATGGTCGCAGGGAAGGAAATGCCTGTTACCATTATCGCATTTGAGGTTACCAGGGTGTCCAATGATACGTTTGTCTGATCGATAAACGTAAACTGATCAGGCGGCGTTTCGTCCGGCGAAGGGATGGTCGTCACGCTGAATGTATCAGATACCCCGCCGATGTTCAGAGTCGCGTCTGTCTTCGTAGAATAACTTTCTGATGAAATCTGTTGTACTGTTACTTTATCTCCAGCATGCACAATACTGCTACTGCTTCTGTAAGCACCGCCGTTGATGGAATAGGTGCCACCGATGATGGAAATCACAGCGGCTCCATTCATTCCGGATACGGTTATCTCATTCGAGGTCATAACCGAGTTAAGCGGCACATTCGTCTGATCTGTAAAAGCAAACGGGGCGGGAGTTGTGTCATCTTTTGTGGTTACGCTAAAGGTATCGGATACCCCGCCGATGATGAGTGTAGCATCGGTCGTCGTGGAATAATCAGCCGATGACGTCTGTTGAACTGTGACTGTTTCGCCATTGAAAATCGTGCCGCTGACACTGGTATAATCACGTCCTTTTATGGAATAGGTGCCTCCCGTCACGGAGATGGTTGCCGCTATATTGATGCCCGATACCATGATGACATTGGAGGTGATCACTGTATTCAATGGAACATTCGCCTGATCTGTAAACGTGAATTGCGCAGGAACAGAATCCGGTGCCGCCACCGTGGTCACACTGAAAGTATCGGATATCCCCCCGATCGTCAACGTTGCGCCGGTCGTTGTGGAATGACTGTTTGCCGATGTCTGTCGCACCGTTACGGTATCCCCGTTATTCACTTTCGCGGTCCCGCTGATATACGATCCATTGTTGATCTTGTATTCACCGCCCATGATACCGATATCCGCTTCTGCACCGAGACCTGATACCGTGATGACATTCGATAGTATTGTCGTATTTAACGGCACATGCATTTGATCGATAAAGGTGAATTGATCAGGCGTTGTTGCGCTCCTTGTTTTGACATTAAATGTGTCGGATTGCGCACCAATCACAAGCGTTGCTGAAATCTCTGTCAAGTAACTGCCCGACGAAGTCAGTTGAACCGTTACTTTATCACCATTGTTGACCTTACCGTCTGAATCTGTATAAGGACCGCTGTTGATGGAGTATTTGCCGTCTGTAATCGAAATGTCTGCTTCCGCATTAATCCCTGATACCGTTATGGTATTAGATGTGATTACCGCATTGATTGGCACATCCGTCCGATCTATAAAATGAAACGGATCAGGATCGGTATCCGGAGTGGTCAGCGTGGTCACGCTAAAGGTATCCGATACTCCTCCGATCGTCAGCGTTGCGCTAGTCGTGGCAGAATAATTCGGAGACGACTGAAGTTGAACGGTTACCGTGTTGCCGTTATTCACGGTACCGCTTGAGCTCGTGTAAGAACCGCTGTTGATGGCATATTCACCGCCTGTAATAGAAATGCTGGCTGCTGTATTGATGCCGGTAACCGTTATGGCATTTGACGTTATCAACGTGTCTCTTGCAACATTGGTCTGACCGAGAAAAGAAAAGGGATCAGGGGTTGAGTCACCGGCGACTGCAGCACGATAACCCGCCACGACATTCATCGTAATTTCTCTTATGGTCCTCGTATTGTCCCCGTCTGCCGCATGGCCGGCAACACTTCCCGCCCAGGTCACATTGGGATTGGAAAAGAGCGGCGCTTCTATATAATCCGCATAACCGTCATTATCCCGGTCGTTGTAAGCCATAATGGTACAATAATCTGTTGTGCCCCCTGTGAAATACCAGCCCGCGGAATAACTGCTGATGGCGTAATTGGGCCCAGGCGAGTCAGCCTGATATTTGCTGTGATCGCAGCCAAAATTATGCCCCACTTCATGGGTCAGGGTATGACTGTCAGCGACAGACCGAATGGCGCTGACGGTATACGCATAGTCCGGTTGCCCGTATCTTGAGGTCAACAACCAGCCCATACCCACCACTCCGAAAGCCGAACCGGTGTCAACCAGCATGACCACCAGATCAGCGCCATAAGTATTACGCAAGGTATGAACGGAGGCAAGATCGTACGTGACCGCATCTAAGTCTGCCCCTAAATCGCCGCGATGGGTATACGCGATTAACGCTGTGTGAACCAGCCGGAAAGTCAGATCCAGATTACTGTTTGTTGTTGCCTGATTGAGTTTATTGACAGCATAGGCCGCGAAAGTGTTCATCCCGCCATTGCCATCAACCCACGTTTTAGCGGTCGAATCGTAAACGACCATGATATCCACCGTCGCGGAAAAGGAAGAAGGCACAAAACAGAACAAAAAGAAGAAAAAAGCAACCCACAAGTGGCAGCGGTTACTAATTTTCTTTAGCATCAATGTCCCCATCGCTATGAGGTCTCGTGCTTTCATCAATTGCGGATAAACCATGACTCACCTTGTTATATCGGACGATCATAACCTCTCCGATGCATTATCGAATTACCGGCGGTATTTTATGCATATCGATCTCTGTAACAAATCCAGACCCATCGGCAGAACTGCCGCTGACACGATAATGCCGGGCTTTATTCATATCTTGAACCGTGATAATATATCCATCAGAACCGATGGTTATAATGACCGTTCTTATCTTATGATTTTTGAGTATTCCATTGAGCATTAAAGTTCCATCTGTATTGCGAATCACTGAATCAACTTTTACATCATAAACAATGTCACGGAATAAGTTAAGGGAAAGGGTATCCCCTTTTGATGGAACGACTTGTACCCGCCGATTTTGTTTTTTGTCCATTGCGGGCAGGATATCCTGACTGAGCACAACCTTACCTTTGCGTATTTCATGGGACGGTAGAACAGCTTTGGCTTTTGCCTGAGCTGCGCCTTCTTCTGCGGGCCAGACCAACAGGCGATTGGCAGCTTGCACTGTTGATATTTGCAGAGCAAAAGCCAGAATTGATATAAATATTAAAATGCTTTGTCTGAAATTGAAAATTCTTTCAATAATATCCATGTTTCTACCTTATAGATTTCTGTTTTTTAAAATGATTACATCGGCAATAGAAGACTAAAAATAAATTTTTAAAAATTATACATTAATTAACAGGCGCATTCCACAAAATTTTCCTTGTAATGATAACAACATCATCCGAAATTTATGGTTACTGTGATTTTTTTACTGATGAAATAATATTGAATTGATGAATGATCAGCAGGATAATTTAAAATTGAGCATCTCTTTTTATATATTTTTGCGCTCTGGTATGACCAATATTGGCTGCTCCGCGCGAAGGAGTCCCCATATATAAATAGGGCGTCGTGAAAATTTCAGGACGCCCTATTCTTTTTTTAAAATAATTTTTTTATGTCAATGATAAACTCGTTAATAGAATCTCCCCGGTTTTAAATGCGGCTTTCCACCGGCCACGTCAAGTCCAGAGAATGCACCAGTTTGCCCATCCCGTTCAGAATCCGATAAGCGTCATACATCTTATCATACTGGGCGTTGATTAAATCACTCTTTGCCGTGATCTTTTCAGCCGATGAATCGAGCACATCAAATAAGGTGCGGCGACCAATGGACCACTGCGAAATAAAAGCTTCCGCTGTCTTATCGGTCGCTACGACATACTGTTCCAGTTCAGCAACCCGTCGTTGATCGGCCATATACTGTTCATAGGAAAGACGGATCGACTGAATGGTTTGAAGCTCTGTTTTCTTTGCTATTTGTTCTGCTTCGTTGATCAAATAGGATGTTTCTTTTATCCTTGCCTTATTATTGAGCCCGTTAAATACATTAAAATTAAGAGTCGCGTAGGCTTGGAAATAGTCCTGATAATTGCTGTAACCAAAAGGTCCGCTGATTTCATCGCCCCACGTGTATTCCGCATTCAAATCAAGGCTGGGATATACAAGCGCCTTGGCTGTTCTATACTGATATTTCCTCGCCTCAATATCTGCTTTGGCTGACTTTAAAGTGGGATGATTATCCAGGGCCAGTTTTTCAGCTTCCTGCAATGTAGCGGGAATTGATTTATAGGGCGGCTCAGGCTTAACCAGATTGACAGGGAAATATCCAACGACAGCCTGATAATCAGTTTTTGCATTCTCTATGTGGGCCTGAGTCACAACAAGATTGGATTTCGCCAAAGCCAGACGGGCCTTAATTTGCTCGAAATCAACCCCCCGATCCACACCGGCCTGGCTGCGCAGCTTGATTTGGTCAAAAAAACGAAGATGAATGAGCAGGTTCTCTTTGGACAGCTCATGTTGTTCAAGAGCTTTAAGATAATTCAGGTAAACCCTGCAGGCGAGTAAGGCTGTGTTTTCAGATGTTCCCTGCAAAAGATAGGCCTGGGAGGCCACTCGTGATTTTTGACGATTTGTTTCCGACAGTGTTGCTCCTCCGCGGAATAAATTCTGAGAGAGCCTTACCTTTGCCGAATTGGGATGATTATTATCATGATATGGATGGTTTTGATCAACGTATCCGGCAGATAAAGCTGTATCGAGTTTGGGATAAAAGTCGGACATCGCCTGTCGGACTTCCTGTTCTCTGGCCAGTTTATTATAGGCTGCAGATGAGACGTCCGGATTGTTTTGAATAACCGTTTTAACCGCTTCCTGAAGTGTTTCCCCTCTTACATTCAGAGCTCCCGCCAGAAAGAAAACCCAAAATAAAATGAGAACAACTTTTAAATCTCGTTTCATAATTATCCCCCTTAAACAGATATGCAATGATCTTTTAATTCAACGAAAAAAAGGTTTTTAACTTAACAATCGTTTACATTCTTTAAGTTAATGTCACAGTTGTGGGTTACATTTTAAATCCACATTTAGGTAAGATAGCACACCGATCGGTCAAGATTAAATTTTGTCTGACCTGTGCACTATTTTAGATGGGCTTTGGATTTCCTCACCTCGTGTTATATTTTTTTACATTTTATTATCATTTTAATCGTTGTCAAGAAAAATCTTCCGGAAGATTTTCACAAATAATGATATTTAATGATGAATATCAGCATCCTAAAGTAATCAGCTTTCAAAGAATATCTTCGACAATGATATTTTGAGTGGACATTTTCTCACGTATTTGTGTGCGTTCTGTAATTTTTTGCTGCGCTTTTTCCGGGAGTTCCGTAAAAAGAATGATATTTTTCTTTGTCAAAAGATCAATTAAATCTTCCAGCAGCCGAATTAATCCGGCATCGGAATGGGCCAGTAAGCTCTTTAGAAATTTATTGTCCAGATTATTCTTGAGAAATTCCAGAATTTCTTCGTCATTAATGGACTTTTCTTCTGCGCAATTCGGTCCGGCTTCTGTTCGTAAACCGATAATTTTACCATCCGCAGAACGTTCAACAAAAGGCATAGAGCATTACCTGAAACAGTTCAAACTTCGATTTTTTTTCACACGGCAATTCACGTCATTAAATGTAACTTTTTATCTTCGACCAAAATTTGTTTTCTTATAACATATTTTTATAAAAAGAAGCATATAAATTTTAAAATGATTGCCGGGTAGGAATTTCTAAAAAATTATATACTTTTCAAAGAAAATATGATTATATATTTTTTTGAAAACACATTAAATTTATCATAAAAATCATATTCTCTAAGAGAAATTTATGCCGGATCACAGCAACAATCCCGCTGACAAAACCTGGAAAATTGCTCAGAATCAAGACATCCATGAAGACCCTCTTCTGGATTGTCTGATCATTCTGACCAAAATGTACGGACGCAACATTTCGAAAGCAAGTCTATGCGCCGGACTACCGCTTGTCCAGAATCGTCTCACGGTAGAATTGTTCGCCCGTGCCGCCAGCCGCGCCGATCTTGCATCACGAACACTGGAAAAATCTCTCGATGAGATTGGTTCTATTCAATTACCGGCCATATTACTGCTTCATGACCGCCAGGTATGCATTCTGGTTGAAAAAAATATTACGCTCAACACATACAAGATTCTTGTGCCTCAAAGCGGCAGTGGAGAAAAGGTCATCACCAAAGAGGAACTGGAAAAACTTTACACGGGTTTTGCAATTTTTGTCCGGCCCAAATATCTGACTGATAAAAAATCTGTCGCCGGAGCACAGCCAAGCGGTAAAGCGTATCACTGGTTCTGGTCGACAATTCTCGAATCCTGGCGCATTTATCGGGACGTATTCCTGGCCGCGTTTCTCATCAACGTGTTTGGTCTGGTGGGCATTTTTTATGTCCTCAATGTTTATGACCGTGTCATTCCCAACAACGCTACAGAAACACTCTGGGTGTTATCCATCGGCGTTGCTGTCGTTTATCTTTTTGCGGTGATGATGCGCGCTTTACGGAGCTATTTCATTGATGAGGCGGCCAAGAAAACCAACCTAAAAATATCCGCCATGCTTCTGCAGAAAGTTCTCGATCTGAAGATGGAAGCCCGACCTCAATCCATAGGTTCTTTTACAAAAAACCTGCAGGAATTTGAAAGCATTCGAGATTTCATCACATCATTCTCCATAACAGCCGTTATCGATCTGCCCTTTACTTTACTGGGCCTGTTTGTTGTCTGGTGGATAGGCAGTTATATGGTTCTGGTTCACGTCGTTACCATCGCCCTATTAATCGGTTATGCTTATTTCATTCAGGCTCCGCTGCAGCGGGTTGTCGAGAAAACGATCAAAGCGTCGGCGCAGAAAAATGCGATTCTCATTGAAGGCGTTGCGGGCCTGGAAACCATCAAAATGCTGGGCGCGGAAGGTCAGATTCAAAGGGCGTGGGAGGAAGCCGTCAGCTATATATCCAAATGGAGCAACAAATCGCGTATCCTTTCGTCTTCCGTCCAGGATGTAACGTACTTATTGTCCAACCTGATGACCGTGGCCATCGTCATTTTTGGTTTCTATATGATCACGGCCGGCGATCTTACGCAGGGAGGACTTATCGCCCTGGTTATTCTCTCCCGACAGGTTATCGCTCCCATGGCCCAAGTCGTCAATCTGGCCACACGTTATCATCACGCCCGGGAGGCATTAAAAACACTTGACGATATCATGAAGCTTCCCGTGGAAAGACCGGCCGGAAAAAACTTCCTGCCCAGAAAACGATTTGATGGTGTTATCGGCGTTAAAAACCTTACCTTTTCCTACCCCGGGCAAACCACCAATGTCCTCAATAACATTACGCTGGAAATTGCGGCTGGTGAAAAAGTGGGCATTATCGGACCGGTCGGTTCCGGTAAAACCACGCTCGGCAAGTTAATACTGGGGTTGTATGAACCCGTCAGCGGTATGGTCACCATGGACGGTACCGATATCAGGCAGATCGATCCGGCGGAATTGCGGCACTTTCTGGGTTACGTTCCTCAGGATATCGTTTTGTTTCAGGGCACCCTGCGGGACAACATCACAATGGGTGTCAATGATATTGATGATCAAAGCGTGCTTCACGCGACGGAAATGTCCGGAGTCAATGAATTTGTAAAAAAACATCCGTCCGGTTTCGATATGAGGGTGGAGGAATTCGGCCGGGGACTTTCCGGTGGTCAGCGGCAGAGTGTAGCTATGGCTCGCGCTCTTTTACTGGACCCGCCTGTTCTGGTACTCGATGAGCCGACCAGCAATATGGACAACCGGTCGGAGATTCGGTTGAAAAACTATCTGGCCAAAACAGTGCAGGAAAAAACCGTTGTCTTGATTACGCATCGCGCCTCGCTGCTGGATATGGTCAACCGTTTAATTGTTATCGACAACGGCGCTATCGTCGCCGACGGCCCGAAAAATTTTGTCTTAGAGGCGATGAAAAGAGGACAGCTCAACCTTTAAGCTTGGTTTTTTAAGAAATGAATAAAGATTCCAAAATCAGAAAATTTTTCCAGTTATTTCAACGAATGCCTGAAACGGGAGAATTCGGCTGGAAAAAACTGCTCAATGATTTAAAAAACAGTCAATTTTTCCAGCTATTGCGGAATCTGCCGGAAACGGACGAACCTGTTTTGAACACAGTGAAAAAAGGCTCAAAATTCAATCAATTATTCAGGAAGCTCCCGGAAGAAGACGTCGATTTCGCAACAGATGTCCGGGCAACCATTCTCGCCCAGACCCCTCAGGGAGGAAGAATGATTATCTGGACCACCCTGATTCTGCTTTTCATTTTTATCGTTTGGGCGGGCTTTTCTGATTTGGAAGAAGTTACCCGGGGCGAAGGGAAGGTCGTTCCTTCCGGTCATTTGCAGGTCGTGCAAAACCTTGAGGGAGGAATCGTTTCCGAAATTCTTGTGAATGTCGGTGACGTAGTTAAAAAAGATCAATTGCTCCTGAGACTGGATGAAACAAGATTCTCTTCATCCTTTGAAGAAAACCGGGCCAAATATCTTTCCAATATGGCCAAATCGGCGCGGTTAAAAGCCGAGGCGGAAGGAACGGCGCTGGTCATTCCCGATGAAGTGATAAAAGAGAGACCGGATATCGCGGAAAGGGAGCGCCAGCTGTTTGAGACCCGCAGAATGGAACTGAGTTCCAGCTCTGAAATCAAGCGTCAGCAAATCAGTCAGCGCAGCCAGGAATTAAAGGAACTAGAGGCTAAGCTCAGCGAGCTAACCAGAACCTACACACTTTTACAAAAAGAAATCAGCATGATTAAACCGCTGGTACAAAAGGGAGCAGCTTCTGACGTGGAAGTCCTTCAACTGGAACGTCAGGCAAGCCAGATGCAGGGAGATATCGATCGCATTCGCCATTCAATCCCCGGAGCCCAAGCCAAACTCAGAGAAAGCCAGGTGGCCCTGAATGAATTGAACCTGAACTACCGGAACAAAGCCAACACGGAATCCAATGAAGTGCTGAGAGAAGTTGATGAAGGTGCCAGCTCCAATCTGGCTTTAAAGGACAGACTGGATAGAACTTCTGTGCGTTCTCCGGTAGATGGCATTGTAAACCGGGTTATGGTCAAAACAGTTGGCGGTGTCGTTCAACCGGGTATGGATCTGGTCGAAATTGTTCCTCAGTCCGGCAGCTTAATTATCGAGGCGAAAATCAAGCCTTCCGACATCGCGTTTCTCCGTCCGGGTCAGAAAGCCACGATAAAATTTACCGCTTACGATTACACCATATATGGATCGCTGGATGCAGTTTTGGAATCCGTCGGCGCCGACAGTATCACGGACGAAAAAGGAAATAGTTTCTTTCTGGTGCGATTAAAGACAAACAAGAACTATTTGGGCACAGCGAAGCATCCCCTGCCCATCATGCCGGGCATGGTTGCGTCTGTTGATATTCTGACGGGTAAAAAATCGATTCTCTCCTACATCCTGAAGCCTGTTCTGAAAGCGCGAAGTGCGGCTCTGAGAGAACGTTGAAAGAATTGGAAAATTCATAATCGTATTGGATTTGTTTTGAGCAAGGATGAAAGAATATGGCAATTCTGCTGAGCAGCGCGAACAACACAGTGGTCACAAGATGGACGGAACACTTAAAAGGTCATTTTGACACTGAACACGCTCCGTCTCTGGAAGAACTGAAAAAAAAATGTGCCACCCGGAAATTTGATGTCATTATTTTACATCGGCTCATCATTGACATTCCGGTATTCTCCGGCATCATTAAAACATCGCAGCCGGCTAAATTTTTTCTTCTCTCGGACCGGCCGGATGAAGACGAGGCTTTATCCTTTCTCAAACTGGGTATTGTGGGATATGGCAATACTTACATCTCGTCACCGCGTCTGCTGGAAGCCTTGCGGATTATTACCAATGGCGGGGTATGGCTTGGCCAAAAAGTCATTCAGCGATTGATCATGGATACCGCAGCCAATACAAAGCCCGCTGATGACAAAGAAAGCGCTGTCAACGCTCTGGAAAAACTGACCAAGGCGGAACGTCAGATTGCCGAATTTGTTGCCCGCGGAGCGACAAACCTGGAGATTGCCGCCGATCTCAACATCACGGAAAGAACCGTCAAGGCTCACCTGACGTCCATCTATGAAAAGACAAAAACCGGCAACAGACTCAACCTCGCCCTGCTGATTAACCTCGGTAAAAGCCCTTAGATCTAAAAACCGTACCCGTTATACCATAAGAATTCCCGACAGCTTTTGTAATTGAATACTGTCCCGATGCTCTTCGCTACCAGGATAGCTCGACAAACGCTTTAATAAGCTTTGATTTTCCGAAAAGTAATGCTCGAAATCAGCGAGTCTCATTAAAAAACGCCGCGAAAGGAATTTCCTCTCGCGGCGTTTTGCCGTTTTAAATTTTCTATGTCTATGTCGTATGATCGATATCGACTTTGCCCAGCAGACTGTTTAAATCCGTGGCATCGGTAATATTATCAAACGTCACACTACTGACCATATTATCGTGAGCAGCATTATCGTAAATTTCCAGCACCGCCTTGCCATCCGAGGTTGTGGAGAATCCCAATCGTGTATGATCGCCCTCCAGGCTGTTCAGGACCGATGTAATATCCACCTTATCGCCCTGACTCAAGCTGTAGTCCGCAATATGGTCATCTCCACCGCCAGTCAGGAAAGTGTCTGCTCCAGAACCACCCGTGAATACTTCATCAGCCGCTGTACCGGTGAGTATACTTCCTGTCCCATCAACCGTGACACCAAAGGAAGCAGAGTTGGAAATATCACCGTCCCCATCAATCCCTACAACACTGAAGTCGTAATGCTGATCCTCAACTGTGATGGCCTTCTCCACACTGAATCCTGTAAACTTATAGGAATTAGAAGCCGCCTCGATAGACATACTGGTAAACTGCAGTCCGGCATCCAGGCCGTTTTGGGCCAAATCAATTGAATAGTTAAGATTTTCATTGTTGGGCAGAGGCACCCAAACTCCATTCGTATCATAGAATCCATGGTCGATTGTTCCGGAATCAATTACAGTACCTGCAGCGTCGTACACTTTCCACGCGATTATATCACCATCACTGAAATTACCTACAGCAAAAGTAGCATTGCTTGCTGGCGTATCAAAGGTCATCGTCAACTTTTCACCAACATTCATTAGGTTGTTTTGGACTCCAATACCATCATTAGATACGGACAAATAGCCTCCATAAGCATCAAATGTAACCGTCCCCACCGGATCGCCGATTCCGCTACCATTCGGATTATAGGACTGATACAAATTTAACGTGAACGATGTAACCTTATTTGGAATGTTATATGTATCATACTTAGGTGGTGAAATCACAATCGATTCCGGTAGAGTCTTGGCAACAACAAAGTCATAAGAACCGTCGGCATGCAAATCCACCGTAAACACTGTCTCACCCGTACCATCTGTTGCAACAAGATGCGTATTGTTGACCGAATACTGATATATAATTCCGGCAGGCGCTGAAATATTTGCCGTGTCGAACTGGTATGCGGCAATACCATCAGCCCCCGGGATAGCCTCAATATGTCCCGTATAGGAAAGTCCAACTACGTTATCAATCACACCACTCTGAATCGATGTGATACTCGGCACGTCGTCAATGATGCTCACATTAATGGTCCCCGTCGTTACGTTCCCGGTGGAATCCGTCACGGTGTAGTCAAACGAATCCGCATTGGCAATGGTATTCGTCCCATCATTCGCAGTGGGTCCATCCACCGGACTGGTCAGCGTGTAGGTGTAGCTGCCGTCCGCATTCAGTACCAGATTACCATATGTCCCCGTCGCAGGAGAGGTCAATGCATACGTATAGACACCAGAACCGCCTGATGCGGTGATCTGGCCGTTGTAAATCTCGCTGTTCCCCGCCGCTGCACTGCCATTCAAATCCAAGCCGGCTTCATTCACCAAGGCCTCCGTGTCGGATGCCTGCAAGCCGCTGTCATTTAAATTGATCCGTAAGGTCGCCGTCGATTCGTCGCCGTCCGCATCCACGATCGTGTAATCAAACTGATCATATTCGCCCGGAGGTACGGTGTTCGGCCCCGCTGTATAACTGTAGCTGCCGTCCGCGTTCAATGTTAAGGTCCCGTATGTACCCGTAAAGCTCCCCGTCGTCTTGACCGCAACTGGAATGTCTGAACCCGGTTCTCCATTCGCATGAAGATCGTTCGTCAGAACGTTCCCTGTTACTGTGCCGCCCTCGGTAACGCTGGTCGTGTCATTGACTGCAATTGGCACGTCGTCAATGATGCTCACATTAATGGTCCCCGTCGTTACGTTCCCGGTGGAATCCGTCACGGTGTAGTCAAACGAATCCGCATTGGCAATGGTATTCGTCCCATCATTCGCAGTGGGTCCATCCACCGGACTGGTCAGCGTGTAGGTGTAGCTGCCGTCCGCATTCAGTACCAGATTACCATATGTCCCCGTCGCAGGAGAGGTCAATGCATACGTATAGACACCAGAACCGCCTGATGCGGTGATCTGGCCGTTGTAAATCTCGCTGTTCCCCGCCGCTGCACTGCCATTCAAATCCAAGCCGGCTTCATTCACCAAGGCCTCCGTGTCGGATGCCTGCAAAGCCACATCAGAGTCCAGAATGGTGCCAACACCCTGGGCGTCGGTAATGGTCGCGCCGACAGGATTGCTGAGGTTGACCGTGAACGATTCCGTCGGCTCTGGCACGAAATCATCGGTGATGTTGAGCGTGATAGTCTGTGTGGTCTGGCCTGCGGCAAAGCTTACAGTGCCGCTCAAGGCATTAATTCCCGCCGTATAATCGCCGGGAGTCCCCGCTGTTCCGGGAGCCACGTTGTAATCCACAGAAACATCCCCATCAGTAGGACCGGTTCGGGTGACCGTGAAAGTGATGGTACCATCTTCTTCGTTGACTGTCATGTCATTGATGATGAAAGCCGGCAGAACAGTTGGCGCTTCGGGAGAACCTGTGATGATGATCGTCAGAACGGCGTTATCCTGATCGTTGTCGGCATCCTGCATCCAGTAGGGGAATCTCTCTACCAGGGTTTCTCCTTCACCCAGGGCCTGAACCACCGGATTCGTGGTGTCCAGGGTGTAACTGTAATTTCCATTGCCCAGGTCGGTGAAGGTACCGTAAAGAGCCGTTGTGGTGGTCCAATTGACAAAACTCGTTGGTACGTCTGCTCCCGGTTCACCGTTGGGATGGAGATCATTCAGAAGGACGTTGCCCGTGATCGTTCCGGTAAAGTCCTCGTCAATGGTTCGGACATCATCCACCGCATTCGGTAAGTCATCAACAATCTCGATAATGATATGAACCGGTGCGGAAGCCGCTCCCGCCCCGTCAGTTGTGAAGACATTGAAGATCTCCTGCTCCGGACCGGAACCATCCGTTGTCGGGGATTTCAGTTCATAAGTGTAACTAACTGTACCTGTCGCGCCGTCGTATCCGGTAATGGTCATGATACCGTTCGTTCCGTTGATCACTGTGCCGACCAGCTCACCGATGGCGATCGTTTTTCCGTTGATTGTAATGCTGGCGATGTTACTTAAGCCATCCGGATCGGATACGGTAAACGTCCCCGAAGAAAACTCTTTGTTGGAGGCGGCATTGGAACCATTATCATTAAGACCGGCTTCGTAAACAACACCGGTTTCAGGAGCAAAGATGGTCGGAATAGCATTCTCTGGATTCGGCGTATATTGATCAGCTTGCGGCGTAGTCCAGGATATGCCTACCGTCTCCGCGCCGCTTTCCGGCGTTACAGCCGACCAGTCCGGCGCCACGATAAAGGTGGGATGACCTCCGCCTGCACTTGTTTCAGCGCCGGCTGCGGTCGCTTCCAGCTCAATGGGCTGATCGCCGGCCAGCAATGCCTCCTGAATGGCCTTCTGCTCTGCCGCTGCCTCAGCGGTCACACTTGGAGAAACGGTTCCGTAAATGTCCTCATCAATAACGACATCAGAAACCCGGCCAAGATCCAATTGAATAGGAGGAAAGGTATTAAAAACAATGGATATGCTTCCGTCATCTCCCGTTATAATGCGGTCGTCCGCAAAAACAGGACTGTTTACTTTCAGTAACCGCACTGTGCCATCAGGTGATACGGCTTTTACCGTCCCATAGAGAATTGCAACTTTCCCCTTTACCTGATGCCCCGCGTCATTTGATGCTGATGCTTTTATCCTGGCCATGATCGTTTCCTCTTCTTGTTGTTTATATTTTATTATTTATATTTATTCTTTTTCACGTTCCCTATAGTGCTTTTAGTTATAATTTTACACCTGTTTGTCCACTAATCCATTGTACCTTGGTACAGTGTTGATGAACATGTTAATTATGGTCAATATCAACTTTCCCCAGTAACGAATTAAGTTCATCACCACCGGTTAACTCTGAGAAATTGATATTTTCAAACGTTACACTGGCTTTTTCCACACCGCTGCTGTTTAAGACCTCCAGTTTCACATGCCCACTGCCATCATTAATAACATTCAGATGATCTCCTGCACTTTCATCCAAAACATGGCTGATATCGACTTTATCTCCCTGTAATTTGCTGTAATCCGTAATGGTGTCATGACCACCGTTGGACAGTATGAACATATCGGCACCCGTTCCACCAGTGAGTGTGTTATGGCCGGTACCGCCGCTGAGGATGTCATCGCCAGCGCCGCCGTTAATGATATCGTTGCCGTCCTGCCCGTAAACGATGTCATTGCCGGAACCGGCATCAATGGTATCATTACCGCCCGTAAGTCCGCTTTCAGTAGAAAGAGTTGACTGATTTGCTTTAATGTAATCAACCATTTGTTGTTCAGTCCAGCCAAGCTCCTGGAATACTTTCCAGCCGGAACCATCGGCTATCGTTGATCCTAATCCTTGCTCATCCGCAAGGGCATCCGTAAAGGGAACATCGCCAAAGATAATATCGTTGCCATCCCCGCTGTGAATCTCATCGCTGCCTAACACCTTTGTCGAGGTGGCGCCGGAAAGTTCTCCGATAACTTGAGATAGTGCTTCACCCGTCGTGATGATATCAGCATGACCGTCTCCACCGGATGCACTACCGTCTTCGATATTATTCAGCCGTTCAATTGAATCCGCGTTCGTGATAGCAATTCCAACGGATTCTATTGTATAACCTGTACCTTCTATAAGGGTTACTTCATTCGTGCCATCGCTGCCCAGAACCTGGTTCATTGATGTATTAATATTGGTTGAGTCTTCGTAGCCTGTACCACCGACACCTCCTGATGAATTCAAATAGTATGTCGGATTGCCGTCGGAAACAAAAAGCACCTTTTTGATCGTGGCATCATCATCTGCGGCGGTTGTTTTGATCCAGTCAAGAGCTGTCTGAAGGCCCGCTTCGTAATTGGTACCGCCATAAGCCGACAAGGTATCAACCTGACTCTTGGCTGCTGTTAACTGTGCCGCATCATTCGTTCCTCCTTGTATGACAAACGTTCCAAGATTCGTTGCTGTTCTATCAAAATCCACCAACGTTACGGTTACCTTGCTTGCCTGTGAACCGGCCAGTCCATCAAGCATCTGTTTTACGGAAATCTTCAACGCTTCCATGCGGGTCATGGTTACTCCGTTAAAGGTGATTTTAGAATCCATACTTCCCGAAGAATCAAGAACCAATACAAGACTCAATATGTCTCCCGGAGTGACGTTTGAATTAGGCCATGGGTCTGCAATCATGATATTGTTTCCACTGGTACCATCAATTATTCCAGGGCCACCATCACCATAAACATATGGAGCATCGCTGGTCGCATTGTCATCCATGGCAGAAGCGACAGTCAAATCAGCAGGAGATACAGGTACGTTCATCGTCAACGTTGATTCCGCTGTATCGCCATCAGCATCTACAATTTTATACGTAAAGACTTCTGTTACTTCTGACGTCAACAATGTCGGGGGAGTGTATTTGTAGTCGCCTGTTGAGAAATTAATTTCGAACTGGCCTCCCTCCTGGGTTGTGATGGTGAGGGTGGTCGTCGCAGCATCATAATCAGGTGAGGAGGCGTCGTAAACCTCCGGCGTCCCGTCACCGTCCGCATCATGGCTGATGGAAACAACCATCACGTCTGCAGGACCGTCAGCGCCGAAGTCCGCATCGATCGTTCCTACCGCAACCGGCAGGTTATCCATGGACGCCGTCAGGATGGCATTCAGATTGAATGTCGTAGAGGCATTCTCCGCCGTATCCACTGAAGTAACCGTGTTGCCGTTCGCATCCTGAAATCCGATCTTCAATGTGTATGTATAACCATCGACAGTGACATTTACTTGATCCGTGCCGTTCACAATGGTCACAATATCGTCTGGATGCGAACCATCGTTGGGTGTTTCATTATGCTGGAATTCAACGGTATGATCAACTGTCACCGTTTGACCATTCACCGTAACATCAAAGTTTACTTTGAGATAAGCTTGCGTGATGGACGTACCGCTTGGAATCGGGAAGTTGTTATGGGTAAACGTTCCCAATGTAAATATCTGGTCTATATTGACCGTGGACAAAGCCGCATTGTCTGTGAATATGTAGTTAGAGCTGCTGCCACCGTCACCCCACGTTATTTTCTCATAGTAAGGATCGAGATCGCTGTTAACTTTGGTATCCACATTGGCATGGAAAGGTTCTGTCCAACCCATTTCCAGATTGCTGATTAAAGCGTGCTCTGCGGGCACCGGCACCTCGACCAGATGCTCCTGTGAATAGGCTGTCGGGATATCATCAACAATACTGAATGTTAGTGACGCGGAAGCAGTTTCAAGACCGTCAGATACTTCGAGTGTGAAATTTTCCACATTATTTTCTATATTATTGCCATTATCTGCATCCGGGGTAGTATCAAAAGGTTTTGTGAGTTCATATGTGTATTCGGCGACACCAGTCGAACTATCATACGATGTAACTTTCAAGGTTCCGTAATCGCCATCAATTTCCGTGCCTGCCAGGCTGCCGATCGCTATAGTTGTACCGTTAATCGTCACGCTCTTGATATCGCTCAAACCATCGGCCGGATCTGATATGGTGAACGTACCATGAGCAAACTCTGTGTTTGCCGTTTCATTGAAACCAATGCCATCTATTCCTGATTCATATACCGTACCTTCGCCACCGGTAATTGCAGGTCCGTCGTTTACCGGCGTCACGTTGATCGTCAGCGTCGAGGTGTCCGTCGCGCCCACACCGTCGCTTAACGTGTACGTGATCACCGGAACCGGACCGTTGTAGTTCGCGGCCGGATCGAAGGTGTATGCGCCATCC
>Ga0208040_1000093_pt1 | contig 126731 bp, 101 predicted proteins | sample AD_UKC083_MetaG_FD_184431 | JGI IMG/M metagenome (GOLD analysis project Ga0208040, IMG submission 184431) | Active sludge microbial communities of municipal wastewater-treating anaerobic digesters from USA - AD_UKC083_MetaG (SPAdes) (version 2) | ecosystem: Engineered > Bioreactor > Anaerobic...
CTTGGCCTCGTTGCTCAGGCTGTCCGAGGTGCTTGCCAGCTGCTCCACCGTGGCGGAGTTCTGCTGCGTGGTGCCGTCTATCTGCGATACCGCCCTGTTGAGCTCGTCGATGCCCGTCGCCTGCTCGGAGGATGCGGCCGCGATCTCTTCCATGGTCATGGAGAGGTCCTGGATCTGGGAGATGATCTGCATCAGGGATTCCCCTGAGCGTTTCACCATGTTGTCGCCTGCGTTGATCTTGCTCACCGTGTCCTCGATGAGGACCTTGATCTGCCGGGACGCTTCGGCGGAGCGCTGGGCCAGGGCCCGGACCTCCTCGGCCACCACGGCGAAACCCTTGCCGTGCTCGCCGGCGCGGGCTGCCTCCACCGCTGCGTTCAGGGCCAGCAGGTTGGTCTGGAAGGCCACTTCGTTGACCGTGACGATGATGTCGCCTATCTTCTTCGACGCATTGGAGATCTCGCCCATGCCCTTCACGAGCTCCTGGGAGGCCTCGCCGCTCGTGTTGGCCATCTGGACCATGGACTGGGCCTTCTCCCTGCCCTGGGACGCGTTCGAGGCGTTCTGCTTGATGGAGGAGGTCATCTCCTCGATGGTGGCCGCCACCTCCTCGATGGCCGCGGCCTGCTCCTGGGTCGCCTGGGAGAAGCCCTGGGTGCCCGCCGCCACCTCCTGGACCGCGGAATCCACGTGGACGGCGGCATCCTTCACCTTGCCGATGACGCCCTCGAGATTGTCCACGAACTCGTTGAACCAGTGCGCGATGTCGCCCACCTCGTCGGTGGAGAGCTCGGGCAGGCGCTTCGAGAGGTCGGCCTCGCCGTGGGCGATGTCCATCATCCCGTTGGCGATGTCGTTTGCCATGCTCGCGATCTTCTGGGTGAGCAGCATGCTCACCACCGCAACGAACAGGCCGATGACGATGAAGAAGCCCCACATCTGCGCCTTGAGCGCATTCACGTTCGCCAGGATCTCGTCCGCCGGTGCTTCGCCCCACAGCACCATCTCGGTGCCCTTCACCGGGGTGAGGTAGGCGATCCTTTCGTACCCGCCCGAGGAGTACTTCACGAACCCCTGCCTGGCCGAGAACGCATGGCGGACCTCGGGGCTGGTGTTCAGGAAGCCCGTGTTGTTCAGGTAGTCGGATTTGCGGTGGTAGAGGCAGGTCCCGTCCGGCCTGAACACGGCGAGGGAGCCCGTGTCGAAATATTTCTCCCGGGCCGCCTGCTTGAGGATGTCGCCCAGCAGGTCGGCCTTGAGCTGCTCCTTGATGATGTCGAGGCTGCCCTCGATGGCTGCGTGCCTGAGTTCGGCCATGCTGGCGAAACCGTCGACCTTTGCCTTGAGGTACTCCTGGGCCTGCGTCTCCAGGAGGGCGCTGCTCCTGTTCCCCACGTAGAGGATGCCGATGAGCAGGGGGACCAGCCCTGCCGCAAGCACGAGCGCCGTCAGACGCTCCCGCAATTTCCATTGTAATTTCATAATAAACCTCTCATACGCATATTCTCATTTCAAAATTGTCGTCAGAACTCCTCGAAGTCCTCGAAGGAATCGGTCTGGGGGGCCGGCCGCTCCTTGGGCTGGCTTGGCGCCTGCTGTACGGGTGCCTGCTGCGCGGGCTCCGGCTGGATCACCCGGGAATACGGGCTGGCGGCACGGGCCAGGGGCTTTGTCTTCTTCGCTGCGGACGTGCCCAGGTCGAGCCCGGACACCTTGAACTTGCCCACGATGCTCGACAGGTCCTTGGCCTCGTTGCTCAGGCTGTCCGAGGTGCTGGCGATCTGCTCCACCGTGCTGGCGTTCTGCTGGGTGGTGGTGTCGATCTGCGCTATTGCCCGGTTGAGCTCGTCCACCCCGGTGGCCTGCTCGGACGATGCGGCAGCGATCTCGTCCATGGTCTGGGAGAGGTCCTCGATGTAGGAGATGATCTCCTCCAGGGACTCCCTGGACTTCTTCACCATGACGTCGCCGGCGCTGATCTTGCGCACCGTGTCCTCGATGAGGTTCTTGATCTGCTTGGCCGCCTCGGCGGAGCGCTGGGCCAGGGCCCTGACCTCTTCGGCCACCACGGCGAAGCCCTTGCCGTGCTCGCCGGCGCGGGCCGCTTCCACCGCGGCGTTCAGGGCCAGCAGGTTGGTCTGGAAGGCAACTTCGTTGACCGTGACGATGATGTCGCCGATCTTCTTCGACGCGTTGGAGATCTCGCCCATGGCCTGGACCAGCTCCTGGGAGGCCTCGCCGCTCGTGTTGGCCATCTGCACCATGGACTGGGCCTTCTCCCGGCCCTCGGACGCGTTCGAGGCGTTCTGCTTGATGGAGGAGGTCATCTCCTCGATGGTGGCAGCCACCTCCTCGATGGCCGAGGCCTGCTCCTGGGTCGCCTGGGACAGGCCGGAGGTGCCCGCCGAGACCTCCTGGGTCCCGGTATCCACCTGGACCGCTGCCAGCTTGACGCTGGTGATGACTTCCTCGAGCCTGCCCATGAAATTGTTGAACCACTGGGCGATGTCGCCCACCTCGTCGTTGGAGAGCACGGGCAGCCTCATGGAGAGGTCGGCTTCGCCTTCGGCGATCTCCTCCATCTTCTTGGAGATCTCGTTGGCGGTCTTCGAGATCCGGCCCGCCACGAGGGTTCCGGCCACGGCTATGACGATGGATATGACAATGAGGAACACGAGCATCTGGATCTTCACGGAGGTGATGTCCGCCAGGATCTCGGATTCGGCGGCCGTGGACCACATGATCCAGTCGAGGTTCTTGTCGTAGGCGAGGTAGCCCCACTTGCTCTGGCCGCCGAAGTCGTAGGCATAGAAGCCCTGCTTCTTGCCGATGCCGTCCTTGACGAAGTCATAGGTGCTGTAGAGCTTCTTGTTCCCCATGAACTCGGCATTGGGGTGGTACAGGCAGGTGCCGTCAGGGGAGAAGATGGCCATGTAGCCGGTCTTGTAGTATTTCTCCTTCGCGGCCTCCTTGATGAGGTCGGCTTTCAGGCTCCTGACGAGCTGCTCCTTGATGATGTCGAGGTTCCCCTCGATGGAGGCGTACCGCACGTCCACCAGACGGACGAACCCTTCCGCCCTGGACTTCAGGAAGTCCCTGGCCTGGTCCTTGAGCACGCTGCCGCCGACGTGGCTCATGTAGAAGATGCAGATGAGAAGGGGGATGAGACCGGAAGCAAGACTGAGAATCGTCAGTTTCCCTCGTAGCCTAATGTTCATGCTGTGTACCTCGCTGTCTTTCGCTCACAGGTGGTTTTTTCCTCATGCTCTGCCCAGGCGCCCTGCCTCAGCTGAACGCCATGCGCTCGATGCCGTGCACGTCGAGAATGAGGGATACCCTGCCGTTGCCCAGGATGGTCGCTCCTGAGGTGCCTTCTATCTTCTTGAAGTTCTTGTCTATGCTCTTGATGACCGCCTGGGTCTGGCCCAGAACGTCGTCCACCAGGACGCCGAAACGGCTGTCCGTGCTCTGGAGCACGACCACCAGGGCTTCCGTGGGGTCGGTCTTCTCCGAGGGGATGCTGAAGAGGTCGTAGATCCTCACCAGGGGGATGTAGTCTCCCCTGATGTCCACGAGCTCGCCCTTGCCCTCGACGGTCTTGATCTCAGCCCTCGAGGGGCGCACGGACTTGTCGATGACGGACAGCGGGATAGTGAGGACCTCGGTGCCCACCCTGACCATCATCCCGTCGATGATCGCCAGCGTGAGCGGCAGCTTGATCCTGAAGGTCGAGCCTTTGCCTTCCTCGGAAAGGATCTCCACCGATCCGTGGAGGTCCTCGATGTTCTTCCTCACCACGTCCATGCCCACGCCCCTGCCGGAGAGCTCGCTCACCTTCTCGGCCGTGGAGAGGCCGGGGGAGAAGAGCATCTCGAAGATGTCCTTGTCGGAGTAGGCTTTCCCCGGGTCTGCCAGTCCTCTCTCGATGGCCTTCTCCAGGACCTTTGCCTTGTTGATGCCCCTGCCGTCGTCGGAGATCTCGATGTAGATGTTGCCTTCCCTCTGGAACGCCTTGAGCCAGATGGTGCCTTCGGCGGGTTTGCCCAGGCGCCTGCGTTCCTCCGGAGACTCGATGCCGTGGTCGATGGAGTTGCGGATCATGTGCTTGAGGGGGTCGCCGATCTGCTCTATGACGTTCTTGTCGAGCTCGGTCTCGGTCCCGCTCATCTTGAGGTCGATCTTCTTGCCGATCTCGAAGGAGAGGTCGCGCACGATCCGTCGGAAGCGGTTGAACGTGCCCTCCACCGGCACCATGCGCACCCGCATCACCTGCTCCTGGAGCTCCCGGGATATCCGCTCCAGGGCTGCCGATGCGCCCTGCAGCGGCCGCGAGATGGAGCTGTGGTCCACTTCGCTGGCGAGCTGAGACATGCGGGCGACGGAGATGACCATCTCCCCCACGAGGTTCACCAGCTTGTCGAGCTTGTCCGTGTCCACCCTGATGGTGGCGGACTTGGCGACCTTCCTGCTCTGGGACTGGGCCAGGGCCATCTTCTCCACGATCTCACGGGAGGCCTTGCCTTTCTCCACGAGCGCGTCGCCGGTCTTCTTGTGCTCCTTGAGCGCATCGAGCACGTCGTTCTGCCGGACAATGCCCTTTTCCACCAGGATCTCCCCGATGGGCTTCTCGGCCAGGCTCAGGTCGACGCCCTGCTTGAAGCTGTCGGAGATGTCCTCGATGATGATGTCGTTTTCGTCCACCACGAAGAGGAAGATGTTCTGGATATCCGAAAGCGGCCGGGTCGTGCGGAGCTTGACGTCCCACCAGGTGTAGCAGGTGGTGGGGTTGATGGTGTAGAAGTCGGGGATGGCGTCGGTGTAGGCGATGCACTCGATGATGGTGCCGTTGTCGGCGAGCTCCCTGATGAGCATGACGGGGTCCTGGCCCGTGGCGAGGATGTCCGGCTTGAACCGCATGGTGATGGAGAAGATGCGCTCGTCTTCCAGGGCGTCCTTCTTCGCCCCCTTGGGCTGGGTCTCCTCCAGAGCCTTCCCGACCCCGGTGAAGCGCTTGAGCGTGAGCGTCATGTTCTCGGTCTCGACCCTGTCCACTTCTTCGCCTTCGGACGAGGCGTTGATCATCCGTTTCAGGAGGTCGACGGCCGAAAGCAGGTTCGTGATGAGCTTTTTCGTGATCTTGAGCTCGCGGTTGCGTATCCGGTCGAGAATGTTTTCGATGGTGTGGGTGAAGTTGCTGACCTCGTCGAAACCCACCAGCCCGGCAGAGCCCTTGATGGTATGCGCTGCCCGGAAAACCCGATTGATGGTGCCTTCGTCGCTCTGATCCTCCTCGAGCTTTATGAGGCCGGCCTCGAGCTCCCTGATTTCATCCTCGCTCTCTTCAAGGAAAACCTGAACCAATTCGTCAATCGCCATGGCTACCTCATAAACTTTTTCGTTACGTACACGAGCTGTTCCGGCTTGAACGGCTTCACGAGCCATCCGGAAGCACCGGCCTTCTTCCCTTTCATCTTCATCTCTTCCTGGGATTCGGTGGTGAGCACGAGGATGGGCGTGTACTTGAAGGGGGTCTTCTTCACCTCGGTGATGAACGTGATGCCGTCCATGATGGGCATGTTGATGTCGCTGATGATCATGCCGATGTTCTCACCGTTCTTCATGGCCTGGTTGAGCTTCTCCAGGCCGTCGGCGCCGTTGACCGCGTTGATGGTCTCGAACCCCGCTTCCTTCAGGGTGTAGTTGACCGAGGCCCGCAGGGTGGCGGAATCGTCCACCACGAGGATCTTGCTCTTCATCAGACCACCTCCTGCAGGAGCGTTTCGAACCCTGACAGAACGATGACTTCCTTGACCTTCGGGCTCGCACCCCTGATGCGGAAGGAACCGTCGCTCATGGCGCTCTTCCTGATGGCGAAGATGAGCTGGAGGCCTGAGATGTCGATGTCGTCGACGTTCGTGAGATCGAGCACGGTCTCGTGTCCGGTATCATCCAGCAGGGGCTCGATCTTCGAGTGGGTGAGCTCGATTTCCGAGACGACGAGTTGGCCCTCCAGTACCAGGGCTCCTGATGCATCTTTATGTATTTCCATAACATTTACCTCATGGATATGGGGAACAGCTTGTCAAGTTTCACGGCCTTGAATATGTTGTAGAGGTTCTCGTGGATCCCCTTGATCTCGAAGCTCGAGCTGTTGCTGTCAAGACCCTTGAAGAAGATGAGGATCTTGCCGATGCCCGACGACCCCATGGTGGGAACGAGGCTCAGGTCCATGACGACCTTCTTGGGATGCAGCTTGAGGACCTTGCCCAGCTCTGTCCGGAGCACTTCCGCGGCTTCCGTGTCGACGGCCCCGGATACCTTGACGATCAGGGCATCCTCGGTCTTTCTCGTTGTCACTTCCATGGTTATCCTCCTTAATGTTTTTCACCGTCTCCCTAGCTTCGCACATCTTCCCTCCTAAGATCGGATATTCAAATTGAGATCTTTATATAAAAGCTCCGGGAATATGATTTTCCGCAGGCGCCTGGAGAATCGGGTGAAAGGAGGGGGAATCCGAGATTATGAGAAAGATACGCGGCGATACCGCCGGCAGGGACGGGGTGGCACGGCCCGGGGATCAGAACAGGGTCAGGCCTTCATCCACGTCGCTGTCGTTCTTCGATGCCAGGGAGGAGCTGTGGGGGTTTTCGAGGCGATGGATGATGTCGCTGAGGTCCTCGGGAAGGAGGCGGCCCGGTTCCTGGCTTGCCATGTGCGGTCCTGAGCCCCGGGTGCGGGAGGCGTACAGGGTGATGGATTCCAGGTCCTTGAGGAGACGGTCGCTGCCGTCGAGCGTGGTCATGAGCTCGTGGATGTCTTGCTTGAACTTCCCGATGGCGTCTGTGCACCTGCCCGAGTACGTGTCGATCCCCCGGATGGACCCCATGAGGAGGACTTTCATCTCCTCGAGCTTGTGGCGCGCCAGGTCGGAGCCTTTGTGAAGGGCCCGCAGGTTCTCCCTGAGCTCCTTGTGCCCGTTGTCGTTTTTCAGCATCCGGGCGTCCGACCTCAGCCGGGATATCATCTTCTCCACCGCGGAGAGCATGTCCAGGGTCAGGGATGAGGGGCCGTGAGCCATGGCCTGCCGGTCAAGGCCGCAGCTGAGCTCGGTGAGCTCCATGGTCAGCGCCTGCTGCCGTTCCTTGCATGCGCTCAAATCCTCGATGCGGGTGATGATGTCGGCGAACATCTGGAGCACCTCGGCGGTGGCGATGTCGAAGGTCGATTTCCCGTCGTCACTCGTGAGGAGAAAGTCGTTCAGCGCATCCTTGTCCTCCTTGATGCGGGAGACCATGCTCTCGATGCGGCCGATCTCGTCCTTCAGGTCGCGGCAGTGACGGCGTATCACCTCGATGAGCTGGGAAACGAGCCCCCGGGACAGGAAAGAGGCCTTTTCCCGGAAAAGCAGCGAATCGACCTGCGCATCCGCTTCGGCACCGGCGCTCATGAGGGAGTGCATCTTCCGCAGGCCAAGCGATACGGTGGAGATGTCCTGGTTCACGATGTCGTGGGTCTGGAGGCCGGACATGATCTTCAGGATGGGATCCTTCACCGAGGTGGAGCGGAAGATGAGGTCCTTGAGGATGGCCACCACGGAGCTCAACGTCTTTTCGAACGACTTGAGGTCCTTCTTCAGGCAGGAGGAGATCGTTTCGATGAGCCCCTCCTCGTGCTCGATGATGGTCTCGAGCGTCGATCTCAGGTCGTCGCGCACGGAGATGAAGCGCTCGACGCCGTCCCCCAGCCCCGGGTGAGAGCCGGGAAGGGCGCCGCAGGTGAGCATGACCGTCTGCAGGGTGCGGGCGTCGTGCCTGCGCAGGCGCCTGGTGCGGATCATGACGTTCCGCAGGGTGATACCGATGCCCTCCACGACGCCAGCGATGGTGCCGGTGGAGACGTGGGCGCTCAGGGAGTCCAGAGTGTCGGACGCATGCTGGAAGGTGCGGTAGATCTCCATGTTGATCTCAGGGAGATCCAGGCAGATGTGGTTGTAGGCCTCGTCGATCCTGTTCCTGATGGACTCCAGCGAAGCATCCATCTGGAGGATGGTTTCCGGCACCGGACCGAGGGCGGCCCGGTCCCGCGGCAGGGCCCGCTTTCGCTCGGGCGCAGGAGGCTTCTTGCTGTGGGGTCTGCTATCGTGCATGCGTGCCTCGCTCTCTCACTCCTGCCGTCTCGGATTAACCATGGTAATTCTTTAGATGAAAAGGGCGGGGCAGGGGCGATGGAACAAGCGCATTGACAGCACCGGAAATGAATACTATCTAGTTTGACATCTGCGCTCAATATTATAAAATATTTTGTAATGATCTTGAGGCATGAGTAGGCAAACGATGCCGTGAGCATCGGTTCCGGTCGGGATACCGCTTGATCTGAACGTTTAGCAGGAGACAGCATGGATCACTCTTTTATCGTCGTTGTAACCGGTCTGTCCGGTTCGGGAAAGACCACAGCGCTCAAGGCGATCGAAGACGAGGGGTTCTTCTGCATGGACAACATACCCATGGACCTGCTCATGAAGTTTATCGAGGTGTACGACTCGGCCACCTTCGACATCCCCAAGGTGGGCATCGGCATGGACGTGAGGGCGGGCGCGAGCTCCATCACCCAGAGCGCCCCCTGGATGATGTACCTTCTCAGGAGCATGGCCGCCGACGTGCACATCGTGTTCCTCGAGTCGAGCAAGGAGCACCTCCTGAACCGATTCAAGGAGACGAGGAGGAGGCATCCCCTCTCAGAGCTCCACCCGAACCTGCTCGACGCCATCGAAGCAGAGATCGCCATCATGGAGCCCATACGGGGCATGGCGGACTACGTTATCAACACCTCGGACATGAACGTCCACGAGCTCCAGGCAAAGATCAAGCAGATCATCGCTGCCCAGGACAAGGCCCGGGACATGTACATAGAGATCCGGTCCTTCGGCTTCAAGAAAGGGATTCCGGTGGACTCGGACATCGTCATGGACGTGCGCTTCCTGCCCAACCCCTATTTTGCGGAGGCGCTCAAGGACAAGACAGGCTCCGACACGGAGGTGAAGGAGTTCCTGTCCAGTCACGAAAGCTACCGGGACTTCATCGCCAGGTTCAAGGACCTCATCCAGTCCCTGCTCCCCCTGTACAAGAAGGAGGGGAGGTCGTATCTGAACATCGCCATCGGATGCACCGGTGGCAAGCACCGCTCCGTCGCCGTGGCCGAGGAGATCATGAAGGTGATCGAGGAATCGGGCTACAGCGGCAAGCTCATTCACAGAGACATCGGCTCAGGAGGTCATTGACATGGTCGGCATCATAGTGGTTGCGCACGGGAGACTCGCTGAAGCGCTTGCGGAAGCTGCCGAAATGATCGTAGGCCGGGTGGAGGCGTTCAGGGCCTGCTCCTTCTTCCAGGGAAGCGATGTGGACAAGCTCAGGAAGACCCTGAAGACATCGATCAAGGAGGTCTCCAGCGGCCAGGGGGCCATCATCCTCACCGACATGTTCGGGGGCACGCCCTCGAACATCAGCCTGTCGTTTCTGGAAGAAAACGAGGTGGAGGTCATCACCGGGGTCAACCTGCCCATGGTCATCACGGCGCTGACCAAGCGGGAAGGGAAGAGTATCAGTGAGCTGGCTCAGCTCCTGAAAGAGCAGGGCTCGCACAACATCAACATCGCCTCGGAAATTCTCTCCACGACCATAGGGAAAAAATGAACGTACTCCTCGTGCGGGTGGACGACCGATTCATTCACGGGCAGATCCTGGAATCCTGGATCCCGTTCCTCAAGGCCCAGAGTGTGGTCGTGGTCAACGACGCCCTCGCGTGCGACCATTTTCAGAAAACCATCATGTCCATGGCCATCCCCGAGCGGATCGCGCTCAGGATCGTGCCGGTGGACGAGGCGGTGGGCCTCTCCGACGATGCCGACCTCGACGAGAAGAGGACGCTCGTGATCGTGTCGTCCATCAAGGACGCCTACCTGCTGTTCATGAAGGGCTTCATCTTCATGAAGCTCAACATCGGGAACAACAAGGGCTCAGAGGGCGCCAAGCAGATCTCGTATTCCGTATGGATCGACGAGGAGGACCTCGACATGCTCAAGGAGCTCATGGACCGGGGCGTGGATGTGAGCCTGCAGTCGGTGCCGCGGGAGCGGACCATCGACGTGAAATCCATCCTCGGCATGGTGTCGCCGTGATCCTGAGCGTCGGCTTGAGCGCCGTGGTGGGGGCGCTGCTCTGGCTCGATCGTGTGTACGCCTTCCAGTTCATGATCTCCAGACCCATCGTCATCGGCCCAGTGCTCGGGCTCGTCATGGGCGACCTCTCCACAGGCCTCATCACGGGTGCGGCCCTGGAGCTGCTCTGGCTCAACGCCCCGCCCGTGGGCGCCTATCTCCCCAAGGACGAGTCCTTCTGCGCCGCGGCCGTGACCCCGGCGGCAGTGATCGCCTCCGCGTCCTTGAGCGACGCCTCCGCGGCCGGCCTCGCGCTCCTGGCAGGCCTCCCGCTGTCCTTCGTGGGGAGGGTTCTCGACACCCACCTCAGGAAGCTGAACCAGGGGCTCATCCCGGACGACACCACCGACATCGAGCGCACGATCAGCCACGCCATGGCCAGGGCCCTGACCCGCTCCTTCTTCTTCGCCCTGGCTGCCCTGGCGGTGTCGAGCGGCCTGGTGTGCACCCTGGCCTTCCTCCTGGCACCCAGGCTCCCGGGACCGGTGGCCGCGGCGCTTTCCTTCATGCCATCCGCCGCCGTGGCCATAGGGCTTGCCGGCCTCGTCTCCAGGGACATGCCGAGACCCGGCAAGGCAGGGCTCTTCGTACTCGGGATCGTCCTCTTCCTGGTCACAGCCTCATGGATACGCTAGAGCTCCGCCTCGCCACAGAACACGATCTTCCGGGCATACTCGAGATCGAGAGGCTGTCGTACCCTTCGCCCTGGGACGCGATCACCTTTGCCAGCATCCTGGAGGACGAGGAGTGCTGGAACCTCACCGCCTTCTACAACCGCCGGATCGCGGGATACTGCTTCACCCAGGTCATGCGGAACATGATCCACCTGCTCAACATCACCGTGCATCCTGGCCTGAGGCGCATGGGCATCGCCCGCGCCATGCTCGAAGAGATGATTTCATTTGCCAGATCGAGAAATAAATCGTATGCCTTTCTCGAAGTGAGAAGGTCGAACGCGGCCGCTCAGGCGCTGTACCAGTCCATGGGCTTCACCCATGTCTGCGTCTGGCGCCATTACTACAACGACAGCGGAGAAGACGCGTGCATCATGGTGAAAAGGATCGAGGGAAGGGCCTCATGAAGGATGTGCAGGCTCGGGTCAGGGAGAACCGGCAGGTGGCCGACGGCACGTGGCTCATGGCCGTGGAATGCAGCCTCCCCCCCTCGGTGCCCGGACAGTTCGTCATGGTGAAGATCAACTCCGGCCGGGAGTTCTTCCTCAGGAGGCCGCTGGCCATCTTAAGCCACGACGAAGGCGGCCTGGAGATACTCTACAAGGTCAAGGGGCAGGGGACTGGGGAGCTGTCGTGCACGCAGCCGGGCGAGGTGCTGTGGTTCCTGGGCCCGCTGGGGAACAGCTTCAGCCTTCCCGGAGAAGGCGAGGAGGCGGTCTTCGTCGCCGGCGGGACCGGGCTCCCGCCCATCCTCTCCCTTGCCTCGCAGGTCCGTAAGGGGTCGCTGGTCATCGGGGCGCGCTCGGAGGCGGATCTGCCCCTCCTGGAGAGGATGCAGGCCATCCCTGGGATAAGGGTGCACCCGGTCACGGAGGATGGATCCATCGGCGCGAAGGGTCTGGCAACGGACGAGCTGGAGACCCTCCTTAGCCGCGCGGGCAGGCCTGCGGTCGTGTACGCCTGCGGGCCCAACGGCATGCTCAGGAAGGTCCACGAGCTCTCGGTCAGACACGGCGCCCGGTGCGAGGTTTCCCTGGAGGAGTACATGGCGTGCGGGTTCGGCGTGTGCTCGGCATGCACCGTCAAGACGACCGAGGGCAGTATGAGGGTGTGCTGCCAGGGGCCGGTGTTCGACGCCGGTATTCTGAAGTGGAGCAGGTGATGGACACGACGGTCCGCATAACGAAGGATCTGGTGCTGAAGAACCCGGTGCTGAGCGCATCCGGGACCTTTGCCTACGGCGAGGAGTTCTCCCGCGTCTTCGATCTCTCCCTCCTGGGGGCCGTGGTCACCAAGGGCCTGTCCCTGAACCCGAAAGAGGGAAACCCCCTGCCCAGGGTCTACGAGACCCCCTGCGGGATGATCAACGCCATCGGTCTCGAGAACGTCGGTGCAGACGTATTCCTGACCGAAAAGCTGCCTCTCCTCCAACGGTTCGGCACACCCGTCATTGTCAACTTCTTCGGGCAGAAGGAAGAGGACTACGCTGCCCTGGCCGCAAAGCTCGATGTGGACGGCGTGGCGGCCATCGAGATGAACGTGTCCTGCCCCAACGTCTCAAAGGGCGGGCTCGAGTTCGGCAGGGACCCCGGAGTCCTCAAGCGCCTCACGGCAGCGGTCCGCTCGTCGACCGGCAAGCCGCTGATCGTCAAGCTGTCCCCCATGGTGAGCGACATCGGCCTGATGGCCCTGGCGGCCCAGGACGGGGGTGCGGACGCGCTGACCTGCTCGAACACGCTCCCTGCCATGGCCATCGACGAGCAGACCTGGAGACCGGTCCTGGGCAACGTCACCGGCGGCCTGTCCGGACCGGCCATCAAGCCCGTGGCCCTGAAGATCGTATGGGAGGTGTCGAAGCGGGTGAGCATCCCCATCATCGCCTCGGGGGGTGCCTGCACCTGGAACGACTGCGTCCAGTTTCTCCTCGCCGGCGCCTCGGCCGTGGAGATCGGCAGCGCCTCCCTGCGGGACCCCCTGTGCTTCGAGACCATCGTCACGGGCATCGAGTCCTATCTTAAAGGCCGCGGGCTTGCGTCCGTGACCGACCTCATCGGAAAACTCAAGACAGCCTAGAGCACTGGTGAGGCCCCCGAAGGCCTGATCAGGAGCCGCATCAGATCCCATGCTTCCCTCCTCGTGACCGTCTCCCGTGCTTGCCTGCACGGGATGGGTCGGGGAGGGAGTATCTCTTGTGCGGAGCTCTGCCATGCTGCTGCGTGATGTGAGCAGGGCCACACCGCTGGTGGTCCTGTTTGCCGGAATATGCCTGGGGATCCTCGCGCTCGCGGGGGACCTCGCCGGCGCCCTGTTCGCCGGGCTGTTCGTACTCCTGCTTTTCAGGGGGGACAGGATCCTCGCCCTGGCCCTGGGCGTCTGCCTGGGATGCGCCGCCATGGCCCTGGCACCGCACGGGCTGGACATCCGGGAGGGGGACTACCGTGTCAGGGGCACGGTCAGGGAGGCGGGCTTCGTCCAGGGGACCTACCGCGCCGTCCTGGGCGACGCCGCCATAGACGGCGAAGAGATTCCGGGATACCTCCTGCTCAGGGTGTACGGCGGCGTGCGTGACCTGGAAGAGGGCTCTTTCGTCGAAGGCACGGCGCGCCTGAAGCCCCTGGCCGGACCGGGGAGCCCGGGAGGGTTCGACTACCGGACCTACCTCCTGGCCTCCGGGGTGACCGTTTCGGGATACGTACGCGACCTCGGGGACCTGACCGTCACCGGACCGGGTGCCGGGGAAGGTCTCAAGCGGCGCCTGTCGTCCGTCCTGGCGCACAACGCCCGCCCCGAGGCGGAGATCCTGAACGCGGCGCTCACGGGCGACCGCTCCGGGCTCGCGTATTCGCTCCAGGACAGCTTCTCCTCACTGGGCATCACCCACCTCATCGCCATATCGGGCCTGAACATGGGCATCGTCTTTCTCCTCGGCTATGGAGCATCCTTCCTGGTCCTGAGGCTCATGGCACCCCTGGCGCTTCGGCTCGATACCCCCCTGGGGGCGAAGATCGCAGGACTTGCGTGCGTGGTCCTCTACTCCCTGTTTGTGGGGTTCTCGCACCCGGCGGCCCGCGCTGCCATCATGGTGTGCACGGCGGTGGCCATGCTCCTCATGGCTCGACGGCCGAGCCTTCTGGAGAGCCTTGCCTTCTCGGGGGTGGTCATCCTGCTCTGGCTGCCGTACTCGCTCTTCTCGGCGAGCTTTCTCCTGTCGTTCTCCGCAGTGCTCGGCATCATCGGGGTGTACCGGAAGACCCGGGGGCTGCCGGCCTGGGTCATGGTCCCGGCCATTCCCCTGGTGTGCACGGCCTTCACCGCTCCCATCTCCGTGTACCTCTTCGGGTTCGTGTCCCCGGTCAGTCTCCCTGCCAACATCCTGTTCGTCCCCTGGTTCAGCTTCATCGTCATGCCCCTGGGCCTCGCAGGTCTCGTGTGTCTTCCCCTCTGGGAGGGCCTTTCAACGCACCTCCTTTCTCTGGCCTTCGACGGGATCCGGGTCATGCTCCGGGCGTCAGAAATCTTCGGATCCCTCGAGCCCGTGGCGTGCCCTGGCCTGCCCTGGGTCATGGTCTGCTACCTCGGCCTGGTGGCCGCCTTTTTCGGGAGACCGGGCAGGCTCAGGAGCATGGTGATCTGGGCGAGCTGCCTGTTCATCGTGGCGCTGCCCCTGGGGGCTCACCTGGCGAGGGCGCACCAGGGTCTGGCCTTTCATTTCATCGACGTGGGCCAGGGCGACAGCGTCCTCATCACCCGTAAGGGTTTCAGCATCCTCATTGATGCGGGTCCGGCCTTTCCCGGCTCAGATGCAGGCCGTTTCGTGGTGAGCCCTTACCTGCTCAGGAGGGGCGTGACGAGGCTCGACCTCGTGGTCATGACCCACGGCCACCCCGATCACACCGGAGGCATGCCCTTCATCCTCCGCCGCTTCACGGTCGGCGAGGTATGGGCGAACGAGGGACACGACCCATCCTCTCACCTCCGTGCCGCGCTCGGGATCGCCAGGAAAAAGGGCATACTCGTGCGGAGTGTCGGAGAGGGGGATGCCTGCAGCCTGGGAGGGATCCGGGTGGAGGTCCTGAACCCTCCGGGTAGGCGGGTTGGCCGGGACCTCAACGTTGATTCCATCGTGCTCAGGGCAGGCGATGAGGGCATGAGGGGGCTGTTCATGGGAGATGCGTGCGGACTGGGAGAGATACGGCTGAGCCGCCTCCACCGGGATATCTCGGCCCATGTCCTCAAGGCGGCCCACCACGGATCGAAGGGGGCGTGCCTCGACATGTTCCTAGGCCGTGTAAGGCCGCGTCTGGCTGTCATCCCGGTGGGGCTCCGCAACCGCTACCGCCTTCCCCACAAAGATGCCCTGGAGCGGCTTCAGGCCCACGGCGCCGCCGTCTTTCGCACAGACCTCGAAGGTGGAATCTCGGTTTTCTCCCAGGCAGGACAACTGCGCGTAAAGTCGGGGACCTCATCGTCCGATAAGGTTTTTACAGTACAGCTACAGAAACACAGCGAAAAGGAAAACAAGGTGGTGCGATGAGCATGGTAAAGGCTGACAGGAAGGGGTTTTCGCTTCTCGAGCTGATGATAGTCGTGGTCATCATCGGCATCATGGCGGCCGTGGCGGTGCCGAACCTCAGCCGCTGGTTCGCCAAGAAGGACCTCGATGCCGCTGCCCGCCAGGTATTCTCCGATTTCCAGCAGGCACGGGCACAGGCCATAAAGGGCAATGAAGAGGTGAGGATCAGCTTCGACACCAGCGTGAGCCCGAACCAGTACGTCTTGAGGGCAACGTCGTCAGGGGTCGTCTACGCCACGAGGAGCCTCCCCAACAGCAACATCACCTTTGAAGACGACGGGCTCGTGCTGACCACCGCCGGCTACAACAGCAGGGGGCTGTCCCTCCAGCAGGGGACCATCACCATCGTCAGCACCGATGCCCCTCCAGCCAGCAACACCAGGGTCATAACGATCACCATCGGGGGCAACGCGACCATAAAACCATAAGGTTTCTGCAGCAAGGCACTGGTCCCGGTTGAGACGGGGCCCAGATTGGAATGGAATGCATTTTCGAGGAGGATTGAATCGATTGCCATGAACAGATGTACTGTAATGGGAGATGTATCCGGTCTTACCCTGGTCGAGCTGATGATCGTGCTCGTCCTGTCCCTCCTTCTCGCCGCTGCCGTGTACATCACCAGCCAGGCCCACCGGCAAACGAGCATCGAGCAGCACACGGTCATGACCCTGCAGCAAGACCTCAGGGCGGTGATCGACATGATGGAGATAGACCTGCACAACGCAGGGTGCGACCCCCTGATGGTCAACGACCCCGCGAATGCAACCTTCGGAATCAAGCAGGCTGACCCGGCTGCGATAACGCTGACCTTCGACGCCAACAGGAACGGCGTGCTCGATCGGGAAACGGAGTGGGTCAGGTACGAGCTCTCCGGCAGGTCGCTCATGAGGTCGACCTATGACCTGAGCAGCGGGAGCCCGCAGGAGGTGAGCGCCCTGGTGGCGGACAGCGTGTCATCTCTGAAGTTCCTCTACTGCGACAAAGACGGGCATCCGACGGGCAGCCTGTCCGGGATACGGTCCATCATTGTCGAGATGATCCTGACGAGGCACGACGGGAAATTCCCCAGAAAGCTGAGAAGGCACGTGCAGTGCCGGAACATGAGGCAGGGGTCATGATGGACGACATCGCTTTCATACCGAAGCCCTTGACGAAAGGGCCCTCAGGGTTCACCTTCGTCGAGCTGGTCGTGGCGGTTCTCATTTTCTGCCTGGGGTTCGTCGGGATAACCAAGATGCAGAACATGGCCATCCGCGGGAACGCCTACAGCATGCAGCTCACGGAGGCCACGAACACGACGAAGAGCACAGCCGAGAGGCTCATGGGACTTCCCCAGGGCTCGAACTCCATGGGGGGGCCGGGTCCCTTGACCGCGGATTCGACCTTCTCGGCAAAGTGCGTCAGGACAGAAACCCAGGAATATTACCCCTCGTGGTCGGTGAGCCAGGTCCCGGGCTCCGATCTGAGGCAGGTGGCGGTCACGGTCAGGTGGGACGACCTGGGTGCCGGCCACAGCGTCCAAGTGGTCTTTTTCAAATGAGCAGGGAAGGGGATGACATGGAGAACCTGGAAGGCTGCATGAAGGCGAACAACGGCGTGCGCATCGCGGGCAGCGAGCGGGGGGCGATCCTCATGGTCGTGCTCATTGTCCTCATCGTCACGATCGTCGTGGGCATTACGCTCATGAAGACCACGGCAGTGGATACGAAGATAGCGGGCAGCGACATCGTGTACCAGCGGGACTTCTATGTCTGCGAGGCAGCCGGAGAGCTGGCCAAGGAGAGGTTCGACGCCATTGTGAGCACCATGGAGATGAACGAGTCGGTCAATTCCACCGTCAACATATCGAATTCCATGAACGGGGTGGGCCCCATCCGGGACGCCAAGGTCACGATCTCCTTCCTGAGGAGCTCCACCCCCCCCGTGAGCTCTGGAACAAGCCCTTCGTCCGCCTTTGCTAACTACTATGTCATCAGATCCACCGTGAACGGCAAGACCATCGAGAAAGGGGTGTGGAAGGCGTTCCCGAAAAGCGAATGAAATGAGAGGCGAGAATACGCCTTTGTGATGAGGAGGTAGCACATGAACATGACGAAATCCATTGCCGGGCTTATCTGCCTGGGTTTGAGCATCTGCTTCCTTTGGACCGGCGCCCCGAGGGCGGACGACACGGACGTGTACACCAGGGGCATGGTGAGTGTCCCCCCCAACATCCTCATCATCTTCGACCCCTCGGGGTCCATGTCGGTGGAGATCCCCACCAGCACGACCTTTGATTCCGCACAGACCTATTCCGGCTCGTACACGGCGACCAGGATCTACTACAAGGACGGCAACCGCTGGACCGGCCTAGAGAAAAACATAAGGTGCAAGACAATGTTCTACGGCATCTGCCGGGAATTCACCTCTGACCCGGTGTACCTGAACGACATCGTCTGCAAAGCCGCCAGGACCGCCCTGAGCTCGACAGGCCAGTGGATGGGATACCTGCAGGTCAGGGACGCCAACGACAAGGAGATCTATACGTACGACTGCCCGACGTCCACATCCGATTCGAGGAACAGGAGCTACCAGCTGGCAACGGGAAACTATCTCAATTTCAAGGCCAAACACGAGCGGGTCTACCGGCCCAAGGTCGACGTCGCCAAGGATGCGGTCAAGAAGGTCCTCGACATGGTGACCGAGGGCTCGGTGCGCTTCGGGCTCATGCGCTTCCACGGGCAAGGCACCACCGCGCTCCTCCCCGAGGCTGAGCGGAACCGCGGGGGATATCTCCTTGCGAAGATCGGTTCCAGCCACGCGGCCATCAAGGCCGCCGTGGACAACATCAGGGTCTGGTGCAGCACGGCGGCGTGCGGTTCCGAATCCCACTACACCGACAACCCCTACACATCGACCCCCTTTCCCATTCAGGACCACGACCATTCCAGCGGCGGGACCCCCCTGGCGGAGACCCTGGCCGAGGCCGGTCTGTACTTCGCCGGCAAGGCCTCCTGGGCCAACACCGCGAAGCAGAAGGAACCTGGATATCCAGGAGCAGGCAACGACTTCGGGGTAGACGGGGTCTACACCTCTCCCATCGAGTGGCGCTGCCAGAAGAACTATATCATCGTCATCACAGACGGCATGTCCCAGGCCGACGAGGGTGACGGCAACGGCGACAACATCTTCACCCGGGCGGACTACATAAACGGCAAATCCATCGGGCGTTTCTACAGCACCTCCCCTCGGGACATCGATCGGGACGGTGACTGCACGAGCCTGAAGCCGAAGAGCTGCGAGCACTTCATGGACGACACCGCGAAGTTCCTCTACGACGTGGACCTCATCGATTCGACCCAGAAAGACCAGGATGGGGGAGGGTCCTTCAACGACGACGAATTCCCTCCCCAGCGGGTCGTCACCTACACCATCGGTTTCGGCTCCGAATGCGACAAGGAAACCCTCGACAGGGTGACCGACAACGAACACGGCCACGGCAAGAACCTGATGGCCACGGACGGGGAGTCGCTGTCCGATGCCCTTGAGGAGATCATAAACGACATCATGGGAAAAAACGGCACGTTCGTTACTCCAGTGGCGCCCGTGAGCAAGACGAACCGGCTCTACTCGGGCAACAGCTTCTACACCAGCATGTTCAGGACCGATGCCGCCGCCTTCTGGATGGGAAACCTGAAAAAGTTCGGGTACAGCCGCACCGGGCAGGTCCTGGACCGGTCCGGCACACCGGTGGAGGACCTGCTGGATGGCGGGGCCAAACCGTCGTCGTGCTGGGGGACGGGCATCAATGACTGGCTCGAGGTGGACAAGGGAGGCGCGGGCCGGCAGGTCAAAGATCAGGCGGTCAGGAACTTCTACACCTACTACAATGACGACACCAGCCCCAATCCCACGAGCCTGACCAGCGCTGCCAACGCCTTTTCCGTGGGAAACGACCTTCTGACGGATGAGGTGTTCCACATCGACGGGGTGTCCCAGACCAGGGAGGACCTGATCAGCTACGTCAGGGCGGACGGGGATTACGCGGGCAGCCGCACCTGGGTGCTGGGCGACATTATGCACTCCAGGCCGGCAGTGATGCGCGACGGGAACAAAAACTACATCTATGTGGGGGCGAACGACGGGTTCCTCCACTGCTTCGAGGACAACGAGCAGGCTACGTACGAAAACCTGAACGACGACGTCATAACCGAGAAGTGGTGCTTCATTCCATGGGCCCTCCTGAGCAAGCTGACCCTCATGAAGACTACCTCGACCCACCAGTACTTCGTGGACGGCTCCCCTGTCCTGTATTCGCTGGACGGCTACAAGTACCTGACATTCGGTTTGCGGCGGGGCGGTTCGAACTACTACACCCTCAAGGTGGGCAGCCTGCAGAACGGGGAATGGAAATACATGGACCCTGTGTGGGCCTGGGAGATCAACAGAGACAACCCCTCCTTCTCCTTCCTTGGCGAATCGTGGTGCGACCCCCGTGTCTGCAAGCTGAAGGCCGGAGGGAGCAGCCTCACGGCCCTGGTCCTCGCGGGCGGGTATGACTCAGAGAGCCAGGACCTTGCCACGCCTCCGACAGAGGATACCAGGGGGTGCGGCATCTATGCCGTGAACGCAAGCAACGGGAACCTGCTCTCGAACGTTCTCAATCTGAACAGGACCTCGCCCGGTCTGTCCTCCATGACCAGGTGCATCGTGGACCTTGTGGCCTTTGACAGCAACAGCGACGGGTTCACTGACAGGATCTACGCAGGAGACATGGGCGGCCAGATATTCGCACTGAAGGGCCCGGCCGACGGCAGCGCATGGACCGGCAGGAAGATCTTCCAGGCCGGGGACGGCACCTCGGCGACGGCTCAGCTGAAGTTCTTCTACGCCCCCGACGTGGCGCTCCAGGGGTACCAGTACAAACAGGATTCGGTCGACCGCTACTCGGTCGTCGAATATGTGTATGGAGGCACCGGAGACCGGGAGCACCCGCTGGACATCACTTTCGACAACCGCTTCTACGGCATCAAGAATATCGGCGACAATACGGTGCTCACCGAGTCCAGCCTCACCGACGTGACCTATTATTCCACCGGCTACAGCTTGCCCCACGATGCGAGCTATCTCAAGGGCATGAACAGCAAGGGATGGTTCATCCGCCTTGGGTACGAACTCGGGGAGCACAAAAGGCCCGGGGAACAGGTGGTCTCCTCCCCCATCGTGTTCGACGGGATCGTGTACTTCACCACGTACGCCCCTGACCTCAACGCTGCCGCGGGTGACAAGTGCTTGAAGCATAACGACGGGGAGGGCTTCCTCTATGCCGTGGACTATCTCACGGGGGAGGCCATCAGGGAGTTCAACTTCAGTCTCACGGAGGAACAGAAGGCAGGCAAGGTGGGCCTGAACGAGACGAACAGGAGGTACTCCTTTGGTCAGGGTTCAGGCATGCCGACAAAGCCCAGGCTCACCATGACGGATTCGGGGCCGGTGCTGACCGTGGGGACCAAGGATGGGCCGATAACCTTTCCCGTGCCCAGGAAATCAAAGGTGAAGGAATACTTCTGGCTGCAGAAGTAGCGCAAAGGAGGGTCGGATGAACAGAGGCGCATACAGGGTGCTGGCCGTTGTGCTGCTCCTGCTGCCCCTTTCGGCAGGATTCGCCGTCATGGGGGCCGCGGATTCGGATGTCCCGGGATTTATACGGTTCACCGGCACGGTGAGCAGGGTGGAGGACAGCCGTCTCGTCGTGTCGTCACGCAGGGTCGATCTGCTGGACGTCACTTATGAGGGAAAAAGATACCAGACAAAGATCCTGAACGTCGACGGCAACCCCATACAGCCGAAGGATATCCGCAAAGGCGACATTGTGTATGTCTGGGGGCAGGAAACAGCGGATGGGACCATCAAGGCGACATCCATACACCTTCAGATACGTGAATGACGAAAAGCGGTGATCTCGGGAAGCGGATCTCGAGAGTGATTTTCGAGAAAAGGAAGTGAACAGCCCTGCCTGGCGGACCGTCACTGCCGGAGGATCCGGATGACCGCCCGGTCGTCCTCCACGAGCATGTCGGCATCGGCTACCTGCTTCTGCCTGAGGTTTTCCATGACGTCCGTGAGCGAGCTTCTGAGCTCCAGTGCGTGGCATATGGAGTGGGAACCCCCGTACACGCCCGTGACGTTCAGCTTCGAGACCGTGTCCATGGATTTGAGCGCATTGACGATTGACTGGTAGGTGGCGTAGCTGCCGATCCCCTCGATGCACAGCGTCTTTCTCGTGGAGATGGGGGTGTAGCTGATGAGCCTCCCGCCTATCAGGGCGCGCACAGGACCGATGATCTCGGTGACCATGAGCGAGTTCATGACGGACGCGCTCAGGTCGGAGCGGTGGTTGAGCGACCAGGACGAAAGGGCGGCCCCTGACTTCACGTCCATCAGGGAGATATTCAGGGTGGTTTCCGTGAGCCTGTTGACGATGGGCACGGTGCTGAGGGTGCCGGTGAGGAGGAGGTCGGCCCCAAGCGACCTGGCGATGTCCACGGGCTTGAGGAATTCGGACCTGGGTATCTTCGAGATCTGGGGCGTGTCGATGACGTTCTCCCCCTGGTGCTTCATCTCGCTGGCGAGCTGCTGCTCGAAGGGCGAGTACGAGCTCTTCGCCCTGTCGGTCCACCACTCGTAGGTCTTCTTCCCTCCCGCGGCATCGGTCACCATGAGCAGGACCCTGGGCCTCAGGGGCACGGGCGACGAGAGCGCCCGCCTCGTGACCCACTCCTTGAGGGGCTCCTCGTTCATCTTCACGTCCACATTGAGCAGGAGAACGCCGTTCGTCTGAGACCTCGAGGTGATCTGGTACTGCCGGATGTCCTGTATGCCCCGGGAAGAGAGATACTCGGGGAGGATCTTCACCAGATCAGGGATGGAGCTCTGCGGGACATACCGCAGCGAAACCTGCAGGGCTGCCTTCGCGAAGGCGTCCTGCAGGGCTGTCTGTTCGTTTTTGGCTTGATTGTTTCCTTCCATCGCCCCCACACCGGTGACGGAAACCAGCACGTCTGCCCGGGTGGCGGCCGGAGCGATGAGAAGGAGAAAGAACGTAAGAAAGAAGGCCGCTGTTTTTCCGGTGATCCTCATCCCGCTAAGAAATCCTTGAGCTTGGAGTTCGTCTCGGAAGGTTCGATACTCGCAACGGCATGTTTATAAATGAGTACCGGCTTGTCGGTCTGAATGAGTATACAGAAAGGATCAAAGCTTTTCACGAAGCCCTCCACCCTTTCGTTGTCGATGAGGGTCACAACAATAGGCACCTTTTCCTTTCTTGCTTGATTGAGGAATTGGTCCTGAACATTAAATACAACCTTACCCATTACAACCTCCTTATAGTTCACGGTGCAGGTTTTTAGTGGTACCCTTTACTAAGTATTGTATTAATCATATTGTCCTTTTGATCAAGTCTTTTTTATGATAAATCAACAAAATCTATCGGCTACCACGTCATGCACTCTTGAGGGTCGTATGTCAAAAGAAAAAGTACAGGACCGGATCGAGGAGCTCCGCAGAGCCATCGAGCACCACAACTACCGGTACTACGCCCTTGACGCCCCCGAGATATCGGATTTCGACTATGACAACCTCATGAGGGAGCTCCAGGCTCTCGAAGCGGAGAACCCGGAGCTCATCACCCCGGACTCGCCCACCCAGCGGGTGGGGACCGCGCCCGTGAGCGCTTTTCCCCCCATGCCGCATCGCACCCCCATGCTGAGCATCGACAACGCCATGAGCACGGGCGAGCTCCAGGAGTTCAACGCCAGGGTCATAAAGCTCCTGGGCAGGGACGGTGATCTGGCCTACTGCTGCGAGCCCAAGTTCGACGGCCTGGCCGTGGAGCTCGTGTACGAAAACGGCGTGTTTACCCGCGGGGGCACCCGGGGGGACGGCTACACCGGTGAGGACGTGACCCCGAACCTGAGGACCGTCAAGAGCATCCCCTTGCGGCTCAGGGGGGAGAACCCGCCGGCGCTCCTGGAGGTCAGGGGAGAGATCATCATGTACAAGCGGTCGTTCGAGGGGCTCAACCGGGAACGCTCGGAGGCGGGCGAGCCCATGTTCGCGAACCCACGGAACGCCGCGGCCGGTTCCCTGCGGCAGCTCGACTCCCGGATCACCGCGAGCCGGGACCTCTCCTTCTTCACCTACGGGGTGTCCGATGCCGCGCAGCTGGGTTTGAGCTCCCAGTGCGCCATCCTCATGCGCCTGAAAGAGCTCGGGTTCAGGGTGAACCCGGACGTGCGCCTGTGCCGGGGTATGGACGAGGTGGCCGCGTTCGCCCAGGAGGTGCAGGAAAAGAGGGAAGGGCTCCCCTTCGAGATCGACGGGGTGGTGGTCAAGGTGGACGGCATCGACCACCAGAACGCCCTGGGCATCAAGGCGCGGTCACCCCGGTGGGCCCTGGCGTACAAGTTCCCGCCGACCCAGGCCACCACGGTGGTGAACAGGATAGGGGTGCAGGTCGGGCGCACCGGCGTGCTCACTCCGGTGGCATTCCTGGAGCCCGTGAAGGTGGGGGGCGTCACCGTATCGAGGGCCACGCTCCACAACCAGGACGAGATCAGGAGAAAGGACATCCGGGAAGGGGACACGGTGATCGTCCAGCGGGCAGGGGACGTGATCCCGGAGATCGTCGCCCCGGTGCCCTCGAAGCGGACCGGCTCGGAGCGCGAGTTCACGATGCCCCGGAACTGCCCCGTCTGCGGGACCCCGGTCATCAGGGACGCGGGGGACGAAGAGGGGGAAGAGGGCATCATGTACCGGTGCGTGAACATCTCCTGCCCGGCCATCGTGCGGGAGGGGATCTTCCACTTCGCCTCCAAGGACGCCCTCGACATAGAAGGCCTGGGCAGGAAGATCATCGACAAGCTCATCGACAAGGGGTTCGTGAAGGATGTATCAGATCTCTACACCCTCACGGCCCAAGACCTCCTGCAGGTCGAGGGCTTCAAGGACAAGTCCGTAACGAACCTTTTGGGGTCCATCGAAAAAAGCAGGGAAGCGACCCTGCAGCGGTTCCTCTACGGCCTGGGCATCCCCCACGTGGGTACGGTGGCGGCCCAGGATCTGGCTGCGCACTTCGGGTCCCTGGACCGGATCATGGGGGCGTCCGTGGAGGAGATCGACTCCATCAGGGGCATCGGCGAGGTGATGGCCCGGGCTATACACGGATTCTTCGCCAACGAGGCCAACCGGAGGGTGATCGCGCGCCTCCTTGACCTCGGCATGAAGATTGCGCCCCCGAAGACCGTCCGGGCCGGGGAAGCCCCCCTCAAGGGGAAGAGGTTCTGCTTCACGGGCACGCTGAAGACCATGACCCGGTCCGAGGCACAGAAGAAGGTCCTCGGAAGGGGAGGAGAGGCGGTGGGCTCCGTGAGCGCCCGCCTGGACTACCTCGTCGCCGGCGAGGAGGCGGGGTCGAAGCTCGACAAGGCGCGGTCGCTGGGCATACCCGTGCTCAGCGAGGAGGAGTTCCGTTCGATGATCGGAGAGGGGTGAACACATGAAGACAGTGCGCTTGAGGGTGCACGGGATCGTGCAGGGGGTCTGGTTCCGGGCCAGCACCAGGGAGACCGCCCTTGCCCACGGGGTCAAGGGCTGGGTCAGGAACACCCCGGACGGGTGCGTGGAGGCGTTCGCTCAAGGGGAGGATTCCGCGGTGGACGCGCTCGTGGCGTGGTGCCGTCAGGGGCCGGCGGGTGCACGGGTGGACCGGGTGGATGTATCGCCCGCTGATCCGGACCCCGGGCTCGAGGGTTTCCACATCCGCCGCTGAACGCGCGCGGGTCCGATAATACCACCATATTTTATTCTTGCATGCCGCAAGACTTTGGTATAAGAGAACTTCGCTCCTTGCTCCGTTAGGGGCTACAAATCCATAAGGAGGTAAAGATGAATCTCTACGAGATCATGTTTATCCAGAATCCGGACATCGGCGAAGAAGAACAGCAGAAGCTCATCACCCGGGTCACCTCCACCGTTGCCAAGAACGGCGGTGAAGTCGTCAGGCTCGACGACCAGGGCATCCGCTCCATGGCGTACAAGATCGAGAAGCACTCCCGGGGCCGTTATTTCCTCGGCTACCTCGAGGGGCCGGGCTCGATGATCCCCGAGATCGAGCGGAACCTGAGGATCGATGAAAACGTCATGCGCTTCGTGATCATCAAGCTCGACCGCCACGTGACGAGGGAAGATCTCCTTCCCAAGCCGGCTCCGGAAACGACAGAGCCCGAGGCTCAGCCACAGACTACTGAGGGGGGTGAGTAACATGCAGGACCGCAGATCAGGAAATCCCAGATCCAGGACGTATTACAAGAGGAAGACATGCAGGTTCTGTGAGGACAAGACCATCAAGATCGACTACAAAAACCCCGGTCTCCTGCAGAACTACATCACCGAGCGCGGCAAGATGCTCCCCCGGCGGATCACCGGCACCTGCTCGCGTCACCAGCGGGTGCTCACCATCGAGATCAAAAGGGCCAGGATGATGGCGCTCTTGCCCTTTACCGTTCACGACTGATCCCATGCCTCTGCTGCCCGGAGGCCAGAAGACCCTGTGGATCTATACCGGGGTCTTTCTTTTTATGTGTGTGCTGGCGATCATGGCCCCGGTCGACGCCCTGCCGGTGATGCTCTGCCTGCCCGCGCTCTACTCGTCTCTCTCGGAAAGGCTCGCCAGGCCGGCATACGCGGCTGCCGCGGCGCTGGCGCCTGCGCTCCTGGCCTTCGTGCCCGGGCTCGCAGGCAGCGCGCTGGTCTACCTCTTCTTCATCGGGTGCGGCATGGTCCTCAGCAGGCTCCTGGGCAAAGGGCACATCAGCCTCGCCGTGCTCGTGCCGGCGAGCCTCATGTTCGCCCTGCTGTTCTCGGGCGCCCTGTTCCTGTCCGCCGAGAAGGGGGTTTCGATGACGACGCTCGTCGCCGGGTGGGTGGACGGCTTCATGGACCAGATGATGGCCGTGTACAGCCAGACCTCCTCCCAGGCGGTGGTCGAGAATATGAAGGAGTTCAGGTCCACTATTGAAGGCCATGCGGTCAGGCTGTTCTGGGGGCTGACGGCCTCGACCGTCCTGAGCATCATGTGGGTGAACCTGCTCATCGCCAACCGGGTGAGCAGGCGCTACCGGCTCCGGGAGTGGAGATGCCCGGACTGGGTGGTGGGCCTGTTCATCCTGGCCTCCGTGCTCTCGCTTCTCCAGTACGGACCGGCCAACCTGTTCGGGCTCAATCTCCTCATCGTGGTGATCCAGGTCTACTTCTTCCAGGGGATCGCCATCGTGGCCTCGGTGATGATCCAGTACGACTGGTCCAGGTTCATAAGGTACGTGATTTACATATTGATTTTGACACAGATATATATAATGATTGGAGTTGCCGGTCTTGGCTTGTTCGATACCTGGTTCAACTTCAGGAAGATGATAAGAAATTCAGAAGGAGAAAAGACATGAAGGTAGTGCTGCTGGAAAGCATGGAAGGTCTCGGGACCGTTGGACAAGAGGTCAAGGTGAAGGACGGGTACGCCCGGAACTTCCTCATCCCCAAGGGTCTTGCCCTGTTGGCGTCCGACAGGAACATCAAGGCCTTCAAAGATAAGATACAGGCAAAGGTCAAGTCCGAGGCGAAGTCAAGGGAGCACGCGGAGAAGTTCGCGGCCGAGCTCGCTGCCGTCACCCTGAAGTTTGCCGTCAAGACGGGCCAGGAAGGCAAGCTCTTCGGTTCCGTCACGACCCAGAACATCTTCGACGCGCTTCAGGAGAAGGGCTTCGAGGTGGACAAGAAGAAGATCATGCTCCCTGAGGCCATCCGCCACGTGGGCGTGCACGAGGTGTCCGTGCGCCTGTTCCCGGGCGTATCCGCAACGGTGAAGGTCGAGGTGTCGCCCGAAGCCGAGGGATAGGTAAGGGTCGATGGAAGCTGTATCCGCAGCACTGCCCCACAACAAGGAGGCCGAAGAGTTTCTCCTCGGGGGGGTGCTGCTCGAGAATTCCTCGCTGGATCTCCTCTGCGAGATCATCTCGCCTGAAGATTTCTATGCCGAGCGCCACCGGATCATCTATGAGGAGATGCTTTCCCTCATGGACAAGGGTCTGCCCATAGACCTGGTGTCGCTCACCGAGGCCATCGAACGGAAGGGCAAGCAGGACAAGGTGGGGGGCGGGAGCTACATAGCCCAGCTCGCGGACCGCATCCCCACGACGGCGAACATCGAGTACTACGCCAGGCTCATCAGGGAAAAGGCCATTTTGCGGTCCCTCATCGTGGGCGCGGGAGAGATCATCAAGACCGCCCGCAACCCCGGCGAGGAAGTGCCCCAGGTCCTCGAGCACGCCGAACAGATCATCTTCGACATCAACCGCCAGCTCAAGAGCAAGCGCGGCGGTCTCATCAAGATCGGCGTCCCGCTCCAGGACATGTACCACCACCTGGGCAGGGTCGCCAAGGGCGAGGTGGACGAAGGCGTGGTGCCCACGGGGTTCATCGACCTGGACAACCACCTCCTGGGGGGGCTTCACCCCTCGGACCTCGTCATCATCGCGGCGCGCCCCTCCATGGGCAAGACCTCGCTGGCCATGAACATCGCTCAGAACGTGGCGGTGATGGAGCAGATGACCGTGGCCGTGTTCTCCCTGGAGATGGGGGTGGAGCAGCTGGTGCTCAGGATGCTCGCCTCCGAGGCCCAGATCAACCAGAGCGCGGTGAGGTCGTCCTCGTCACTGTCGCTCTTGAAGAAGGAAGACTGGAGCAGGCTGCTCAACGCCTCCGGGATCCTCTCGGAAGCGCCGCTGTACATCGACGACACACCGGGCATATCCCCCATGGAGATCCGCGCCAAGCTCAGGAGGCTTGCCGCCCAGAACGAGCTGAAGCTCGTGGTCATCGACTACCTGCAGCTCATGAGCTCCTCGAGGTCGCGCGTCGACTCGCGCGAGCAGGAGATCTCCGAGATCTCCCGGAGCCTCAAGGCCATCGCCAAGGAGTTCAGGATCCCTGTCATCGCGCTCAGCCAGCTCAACCGGAGGGTGGAGGAGCGGCAGAACAAGCGGCCCCAGATGGCCGACCTGAGGGAATCGGGCGCCATCGAGCAGGACGCGGACATCATCTGCTTCATCTACCGTGACGAGGTCTACAATCCGGATACCGCAGACAAGGGCATCGCCGAGCTCATCGTGGCGAAGCACAGGAACGGTCCGGTGGGGGATCTCAGGTTCAAGTGGTTCCCGGAGTACACCAAGTTCGCAGACCTTTCCAACCGGTAGCTCATCCGGCCCTGGCAACGCGGCCTGCGGCTGCCCGATCCCCTGGGATACGCCCCTACAGGAGTTCCTGCTCGTCCTCGATGACCTTCCTCATGCGTTTGAGCGAGCGCATCTCGATCTGCCTGACACGCTCCCGCGTGATTCCGATCTGGGCGGCGATGTCCTTGAGTGTCGACGGGGGGTCGGTAAAAAAGCGTTTTTCGATGATGAACACCTCACGCTTCGTGAGGATGGGGGGATCCGAATCGAGCAGCTTGAGCAGGTAGGCCTGGCGCTCCTTTTCGGCGTAGCGGTCGTCCTGGCTGGGGCCCTGGGAGAGCACCCGGTCCAGCAGGCACTCCTCGCTGCTTTCGTTTTCGCCCGGGAAGGCGCAGTCCAGTGAGACCAGGCCTTTGGCGTGGGTGAGCCTCCCGGTGTGCACCTGGTAGCTCTTGTGGATGAAGTTGCGGATGTATGCCTTTATCCACCAGATGGCGTAGCAGATGAAGCGCACGCCCATGTCCGGGTCGAACCGGGTCAGGGCCTTGACGAGACCCATGTTCCCTTCCTGGATGATCTCCAGCGGTCCATACCCGAGGTGGAAATACGACTGGGCGATCTTCACCACGAAGCGCAGGTTCGCCGTGATGATTTTCTGCCCGGAAACGACGTCTCCCTGTCTGTACCTCCGTGCGAGATCGAGCTCCTCTTCAGGGGTGAGCAGTGCGTAATCCCGTATTCTCCGCGTATACAATTCAAAATCAGAACACACAAACATCGAACCCATAGACCCTCCTGTGAAAAATAAGACAAGGGAATTCTAACAGATATCTTCCACACCGGTCAAGGACAATTAAACTTTCCATGATAATAAATGACATAATAATCACAAGTTATGAAATTAAAGACAACCCGTAAAACATGGCCATAACTTTCTCAACAATGAATGGTCATTCAGAAGCCAGGGCTGGCCGTGCTTTGGGCGCCATCGGAAAAAATCGGGAACGGGGAGAGACGGCTTGATGCCGGTGGCCTTTCCCTATATATAGGAACACCATGGAAACCTTCGTTATCTGGCTCGTGGGATTCATCGGAAAGCTGGGCTACCCAGGCATTGTCATCCTCATGGCAATGGAAAGCACGTTCTTTCCCATCCCGAGCGAGCTCGTCATCCCCCCTGCCGGATACCTCGCCTCGAAGGGGGAGATGAGCGGGGTCATCGTTGTGGCCTGCGGCACCCTGGGCAGTCTGCTGGGCGCCCTGTTCAACTACGTCCTGGCGCTCTACCTAGGCAGGCCGCTCATCCTGCGCTACGGAAAGTTCATCCTGCTGCCTCCGGAGAAGTTCGCCAAGGTCGAACGCTTCTTCGTCACGCACGGGGAGATCAGCACCTTCACCGGCCGGTTCATCCCGGTGGTGAGGCACTTCATCTCCTTCCCTGCAGGGCTGGCCCGGATGAACCTCACCAGATTCTGCCTCTACACGGCCTTCGGATCGGGCATCTGGTCGGCCATCCTCATGTACATCGGGTACCTCGTGGGGAACAACATCAAGCTCGTCATGCAGTACTCCCACCAGGTGACCGTGGCCGTCATCATCTGTCTCGCTCTCCTCGTCGCGGTCTACGTCTGGGTCCGGAAGCGGGGTACAAAAGAGGCCGGCACGGTGGCTGAATGACCCTTTCCGGGTGGAAATCCCCCGCATGAGCGACACAACCTTCACGGTCACCATCGACTCCCTGTCCTACGGGGGCAGGGGAGTGGGAAGAAGGGCCGACGGCAAGGTGGCCTTCGTCTCCCATGTCATGCCCGGGGAAACCGTGCTCGCCCGCGTGGAGAGGGAGCACGCCTCCTACTGCACTGCGGACGCTCTGAAGATCCTCGAGCCCTCTCCTGCGAGGGTGACCCCCGAATGCCCCCTGTTCACCCGGTGCGGCGGGTGCGACTGGCAGCACATCCCCTATGACGTGCAGGTGGCGTGGAAGGGCAGGATCCTGAGCCACGAGATCGCCAGGGCCGCAGGCCTCGAAGGGGTCGCATCCGACGATCCGGTGAGGTCCGAGCGCCCGTACGGCTACCGGGGCCACGTGGTCCTGCAGTGCGACGGGCCCGAGCTGGGCTTCTTCAGAAAGGGTACGAACAGGCTCGCAGCCGTCGAGTCCTGCCCGGTGCTCAACCCCCGCCTGCAGGGGCTCATCCCTGGACTGAGAAGGATCATCGGGGAAGAGCCGCTGGCCATCCGGTCCCTGGAGCTCCACGCGCCGCAGGAGGAGGTCATCCTCCAGGCGCGCTGCGAAAGCTCCGACGGCAAGGCCATCACCAAGGCCATGGAGCGGATGCACCGCGAGCTGGGCATCGATGGGGTCTCCTTCGTTTCCTTAAGGGAGAGGAGGAGGGACCACGTGCTCGGGAAGAGGTCGTGCCGCTACTGTCTTGCGGTAAGCGGGGGCAGGGTCGAGATCTCGTGCGCGTTCGGCGAGTTCATCCAGGCGAACCTCCCGGTGAACCAGGCCATGGTGGGGCACGTCGTCGGGCTGGCCCGGGGCGCGGAGCGCATCGTCGACCTCTACTGCGGGAGCGGGAACTTCAGCATCCCACTGGCGAAGTCGGCCCGGGAGGTCGTGGCCGTGGAGCGGAGCAGGGGCCTCGTCTCACACGGCCGGAAGAGCGCGGCCCGTAACGGTGCGGGCAACGTGGTCTTCCATGACAGGGACGTGGCCCAGGCCCTGCGCGATCTCGGCCATGAGCTGAAGGGGGCCGACGCCGTGGTCCTGGATCCCCCCCGGGAAGGGGCGAAGGAAGCGGTACGGCTCCTGCCGGAGCTCGGCGCGACCCGGATCATCTACATCTCCTGCAACCCCACCACCATGGCCCGTGACCTGAAGCCGCTCCTCCAGGCCGGGTACGGCCTTGCGGGCCTGAGGCTCTTCGACATGTTTCCCCAGACCCATCACATCGAATCCGTTGTTTTCCTCACACGTTAGCCATCCGCGCACCCACCAAGCGCAGGGGTTGATATCGGCTCGTTATGCAGGTAAGGTGAACTCGGGACTGCACTGATTCGATATGGACAAACCGGGAGACAGGTGAGTATATGAATCGGATGATTTTCGGGATTGTCTGCAAGGAAGACAATACGGATGCCCTCGATCTCTCCAGGCGCGTTCGGGAATGGCTCGAAGCCAGGGGTTACCGGTGCCTGGTGGAGGACCACGTGGCGCGCTTCATCGGGTGCGAGCCCACGGCCGCGCCCTGGGACGAGGCCGACGTCCTCATCGCCATCGGCGGCGACGGCACCTTTCTGCGGACGGTCTGGATGGCGGCCGGGAGGAGCATCCCCATCCTGGGCGTGCACATGGGATACCTGGGCTTCCTCACGGAGGTGACGGAGAACGAGGTGTACGAAGCCCTGGAGGCCATCCTGTCCGGAGACTTCGTGCAGGAGGCGCGGGCCATGTTCGAGGCCACCCTCATCCGCGAAGGCGAGACCGTGACCACCCAGCACGTCCTCAACGACGTGGTCATCAACAAGAGCGCCCTTGCCCGGATCATCGACATCGAGGTGTGGACGAACTCGACCTTCATCACCTCGTACCGGGCCGACGGGCTCATCGTCTCCACGCCCACGGGGTCCACCGCCTACAACCTCGCCACCGGCGGCCCCATCGTACACCCCCAGGTGGGGGCCATCATTCTCACGCCCATCTGCCCCCACGTGCTGTCGAACCGGAGCATCGTGCTGCCCGACTCCCAGGAGGTGGGCATCATCGTGAAGAGCGGGAAGCGCTCGGACAACATCTACCTCACCCTGGACGGCCAGCGCGGCTTCCCCCTGGAGCCGGGGGACAAGCTCATCATCAGGAGGGGGGACTACAAGGCCATCATCCTGAGGTTCCCCTACCGGGACTATTTCGAGATCCTGAGAAGCAAGCTCGGGTGGCAGGAGCGATGATCGAGTTCCTGAAGATCTCTTCCATGGCCATCTTCGACGAGGCCGAGATCGAGTTCCGGCCCGGCCTGAACTGCATCACCGGGGAGACCGGGGCAGGCAAGTCCCTGGTTCTGGGCGCGCTCATGCTCCTCATGGGCTCCAGGGCAAGCCAGGACATGGTGCGCCCGGGCGCCCAGAAGGCCACCATCGAGGCCCTGTTCACACGCGGCGACGAGCAGACCGTTCTCAGGCGGGAGATCTACCCCACGGGCTCGAGCAGGTGCTACATCGACGGCAGGCTCGCCACCGCGGGGAGCCTGGCCCAGTTCTCGTCCGGCCTCATCACCATCTACGGCCAGCACGACTACCAGGACCTCCTGCACCCCTCCCAGCAGATGGCCATCCTGGAGGAGCTCGCCGGGCTCGACCGAAGCGAAGCCCAGGAGGCCCACGACGCCCTGGCGGGCGCGGTCGCTTTCCTGAACGGGCTGGAAGACAGGATCGAACAATACCGGCAGGAGCGCGAGGAGCTGCTCTTCGCCCTGGGCGAGCTCGACAGCCTGGAGATCACCGAAGGGCTCGAAGAGGAGCTGGCCTCGCAGCTTGGCCGCGCCCACGGGGCCGCCGAGCTCAAGCGATGCTCCCACCTGGCCGAGGACATCCTCTACTCGGGGTCCTCGTCGGTGGTGGAGCTCATGTCCCAGGCCAGGGACCACGCGGCCAGGGTGGCGGCCGTGGACCGCAGCGTCTCGCCCCTGGTGGATTCCCTCGGCGACGTGATCGCCCAGGTCGAGGACATCAGCATGAGCCTGAGGGAAAAGATCTCTTCGTACGAGTACGACCCCGAGACCATCGACATCCTGGAGGAAAAGCTCCACTTTCTCCAGGACCTCAAGCGCAAGCACCGTGCCGATGAATACGGGCTCATCAAGCTCAAAGGCGAGATCAGGGAGCGGCTCGCGCTCACCGAGGACTCCGAGCACGCTCTCGCCCAGGCCCGTGAGGAGCTCGCCCGGGCGACCGGGGCATACCGGGAAGCGCTCCAGGCTTTCTTAAGCAGGCGCCACGCCTTTGCCGAGGCCTTCTGCGCCGGGATCAACGCCGACCTCGAGGCCCTGGGCATGCCCGGGACCCAGTTCACGGTGAGCCAGACCGATCCGGCCGAGCTCGAAGGCCACCTCTTCGACAGCCGCGGCACGGCCGCTTCCCCCGCTTCCGTGCTCAAGGGGGAGTTCCTCATCTCCACCAACGTTGGCCAGAAGCCCCTGCCTCTTGCCAGGATCGCCTCCGGCGGCGAGCTCAGCCGCATCATGCTCGCCATCAAGGCCCAGCAGAAGACCTCCCAGCAGGGCACGCTCATCTTCGACGAGATCGACTCGGGCATCAGCGGGCAGACCGCGCTCATGATCGCGGCCAAGCTCAAGGACCTCTCGCAGCGCGCCCAGGCCATCGTCGTCACCCACCTCCACCAGGTGGCCTCCGTGGCTGACACGCACCTCGTGATCTCCAAGCAGGTCAGCGAGGGGAGCACGAGCTCGAGCATCCGTGAGGTGGCCGGGATGGACAGGGTCCACGAGCTCGCCAGGATGATGGGCGGAGAAACCCCGAGCCGGGCGGTCATTCAGCATGCAAAAGAGCTCGTGGGCATGTGATGCGCATGGGCCGTCCCCGTGGCTTCCCGGCGGGGGAGGGCGGTTTTCCTTGTTTCCCTCCGGCCTTCCGTTATTATGTACTCCTAAAAAGTTTCGGTTTGACATTTCATGTCGCCAGTGTTCTTCTATGACAAAATTCTTAAGGATTTGAGCGTACATGATACGGAAGCTGCTGGTGAGTGAAGTGGTCGAGGTCAAGAACCTCATCGACCCATTCGTGAAGGAGGGATTGATGCTGCCGAAATCTCTCCACGCGCTCTGTCAGAGCGTGAGGGATTTCTGGGTGGTGACCGGGCAGGAGGGAGGCATCATCGGATGCTGCGCGCTGCAGGTTTCCTGGCTCGACACGGCCGAGATACGGACGTTGGCCGTGAAGAAGGAGCACCAGGGCAAAGGTCTCGGCCGCACCCTCGTGAACGAGTGCATCAAAGAGGCCACACAGCTCGGCATCAAGAGCCTGTTCGCCCTCACCTACGTTCCCGGCCTCTTCAAGAGCGCCGGTTTCCAGGAGGTGGAGAAATCCACGCTCCCCAACAAGATCTGGAGCGACTGCATCCACTGCCAGTATTTCCCTGACTGTCGGGAAGTGGCGCTCACGTACCGGATCGGGGGCTAGATGGTTCCGATGGAAGAAAAGATAGCTCAGGCTGCCCGGCTCCTGAAGGACCGGGGCATCGGGGAATACGAGGTGTACGGCACCTCGTCGGACAACATCCGGGCCGAGTCCAAGGAAGGCGCCATGGGCTCGCTCATCCGGTCGAACGAATCCGGGATCTCGGTGCGCGTCCTCATCGACGAAGCCTTCGGGTTCGCCTACGGCTCCGAGGCGACGCCCGACCTCATCGATTCGGCCATCACGTCCGCGACCTACCAGTTCAAGGACAGGTACAACCGCCTGCCGGACCGGCAGGGCGCCTACCGGGACATGGACACCTACGACGCCGCCGTGGCCGGGCTGAGCGCCGAGGAGTGCGTCTCCCGGGCCATCACCCTCGAGCAGTCCGCCAGGGACGCCGACTCACGGATAAGCCAGGTGCGCAAGGCGTCGTTCTCGCGCACGGTCTCGGAGGTCCGCATCGTGAACTCCCATGGGGTCGACGCCTCATCTCGGCTCACCTTCGCGTCGTCCTCCATCATGGTCGTGGCGAAAGAGGGGGACGACAGCCAGTCCGGCTACGACTTCGACTTCAGCCACTTCCTCGGGAAGGTGCAGGTGGTGGAGGTGGGGAGGAAGGCGGCCAGGCGGGCCACCGAGATGCTGCATGCCAGGACCGTCAGGACCATGAAGCTCCCGGTCCTCTTCGACGACGCCACCACGGCGCAGATCCTGGAGTTCATATCGGACGCCTTCAGCGGCGAGAACGTCATCAAGGGCAAGTCCTTTCTCAAGGGCAAGCTGGGGCAGAGGTGCTTTTCCCCCATGATCACCCTGTACGACGACGCGCTCGACGGAAGGGCTGCCGATGCCTGCCCCTTCGACGGGGAAGGGGTGGAGACCCGCAGGACCGTGCTGGCGGAGAAGGGCACCGTGCTTGCGTTCATCTACGACACCTACTGGGGAAACGCCGCAGGCAGGAGCTCCACGGGCAACTCCGTGCGGGGCGGCTACCGCTCGACACCCTCTGCTGGTGTGCGCCACCTGGTCCTTGAGCCAGGGGAAAGAAGCATAGCCCAGGAGGTGGGCGGCATCGCCCGGGTATTGAAGATAACGGACATCATGGGCATGCACACGGCCAACCCCATTACCGGGGAGTTTTCCGTGGGTGTGAACGGCATCCTCCTGGAGAGGGGCGAACCTGCCTATCCCGTGAGGGAGGCTGCCATATCGGGGAACATTTACCAGCTCTTTTCGAATGTTGCGGCCGTGGGAACGGACCCGAGGGAATTCGGGAACGTCCTGTGCCCGTCCATACTGATCGAATCCATCGACGTAAGCGCACAGTGAGGTCTCGCCGGACGATCCTCACCCTGTCCATGGAGAGCTCCGAGGTCTTCAGACTCAGGATCGTCCCCATCGCACTCGTTTTCACGGCATCAGCCGTACTCGTCCCGGCAGCGTTTTCCTGCTGCGCCGGCTGCAGCGGTGCTTGCTCGGCCAAAGATATGTGTTGAAATAGTCAGTCCTATATTCTATTACTCTTTGTACTCAGACAGAAAGAGAAAAGGATTGGTAAATCCGTATGTATAATTGGTTAGTTAAACTCTTCGGCAGCAAGACTGACAGAGAGATCCGCAGAATAAAGCCCATCCTCGGCCGTATCAACGAGCTCGAATCCACCTACCGGGCCATGGACGACAGCGCGCTTCGAGCCATGACTCCGTATTTCAAGGAGCGGCTCGATTCGGGCGCACACCTCGACGACATCCTGCCCGACGCCTTCGCGGTGGTGAGGGAAGTGTCCCGGAGGACGCTCGGCATGAGGCCCTTCGACGTCCAGATCATCGGCGGCGTCATCCTCCACGAGGGCAAGATCGCCGAGATGAAGACCGGTGAAGGCAAGACGCTTGTGGCCACCATGCCCGTGTACCTCAATGCGCTGACAGGCAAGGGCGTACACGTGGTCACCGTGAACGACTACCTCGCCCGGCGCGACTCGGAGTGGATGGGCAGGATCTACCGCTTCCTCGGGCTCGATGTGGGCGTGATCGTGCACGGCCTCGACGACGTCCAGAGGAAGGCCAGCTACAACGCCGACATCACCTACGGCACGAACAACGAGTTCGGGTTCGACTACCTCAGGGACAACATGAAGTTCGCGTTCGAGGACTACGTGCAGCGGGACTTTCACTACGCCATTGTGGACGAGGTGGACTCCATCCTCATCGACGAGGCCAGGACCCCGCTCATCATCTCCGGCCCCGCGGAGCAGTCCACCACCAAGTACTACGAGGCCAACAACGCTGTCCTCGAGCTCATGAGGAAGCCCAACGCCGCCGAGCTCTACACCAAGGACGAGAAGGCCAACACCGTGGTCTTCACCGATGAGGGCATCGAGGCCCTCCAGAAGATCCTCAACAAGGGCAACCTCTACGAGCCGTCCGAGTTCGAGACCGTGCACCACCTCAACCAGGCGCTGCGCGCCCACACGCTGTTCAACCGCGACGTGCACTACGTGGTGAACGACGGCGAGGTGGTCATCGTGGACGAGTTCACGGGCAGGCTCATGCCGGGCAGACGCTACTCCGAAGGCCTGCACCAGGCGCTCGAGGCCAAGGAGGGCGTGCGGGTTGCCAACGAGAACCAGACGCTCGCCACCATCACCTTCCAGAACTACTTCCGGATGTACGAAAAGCTCGCGGGCATGACCGGCACCGCGGAGACCGAGGCCGTGGAGTTCGGCAACATCTACGGCCTCGAGGTGGTGGTCATCCCCACGAACATGCCCATGATCCGCATCGACAATCCGGACGTCATCTACAAGACCGAAAAGGAAAAGCTCAAGGCCGTGGTGGAGGAGATCAAGAGGTGCCACGAGAAGGGCCAGCCCGTGCTCGTGGGCACGAGCTCCATCGAGAACTCGGAGAAGGTCTCGAAGGTCCTCAAGGCCAAAAGGATGCCCCACACCGTGCTCAACGCGAAGCACCACGAGCACGAGGCCGAGATCGTGGCCCAGGCTGGGAGGAAGGGCGCCATCACCATCGCCACCAACATGGCGGGCAGGGGGACCGACATCGTCCTGGGCGGAAACCCCGAGTACCTCGCGAAGCAGCGCGTCACCCCGGACGACGAGACCTATCCCCAGGTCCTCCAGAAATACCGGGAGCAGTGCGAGAAGGAGCGCCGCGAGGTCCTCGAGGCCGGCGGACTCTTCATCCTGGGCACCGAGCGCCATGAGAGCAGGCGGATCGACAACCAGCTCAGGGGCCGCTCCGGCAGGCAGGGCGACCCCGGCGCGTCGCGGTTCTACCTGAGCCTCGAGGACGACCTCCTGCGCATCTTCGGCTCCGAGCGGATAGCGGGCATCATGGACCGCCTGGGCGTGGCGGAGGACGAGCCCATCGAGCACCCCCTCATCTCCCGGAGCATAGAGGGAGCGCAGAAGAAGGTCGAGGGCCGGAACTTCGAGATCCGCAAGCACCTTCTCGAATACGACGACGTCATGAACAAGCAGCGGGAGGTGATCTACACCCAGCGCCGCGACATCCTCTCCAACGAGAACCTCTGGGACATGGTCGAAGAGATGATCGACGAGGTCCTCGAGGAAAATATCGAGATCTACGCACCGGGCAAGGCCCCGGTGGCGGAGTGGGACCTCGAGGGCCTGAAAGGGTGGGTGGGGAACCAGTTCGACTTCGACCTGCAGTACACCCCGGCCAGGGGCGCCTCCCGCCAGGAGCTCACTGAGGCCGTCAAGGCGGAGGTCATAGCCCACTACAAGGAGCGGGAGCAGGAGTTCGGCCCCGAGATCATGCGCATGGTGGAGCGCCAGATCCTCCTCATGACGCTCGATGCGCTCTGGAAGGACCACCTCCTGTCCATGGACCACCTGAAGGAAGGCATCGGGCTTCGGGGCTACGGCCAGAAGAACCCCTTGCGTGAGTACCAGCGGGAGGGCTTCGACATGTTCCTGGGCACGCTCACCCGGATGCGGGAGCTGAGCCTGGAGCGGCTCTTCAAGATCCAGATCCAGCGCCAGGAAGACGTGGAGAAGATCTCCAACCGCGAGCGCAGGCAGCGCATGGAGCTCGGCCGGGGCGTCCCTGAAAAGCCCTCCACCTTCAAGCGGACCACGAAGAAGGTGGGGAGGAACGACCCGTGTCCCTGTGGCTCGGGCAAGAAGTACAAGCAGTGCTGCGGGGCCGAGGCATGACGCCCAAGGGCTTCACCTTTTCGGCCGTGAGCGCGGACGTGAAGGGCACTGGCGGCACCAGGCCGGACATGGGCCTCATCTTCTGCGATCGCGAGGCTGTCGTCTCGGGCGTGTTCACCACGAACCTCGTAAAGGCCGCCCCCGTGCTCATCTGCATGGAGCAGGCGGCCAGGGGGACGCTCAGGGCCGTGCTGGCCAACGCCGGGAACGCCAATGCCTGCACCGGGGAAGAGGGCCTTGAGGCCGCGCGCGTGCTCATGACCGAGGCGGCCCGAGTCCTTGGGGTCAAGGCGGACGAGGTCGCTCCGCTCTCCACCGGGGTCATCGGGGTTAAGCTCCCCACAGAGCGGATGCTCCCGAAGGTCGCCGACCTGGCCCGGAGCCTGGCCGTTGACCCGGGGGTCTTCGCCCGGTGCATCATGACTACGGACACCTTTCCAAAGATCGTCAGCCGCAAGATCGGGAAGGCAACGGTCCTTGGCATGGCCAAGGGGGCAGGCATGATCGCCCCGGACATGGCCACGACCCTGGCCGTGGTCCTCACCGACGCGGTAATTGATAAGCAAGGCCTTGATATTATTACTAGAAATGCCATCGTGCACACATTCAACGCCGTCACCATCGACGGGGACACCTCCACGAACGACACGCTCCTGGCCCTGGCATCCGGATATGTAGCTGATAACATTAAGGATATTGAAAAAGGCATCTTCGAGGTCATCCAGGAGCTGGCCATGCTCATCGTCCAGGACGGCGAAGGGGCCACCAAGACCGTGACGGTGAAGGTGAGGAACGCCCGGTCCGAGTCCGAGGCAAGGCGGGTCGGGATGGCCGTGGCCAACTCCATGCTGGTGAAGACGGCCTTGTTCGGCGCCGATCCCAACTGGGGAAGGATCATGGCCGCCATCGGGTACAGCAAGGTCGACATCGACCCGGCACGGGTGGGCATCGAGATCTCCGGGTATCCGGTGGTGCGGTCAGGGGTCGAGGCGGAAGGGTTCAGCGAAGACGCGCTCCATGAACTGCTCAAGGAGAAGAGCATCCTCATCGATATCGATCTCGGTCTGGGGCCGGAGACGTTCACGGTCTATACCACGGACCTGTCTTATGATTACGTGAAGATCAACTCCGAGTACCGCACGTAGCCTGTTGTCTGTATCCCTGGTCAAAGGACTCGGACATCAAAAAGGCCGATAATATATATTATGTTAAATATGAGGCGAATGCCTCTTATTTAACATAAGATTCGACCGTGATTGATTTCTGTTCCCCTCTTCCGGGTAGCTGTAAAAGAATAGAGAGAGGGTTCACGCTCGGGCGTGCTCGTGATCTGGGAGAACAGCCAATGCGTGCGCCGATCCTCTGCCATTGAGCGAGCGTCCGCTGCCGACCAGGGAGGCCCCCTCCTCCCGGGTTGACTCCCGCGCCTCCCCGGATTACAATACCTTTATATATATGATCCCTGCCAAGGGGTTTGCTGCGATCGAGGAGGATTCATGTCCGGAAGTGATAAGAGTTTCCTTGTCCTGTGTTTCGCGGTTCTGCTGATGTGCTTCGGCTCCTGCTGCCTGGCCGCAGGGGCGGACGGCCAGGGGGGTGTCCAGCCGTACCAGGACCCCCGGTTCGTCGCCATACCCCAGGGGGTCACCCAGTGCGGCCCCGCCTGTTTCTACATGATCTTCAACTTCTACGGGGCCCATCAGAGATTCAAGGAGTGCGACCTCTCCGGGCACCCGGAGCGGGACACCGCCAACCACGGCAGGATATCCCGCGACACGGCGGTCTGCAAGTGGATCAACTCGGGGCGTTTCACCGGCACGTCCTTTTCCCAGCTCAAGAGGGCCGCGGACGGGCTCCACGCCCCCGGGGAGAGCCAGCCGTACTTCCTGAGCGAGGCCTGCGAGGAGACCACGGAGCATGGCGTTTCTGAGGACGAGGCCAAACGGGAGCGCATCCTCATGGACATCAAGAAGCGCTACCTCGACCGGAACAGGCCCGTGATCATCCACCTGCGCCGCGTGTGGTACCTGCCGGGCCATTACCTCGTGCTCACCGGGTATGACCCGAAAAAGGAGAAGGTGTACTACGCCGACCCCAACCGCGGCACCACCGGGTCAATCGACCGGAACAGCTTCATCAGCGAGAAGTGGTACGTCTCGCCTTCGAACACCGCGGACTACTACCGTGCCCGGTGGGACGGCGAGTGGTTCGGCTTCTATGTCCGTGAACCGGGCCAGAGGAAACAGGGAACGTGAGAAGAGCGGATGCGCCGGTCTGAGGAGATGGCACATCGTCCCGGAAAACCATGGAAACGGTTTCTGTGCCGAAACCGGTATGAATAAACCCCTTGCCCTGTATGGAGAAATGCAACCTTGGGCGAATAACGAAGTCTTTTTTCAGGCAAACGGGAAATCGAGGCGCTGAGCCCCTGTACAAAGGGCATCCCCTTGTGTATCGTAGGTGTATCGTCAGGTGCATGCACAGTTGATAGGAGGAGCACATGAAACTGGTTCAGACCATGCTGTTCGACAGGCCAGGAGACGAGAACACGGACCACTGCATCAGGCTGGCCGCCGAGCAGGTCAAGGCGGGCGGCGTGAAGTATGTGGTGGTGGCGTCAACTACGGGCAAAACCGCGCAGAGATTTCTGAAAGGGCTTGAGGGCTCCGGCGCCGGCCTCGTGATCGTGACCCACTCGGTGGGCTTCAAGGAGCCGGGCCATGACGAGTTCGATCGAGTCGTCCGAAAGCAGCTCGCCGAGGCCGGGGTCCCTGTCCACACCGGCACCATCCTCACGCACTCCCTGGAGAAGTCCATCATGGACAGCTTCAACGGCGCCTATCCGGGCTACATCATCGCCAGCACCCTGCGCAGGTTCGGCGAAGGCACCAAGGTCGCCGTCGAGATCGTCATGGAGGCCTGCGACGCAGGGCTCGTGCCCGAGGACGCCGAGGTCCTGAGCGTGGCCGGAACCGGCCGGGGCTCGGACACGGTCCTCATCGTGAAGGCCAAGCCGTCGAAGAGATTCCTTGAATTGGAAGTGCTCGAGATCTTGGCCAGGCCAAGGGGAAGATAGAGCTCAGAGATCAGCACCCAGAAAAACTCCAGATGAATCACGATGCAGTCGGGGTCGTGGTCGGTATCGGGGTCGATTCCGATTTTCCTCCGAAAAGGTCCGAAAAAGGACAGTCCGAAAGGGGGACAGATTTATTGGAAACAATACATCCGTCCCCCTTTCGGAAGCTTTCGGATCCTTTCGACCCCGATACCGATACCGACCCCGACCCCGATGAAGATGGGGAATGATCTCACGCAACCAGACGGCCCACCTGACCGCGTTTTCATTATTATATATGAGCTGATGTTCATATGTCATATCGATGGTATCCCGCTGCCCTGGATGCCGTGAGGCTTGCCGTGGTTGACATCTTGGGGAGATGGGAATAGTTTTTTTTGTAGAGGGGGTTTACGGCCCGCTCGAGGACGGCACCGGGGGGGGAAGACCGTGGGTCTCATACGGGTACTGGATCAGGAACTCATCAACCAGATCGCTGCGGGAGAGGTCATCGAGCGGCCTGCGTCCGTGGTCAAGGAGCTCCTGGAGAACGCCCTCGACGCCGGTGCCACGAATATCGCCGTGGAGATCGAGGGCAGCGGGCTCGACCTCATCCGGCTCGCCGACGACGGGTACGGCATGACCGCAGAAGAGCTCGAGCTGGCCATCCTCAGGCACGCCACGAGCAAGATCTCCTCAACAGAAGACCTCTTCTCCATCAAGACCCTGGGCTTCCGGGGCGAGGCCCTGCCCAGCATCCTGTCCGTGAGCAGGGCAAAGATCGCCACGCGGACCGAAAGCTCGCCCGCGGGCTGCTTCCTGCACCTGGTGGCGGGAGAGACCGTGGAACGGGGCAGGAAGGGCATGCCCAGGGGCACGGTCGTGGAGGTCTCCGACCTCTTTTTCAACACCCCTGCCCGGAGGAAGTTCCTCAAATCGGCGCCCACCGAGGTGCGGCACATCGTGGACGTGGTGTCGCGGTACTCCCTGGCATACCCGGCCGTGCGCTTCACCCTGTCCCTCTCCGGCCGGACCCTGCTCAACCTCCGGCAGGGCGGCCCCCTCGAAGAGCGAGTCGTGGAGGTCTGGGGCTCTTCCGCAAGGGATCAGCTCTTCCCCCTGCTCGAGGAGCGGGGGAACGTGCGCATACGCGGCATTCTGGCGTCCCCCGGGCTCACCCGGCAGAACCGCAGCGGCATCTACACCTACGTGAACGGCAGGTCGGTCCTCGACTCCTCCCTGCGGGCAGCCGTGCTCGAGGGGTACAGCGGGCTGGTCATGAAGGGCCGCTGCCCCATGGCCGTCCTGTTCATCGACATCGACGCCTCCGAGGTGGACGTCAACGTCCATCCCGCCAAGGCGGAGGTGCGGTTCCGGAACCCGTCCGCCGTGTTCGGCGCCGTGGCGGGCTCCATCAGGCGCGCCCTGTCCGGCCCCCGGGAACCGGCAGCCGTCCCGGAAGCGCCCGTGGAGCCGGTCCTCACGGTACAGGAGGCACAGGCCCCCTACTCCGGACGCCCGTTTTCACCCCCCCTGCCCCGGAAAACCTCCCTTGCAGCGGCCATGCAGCCGGGCCTGATCCAGGAAGGCCTGTTCAGGGAGCGCCCCGGCATCTCCTACGGGGAAAAGAGGATCGTGGGGACCTTCCTCTCCACCTACATCCTCCTGGAGGACGAATCCGCCCTCTACATCCTCGACCAGCACGCGGCCCACGAGCGGGTCACCTACGAGAGGCTGAAAGCCGCCCCCTCTTCAGGCCTCACCCCGGGCCAGGACCTGCTCGCCCCGCTGGTCATCGAGCTCTCGGCGGTCAGGTTCTCCGCCTTCGAGGAGATCGCCCCGGAGATCCGCTCCATCGGCATCGACGCCTCGGTGTTCGGCCAGGGGGCCGTTGCCGTGCGGTCCGTGCCCGCCCCCCTGGTGAAGGCGGACATCAGGGGCATCATCCTCGACCTCCTGGACGCGGCGGCCGAAGGCGACCTGAGGAAGAAGGAGCTCCACGACGACATGCTCGCCCGCATCGCCTGCCACAGAAGCGTGCGCGCCGGCAGAAGGCTTGAGGGTGCGGAGATCGAAAGGCTCCTGAAGGACCTCGACGAGGCGGGGTCGCCCCTGACCTGCCCCCATGGCAGGCCCCTGTTCAAGAAGATCGGAAGGGACGAGATCGAGCGGTGGATCGGACGGCGCCCCTGATCGTCATCACCGGGCCCACGGGCTCGGGCAAGACCGGCATCGCGCTCGACCTCGCCCGGCGCTTCCCCATCGAGGCGGTCTCGGCCGACTCCATGCAGGTGTACCGCCACATGGACATCGCCACGGCCAAGCCCACCGCCGCTGAGCAGGCCCTCCTGCCCCACCACCTCATCGACATCAGGGACCCTGACGAGGAGTTCAACGCCGGGATGTTCATGGCCATGGCCGCGGAAAAGATAGGAGAGATCCGCGCACGGCGGAGGATCCCGGTGGTCGTGGGAGGCACCGGGCTCTACATCAAGGCCCTGATCTACGGCCTGGCACCGGTGCCGCCCCGGTCGTCACGGCTCAGGGACTGGCTCCGGTCCCTCGCGCAGGCCAGGGGGACCCCTCACCTCTGGGAGGCCCTGAACCGGATGGACCCAAAGAACGCGGAACACATCAGGAAAAACGATGCCGTGCGCATCGCCCGCTCCCTCGAGATCATCTTTCTCACCGGCCGAAGGGCCAGCGAGGTCCTCGGCGGGCACGGTTTTTCCGAAGCCTGGTACCGGGCGCGCATCATCTGCGTCATGCCCGGGCGGGACCTCCTGTACCGGAGCATCGACGAACGGGTGCACGCCATGGTGGAGGCAGGCCTCCTCGAGGAGACCTGGAGGCTCCTGGAACTGGGCTACGACCCGTCGCTCAGGTCCATGCAGACCCTGGCGTACAAGCACGTGCTCCAGCTTCTCGAAGGCCGGATCGGGCTTCCGTCGTGCGTGGGCAGGATCCAGCGCGACACCAGGCACTATGCCAAGCGCCAGATCACCTGGATGCGCTCGCACTACGACCAGGGCTCGTTCCTGGAGCCGGAGAGGGCACGCGCGGAGCTTGAGCGCTGGCTTCAGGAGGAGGCGTCCCCGGCGATCGAGGGCTGATGCCTGCTGGAAGGGGCGCGCCTGAAGTTATGATGCTCTTTCCACCATTGCAAATCCTGCGGTATGTGATAAGAAATATCGCGTGAATCACAACGCCAGAAGAAATTTGGAAAAAAGGGTCTTGAGAAAGACGGGCACCGCTGTCAGCGACTACCGCATGATCGGGCACGGCGACCGGATCCTGGTGGCCGTTTCCGGCGGCAAGGACTCCATCGTCCTCCTCAAGGTCCTCTACGAGCTCAACCGGTCCGCGCCGGTGGAGTTCGAGCTCGTGCCCGTGCACGTCGCCACCGGGTTCGAGAAGGACTTCCACCGGATCCAGGACTGGGCCTTGGAAGAGCTCGGGGTGACGATCCGGGTGTTCCAGTCGGGCATAGGCGAGATCCTCGAGAAGGTGGCCGACCCGGAGAAGAGCCCCTGCGCCCTGTGCTCCAGGCTCAGGAGGGGGGTGCTCTACACCATGGCCCACGAGGAGGGCTTCACGGCCATCGCCCTGGGTCACCACCTCGACGACATCGTGGAGACCTTCCTCCTGCGGTGCTTCTACACGGGCCAGATCGGGGCCATGGCGCCTTCCCGCTACTCGGACGACGGCCGCAACCGGGTGATCAGGCCGCTGGCCTACTGCAGGGGCGACCTCGTCCAGGGGTATTTCGACACCCTGCGCATCGCCCCGGTGAGGAACGAGTGCCCCAGGAAGCCCGACGGCAAGCGGGAATGGGTCAGGAACCGCCTGAGCGAGCTGGAGAAGGAGCACCCCTTCATCAAGGAGTCGGTCTTTTCCGCGCTGTCGAACATCGACATGAAGAGCCTGTGCCTCAGGGAGGAACGCCGTGCGCATCCTCATTGACCCCACGACCCCGAAACCCAGGATCGTCAAGAGGGTGGCCGAGATCCTGGTTGACGGCGGGATCATCGTCTACCCCACGGACACGGTCTACGGCCTGGGCTGCTGCATGACGAACAAGAAGGGCATCGACGCCATCAACGCCATCAAGTCCTCGGTCAAGCCCAGGAGCATCATGCTCGCGGACCTCAAGGAGATCAGCACCTACGCCAAGGTCTCCAACGAGGCCTTCCGCATCCTGAGGAGCCTGCTGCCCGGGCCGTACACCTTCATCCTGCCGGCCTCCCGCCTGGTGCCCCGCCTCCTCCAGACCAACCGCAAGTCCATCGGGGTGCGCATCCCGGACCACTGGTTCTGCCAGGCCATCGTGCGGGAGGTGGGAGAGCCCATCCTGACGGCGAGCGTGCCGCTGTCCCATGACCAGCGCCACATCGACCCCATCGAGATCGACCGGCACCTGGGCCATCGGGTCAATGCCGTGATCGACAGCGGGATCCTCCCGGACGTCCCCTCCACCATCATCTCCCTGGAGACCGACAGCCCGGAGGTCATCCGGGAAGGGCTGGGCGACGTGTCCATGTTCGTGTGAAAAGGAACGGCCAGCAGCCATGAAGAAGATGCTCATCAACGCCATCCACGCCGAGGAGATCAGGGTCGCGGTCGTGGAGGACGGCATTCTCAAGGGCCTCTACATCCAGAGCGCGCTCAAGGAGCAGATCAGGGGGAACATCTACAAGGCCAGGATCTCGAAGATCGAGAACAGCCTCGATGCGGTGTTCGTGGACTATGGCAGGGAGCGGCACGGGCTGCTGCCCGTAAACGACATCAACTGGCACCTGGTGCCCGGCCATGGGCAGGACAGGGGCACGCTGGCCGACCTGAGGAAGGGCCTCGAGATCCCGGTGCAGGTGGCCAGGGAGGAAAAGGGCGCCAAGGGCGCGCTCCTCACCATGGACATCTCCATCCCGGGGCGCTACATGGTCCTCCTGCCCAAGCAGGACCTGGCGGGCATCTCCCGGAAGATCGACGACGAGGAGCAGCGCAGGCGGCTCAAGGACCTCATCACCCAGCTTGCGCCCCCGCAGGACATGGGCCTGATCGTGCGGACCGCCGGGCTGGACAGGACCAAGGCCGACATCCAGAAGGACCTGGCCTACCTCCTGAGGCTGTGGAAGAGCATCGAGGACGAGTTCCGATCAGCGCCCTGCCCTTCGCTCATCTACCAGGAGGGCGACATCATCATCCGCTCCATCCGCGACTACTTCACCAGCGACATCGCCGAGATTCTCATCGACGACGAGGAGACCTTCGAGAGGGCGTGCGTGTTCATGAAGACCGTGATGCCCCGCCACAAGCACATCCTGAAGCTCTACAAGCAGACGAAGCCGCTCTTCACCAAGTACGAGCTGGAGCAGCAGATAGCGAGCATCTACCACAAGCGGGTGAAGCTGCGCTCCGGGGGCTCCATTGTCATCGAGCCCACCGAGGCCCTTGTGGTCATCGACGTGAACTCGGGCCAGTTCACCAACGGGCGCGACATCGAGAACACGGCGCTGGCCAACAACCTCGAGGCCGCCGAAGAGATCGCCCGGCAGCTCATCCTGCGGGACATCGGGGGCCTGGTGGTCATCGACTTCATCGACATGCGCTCCAGGGAAAACACGCGGGCCGTGGAGAAGGCGCTCAAGGACTGCTTCAAGAACGACCGCGCCCACATCGTGATGGGCAGGATCTCCAAGTTCGGCATCCTGGAGCTCTCCCGGGAGCGCCTGTCCTCGACCATCCTGGAGAAGAGCTTCGTGTCCTGCCAGGCCTGCGAAGGCGCCGGCCTGGTGAGGTCCGTGGAATCGTCCACCTTTGCCGCGCTCCGTGAGATCCAGCTCTTCCTGAACCGGAACATCGCCCGGGAGATCCGGGTGGAGCTCGCCCCCGAGGTGGCCATGCACCTCCTGAACGTCCAGAGGAAATACCTGGTGCGTCTCGAAAACGAGTTCTCGGCAAGGATCAGCATCGCCGTGAACCCCATCCTGCGCAACGGCCAGGCCCAGATCGAGGCGACAGACCCGGCGCGCGCCTGAAAAAATTCATGCCCATGAACGCCCCGGTTTTCCTCGCAAGGGGCGCGTACCATTCACGATCGTGAAGGGTCTGCAGCCCGTGAAACCGCAAAATTCCTTGCTCCGCGGGCAGCGTCAGGGTATCCTTGGCCTGGTGCCGCAGCCCTTCTTCACGAGGCCGACGGTCGGTGCCTGAAGGGCTGACCGGTCATCAGAATCATTCCCATATGGAGGAGTACATGAAAAGGTTTTTTGTTGTTCTCGGGGTAGCGACGGGTCTGGTGCTCTCGTCCGGTCTTTCCTTCGCGGCCGGGGGCTGGACCGGGAATCTGAACCTGACGCTGGGAGGGAAGTACCTTGACGATGACGACTGGGACCCGGTGGAGAACCAGGGCGAGCTGGGCATCAGCCTCGACTTCCGCGAGCGGCACTGGCCGGTGAACCTGTACCTCGCGCTGCTGGGCTCAGCGGCCGAGGACACGGTCCGGGGCATCGACGTCGAGGGCTCCACGAGCGAGCTCAGGTTCGGCGTCCGCAAGATCTTCGACGCCGACAGGGTCGTGCGCCCGTTCATCGGAGGCGGCCTGGCCTTCATCAGCGCCGAGATGGAAGGTGAGCTCGGGGGCGTTTCGGTGAGCGACGACGACAGCGGCGTGGGCCTGTTCATCAGCGGGGGGATCTATTTCACCCTGGAGAAGGCCTTCAACCTGGGCGTCGAGGTGGGCTATTCCGCAGCCAAGGTGGATTTCCTGGGAGTAGAAGGCGAGGCGGGCGGCGCGCACGCGGCCCTGCTTCTCGGCTATCACTGGTAGTCCTTGCCGTTCATTGGCATGACACCCTGACTTCGTTACCCGGCGGGCGCAGCCTCCAGATGCCCCGCCGGGTTTTTTTGTCCGCAGCGGGTCTGAACGGGGCGGGTCACCCCTTGACGACTGCACTCAGATGAATCCGGTCGAGGCCGTCCGGGGGCGCGGGGGCCTTTGCGTGGAGCGTGCCCTCGAACAGGAGCACGAAGAGGAAGACAAACAGGCAGACCATCCCTTTCCTCGCCATACAGCGACACCTCCTGAATCAGATTCACAGCCTCCGTTCACATCACAGCACGCAGGGCCCTTCACCCTTCCGTGGGACAGGGCAGCACTCCATGGCGCCATGCAGCCACGCATGTGGTCCGGGTATCTGCGTGTGCACTGAGTATCATTAATATGAGCTCAGCCGGAAAAATCACCCGTGATCCCCCATCCCGGGCAGTGCTGCGTTCATTCTTCCTCCTCTATGCATTCGGGGTCGGGGTCGGTATCGGGGTCGGAAGAAAAATCGGGATCGACCCCGATACCGATACCGACCCCGATGAAGAGAGGGGGATAGGGTTTTTGGGGGTGGCGGCAAAGGGAGGGCAGGAGGCCGTGGGAGCGGAAGGGCTTCCTGGGGGACCGCCTTCAGTGCTCCAGGACCCGGTGGATGACCTTTTTGAGCTCGCCCGTGCCAACGGGCTTCAGGAGGAGCTGGCTGATGCCGAAGAGCTTGGCCTCCTGCTGACTGATGGCGTCGTTGAACCCGGTGCACAGGATGACCGGGAGCATGGGCCGGATCTTCAGGAGCCTCCTGGCGAGCTCCTCGCCCGTTATGCCGGGCATGGTGAGGTCCGTGATGACCACGTCGTACTCGTTGGGGCTCCTGCTGAACGCGTCGAAGGCCTCCCTGCTGTCGCTGAACGCCGCCACCTGGTAGCCGGACGACTTCAGGGTGCGCTCCATGCTGGACAGCACGATGTCCTCGTCGTCCACGAGGAGGATCTTCCTCCTGTCCTCCCCGGGTGCCGGGCCCTCGGCCGGGGCCTCCCGGGCCTGCTCGGTCGCCCCGCTCACCGGGAGGTACACCTTGAACAGGGTCCCCTTCCCCTCCGCGCTCTCCACCGTGATGGTCCCGCCGTGGCTCTTCACGATGCCGTACGCTATGGAGAGCCCCATGCCGGTGCCCTTCCCTGTTTCCTTGGTGGTGTAGAACGGCTCGAAGACCCGTTCCATCACCTCGGGTCTCATGCCCCTGCCGGTGTCCTGCACCGCGAGCCTGAGGTACTCTCCCTCTGTGAGGCCCTCATGTCCGTGCGTCTCGGTCAGGCGGGTGTTCGAGAGTTTTACCGAGATGGTCCCCATGTGGCCCTCCAGCGCGTCCGCAGCGTTCCTGCAGAGGTTCATGATCACCTGCTGGATCTGGATCGAGTCGCCCATGACCACGTCCGCGTGCGCCTCGTTGCGCTGCCTGAGCTCAATGGTGCTCGGCAGGGAAGACCTCAGGAAGGCCATGGTCTCGTCCAGCAGGGGCGCGATGCGGACGGGCTTGAGGACCTGGTCTCCCTTCCTGCCGAAAGCGAGGATCATCTTCACGAGGTCCCTCTGGCGCTGGGCCGCCTTCAGGGTCTCCTCCAGGATGTCCCGGCGCGTGGTCCCGGCCGGTTCATCCTCGAGAAGCTCCTCGATGTTCATGAGGATGGGGGAGAGGAGGTTGTTCAGGTCGTGGGCGATGCCGCCTGCGAACTTGTCGAGCGCCTCGATCCTCTGGGTCTGGGCGAGCTGGCCCTGGAGCTTCATCGTCTCCGTGACGTCCCGCAGGACGGCCACGTAGTCGATGAGGGAGCCGAGGCCGTCGTACACGGGCGCGACGCTCACGGTCATGCTCACGGTGTCCCCGTCCGCGCGCCTGCGCCTGAACAGGCCGGTGTAGGTGCCCCTGCCCGCCTTAAGCTCCTCCATGACACGCCCTGCCTTGGGCTTGTTGCCCTCGAACAGCTCCAGCAGGGAGTCGAGGCTCTTCCCCACCGCCTCGTCCCTGCCTTTCCCGCACAGGCGCTCGAACGCGTTGTTCACGTACCGTATGATCAGGGAGCTGTCGATGAGGATGATCCCGTCCGCCGCCTGGTCCATGGCCGCGGCGAGGCGGAAGATGTCCTGCTCCATCTGCCTGCGGGCGCTCAGGTCGATGCCGATGGCGATGAGGGAGCCGTCGGAGAGCCTCATGCCGGACCACGAGCTCTGCAGGGCCTTCCAGAAACGGGAGACGATCCTGAAATCGTGCCAGCCCGGGCTCGACTGGACCATGGTCCGCCAGAACTCGCCGAGCTCCAGCGGATCGGAGAAGAACGTGGAGAGGACATCCCCATGGAGGACCTGTTCCCGGGTCCATCCCGTGAGGTGCTCGATCTCGCGGTTGAAGAGCCGCACGTCCCCGTCGGGACCGTAGAGGATGATCATCACGGGGATGCTGTCGATGATCTTCTGGAGGAGCTCCGTCTGCTCCTCGAGCCTGCGGTTGGTGCGCATAAGCTCTGAGGTGCGGAGCTTCACCGCCTGCTCGAGCTCGAGCTTCGCCATCTCGAGGGTGGCCTGGCTCTCCTTCATCTCGTCGATGTCGCTCAGAACGAGGAGCACGTTTCCTCCGGGACCGCTCCCCTCCCCGGGTTTCGCGACGAGGCTCAGGGAATACCACCGCTTCCTTCCGGTGAGGGCGTTCCTGATGCGCACGTGATGCGGCACGGCCTGCCTTCCGTCTCCCGGTGAGCCTGACAGGGCGGCCTCGACCACCCTGCCCACCGTCGTCTTCGAGTCCACGCCCAGGGCCGGCGTGGAGAAGAGCTCCTGGACCGTCGCCCCCTTCATGCGGTCGAGGTCCAGGCCCAGCATGGACACGGCCGCCCTGTTCGAGGAGACGAGCCTGTTATTCCCGTCGAACTCCAGCACGCCCTGGCTGATCAGGTCGAAGAGGGCTGCATACGGCTCTCCCGGCCCGCCGGGCGTTTCGCGCCGCTCGGGCGGCGCCTGCACCCCGGTGACGTCCTCCAGGAGGACGCACGCGCCTTCCCGGGAGGGCACGCAGCGGCACCGGAGCAGGCGGCCTGTCTGATGGTCCCACGGCGCCTCGAACACGACCGGACGGTTCTCCCTCCTCGCCTGGTTGGCTCCTTCGGTGAGCCTGACGGAGATGTCTTCGGGCATGACCTCCCCGAGGGGCCTGCCGTCGAAGGCGCCGGAGGGCTTGTCTGTCATCAGGGAAAAGGCCCTGTTCGCACGGGTGACGCGCATCGACGCGTCCAGGCACACCACCCCCAGATCGAGATCCTCGAACACGCTGTCGAATCCGGGTTCAGGTATCGGTTCTTTTGTCATGGCTTAGCGCAGCGTGCGTCGAGCGCACGTTTCCCGCCCGTGTCAGCCGGGGCCACCTGTCCTGGGTATGAAGATGACGGTCACCCCGTCGATCCGGTTGTCCGTGGTACGCGACGGGCTGATCTGCATCTCGTAGACGTTGCCGTCCTGTGACTGTACTTCCTTCCTCTTCTCGCGCAGGGTCCGGATCACCTCCATGCCCTCCTGGAAGATGTCGACGTCCTTGAGGGTCGAGGTGATCTGGTTCACGGGCCTGCCGATGTCCGCCTCGATGAGGTTGACGATCCGGGTGACGCTTACGTTGTAGCGCTTGATGCGCATGCCTGAGTCCAGGAAGAGCATGGGGATGTTGATGTTGTTGATGAAGCGGTTGATCTCGCCGTAGGCGTTCTGGGCCTCCTGGATCTTGCTCTGGAGCTCGCGGTTCACGGTCTCGAGCTCCTCGTTGAGCGACTGGAGCTCCTCCTTCGAAGAGTTGAGCTCTTCGTTGGAGCTCTGGAGCTCCTCGTTCGTGGACTGGTACTCCTCGTTGGTGCTCTTGAGCTCCTCGTTGGCGGCCTCGAGCTCCTCGATGGTGGTGCGCAGGTGGTCCTTGACGTACTGCAGCTCCTCCCTGAGGGAGATGAGCTCCCGGTCCCTGCCCCGGACCTTGTCGAGCTTGACCGGCCCGCCCTCCTCCCTGGCCGCCTCCTGGGGCGTCTCCACGAAGAGGACCATGTACAGCTCGCCCACGGGCTCGTTCAGGGCCTTGACAATCACGTTGACCAGGGCGTACTGGCCGTTCGTCCGGATCTTCAGCTTCCTGGTGAAGACCTTGTCCTTGTTCTCCACCGCGCTGCGGACCATGCCGGGCAACTGGTTCCTCAGCCCGTCGCGGGCCATCTCGAAGGCGTTGTAGACCCGGGCGACCCCCGGGGCGGGCTCGAGGTACATGCCGGTCCGGCCGTGGATGTAGAGGATGTCGCCCTTGCGGTCCACGACGATGGCGGCCGGGGTGTGGTTCTCCAGCAGATTGCGCTCGATCACGGCGGAGAGCTCCACGGGGCGCGGCCTCGCGGCCTTCTGCACCTCGCCGAGGCGCCTGGCCGAGCCAAGGGGGAATTCGATCATGGGGTAGTTGTAGGCGTGGTTCTCTCCGCGCCGGTAGATCTTCCACTTCAGGTCCAGCGTGCTGAAGATGTCGGAGAATGCGCCGATGGTCTCGGATGACCCGAGGAACAGGATGCCGCCCGGGTTCAGGCTGTAGTGGAACAGCGGGATGATCTTCTTCTGGAGCTCCGCGTCGAGGTAGATGAGCAGGTTCCTGCAGGAGATGAGGTCCAGCTTGGTGAAGGGGGCGTCCCGGATGACGCTGTGGTCCGCGAAGATCATCATGTCCCTGATGGAGCGCTTGATGCGGTAGCTGTCGTCCTCGCGCTCGAAGTACCTGTTCAGGCGGCCCTCGCTCATGTCTTCGGCGATGCTCAGGGGGTAGAGCCCGATGCGGGCCTTCTCGATGGCCTCCTCGTCCACGTCCGTGGCGAAGATCTTGACGTCGAGACTCAGCCCCAGCTCCTCCCTGCACTCGTCCAGGACGATGGCGACGGAGTACGCCTCCTCGCCCGTGGAGCACCCCACCACCCAGGCCCGCAGGGAGGACTCGGAAGGCTTGTGCTGGAGGCTCTCCAGGAGGGCCTTCTTCAGCGATTCGAAGGACTCCGGGTCGCGGAAGAAGCTCGTGACGCCGATGAGGAACTCCTTGAACAGGGCCTTGGCCTCGTAGGGGTTCTTCTCGATGAAGGCAGAGTACGCCCTGATGGAATCGATGTGGTGCACGAACATCCTCCGGCTGATGCGGCGCAGGATGGTGCTTTCCTTGTAATGGGAGAAGTCGTTGCCGGTCAGGGTGCGAAGCTGCGTATAGATCCTCTCCATGTCGCTGGCCGGGACCCGCTCGGGCACGAGGGGCTTGGCCCCTCCCTCGATGAGGAAGCGCTTCACGTACTCCATCAGGTATTCGGCCATCTGCGCGGGCGGCAGGATGTAGTCGGCCAGCCCGGTCTGGATGGCCGAGACGGGCATGCTGCTGTACTCGGCGGTCTCCGGGTCCTGCACCATGACCATGCCCATCTCGCTCTTGATCGCCTTGACGCCGAGCGTGCCGTCCGTGCCCATGCCCGAGAGGATGACGGCGATGCCGTACTCCTTCATGTCCTCGCTCAAGGAGCGCAGGAAGGTGTTGATGGGCAGGTAGGGCCCGTGGGTCTGCGGCGCGGGCGACGCGAGCTGCAGGACCCCCCTGCTGATGCTCATGTCGCGGTCCGGGGGGATGACGTACACGTGGTCCGGCTCCACGGCGGTGCCGCCCTTCACCTGGAGCACGGGCATGGAGGTGCGGGTCTGGATGAGCTCGGGCATGAGGCTGCCGTGCCGCGGGTCCATGTGGGTCACCACCACGAACGCCATGCCGGGGTCGGTGGGTATGTGTTCGAAAAAGGACTGGATGGGCTCCAGTCCTCCCGCTGATGCCCCGATGCAGACCACGGGGAAGCGCCTGTGCTTCGCGGCGCCCGGGGGCTGGTCGCCGGTCCGCTTCGCCTGGCCGCGGTTCACTCCCTGGGAAGGTTTCTGCTTCTCTCCGGATTTCCTGTTTCTGTTTTCGGGCATAGGGCGATCGTCCTTTGCGTGGTTCGTTACAGGGATGTGGCTGAACCTCAAAAGCTTTTGATGCATGCTCACTTCAAAAGATGCCGCTTTTCTTTGCAAATTAAAATAATACGATGGTTCTTCCTATCTGTCTGGCATATTCTTATATGCGGACAACCTAAATGTACAGAGGAAAGTGACCTGCCCCCTGGTTGAGCTTGCGAATCATGGCCGCAGGCGTATCCATACTCTTGTCACGGCATCGATACACGATGAAGACATTTCTTCCCCGGAGGACCCATGGAACAGCACGACATCGTCGTTGTCGGCTCTTCGGCCGGAGGCATACCTGCCCTGCTGGCCATGGCGAAGAGCCTGCCGGGCGATTACGACGCCTCGATCTTCATAGTGCAGCACCTGTCGCCCGACGCGGAGAGCATCCTGCCCCAGATGATGAGCAGGGCCGGGCCGCTGCCTGCCTCCCATCCCTCCGACGGCGAGGCCTTCGAGCCCGGGCACATCTACATCGCGCCCCCTGACCACCACATGCTCGTGGAAAAGGACCGCATCCTCGTGAAGCGGGGGCCCAAGGAGAACCTCTTCCGCCCGTCCGTGGACGCGCTCTTCCGCTCTGCAGGGTACATGTACGGCCCGCGGGTGGTGGGCATCGTCCTGTCCGGCTATCTGAACGACGGCTCCTCGGGTCTGTGGACGGTGAAGCGCATGGGTGGCGTGGCCGTGGTCCAGGACCCCAAGGAGGCGCTGTACCGGGACATGCCAGCACACGTGCTCGAGTACGTCGACGTGGATCACATGGTCAGGGTGTCCGAGATCGGGCCGCTGCTCGAGCGGATCTCACAGGTGGAGGCCTTGGCTCGGACCGAGGTGACGCCCGAGATCATGGAGCGGATACAGGCCGAGGTCATCATCGCGGCTCAGGGCAACGCCTACGAGATGGGGGTCCTGAAGATGGGCGAGGTCGTGCCGCTCTCCTGCCCCGAGTGTCATGGCGCCCTGGTGAGGATCGACGAGGGACCGGCGGTGAGGTTCCGGTGCCACACCGGCCACGCCTTTTCCGCCGATGCGCTCCTGGCGAGCATCACGGAGGCGGTGGAAGACACGCTCTGGCAGGTCACGAACAGGATCGAGGAGACGAACATCCTCCTGAGCCAGCTTGGCGGCCACTTCGCGGAAGAGGGCCGGGAGGGGCTCGCCGAGCTGTACTTCAGCAGGGCGAGGGAGGCGGCCAAGAAGGCCGACGCCCTCCACGAGGTGGTGTACCGCTACCAGATGAGCCCGGTGGAGGGCCTGCCCGGAAAGCGGAAGCGCACCTGAGGGCGAAGCGGCGGGAGGCGCGATCGGCCCGGGCCGTACGCACGGGCAGGAAACGCCTTCAGGCTTTTCCGGCTCGCCCGCTCGCCCGTCGGTATAGGGGCTTGACATCCGCATTGATCATTTCTATGTGAGATCCTAATATACATATCGTCTGTTATTGTATCCCTTGCCTGTCTGTTTCTCGTCTGTACGATGCCCGGGCCGCGGTGCGTCCTGGCCTGCGGGCGCGGACAGGAGACCGTATGCAGCGACCGGATGACACCTCGGCGGAAAAGAAGGCGGGAGGTACCGGGATGACGGGTCCCGGCGATGCCCTCCTGCGCTCCCCTGCCCTGCTGCAGGCCGTGCTCGACACTGCCCCCGCCGGGGTTGAGGTGGTCGACGCCGCCGGCAGGGTCGTGCTTGCCAACGCAGCCATGGAAGAGATCGCGGGTGGGCCCGTGGCCGGCACCGCCTCACCCCCGGGCAACGGCCGGAATTTCCTGAACCTCGACGGCTCTGTCGTCCCGTACGAAGACCTGCCGCTGTCCCGCGCCCTGCGCGGCGGGGAAGCGGTCCGTGACAGGGAGGTCCTGGTGAGCAGGCCCGACGGGACCGAGGCCGTGCTGCTGGCATCCGCCACCCCGGTCATGGACGGGCTCGGTATGGTTGTCGGGGCCGTTGCGGTGTTCCAGGACGTGACAGGGCGCAGGCAGGCGGAGCATGCCCTGCACGAGGCCCGGGAGCAGCTCAGGCTGGCCCAGACGGTGGGTCACGTGGGCATATTAAGTTGGGACCCGGCCACGAACACGGGCAGTCTGAGCGCCGAGCTCAAGACGTACTTCGGGCTGCCGGCGGATTACCCCGTTTCCATCGAGCACTGGTCGAAGGTCACCCCCATGGAGGACATCCGGGGGATGCTGGACACCCTCGAGAGGGCGGCGGCCGAGCACAGAACCGATGTGGAAGGCCAGTACCGGGTGTTCCGGCCGGACGGGGACGTGCGCTGGATATCGGCGCGGGGGCTCATATCCTACGACACCGCCGGCAAGGCGGTCCGCGTGGTGGGGGTCGCCATCGACGTCACGGACCTGCGAAGGGCCCAGGAGGCCCTCTCCAGGCTGAACGAGGAGCTCGAGGCCAGGGTGGCCGAGGGCATCGCGCGCCTGGATGCGTCCGCCCGGTCGCTGAAGGACCAGAAGGAGCTTCTCCAGGCCATCATCGACGGCATCCCCGTGGTGGTCACCCTGTGGAAGACGCCCCGGGAGCTCATCATGGTCAACAAGGAGTTCGAGCGGCTGTCCGGGTGGTCGCAGGAGGAGGCCCTGCACATGGACATCATGGCCGCCAGCTTTCCGGACCCGGCCTACCGCAGAGAGATCATCCGCCGCGTTGCCCAGGCCGGTCCGGGCTGGGGGGAGTTCCAGTGGACCACCCGCTCCGGCAGGGTCCTGGACATCCTCTGGGCGGCCTCCGACCTCTCCAACGGCTCCCGCGTGGGCATCGGCATCGACGTGACCGAGCGCAGGAAGATGGAGAGGGACCTGCTGCGTCTGGTTGCGTCCATCGACCAGGCCGGAGAGGGGTTCGTGCTGTCCAATTCCGAGTGGGTGGTCGAGTACGTGAACCCCGCCTTCGAGCACATGACCGGGTTCACGAAAGAAAAGCTGATCGGCAGGGACATTGACTTCTTCAGCAGCCTCGTCATCGGCGACTTCGACCCTGACATACCCATGAAGACCGTGGCCAGGGGTGAGATCTGGAGCGGCTACCTGAAGGTGAGGAAGGAGAACGGCGAGCACATGTACGTCCACCTCACGGCCTCGCCGGTGAGGGGCGAGACCGGAGAGATCATCAACTACGTCTCCGTGGTCCAGGACATCACGAACGAGGCCAGGCTCCAGCAGATGGTCATCCAGTCCCAGAAGATGGAGGCCATAGGCTCCCTTGCCGGCGGCATCGCGCACGACCTGAAGAACATCTTCACCCCCATCCTCATCAACTCCGAGGTAGCCCTCGAAGACATCGGGCCGGACAGCCCCGCACGGCCCCTGCTCGAGGAGATCCTGAACGCGGCCAGGGTGGGAGGCGACCTTGTGAGGCAGATCATGACCTTCGCCCGCCGGACTCCCGGCAGGAAGGTCCCTGCGGACGTGATCTCCCTGGTGAGGGAGACCCTCTCCCTGCTCAGGTCCACCATACCCTCCACCATCGACATCCGCCACCGTTTCAGCGCCGCCTCCCTGGAGGTCCAGGCGGACCCCACCCAGCTCAAGCAGGTCCTCATGAACCTCGGCAGCAATGCGGCCTATGCCATGAGGGAGCATGGCGGGCTCCTCGAGGTGGACGTCGCGTGCGTGGAGCTCGACAGCGACGAGGCAATGCGGATATCCCCGGACCTGCCCCCCGGATCGTACGTCCGGATCGATGTCTGCGACACGGGGGAAGGCATGGACGAGGAGACCCGGCAGCACGTCTTCGACCCCTTCTTCACCACCAAGGGCCACACGGAAGGGACCGGGCTGGGCCTGGCCGTCGTCCAGGGCATCGTCAAGGGCCATCAGGGCGCGGTGAGCGTCAGGAGCAGGCCCGGAGAGGGCACGACCTTCAGCGTGCTGCTCCCGAGGCTCGAGCGGACATGCCCGGCCTGAGCGGGGACCCCTGCCCCTTCAGGCAGCCTTTCCTGCGGGCCCGGCAGCCAGCCCCGGCAGTCAGGGGCCTGTAAGGGTTCGATTCGCGTTCAGGGCCGCCCATGGCCGGCTCAGAAAAAAATAAGCCTGCAAAGGTTGGCCACAAGGCCTTCCCCAGGCGGATGGGGTATTGACGGGCCGGTGGAAGGGGCTACTTCTATTCTTTAGTACGGTTATTCACAAGGAGGTCATATGACTAAGCGCCTGTTCAGTATCATAGCGCTCACCTGTGCGATGATGTTGGCAGCCCAGATCTCGTATGCCGTGCCCATCACCTACACGGCGGTTCTCACCGGCTCAGACGAGGTGCCCTCGAACGCATCGCCGGCCATGGGGACGTCCATGCTGGTGATCGATACCGATGCCAACCTCATGACCCTGGACGTCGCCTTTTCAGACCTGCTCGCACCCACGACAGCGGCCCACATCCATGCTCCCACGGAGGTACCCGGAGAGGGGATCGCGCCGCCGGCCACGCCGGACCCGACACCTGTCGATTTCCCCTTGAACGTCACGAGCGGGACGTACACCAACACCTTTGACACCACCGACTCTGCCACGTACCACCCCGACTTCATCGAGGCATCCGGGGGGACCGTTGAGCTCGCCGAAACGGCCCTGGCCCAGAGTCTGGCAAACGGCACCGCCTACTTCAACATCCATACGACCCTGTACCCCACGGGAGAGATCCGGGGCTTCTACCAGCCCGAGTCCCAGGCACCGGCCCCGGTGCCCGAGCCGGCAACCATGATGCTTCTCGCCTCGGGCCTGATCGGCGTGTTCGGATTGAAGAAGAGGTACGGCAGACAGGCATCGTGACGAGCGCTGGCAGGGTTCTGCTCGACCGATGAGCAGAACGGCAACGGGTTGTGCAAGGATCTCCATTCCCGTTCATGGTAACCGCTTCGGGAGAGCTTGTGGAGATCCTTGCTGTTCAAAAGGGGCAGGCGTTGGTCACCGCTTCACCACGAGGACCGGTTTTCCCGCCTTCCGCACCACCTTTTCCGCAACGGGCTCAGACCGAGAGCTCGGTTTTTACCGCCACTCCGAGGGTTTCGAGGGTATAGGGTTTCCTGACATAGGAGCTCACTCCCATCTTCTTCAGCTCCCTGACCCTTTCGGTTTCCGAAAATCCGCTCGTTATGATGGCTTTCTGGTGCGGGCGGCTCTCGACTACCCGCTTGTAGGTCTCCAACCCGTCCATTCCCGGTTCCATGATCATGTCGAGGATCAGCAGATCGGCATCGTGGCCTTTCAGGTACTCGACCGCCGCTTCACCGCTCGGGACCGCCGTCACGGAGTAGCCCAGGTGCCTCAGCATCATCGAGGCGATCTCTCTCTGCTCCCTGACGTCATCCACGACGAGGATGGACTCCCCGCTGCCCTTGTACGTTTCCAGGGGCAGCAGGCCTGCCTTGTCGGTCTTCTCTTCCCGGGTGGCCGGGAAATGGAGCGTGAACGAGGTGCCCTGCCCCACGGAGCTCTCCAGGCCGATGTGACCGTTGTGGTCCTTCACCGTACCCCACACGACGGCCATGCCCAGCCCGGTGCCGCTCCGGCCCATGACCTTTTTCGTATAGAACGGCTCGAAGATCTTCTCCCTGTCTTCAGGTGAGATCCCGACCCCCGTGTCCGAGATCCTGACGACCGCGTACTCGCCCTTTGCCGGCTGTGAGCCTGGGCTGCCGGCGCCGTCCACCGAACTGCTTTCCGTCGAGATGGTGAGCGTTCCCCCGTCCGGCATGGCCTCGGCCGCATTGGAGACGAGGTTCATGATCGTCTTGGACAGGTGGAACGGCGACCCTTTCACGTTCGAGAGATCGTCGCTGAGCTGATAGGTGACCCGGACGTTGGGGTGGAACGATTTCAATTTATTAAACTCGGGACTCTTCAGATAGTAGAGGATGATGTCGTTCAGGTTCACGGTTTCGTACTTCAGGACCCCCCTTCTGGCAAGGGTCAGCAGGTCCGTGACGATGGCCGCGGCTTTCTCTCCCGTGTGCCGTATGGTCTCGATGAGTTCCCTGAGAGGGCTGTCTACGGGAAGCTGCATGAGCAGGAGATCAGGGTAGCTCACGATGCCCGACAGCACGTTGTTGAGATCGTGGGCGACGCCCCCCGCGAGGGTCCCGATGGCTTCCATCTTGTGGGCGCGCTCGAGGCTCGCTTCGAGCATGACCTCCTGCGTCACGTCCTGCGCAAAGCACAGGATCGCCGGACGCCCTTCCCAGGTTATCTGGACCGCGTTCATGGAAAGCCACACGTCGCCCCCGGATTTGGGAATGATCCTGAATTTGATCTTGGCGGGCCATTTTCTGCCCTTGAACAGGGCTGTATACCATTTCGACCCCGTCTCTCTGTCCCTGTCCGTCAGGAAGTCCAGGAAGTTCATGCTCGAGAGCTCTGCAGCGCTGTACCCGATCAGCTCCTCCGTCCTTCTGTTGCTGAACCGTATCGAGCGGTCCTGCAGGATGAAGATGGCTTCGCTGGCGTTTTCGATCACGAGCCTGTATTTTTCCTCACTCTCGATGAGCGCCCCTTCGATCTTCCTGCGCATGTCGATCTCGTACTGGAGCTCGAGGTTCGTGCTCGCGAGTTTCTGGCTCTGCGTTTCAACCGTGGAGAAGGCCTTCGAGAACCTCCTCGACAGGAGGACTGACTGCGAGAACACGAACATGAACATGCCCAGGTGGACGAGCTGCCCGGTCCTTACTATCTGATGGTCGTTCAGGACATCGTTGATGATGGCGGCTACGAAGATGCAGGTCCCGACGAGAAGGATGCCCGAGCCCTCCCGTTTTCTCCGCAGTCCCAGGAAGATGATGCAGATCGCGTACAGGCCCGCCGCGACGGCGGCTACATGAAAGACAGGGATGATGATATGCGAATAGACCCGTGCTGGAGTCATCAGCACCACGCTGGACAGGAGGAGGAAGCAGGCGCTCATGGTTCTCAGGAAACGCTTGCCGAATTCCTGGGGGAAGATATCGTGCACGTAGAGGAGAACGAAGGGAACGCTTAAAAAATACGTGAGATTGGTGATCTTTACCTTGAGCTCCCACTCTATCCAGGGAAAGAGCGGGTACAGGTACCGTTCATCCAGGAGCGCGTTGTAGAAAGAGATGAACAGGCAGAAGATGCCGAAGTACAGCGGGGCCCGGTCCTTTCTCCTGAGGAGGAACAGGACGAGGTGATAAATGCCCATGATGAATATGCCCCCGCACACGAAGAAGCTGACGGTGAGACTCTTCTCCCTGATGCTCTGGAGGTCCTGTTCCCGACCGAACTTGATGGCCTCGTACGCCCCGCCTTTGCGGTGGTTGAAGTTGGACATGTGGAGGACGAGGTCGAGTTGACCGTCCCGGGGAAGGTACCTGGCGACGTGCGGGCTCCACTCCGGGGTCATGGTTTCGAACGAGGTCCCGACCTGGCCGTCCGAGCACAGCTCCTGCCCGTTCACGTACAGGCGGTACGCGGTCCCCATGGACAGGAATTTGAACGCCATGGCGTCCTGCTGAGGCTTCAGGAGGATCTTCAGGCGATAGGTCGCATACCCGTGGCCGTTGATCTCCCTGCCCTGTACGATCAGGCCGTTCCAGATCCCGGGCACCGTGATGTACAGCCTGTTCTTCGGGACCTGCCCGTCCTGAAGGTCTTCTTCGCTCAGGAACGCTTCCCAGTAGAACTCCCACTCCCCGGAGAGGTCCACCGGGCCGTCCCTGTGAAAATCCCACCGGGTCAGGTCGAGCACGCCCTTGACGGCCTTCGGATGCCCTTTTCCGTGTCCGTCTTGCGCGCAGGACATGAAGGCGATGGGGAAGGCACACAGGAGGACAAGGAGGGACCATGAGCGCAAAATTGTCTTGAGTGTGCTAACCATACACTCGCCTATTCGGATATTTGGCGATAATTAATAAGGATATCTTTGGATTATTAGGCTATCAGAATATGCTTGCCGTGACCCGAGCTCAGTTACTCTGGGCGTTCAGCATCCTCCTGATTCGTTTGTTCACATTCTTTGAGACGGCGAGTGCCACATTCTTGAAATTCAGGGGGAAGATCATGAGGAGCGAGAGGTCCCCACTGCTCTGGGTGAGCGCGTCGTAGAACCTGGCCTCCGGCTTCTTCGAATCGACGACCACAGGCGTGTCCCCGTCGAGGTCGAGGATGACGTAGTTGTCGGTGTACACGACGAAGGGGTCCTCTTTCCGGACGGTCTTGAATTGGAAAAGCTCGCTCAGGTGGGAGGTCAGTTCCTTCACCTGTGGTGGGGTGCTCCTGTCGGGCAGCGGGTACATCTCGTGCAGCGCGTTGACCCAGGCGCAGTAGCTGGCCGGGTGGATGAGGCGCTGGAAGCAGAAGATCCTGTCGAAAGGATGCTTGAATCGGTATTTCACGATCTCCTTGGTGTAGAAGGTCGTGATGAGGCCCTGCTTCCTGGTGGTGGACTGGAGCCCTGCCGCGGTGAAGAAGACTGTGTAGCGCGTGCCCTTGTACAGGACATACCGTGCGTTGATCCACGCGAACCCGATGGATCTGCCGGCTTCGTCCAGGAAGATCCTCGCCTTGAACAAAATGCAGTTCCTGTCGTTGATGAGCTGATGCATCTTGTCCTGGGACCAGCCCCGGAAGATGTTCCTGTAGATCTCGTACAGCTCGTCGGCGAGGCTATGTCTCTCGCGGTCGGAAAGCGCGTTGACGTCGATGGTTCGATAGGGGGCGTGTTTCTTCCCGCCATTGGGAACGGGCGTCCCGCGCTGATGCTGTTGATTGAGGTTAGTTCTGGAGATGGCCCTGAAGATATGAGAAAACCGTTTCTCTTGCTGCCCATTCACATATTGCATTTCATTCACCTCATATGTTCGCATTCAGCCCTGACGTGGTGTACTGAAACCGTCAGGGCAAATAAATTTCGAAATTACGAAAAATTTACAAATAATTAATATATGATGTAATCAGATAAATCAATAAGAAAATTCAAGGGGTGGATGGGTAAACTGGGTTAATTTACATCGTATTCCTTCGGGCGTGTGGGTGGTGAGATAACTTGTTCAACAATACTGATGAAAAGCATCCCATCCTCCATAAAAGAAAGGCCCACCGAGGCACTTGGCCTCGATGGACTCTGTACGCTAAGCAAAGGATTGTATAACGAAATTACTTATAACTGGGAATTACGTAATAAATATATTATCATAATACAGTATATAATGATTATTTTAATATCTTTAGGGAAAGATAAGGGGCATATTAATTTTCCGCTCAAACGGAAACAACCAGGAACCTGAGAGTAACAAGGAATGAGAAGGAAGAAAGTGGTGGGCCACATAGGATTTGAACCTATGACTTCTACCGTGTGAAGGTAGCGCTCTCCCCCTGAGCTAGTGGCCCATCAACAGGGTAGGAATATACAAAGCGCACCCCATGGTGTCAAGAGGAATGTCGATGAAAAATACGCCGCAATGCCCTGCCGTGTGCTGGGGTTGGCTGGTGGACGGAGGAGCGCCGGGGAGCGGGGCGCGCTCGGCGTAGGTATCGGTATCGGGATCGAAGGTTTGGATCGACCCCGATACCGACCCCGATGAAGAAGATGAGAGGAAAGTATTCAGGTCATGAGGAGGAGGACGCCGGGGCCAGTTTCCCGTCGAGAACCTCGCGGATGGTCCTGGCCAGGCTCGAGAGGATGATGGGCTTCATGACCAGCTCCCGCACGCCGATGCTCCTGGCCTTTTCCTCCGAGATGTGCTCGCTGTAGCCGGTGCAGATGATGACCGGCATGTCCGGCCTGAGCTCCAGGATGCTCCGGGCCAGCTTGTCGCCGGTCAGGCCGGGCATGGTCATGTCCGTGATCACCAGGTCGTAGGCGTCCGGATCGCTTCTGAAATGCTCCAGGGCCTCGATGCTGCTCGTCTTCGTGACGGTCCGGTAGCCGAGTTTGCCCAGCATCCTCCCAGCCAGGTCCATGAGCGCGGGTTCGTCGTCCACCAGGAGGATCCGCTCCGATCCCCCCGGGATCTGCCCTTCCTCCCGGACGGCATCGTCCGTGCTCCTGAGCTCGATGGCGGGGAGGTACACGTCGAAGGTGGTCCCCTTCCCCGGCTCGCTCCTGCAGACGATGGCGCCCCCGTGGCCCTTCACGATCCCGTGCACCACCGACAGCCCCAGCCCCGTGCCCCGTCCCAGCTCCTTGGTGGTGAAGTACGGCTCGAAGATCCGCTCCATGACCTCAGGGGTCATGCCATGGCCGGTGTCGCTCACCGAGAGCAGCGCGTAGGGGCCGGCGGGGAGCTCGAGGTCCCGGGCCTGCCCGTCGTCGAGGTGGACGTTTCTGAGGCTCACCGACAGGATGCCGCCTGTCTCGTCCATGGCGTGGGCCGCGTTGGTGCACAGGTTCATCATGAGCTGGTGGATCTGGGTGGGGTCGGTTTTCACCAGGGCCGACGTGACGAGGTGCTGACGGATCTCCACGGTCGAGGGGATGGCGGACCGGAGCATCTTGAGGGACTCCTTCACCATTGGCGGGACATCCAGGGGCGAGAGCACGATCTCGGTCTTCCGGCTGAACGTGAGGATCTGGCGCACGAGGGCGCTGGCGCGCTGGCTTGCCTTGAGCACCTCCCCGATCTCCCGCCTCGCCCGTGCCGGGTCCTTGGGGACATCGTCCAGGGCCAGCTCGGAATACCCGATGATGGCCGAGAGGATGTTGTTGAAGTCGTGGGCGATGCCGCCGGCAAGGGTCCCGATGGACTCCATCTTCTGGGCTTGGGCGAGCTGCGCCTCGAGCTTTTTCCTCTCCGCCTCCTGCCTCTTGCGCTCGGTGATGTCGCTGGTTATGCCGAGGATGCCGGTCGCGTTGCCCTTGTGGTCCCTGACGAACGTCATGTTCATCTCCGACTCGAGGACCCTCCCGTCACGGTGGACGTGCTCGACCTCCACGGTCCTCGAGCGGGACAGGTCCCTGTCGGGCTTCTTCTCCTCCTCCAGCTCCCTGGCCAGGAGCTGCATCAGGTTTTCGAGAGACGAAGCCGTCATCACCTCGTTCAAGGGCTTTCGCATGATCTCTTCAGGGGTGTAGCCGGTATAGCGCTCGACGTAGGGGCTCATGTACGAGTACTGCAGGTCCATGTCCATGAGCCAGATGACCACCTTCGCGTTCTCCGCTATGAGGCGGGCGCGCTCCTCGCTGGCGTGCATGGCCTCCTCGATCCGCCTGCGCTCGGTCATGTCCACCACCATGCAGGCGGCGCCGGTCCTGCCCTCGCCCATGGGGATGGGGAAAACCGTCGTCAGCACCCAGACGGTGCTGCCGTCGCGCTTCGGGATCGCGACCTCGTAGGGGCCAGCGGGTTTCCCGGTGGCGCGGACACCTTCCAGGGTGGAGAGGAACCTCTCCCTCCACCGGGAAGCCTTGGTGAACTCGTGGAGCGACCTGCCCAGCACCTCGGAGGAGCGCAGGCCGTACAAGGCTTCCGACGCGGGGTTCCAGTACCTGATCTTCCCCTCGTCGTCGAACCACTGGATCGCCACGTTGGGCGTGTTCTCCAGGGTGGCACGGAGTTGGGCCCCGCTCACCCGCAGCGCCCTTTCGGTGTTCTTCAGCTCGGTGATGTCGAGCACGGCGGAGCACACCCCTGCGGAGTGGTCGTGGGGATCGAGCGGGCTTATGCTGAGCATCACATCGATGAGACTGCCGTCCTTGCGCTGGAGGACCGCCTCCCTTATGCCCAGACCGTCTCGCTCCAACTGAGTGTACAGCTCCCTGCCGACGCGGAGGTACTCCTCCTCGTCAGTGAAGAGGAGGCGTGTGGTCATCCCCAGCATCTCCTCCTGCGGATACCCGGTCATCCGGCACAGGGCGGCGTTCACCCGCAGAAAGACGCGGTCCTTCAGCAGGGCCACGCCCGCCGGGGTGGCGGCAAGCAGGCTGTCCAGGACCCTCTCCCTCTGGATGAGGGCCGCCTCGGCCTTTTTCTGCTCGGTGACGTCGTGCACGATGCTGAGCACCATCGCCTCCTCGTTGACCGTGACGAGCCTCGTGGAGAGGAGCACGTCATACCACTGCCGGCTTCCCGGCACATGGATCCTGGTCTCGAAGCGGCTGATCTGGCCCCCGTTCCACACCATCCGGTTCATGAGCTGCTCGCGGCCCTCGATCTCCACCACCTCGGAGTCGTGCCTGCCGATGACCTCGGAGCGTTCGAGTCCCAGGGACGTGAGGAAATGCGTGTTCACGTCCACGAACTCCCCGGTGATCCTGTTCAAGGTCACGATGCCCGGGTTCTGGTCGAACAGGGTGCGGTAGGCCAGCTCGCTCTCCCTGAGCTTGCTGTTGATCCTGGTGAGCCGGCGGGCGTACCGGTTGATGATGACGTACAGCAGGGAGGCCGTGAACGCGATGAAGGCGAGCCCTTTCACCATGGCGATCTTCGCCATGATGTGCGCGTCCTGCACCAGCCATTCGAGGAAGCTGTCGGAGAAATAGATCCAGAGCCCGCCGACCAGGGCATAGATGCCCACGATCTTCAGGACCTCACAGTGGCGCCGCTCAGGCTGGAACAGCGTCATGCGCCCCCCTTCGCGGGACCCGGGCAGGCTCGCATGCAGCGGGTCAGGCGCTCCGGGGCCGATGCTGCGCGGGCTTCAGAATCCTTCCTGCTCTCTATCCTCACAGATGCTCTCCCATGTCGGCATTGCCCGTGGTTGAAAGGCGCATTCACGTCTGCCGCTTTTGAAATATATCGTACAGAGGAAACCAAAATATTAATAGCATTCCAGATTCAAATGGGAATGAGTGGCAGGAGGATATTTTTTTACCGGGTGCGTGCCCGGGCACGCCAGCGGCCGGTGCGCGGAGGGAGCGGACCTACTCGATGGGCAGGGTGAAGTAGAAGACCGTGCCCGCGCCCTTTTCCGAGCTCACCCACACCTCGCCGCCCATGACCGTCACCGCCTTCTTCACGATGGACAGGCCGATGCCCGTGCCTTCCACATCGCCCTCGTAGCCGCCCCGGAAGAAGATGTCGAAGATGCTCTCGAGGTGCTCCCTGGCGATGCCCAGACCGTTGTCCCTCACCGAGAACACGTGGGTGGTGGGCCTTTTCTGGTAGCCGATGCGGATCATGGGGGGGCGCTGAGGGCTCGCGTACTTGATGGCGTTCGAAATCAGGTTCGAGAATACCTGCATGAGCCTCACCCGGTCGGCCTTGACGCTGGGCAGCGGGGCCTCGATGGTGATGGTCCCCCCCTTCTCGTCGAGCTGGGAGGCCACCTCCCGGGAGATCTCGTCGATGAGCTCGCCCACCGGGAACTCCTCCTTCTTGAGCTTGAGGCTCTCCACCGCGGACAGGGTGAGCAGGTTCGACACGAACCTCTCCATGTGCCTGCCGCTCTCCTGGATGGCGCGCAGGTACTCGAGCTCCTTTTCGTTGAGCTTGGGCCCCGCGGTCTTCATGAACCGCTCGCAGAAGCCGTTGATGGCGATGATGGGGTTCTTGAGGTCGTGGGACACGGTCGTAACGAGGGTGCGCAGCTCCTCGTTCCTCTGCCGGATGAGGCCCAGCGCGTCCTTGAGCTCCTTGGAGGTGTCCGCGATCTCCTGGAAGAGGAGGATGTTCTCCATGACCGTGCCCATGTGCACGCCGATGGTGATGAGGAGCCGCTCGTCGTCCGGGGAGATGGTGCGCTCGCCGAAGGAGCCGATGTTCATCACGCCGATGAGCCGCGTCCGGGAGTACAGCGGGATGGAGGCGAAGGACTTGATCCCCTGCTTCTTGAAGTCCATCGAGCTGATGCGCTGGTCTGTGGAGGCGTTCTCGATGATGATGGGCTCTCCGTTGACGGCCACCCTGCCGGCGATGCCGTCTCCGATGTTCAGCTCCCTGATGGCCTGCACCACGTGGTCCGGGATGCCGTAGGAGTACGCCACCTTCAGAACCTGCTTCTTCTCGTCCAGCAGGTAGATCCACCCGGCCTCGATGTTCATGATCTGGAGCACCTGGGCCAGCGTGCTCTGGAGCACCTCCTCGAGGTCGATGGAGGAGCTCAGGGTCTTCGAGATGAGGTTCACGGCCGCCAGGTCCTGGTTCTGCCGCAGCAGCCTTCGCTCCAGGGCGACCTTGTCCGTGACGTCCCGCAGCAGGGCCACGGACGTGCCCGGCCGCTCCTCGATGAAGTGGAAGTTGCCCTCGAGGATCTTGGTGCCCTTCACGGTCCTGATGTTGATGCGGGAGAAGAAGCCCTTGGCGTGGTTTTCCGTGAGGCTCGCGAGGTCCTCCCTGCCCTTCTCGTCCACGAGCTCGAAGATCTCCCTGCCCTGCAGCTCCGAAGCGCTCTGCCCCACGATGGAGGTGAAGGCCGGGTTGGCGAAGGTGATCGTCCCGTGGTTCATGATGACCACGGCGTCGGGCGCCTCCTCGATGAGCTGGCGGTACCTGCTGTCCCGGGACAGCCCCCCGCTCACGAAGTCGCCGATGAGGATGTACATGGCCCCCAGCTTGTAGCCGATGATGTTGAAGAAGCCCGAGGTCTTCACGAGCTTGGAGCTCAAGGTCTCCACGATCATGGAGAAAGGCTTGTCCGTCTCGATGAGCCGTTTGAGGCTCTTTTCGAGCCGCTCGTCCACGAGGAGCTTGTGGGTGATCTCGTAGAGCGACTTGCCCACGAAGGGCAGCGCCACGGTCTCGATGTTCCGCTCCAGGAGCGGGTTGATGTAGATCACGGTCCCGCTGGCGTCGAAGGCGAGGACGGCGAAGGGTGCCGTGTCGAAGATGTTCCTTATCTGATTGCGCAGTTTGTCCATGGTGCCTCAGGCAAGGGTGGTCGACCCTCCCGGTTCGAGGATGAGGGTATCGCTTCCGGCGTGGCCGGCAAAGGCCTTGGCGTCGTCCCTCGACCCCACGATGTCGCCGTAATGGGTGGGGATGAAGACGCGGGCCTTCATGGTGCCGGCCGCTTGGGCCGCTTCCAGCGCATCCATGGTGTACGTCCCTCCCACGGGGATCAGGGCCGCGTCAACGTCAATCTCTCTCATCTCCGGGATGGCGTCCGTGTCGCCGGCATAGTAGATGCGCCTGCCGGAGAGCTCCAGCACGTACCCCACCCCCCCGCTTTCCCTCGGGTGGAACCGCTTGCCGATGTTGTAGGCGGGCACGGCGGAGACGACTGCCCCGCCGAGGTCGAGCCTGCCTCCCGGGGCGATGACATCCGTCACCAGGGGCGTGGACATGGGGGCGACGACGCGGGTGGAATCCTTCGAAAGGGCCCGGATGTCGCTTTCCGAGTAGTGATCGTAGTGTTCGTGGGTCACGAGGATGAGGTCTGCCTGCGGCAGGCCCGTGCCCGTTTTCCAGGGATCTATGAAGACAACGCTGTGGCCGTCTCCGATCATGACACTCGCATGACCAAGCCACGTGACAGTTACCGGCATACAGCACCCCCATGCGATATGCATTCAGGAATCAGCCCTCTACATTATCATACAGAAGGGCCCAGGCTCTTTCAAGGAAAAATGAGCTTTACTCGGGTGATATGACCGGCTTATGTAGGGACGGTCATGAGCGTGTACAGGCTTTCCCTCATCCCCGTCTTCGCGGCCCTCACAGCGGCAGGGGCCTTCATCAGGATACCCATGTTCCCGGTGCCCGTCACCATGCAGAACTTCTTCGCGGTCATGGCGGGTTTGGTCCTGGGCCCGAAGGCCGGCGCCATGAGCCAGGCGGTCTACCTCCTCATGGGCCTCATGGGGCTGCCCGTGTTCTCGGGGGGCGGCGGGCCCGGCTACGTGCTGAGCCCCAGCTTCGGCTACCTCCTGGGCTTTATCGCCGCGCCGGCCGTTTCCGGGTTCATCGCGAGGGGCAGGACCTTGACGGCCAGGAGCGCGGGGCTGGCCGCGGCCGCAGGCCTGCTCTCGGTCTACGTCCTGGGCGTGCCCTACCTCGCCTGCTACCTGGCCTTCGTCGCGGACAAGCCCGCCGCGCTTGCCGTTGTCCTGCAGACGGGCTTCGCGGTCTTCCTGCCCGGGGACGCGCTCAAGTGCGCGGTCCTGGCCATGGTGACGCCGAGGCTCGGGCCGGTGATGCGGAAGGTTTCCGATTAGAACGCCCCGAGCTGGCAGGGGCTCACCTTGAGGCCCAGGGAGTCGGCGGCGTTCCCGGCCTCGGGCCTGGTGATGCCCATGGCGCCGGCGATCTCCCAGAGGTCTTTGCAGGCGATATGGCCGTCCACGGCCGCGGCCCTGATCTTTTCGAGCGTCCCCTCGGGCACCACCACGGGCCTGCCGAGGATCTTGTAGTCCGACACGTTCTTCCTGCCGTAGCCGAACAGGCCGAGCTGGCAGAGGTCCAGCTTCACGCGTATGGACGTGGCCGCATCGCCCACGTCCCTTGGGGAGACGCCCAGGGAGGCGGCTATATAGTGGGCAACCGGACAGGGCAGAAAGCCCTGCATGGGGTTGATCCTGATCATCTCTTCGATCTTCCTGGTGTCCATCGTCATCTCCTTACGATCATCAGCGCGTCCGCCGCCGCGGGCTTTCCCCCGGCAATGATGATCGGATTCAGATCTATCTCTTTTATGCAGGGGAAATCAAGAGCCAGATCCCCCAGGCGCACCAGGATGGCGGCCAGCGCCTCCCGGTCGACCTCCTCCATGCCCCGGTACGCGCCCAGGACGTCTGCCGCTTTGATGGAGCCGATCATGTCGAGGGCGTCGTCCATGCATAAGGGGGCCAGGCGGATGGTGAAGTCATGAAGCGCCTCGGCGAAGATGCCGCCGAGCCCGAACATGACGCAGGGCGGGAAGCCCGGGTAGGTGCTCACCCCTGCCATGAGCTCGCGCCTGCCGCTCACCATCCGGGCCACGAGGATGTCCCCCCCGGCGTCGAGGATGGCTTGGCAGGCCTTTTCGAGCCCCTCATCGTCCCGGACGTCCAGGAACACGAGGCCCGCTTCGGTCTTGTGGGCGATGGCGGCCGAGCAGGCCTTCACGGCCACTGGCCAGCCGATGTCCCGGGCCGCGGCCTTGGCCTCTTCGAGGCTCTTCGCCAGGACCTCCCCGGGGGTGGGGATGCCGTAGGCGCGCAGGACCTCCTTGGCCGTGAACTCGTCGATCACCGGGCCCTGCTGGGTGTCCATGATCCTTTGCGCCGCCAAAGGAGCCGGGGCCCGCTGCACGTTCGGCGCCTCCCCCCGCGCCCTGATGCGGGAGTACCGGTAGAGCACGCCCATGGCCCTGGCCGCCTTCTCGGGCGAGTCTAGGCAGGGGATGCCGTGGTCCTGGAACACCCGGACGCAGTGGTCCTCCCTGCCGAAAAAGGACGAGATCATGAGCGGCTTGCCCGTGTCGAACGGCATCTTCAGGAGCGAGTCCAGGTACGGCGTCTCGTTGGCCTTGAGAAAATCCTCCTTCGACACGGGGATCATCTTCTCCACGTAGGGGTACATGATCTCCATGAAGCCCGTGTCCATGATGCCGTGGATGATGACCCCGTCGATGTCCGGGGCCTCGAACAGGACTTCGGGGATGTTCTTCGCCATGTTCTCCATGCCCATGTGGAAGGTGAGGTCCACCGGGTTCCGTGCGCTGGCGTGGCCCGGGAGGAAGGCGCAGACCTTTTCCTGGATCTCGGGTGAGAACTCGGGCACCTCGAGGCCGAGGGCGTCCAGCGTGGTGGCGATGCCCGAGCCCGGGCCGCCCGAGTTCGTGAGCACCGCGATGCGCCTTCCCTTAAGGGGCGGCTGGCTCGCCAGGGCCCAGCCGAACTTGTAGACCTCCTCGATGGTGTCCACGCGGACGATGCCCGCCTGGGCGAAGAGCCCGTCGTAGATGAAGTCGGGCCCGGCCATGGCCCCGGTGTGGCTCGACCCGGAGCGCGCCCCTGCCTCGGTGCCGCCCACGTACTGGGCCACGATGGGCTTCTTCGCGCTCACCCTGCGGGTTACGTCGAGGAACTTCGAGGCGTTGCGGATGCCTTCGATGTAGAGGCCGATGGCGCGCGTCTCTTCGTCTTCGCCCAGGTACTCGATGCAGTCCGCGATGTCGATGTCCGCCTCGTTGCCCACGGAGATGGCCTTGCCGAAGGCGATGCCGTGCCGCTGGAGGTAGCCCACGGTCTGGGCGATGTAGGTGCCGCTCTGGGACGCGATGGAGAGCCTGCCCCCGTAGGTGAGGATGGGCCCCACGGTGATGTTGAGCGGCAGGTGGGTGTTCACGATGCCCAGGCAGTTCGGGCCGAGGAACCTGATGCCGTGCCTGCGGGCTATGGCGAGGATCTCCTCTTCGAGGGCGTGACCGTCCCTGCCCGTCTCCTTGAAGCCCGCGGTGATGACCACCGCGTGCCTCGTGCCGATCATGCCGAAGTCCTCGAGCATGCCGGGCACGAGGTGCGTGGGCACCACGAGGATGGCGAGGTCGGGGGCGTGGGGTAGCTCAGGTATGGAGGCATAGACCTTCAGGCCCATGATCTCCTTCTCCCTGGGGTGAATGGGCATGATCTCGCCCGTATACCCGCTGTGGACAAGGTTCATCATCTGGATGGTCCCCATCTTGCGGAAGTTGCTGCTGGCTCCGGTGATGGCGATGGAGGCGGGACTCATGATCGTCTGCAATGGATTGGACATGCTCCCTTCCTTTCTCATACAATGGATTATGAATTGTATTCCAAGAGGATATCGTGAAGTTTACCAAGATTTTCGATGCATAACAACCGTTTTCATCCGTCTAAGCGGTTGCCTCCCCCCTTCATCGGGGTCGGTATCGGGGTCGGGGTCGAAATATCCGAAAAAGGGACAGGTATATTTTTCTATTTGTTTTCGCCTTTTCCATTTCTGATGAGGCGAAAAAAGATAAATCTATTCCCTTTTCGGATTTCCCTTTTCGGATATTTTCCTTTCGACCCCGATACCGACCCCGAAAGGGGAGAGTGCAGAGTGCTTCATCGAGGCGGCCCGGGATTGTTGCGTCACCCGGGCGATGCGCGATAATACTTCTGTGGAACGCCCGAAAAAAACCTCCCCTCCCGGCCCTGCCCGGGTCCTCGGGGGCCTGATGCGCCGGGTCCCGGGGGGTTTCGCGTTGTGGCTCGGCCGCCATGTGTGTCTGCTCGTCCTTGCGTCGGCTGCGTTCTTCGCCCTCCTGGCCCTGCTCAGGGTAATGGAGCCCTACCCCCTCAAGGGCTGGTCCGAGCTCAGGGACACGCTCATGGGCATGGGCCTCCTGGGGCCGCTGGCCTTTGTCCTGCTCACGGCCGTGCTGCCCCTGGTCTCGCCCCTGACCATCCTCATCGTCACCGGGGCCGCGAGCTTCGGCACGGCTGCGGGCATGGCCCTTTCCTACGCGGGCGCGCTCCTGAACGCCAACCTCACCTTCCTCCTCGTCAGGGCCCTGGACATCGAGGAGGTCTGGGGCACGGGGGAGCGGACGGCCAGGATCAGGCGGACCATCCGAGCCCGGGGCTTCCACCTCGTGCTCCTGTTCCAGATGGTCTCGGTCTTCCCCTTCGTGGCCATCAACTCGGCCGCCGCGGCAGCAGGCATCCCCTGGAGGGACTTCATGAAGGCCACCCTGCTGGGGGTCGTGCCCGCCGTCGTGATCTATTCGCTCGTGGGCGAGGTGGTCGTGTCGCGCTTCCTGCCCCCTGACGTGTACTTCGCCTTCATCCTCCTGGTGCTGCTGACCATCGTCGTCACGGCGCTCAAAGAGCGCAGCGCCCGCTTCAGGCAGAGAAGGCCGCCATCAGCCGATCGATGAGCTCCGCGGGATCGAGCCAGGGGAGCCGGTCGCACAGGCCTTCGGTGCTCCCGTGCTCCTTTCCGAAGACCCGGGAGGCGAGAGAGGCGTCCACCCGCAGGGGGATCACGCCCTGCACGAGGATGCAGCCGGAGCGCCGCAGCATGGCCAGGCCCATGATCTTCCTGCCGTCGAGGCACAGCTCCACCGGGGACGAGCGCTGGAAGCAGATCTCGGAGAAGCTCTTCGAGTCGCCCTGGATGCGGGCGTCGAGTCCCATGTCACGGAGGCAGCGGGCGAAGATCCGGGAGATCTCCGTGCACGCGCCCGTGATCCCGCCGGGAAAGGGGCCGTTCTCGGGCGCGCAGATGCTGAAGGTGAGATCGTCGCCGTGGAGCACGGCGCCGCCGCCGGTGGGGCGCTTCACCACAGGCAGGGAGAGGCCCTCATCCCGGGGTGTGAACCGGGCCTGGTGGTGGCCGATGGTGACGGCGGGCCTGTCCCAGTTGTAGACCCTGAAGGTCGCTTCGCGGGAGCCGTCCAGAACAGAGCGGAACAGGGAGAGGTCCTGTTCCATGTTCGTGAGAGAAGGGCACCTGTCTTCGCGGACAAGGTGCCATCTGGTCATGCTTCTTCGATGATGAAGAGCTGGTCGCCGTAGCCGACGCGCTCTCCGTCCTGCTTGAGAATGGCGGTGACGATGCCGTCGATGTGGGACTCGATCTCGTTCATGAGCTTCATGGCCTCGATGACGCAGAGGACCTGGTCCTTCTTGACCCGGTCGCCCACCTGAACGAAGGGCGGGCTCTCGGAGGACGCGGACCGGTAGAAGGTGCCCACCAGCGGCGAGGTGATGGTGACCGTGGGCTTTTCCTTGGCCGCGATGCTGGGGGATTTCTCGGCCGACTCCCGCTGGTGGGAGGCGCCCCTGTCCTGGGCCGCCACGGCTCCCCGGACGATGCGGATGCGGTCGGACTCAGAGGCCCACTCCAGCTCCGTGACGTCGGTTCCCTTCAGAAGCTCGATGAGTTCCTTGACGGTTTTTACGTTCATCTAGCTCACTCTCTCGATATACTCGTCCGTCCTCGTGTCAACCTTCACCACATCCCCCTCGTTGATGAACAGGGGCACCTGGATCGTCTTGCCGGTTTCGAGCTTGGCCGGCTTGGAGCCGCCGGATGCGGTGTTGCCCCGCAGGCCCGGGTCGGTCTCGGCAACGGAGAGCTCCAGGAACATGGGCACCTCGATGCCGATGGGTTTGTCGTTGTGGAACAGGATGCGCACCTCCATGTTCTCCTTGAGGTACCCCAGGGCGTCCTCCACGTGCTCTTCCTTCAGGTTCGTCTGCTCGTAGGTGGCGCTGTCCATGAACCAGTATCCCGTCTCGTCCTCGTAGAGGTAGGTCATGGTCTTGTCCTCGAGGTTCGGGACATCGACCTTTTCACCCGAGCGGAAGGTCTTTTCGATGGTGTTCCCGGTGATGAGGCTCTTCATCCTCGTGCGGACGAAGGCGCCGCCCTTACCCGGCTTCACGTGCTGAAAATCGACGATGGTCAGCGGTTCGCCGTCGATCTCGATTTTCAGGCCTTTGCGGAACTGTGCTGTCGAGTACTGCATCGTGAATCTCCTAAGTCGTTACTTTTATGGAATCCTTATCAAGATTTGTGAGTCGCTTGCAAGAATTATCTGTGATGAGCACCGTGTCCTCGATCCTGACCCCGAACCTGCCCGCCAGGTAGACGCCGGGCTCGATGGTGACCACCATGCCCTTCTCGAGGGTGTCCTTCGACAGGTGCGACACGACAGGCATCTCGTGGACCTCCATGCCCACGCCGTGGCCGAGGCCGTGGCCGAAGTACCGGGCGAGCCCGACGCCCTCGAGGTAGTCCCGGGCGAGCCGATCGACCACCGATGCCTTGACGCCCGCGCTCAGGCCATCGATGGCCAGGGACTGGGCCTTCCTCACGTGGCCGTAGACCTCGGCGAACTCGGCGTCCGGCTCGCCGGTGAACACGGTGCAGGTCTCGTCCGAGGCATATCCCTTGTACAGGCTCCCGTAGTCGAACACCACGGCCTCGCCCTTCCCGATGACCTTTTCGGAGGCCGCCCCGTGGGGCATGGCCGAGCGGGGCCCCGAGGCCACGATGATCTCGAAGGACGGACCGCTGGCGCCGAGCCTGCGCATGGCGCACTCGAGGTCGAAGGCCACGTCGATCTCCCTGCGGCCCACGATGCCCGCTGCGAGCACCTGCGTGAGCGCCTCGCCCGCGATGCGGGCCGCCTCGGCGATGAGCGCGGTCTCGGAGGGGTCCTTGACCGCCCTCAGGTACTTGAGCTGGCCGCCCATGGGGGTCATCTGGATGTCCACGAAGAGGTTCTTCATCTGGAGGAAGCTGTCCACGTCGAGCACGTTCGACTCGATGCCTACGGTCTTGACGTTCAGGCCCCGGAGGTGCTCGTAGATCTCCTCCCAGCGCTTCCTGATCTCGTAGACCTGGGCGTGCGCCTCTTCTCGTGCCTGCAGGGTGTTGCGGGAGTCCACGAAGAGGTCCGAGGTGGTGTCGGTGAACACGCTCACCGCGTCCGAGCCGGTGTACCCGGTCACGTAGGTGACGTTGTACCGGGAGGAGAGCATGATGGCGTCGAGCCCCTTGAGGTATGATCTGGCCTTAGCGAGTCTTTGTTCCCAATAGCTCATGCAGTGCCTCTAGTCCGAGGATGTACCCGAGACCGCCCAGGCCGGTGATGGAGCCCATGGCGATGTCGGAAAACAGGTTTTTCTGGCGGAAGGGTTCGCGCGCAGAGACGTTGCTGATGTGGATCTCGATGAAGGGCACCTCCACGGCCAGGAGCGCGTCCCGGATGGCCACCGAGGAGTGCGTGTACCCGCCGGGGTTGAGCAGGATGCCCTCTATCCCCTGGGCCCTGGCCCCGTGGATCCTCTCGATGATCTCGCCTTCGTGGTTCGACTGGAAGGTGTCGAGCTCCACGCCGAGCTCCGCTGCCCTGGCCCGCACCCTCTCCTCGATGCCGGAGAGCGTTTCAATGCCGTAGACGCCCTTCTCCCGCGTCCCCAGGAGGTTGAGGTTGGGACCGTTGATCATGAGGACCTTCATGAGCGCAGCCTCTCGAGCCAGCCTTCGAGGGTCCTGACGATGTGCATGCTCTGCGCCCTGCGGGCCTCCTTCTCGATCTCGGGGTCGTGCAGGCCCTTGTCCAGGAGGCTCACGTAGATCTCGAGCGCCTGCTCGAAGTGGCCCTGGGCGGCGTAGACCCTGGCGAGCTCGGGCGAGGTTTCGCTCACGAGGGAAGGCTCTTCGCCGTTGTCCTCGAGGAGGTCGCGGGCCTCGTCGTCGTCCGGGTAGAAGTGGGCGTAGCGCTCGAGGAGGAACCGGGCGGTCTCGGGCTCGCCCCGGTCCCGGTGGATCTTCGCCATGTAGAGAAAGCCCTTCGAAAGCTTCATCACCAGGTCGGAGAGCTCGCGGAAATAGTCCATGGCGTCGCCCAGCTTCCCGAGCTTGTACAGGGAGACGGCCACCAGGAGCATTTCTTCGGGGGTCCTGGCCGCGCTCGCCGAATCGGCTACGGTGAGGAAATCGCCTCGGTCAAAGGCCTCGTGCATATCCATGGACAAATCCTTTGTAAGCTTCCACCACTTCGATTTCAGAAAGTTTTTGTACGCTAACATCACCTATGGACGGTGTCAACACAAAGTGGACGCCCTCCGAGGAGCCCTTCTTGTCCAGGGCCATGGCCTCGGCCACCTCCCGCACCCCGGGCAGGGCGAGGCCCGCGGGCACGATGCCTTCCCGGGCGATCACGTGCCGGATGCGGTCGAGCTCGGTTTCGGACAGGATGCCGCGCTCCTTCGAGAGGCACGCCGCGAAGAGCATGCCCAGCCCCACGGCCTCTCCGTGCAGGACCGTATATCCCGTGCCCTTTTCGATCGCGTGCCCCAAGGTGTGGCCGAAGTTGAGGATCCTCCGCACGCCCCCTTCCCGCTCGTCCCTGCTCACCACGGACGCCTTGTCGCGAGAGCACATGGCCACGATCTTCTGATAGTCGTACGGCGGGCCGTTTTCAATGTACGTGAAGAGGGGCGCGTCCATGATGACGCCGTACTTGACCACCTCGGCCATGGCGCTCCTGAGCTGCGCCGCATCGAGGGTGTCGAGGAAGGCCGTGTCGGAGAGGACGAAGAGCGGCTGGAAGAAGGTGCCCACGAGGTTCTTGCCGAACTCGCTGTTCACCGCGGTCTTGCCGCCCATGCTCGAGTCCACCTGGGCCAGCAGGGTGGTGGCCGCCTGGACCACCGGGATGCCCCGCATATAGACGCTCGCGGCAAAGCCCGCGAGGTCGCCGGTCACGCCGCCGCCGATGGCCATGCACACCCACTGCCGGTTCACCAGGCGCCTGAACATCTCAGCGAGCACCCTGTCCAGGAAGGCAAACGACTTCGAGGCCTCGCCCGAGGGCACGGGCATGACGTGGTGGGCAAACCTGCCCAGGGCCTCTTCGACGGCTGTGCCGTGGAGCCTGAGCACGTTCTCGTCCACCAGGGCGAAAATCCCCTCAGGCCGTGCGTGGCGCCTGAGCAGGGCCGGGAGGTCCCGGACGATGCCCCGGCCGATGTAGACCGGGTAAGGGTTTTCCTCCACCAGGATCCCCACGGTCGGCGGGACGAGCGGCAGGGCGCCTGCGATCTCCCCGGCCACCGCCTCCACGGTCGTACCGTCGGTCTCGACCGTGAGGTCCGCGTCCTCGTAGGCGTCCCTCCTGGTCGCGTAGAGGGTCTTTGCCCCTTCTCCCCACAGGGGCCTCCCGCCGTCCTCCGGCACCCTGGCCGAGATGGTCTCGTAGGAAGCGCTCAGGTGCACGATCACGCCCGAGGCCTTCATGATCCTCCGGTTGAGCGGGTCCACCGGCAGACCGCCGCCCGTGGCCACCACGTGCGGCTCCGGCCTGGAGGCGACCTCACGGAGCGCCTGCCGTTCGAGGAAGCGGAACGCGTCCTCGCCCGCGCATCGGAATATCTCCGGGATGGGCGTGCCCGCCTTTCCGGCGATGTGGTCGTCGAGGTCAACGAAGGACATATTCAGCTTTTTCGCGAGCGCCCTGCCCACGCTCGTCTTGCCAGAGCCCATGAAGCCCGTGAGGTAGATCACAACGCCCCCCGCTGGCGGCTGAAGGCTTCCGCGAGCGCGTCCATGCTCGGCAGGCCGAAGCTCGACAGGATGGCGGCCGAGACCGCTATGATCAGCATGGCCTCCCCCACCACGGACGCGGCGGGCACGGCGCAGTGGTCAGAGCGCTCGTAGCTCGCCCGGGCGGGCGACCCGTCACGGATGTCGATGGTGGCGAGCCCCTCTTTCAGGGTGGGGATGGGCTTCATGGTGCACCGGACCACGAGGGGCTCCCCGTTGGAGATGCCCCCCTCGATGCCTCCGGCATTGTTCGACCCGCGCCTCAAGGGCGTGCCGGGGAGGATCGCGTCGTGCACCTGCGAGCCGGGGAGCGTACCGCACTCGACCCCCAGGCCGATCTGAACCGCCTTGATGCCGGGGATGGACATGAGGTGGGCCGAGACGATGGTGTCGAGCCTGGCGTCCCACTGGGTGCAGGAGCCGATGCCCGCGGGCAGGCCGGAGAGCACTGCCTTGAACTCGCCGCCTATCGAGTCGCCGGACTCGACCACCCGGTCGATCTCCTGCTCCATTGCCCGTGTCGCCGCCTGATCCGGACAGAAGACGCTCGATGCGTCGCGCGCGGCCCAGTCGAACGGACCCTCCCAGACCGCCCCGCCGATGCGGGTGACCCAGGAGAAGACCTCGATCCCCAGGGCCTTCAGGAACGACCTGAGCAGCCCTCCGGCCGCCACCCTGCCGGCCGTCTCCCGGGCGCTGGAGCGCTCGAGGACGTTCCTCAGGTCCGTGTGCCCGAACCGGGCAGCGCCAGCCAGGTCGGCGTGGCCTGGCCGAGGGGTGTGGAGCTCCCGGCCCGGCTCGATGCGCCAGGGGTCCATGAAATCTTTCCAGTTCTCGAAGTCGCGGTTCCACACCGCCAGGAGGATGGGGCTCCCCAGGGTGACGCCCCCCCGGATGCCCGAGAGCACGTCGACCTCATCCTGCTCGATGGCCATCCTCCCTCCCCTGCCGTAGCCCTTCTGGCGGCGGGCGAGGTCCTCGTCGATGAGGGCGCGGTCCACCCTCAGGCCCGCGGGCAGGCCGTCGAGAAAGGCGAACACGCCCCGGCCATGGGATTCGCCGGCTGTAGAGAACGTGAGCATCCGACCTCCTTATGCATTCAATGAAAGGGGATTATCACGGAAAGATTCCCGTTTTGTCAACACGGGAGGTGTTTTTCGCGGTCAGGTCTGCGTATGTTCCCCTGTATTCTCCTCAATCGGGGTCGGGGTCGGTATCGGTATCGATTTTTCTTTTCGACCCCGATACCGATACCGACCCCGAAAGTAGCGTGCTTGATCGGGAGGTTCTGTTCCGTCAGAAGCTCACCTGAAGGGAGCCGCGGTAGGTCCTGCCGGGCACCGGGAGCCAGTAGTCGCCGGATTTGTACTCCACGGACTCGTCGCCCAGGATGTTGTTCACCTTGAAGGCCGCCACCGCGTGCCTGACCACCTCCACGGCAAAGCCGGCGTCGAGGATGTTCCGGTTTCCGGTCTTTTCCGTGTTGGCGTCGTCCTCATAGACCCCTTCACGGAACTGGAAGGCCACGAACAGGTCGGTGCTCCGGCCGAGCACCACGGGCATGAGGTCGGCCTGGAGGGTGAAGATCTGCTCGGGCTTGAAGGGCAGGTTCCTGCTCTCGTAAGGTCCGCTGCCGTTCCGGAAGGAGCTCAGGATGTAGCCTGCGCTCAGCTTCAGGATGTCGGCCGGCCTGGCCCAGACATAGGCCTCCACACCGGAGGCGTGGGCCTTGTCCACGTTGACGTAGGTGATGGTGTTCGCGCCGGCGTCGAACTCGAGCTTGATGAGGTCGTCGTAGCGGGTCACGAAGTAGGTCGCGCCGAGGCCGAACCGGTCGAACTCGATCTGCGGCCCGATGTCGAAGCCGATTGACTCCTCGGGCCGGAGGTCGGGGTTCGAGATGAAGGTGGTGAAGGACGAGGGCGAGTAGAGGTGGGCCATGGTGGGCTCGTGGTACCCGGTCCCGGCGTTGGCCTTCAGGGTGAGGTGGGGCGCGGCCTTCCAGGCCATGCCTGCGTGCCAGGAAAACTGGCCGTCAAAGGCGGAGCTGTTGTCGTAGCGGAGGTCCAGGGAGAGGAGGAACGGATCGAGGTCGAGCGCGGAGCCCAGGCTCGCCGAGCCCGTGTACCGCTTGTGGTTGCCGTACTGGTCGCTGCTCAGGTTCTCCCTGCGCCAGGCCGCCCCGGGCGTGAGGGAGAGGATGCCGAGCCTGCGGGCATAGGCCAGCTCGAGGTAGTCGCTCGTGAGGCCGGTCCAGGAGTCGCCTGCCACCCACATGCTGTCGTAGGTGTTGTGGGTCCTGGTGCGGTGCCGGGAGAGCTTCGCCGTGAGCCTGCCGGTATCGCCGAAGTCCCTGGACGTGCTGCCCAGGAGGAAGTACCCGTTCGCCTCCACCTCGTCGTCCGGGGTCAGGTACATGCCCCCTGCCCCTTCCCCGCCCGGCGCGCCGGACCCGGCGTCCGCCCAGGCGCCGGTGAGCGTGGTGTCCCAACCCCCTGCGTCGAACCAGAGCTTCGACAGGAGCGAGGTCTGCACGAAGTCGTTGTTCTCCCTGCGGACCTCGGTGCCGTCGGGCCGCTCGTATTTGAAGTCGTTGTCACCCCAGCTCCGGGTGGCGTTCAGCAGGAGCCTCACGTCGCTGTTTCCGGTGGTGACGAGAAGGTTGTAGAGGTTGAAGCCGAAGGTCCCCTTCGAGGCGGTGAACTCCGCCGAATCCTCCATGCCCGGGTCGCTCGTGACGATGTTCACCACGCCCCCCATGGCCGAGGGGCCGTAGGCGGCCGAGTTGCTGCCCTTGACGATCTCGATGCGGTCGATCTCCGGGATGGGGTAGAACGAGAGGTCGATGGGGTCGCCCAGCGAGGAGGTGAGGGGCACGCCGTCGAGCATGATGAGGGTCTGCTGGTCCTTGGCCCCGCGCAGGGAGACGGTCGAAGGCAGGTAGGACTGGCCGTACTCGGGCAGGTCGGCGCTCCCGGAGAGCCGCAGGGCGTTCATGGTGCTCGTGAGCCCCTTGGCCAGCGGGTTGACCTTCACGGTCTGGGTGAACGAGGTGGGGGACTTGGCGGTCACGCCGGCAGGGGACTCGTCCCTGATGGGCGTGGCCGTGACCACGATCTCCTCGGCAACGGCATCGAGGGGCAGCACCACGAGGGAAACCAGGAAAAGGAAACTGATGAACTTTGAAATACGGTGAAGCATCGGACACCTCCACGGTTGAAATCCCTTGGAGTCTCCATCCAGGCACGCGGATGTAGTCCAGTACCGCGGATAGGTCTTCTGACTCACGGATCGTCCAGCCGCCCCAGCCTTCCCGCTTTCGCAGTGGCGTATACTGGGGGCGCCTGTCACCGTTCACAGCGGCGGCCCCGTCCCGGAATCGCACCGGGTTCCCTTGAATCCGCAGCAGGGTTAAGGGTCTGTTAGCAGAGGGGCCCGGGCATGTCAACGATAACCCTTTCAAATTAATAGCGATGCGATCATGCCCGCTCGGTAAGAGAAGGGCTGGGGATGCCGTCTGTCCCCCACTTGGCACGGTATGCCTCCCGGGCGGACAGCCACTCCTGTGATCCGAAGCCGCCCCCGCTGCCGTGGGTGGCCGCGATGGGCCAGGTGCCGAGGCGGAGGCCTTGCTTTAGACACTGGCGGCAGAAGTCGAGGTCGTAGAAGTGGAAGTGAAACTGCTGGTCGAACCTGATCCCGTGCTCGAGGATCTTTTTCGTGTTCACTGCCAGGAACAGACCGTCCAGGAGCCCGCACTCCCGGGGCGAGTCACCGTAATGGGAAACCTGCGTCCTGCCTCTCACCAGGTGGCCCACCGTGCCTGACAGGAACCGCAGCGGCTGACGGCCTCCGGGGTGCTTCCCGAGGTCCCATGCGAGCATCCAGGAGGGCTCGTCGAAGTCCGGGCTCGTGTTGCCCGCAAGACCCACGACGTCATAGCTGGCCGTGGCCTCGTTCAGACGGTGGACAAGGTGCCAGTCGTGCAGGTAGACGTCGTCATGGACGAACAGGATGATCTCGTCGCTGTACCTGGCATCGAGGAAGGTATTGTAGAGCGCGCCCAGCCCTCTTCGCCTGCCGCCGATGTTCTGGTGGAAGATCGACAGGGTGAGGTTGTCCTGTCTGGGGAAGAGCCCGAGGGACTGGCCCAGCAGCGTGAGGTGCCAGAACTCCACCTGGTTCCTTGCGGTCGCGGTCACGATCCTCACCTTTTTCAGCACGGCCCTGCGCCTCCTGCGCACTGTGTCAGCAGCCTCATCTGCCGGGACAGCGAAGCCTTCAGGTCGTACCCCTCGAGGATGGTCTCCCGGGCGCGCTGCCTGATCCCTGCCAGATCGCCCTGATTCTTAAGCGCCTCGATCACCTTGTCCGCTATCATTCGGGGGGAGAAGAAATCGATGAGGATGCCGTTTACGCCGTCGCTGATCACCTCGGTGACCGGCGGCGTTCCTGATGCCAGGACGAGGCACCCGGTGGACATGGCCTCGAGCATGGACCACGAGAGCACGAAGGGATACGTCAGGTAGACGTGGACAGAAGATGCCTGGAGGATCCTGCGATACTGATCGTAGGGTATGCGGCCGGTGAAATGGAGCCGTGTGGTGTCCGGCGAGAGTGTTTCCAGGGCGAGCTGCCGGTAGGTCTTTCCTTCCGGAAGGCCCCTGCCGTAGAACACCCTGTCCTCGCCAACGATGACGATGTGGCATCCCGGCCGCTTCTCGAGGACGAGGGAAGCGGCCTCCATGAACTGGGGGAAACCCCGGTACGGCTCGAGGCCCCGCGAGACATAGGTAACGATCTCGTTCGCACCGGAGAGGTCCAGGTTCAGCTCCGGGAGCACCGGGCCTGAGACCAGGCCCGGCCTGAAGTAGCCGGTGTCGATGCCGTCGTGGATGACGCTGATCTTGCGCCTGAATTCCTGCGGAAACTGGTCGAGCTGCCAGTTCGTCGGGCAGATGCCCTGGTCGCACGTGTACAGGTCTACGAGGATGTGGGAGTTCCTGATCCGAACCAGGGCCTCACGGTCGATGGTCAGCGGATATGCCCTGTCGAAGTCCACGTCCGACCCGCGTGCACGGTAGAACCACTCGAAATACCCCACGAGCGGGACATCCGGAAAAACGTCCTTCATGAACAGCGTCTGGCCCCAGGTGTGGCCCACGATGACGTCAGGGACGAAACCCTTCTTCTTCAGGTCCATGGCTGCGCGCGCCGCGGCCTGGCCGTGGAGGACCGCCTCCTCAAAGAAGCGGAGGTAGCGGTGGGTAGCGGAAGTGCCCCGCTTCTTCAGCTCATAGACGACCTTCAGCACGCCCGGAAGAAAGCGGTCCTTCCGCTCCGTGATGAAGGCCACCCGGTTGCCCGGGTCCCTGGCCAGGAACCGGGCGAGGTGGAGGAACTGGCCCGGAAAGTTGCGGTGCATGAACAGGATACGCACGGGTGCCCCCTTCAGGAAACCGTTGCGGAGCTCTTCTTCATGAGATCCCTTCGGGCTGCCAGGCCGAGGCGATCAGGGGCGCCAATGCGTCCTGCACGTCCTGCGGTATGACGTTCCCCGCGCCGTAAGGCACGGCATAGGAAGCCATGGCGTTCACCAGTCGGTCAACCATCGTGTTGTGGAGCACACAGCCTTCCGCTGTGAGCCTGTCGAGCTGGTTGACGCTCCCCCCGTACCAGTCGCTCACCGTCACCCTGTCGGTGGTGCCCGCAACGGTCATCACCAGATCGTTCCCGCTCCGGGAGAACCAGAGGTCCCGCCGTGCGGCATCCACAAAGCTCAGGGTATCGACGTCCTCTGCGGTACTGTTGTTGACGATGGTGTCCTGCCCGTCTCCCTGTCCGAACCGGTAGATGTCGTCCCCGTCGTCGCCTTCGAGGGTGTCGTTCCCTGCGCCCCCGGCCAGGGTGTCGGCGCCGCCGTCTCCCTTCAGGAAGTTTTTCCCGCTGTTGCCTGTCAGCACGTTTTTATGATAGTTCCCGTAGCCGTCGATGTCAGATGAGCCGATCAGCGTGAGGTTTTCGATGTAGGGCGCCAGGCCCGTGGTGATGGAGCTCATCAGGGTGTCGTGCATGCCGTAGTCGTCATAATACTCGATCGCTTCATCCCCTGCATCGTCGATGAAGTAGGTATCGTCTCCCGTACCTCCATACATGGTGTCCGCCCCAGGCCCGCCGTCGAGGGTATCCTGGCCTTGTCCGCTCGTCAGATAGTTTGGCGCGCTGTTGCCGGTGAGGTAATTGTCGAGGCTGTTGCCCGAGCCGCTGATGGCGGCAGTGCCGGTCAGGGTGAGGTTTTCGATGCCGCTGCCCAGGGTGTAGGTGATGGAGCTCAGTATCGTATCCCTTCCTTCCACATTATGCTCGATGATCCTGTCGATCAGGCTGTCCGTTATGCTGTTCACGATATAGGTGTCGTCACCGAAACCGCCTGCCAGGGTGTCCGCACCGGCGCCGCCGTCAAGTGTGTCGTTGCCCTCTCCGCCGGCGAGCGTGTTGCTCGCGCTGTTGCCGATGAGGTAATTGCCAAGGCTGTTGCCGATGCCGCCGATGGAGGAGGTGCCTGTCAGGGTAAGGTTCTCGAGATCGCTGCCTAAGGTCCAGGTCACAGAGCTCAGGACCGTGTCCGTACCTTCTCCCGGGTTCTCGGTTATCCTGTCTGAAGTGCTGTCCACGACGTAGGTGTCGTCGCCGGTGCCCCCTGCCAGGGTGTCCGCACCGGCGCTGCCGTCGAGGGTGTCGTTGCCCGCTCCGCCGGTGAGCGTGTTGCCTGCGCTGTTTCCGGTGAGCCGGTTGTCGAGGTCGTTGCCCGTGCCGCTGATGGCGGCGGTGCCGGTGAGGGTGAGGTTCTCGAAGGTGCTGCCCAGGGTGTAGGTTATCGAGCTCCGAATCGTGTCGATCCCTTCACCCGCGTTCTCGATGACCATGTCGGATGGGCTGTCGATGCAGCAGGTGTCGTCGCCGGGGCCTCCCCTCATGGTGTCTGAACCGGCGCAGCCGTCGAGGGTGTCGTTCCCCGCTCCTCCGGTGAGCGAGTTGCCTGCACTGTTTCCGGTGAGATAGTTGTCGAGGTCGTTGCCCGTGCCGCTGATGGCGGCAGCGCCGGTGAGGGTCAGGTTCTCCACCTCGCTTGCGAGGGCGCAAGTAAAGGAGCAGGAAACCGTATCGATCCCTTCGGCAGGGTTTTCGACGATCACATCGCCTGGCGTGTCGACCACATAGGTGTCATTGCCTGCCCCTCCCATCAGGGTATCATTGCCGGTGCCGCCGTCAAGGACGTTGCCGGCGCTGTTTCCCGTGATGACGTTGTCCAGAGCATTGCCTGTGCCGTTGATGGCGGCAGTGCCCGTCAGGGTGAGGTTCTCCACGTTGGCGGCCAGGGTGAAGGTCACGGAGCTCAGCACCGTGTCCGTACCCTCTCCCGCATTCTCGGTGACCTTGTCCGTCGATCTCTCGACGACATACACATCGTTTCCGATCCCTCCGATCAGGGTGTCCCTTCCCGAGCCGCCGTCGAGGGTGTCGTTGCCCGCTCCTCCGGTGAGCCTGTTGTTCGCGCTGTTGCCGGTGAGACAGTTGTCGAGGTCGTTGCCCGTGCCTTTTATCGAGGAGATGCCTGTCAGGGTGAGGTTCTCGAGGTTGCTGCCCAGGGTGTACGTGGTGGAGCTCCGCACCGTGTCAACTCCCTCCCCTGCGCTCTCCAGCACCTTGTCCGAGGAGCTCCCCACGACATAGGTATCGTCTCCCGTACCACCGATCATGGTATCCGCACCGGCGCCGCCGTCGAGGGTGTCGTTGCCCGCCAGGCCGGTCAGCACGTTCCTGGCGCTGTTGCCGGTGAGCCAGTTGTCCAGCGCGTTGCCTGTGCCGCTGCGCGACGAGTAGCCGGTCAGCTTCAGGTTCTCGGCGTTGTCGCCGAGGACGTAGGTCAACGAAGTGGACACGGTGTCGATCCCTTCGTCCGGACTCTCCATGACAATGTCTGAAACGTTGTCCACCGTATACGTGTCGTTGCCGGGCCCCCCCGCCATGGTATCCGCGCCGGTGCCGCCTGAGAGGGCGTTGTTTGCACTGTTCCCGACCAGCACGTTGTTCAGCGAGTTGCCCTTGGCCTTGATGGCGGCAGAGCCGGTCAGGGTAAGCTTTTCGAGGTTGCTCCCCAGGGTGAAGGTGATGGAGCTCAGCACGGTATCCGTCCCTTGTCCTGATTTCTCGGTGATCTTGTCCGAGGTGCTGTCGATGCAGTAGACGTCGTCGCCGGCACCGCCCACCATGGTATCAGCCCCTGCCCCGCCGTCGAGGGTGTCGTTGCCAGCCAGGCCGGTCAGCACGTTCCTGGCGCTGTTGCCGGTGAGCCGGTTGTCGAGGCTGTTGCCCGTGCCGTTGACGGCGGCGGATCCCGTGAGAATCAGGTCCTCGAACGTGCCGCCGAGGGTATGGGTGAACGGGGTGCACACCGTATCGTTGCCTTCGCCCGCGACCTCTGTCACCACGTCTGCCGGGCTGTCCAGGAGGTAGACATCGTTTCCGATGCCGCCTGTCATGGTATCGGCTCCTGGTCCGCCGTCGAGCGTGTCGTTCCCCGGGCTGCCCGAGAGGGAGTCGTCGCCCTCCCCTCCGGAGAGGAAGTCGTCGCCGGCGCCGCCGATCAGATGGTCATTGCCGCCATTCCCGAGGATGGTGTCGTTTCCTGCGAGACCGTCGATGATATCCGGGGCGGAAGACCCGGAGATCAGGTCATCCCCCGCGGTGGACTGGACAACCATGCTCCTGACCGTGTTCACATCCCATGTCGTGCCGTTGGCGAACCTGATCTCATCCACCGCAGAGCCGTTTGTGCCGTCATGAGCGAAGTAATTCAGGATCAAGGCCTGGGCGGCAGTGCCGTTCAGCTTAAGGACGAGATCATCGGAGCTGCGCTCCAGGGTGACCATGTCGGGCGATATCCCGCTGTCCAGCAGCAGGACATCGAAACCGCTCTGGGATGGCTCGTTGTTGGCAATAGTATCCTGACCGTCCTGTGCGCCGAAGAGATAGGTGTCGTTCCCTGCATCTCCCTGCAGGACATCATTGCCCTGACCCCCACTGAGCACGTCGTCCCCATCGCCCCCTCTGAGGGTATCGCTGCCCCCGTTCCCGAAGATGGTGTCGTTGCCTGCAAAGCCGTCAGCGACATCCGGGGAGGCATACCCCGATATCAGGTCATTGCCCGGTGTCCCCTGGAGCAGCTTCAGCTTGACAGTGTTCACGTCCCACACCGTGCCGTCGGCGAACCGGATGCTGTCGAGCGCATATCCCCCGTTTCCGTCGGAAATGAAGTACCCGTTTATGAGAACCCGGTCATTCGTCCCTGTGACGCTCACCAGGAGGTCGTCGGCGACCCGAATAAGGGCTGCGTCCGCAGGCGCGATGCCGTTGTCGAAGAGCAGGACGTCGCTGCTCGAGGCCAGGTCGTCGTTGTTGTATATCGTATCGCTTCCGTCGCCACGGCCGAACAGGTAGGCATCGCTGCCTTCGCCGCCTTCGAGCGTGTCGTTTCCGGGTCCCCCCCTGAGAACGTCATCCCCGGAGAGCCCGTATATAAGATCGTTGCCGGCCAGGGCGTCGATGGAGTCGTTTTCCGGCGTGCCCGTAAGGACGTCATCCCCGTCTGTGGGGGACTGTGTCGTCAGGGTCTGCGCCTTGATGTATGCGAGGTCCCAGACCGTGCCCGCGGTACCATTGGGGCCGTCCAGGAAGGTGATGGTGTCCAGGGCGTTTGTGTCGCTGGTGAAAAAGGAAACGACTCTCACCGTGTGGGCGGCATCTCCCGTGGCGACGACGAGGTCTGAGCCGTCGCGGGTCAGACTCACGGCAGCAGGGGTAATCCCTTCGGTGAGGACAAGGCAGTCCTGACGGCCCGGCGACGCGTCGGAATTGGAGATAACGTCCTGGCCTTCATGGGGGCCCACGCGGTACGTGTCGCTTCCGGATCCTCCTTCCATATGGTCGTTGCCGGTGGAGCCGGCGAGGATGTCGTCACCCGCGCCGCCAGAGAGCGTGTCGCTGCCCGTGCCGCCGAAGAGGGTGTCGTTGCCGGCGAGACCGGCCAGTGTGCCCCTGCTGCCGGAACCGTACATCACGTTTGCCTTCTCGTTCCCTGTGCCGTGGAGGCCCGTTCCATGGGAGAGGTCGAGGTTTTCGAGATTCGGACCGAGGGTGTAGCTGATATAGCTCACCACGGTGTCGGTCCCTTCGTCTGCGTGCTCGATCACCACGTCTTCGGTGCTGTACACCCAGATGGTGTCGTCACCCGTGCCTCCGGCGAGGGTGTCGCTGCCCATCCAGCCGTCGAGGGTATCGTTGCCTGCACCGCCGCTGAGGGTGTTGCTGTTCCAGTTCCCGGCAATGTAGTTGTCCAGCGCGTTGCCGGCGCCGCTGCCTGCGCCCGGGCCCCTGAGGTAGAGGGCTTCGACATTGGCGGGAAGGGTGTATGAGTCGATGGCTGCTGCCACCCAGTCGCTGCCTTCGCCTGCCTGCTCGACGACGACGTCGCCCGCGCTGTCGACAATGTAGCCGTCGTCGCCGGTTCCACCGCTCATGGTGTCCGCCCCTGCCCCGCCGTCCAGCGTGTCGTTGCCTGCCAGGCCTGTCAGGACGTTCCTGGCATTGTTGCCGGTGAGCCGGTTGTCGAGGCTGTTGCCTGTGCCGGTGGCGGCATTCCCCATGAGGGCAAGCTCCTCGACATTGCCGCCCAGGGTAAAGGATGCCGAGCTCAGGACCCTGTCGTATCCCTGGCCGTCGTGCTCGATCACGGCATCCATCGGGGAATCCACCAGGAAGGTGTCGTCGCCTTCCCCACCGATGAGCGTGTCCGCCCCTGCCCCGCCGTCGAGGGTGTCGTTGCCTGCACTGCCTTCCAGTGCGTTGCCCCCGGTGTTGCCGGTGAGGGTGTTGTCGAGTGCGTTGCCGACACCGCTCACGGAGGCGTCGCCCATGAGGAAGAGGTTCTCCACGTGGCTGCCCAGGGTGAAGGCGATGGAGCTCAGCACCGTATCGCTGCCCTCGCCCTGGTTCTCGGTCACAATGTCTCCGGCGTCGTCCACCAGATACACGTCGTCGCCTTCCCCGCCCGTCATGGCGTCAGCGCCGGCGCCGCCGTCCAGGGTATCGTTCCCGGCCATCCCGGTGAGGGTGTTGCTGCCCGCATTCCCTGTGATGAGATTGTCGAGCGGGTTGCCGGTCCCGGCTGCTGCCGCGCCGGTGAGGACGAGGTGGTCTACGCCGAAGTTCAAGGTATGGCTCGCAGAGCTGATGACGGTATCGATGCCTTCTTCGTCACCCTCGATGACGACATCGCCTCCGGAGTCCACCAGATAGACGTCGTCTCCGGCCCCGCCAAATAGGGTGTCGGCCCCTGCGGCGCCATCGAGGGTGTCCCTGCCCGGCCCTCCCCTCAGGGTGTTGTTCCCGGCATTGCCCGTGATGCGGTTGTCGAGTTCGTTGCCAATGGCCGTGGTGTCGCCAATGCCCATGAGGGTGAGGTCTTCGACGTTTCCGGTCAGGGTGAAGGAGACCGTGCTCATGACGGTGTCGTGTCCCTGGGCCACAGCCTCGATGACTGTGTCCCGGGCATCCTCCACCAGGAAGGTGTCGTCGCCGGACCCGCCGTACATGGTGTCTCCTCCGGCGCCGCCGTCGAGGGTGTCGTTGCCGGCAAGCCCGGAAAGGATGTTATTGCCGGTATTCCCGGTGAGGGCGTTGTCGAGCTCGTTGCCGATGCCGTAGAGGTCGCCTGCGCCGTCGAGAAAGAGGTTTTCGACATGGGCCGGCAGGGTGGCCGAGACCGTGCTCCTGATGGTATCGTTCCCCTCGGACGCCAGCTCGATTGCCCTGTCTCCGGGATTCTCCATCAGGTAGGTGTCGTCGCCGGTCCCGCCGTACATGGTATCCGCACCGGCGCCGCCGTCGAGGGTGTCGTTCTCCGGGGTGCCGCTGAGGGTGTCGTCGCCGCTGCCGCCGCCGGCCAGCGCCTTGTACATCCCGGCAGAGGCACCGTCGGAACGTGAGTCCACAGCATCAAAGGAAAGGGTTTCCTCGCCTGGAAAGGTGGTTGTGCCCGAGAAGATGACATGCTGGGGCGTGGTGCCTCCTTCAGTGGTGCTGCCGGGCTCGGGCCCCGGGTCTTCAGGACCTGGTTCGCCGCCGCCTCCCGCATTGCTGTAAGCTATGACATACCCGGCGCGTTCGACGCGGGAGTCCGCAACTGTACGGGCAGAACGCATATCATCGTGGAGGACAGGGTTCGCGATCCAGACGACATCGCTCGACTTCTCTTCCATTGATTCCTCCTCTCATTCCAATTACATAACAGCACTCTGTTACCGGGTGTCAGGGGGTTGCTTTTCTGTATCCCGCCTCTTTGAAAGGTAGACCGTGACGAGTTCGCTCTTCTTATTCAGGCCGCCATCCGAGTACACGAGATAGCCGAGCTCGTTTCTTCGTGAGTAGTTGAGGCGTGAAGTTCGCGCCGAGGTCATGATGTAGGAGCCGTTGTAAGCCTTGACCGGATTTTCGAGAAAATTCCCGTCCAGGTCGAAGCAGGCGCCCAGAAGCATGGGCATCCTGTCCGGCCCTTTGGCCAGGTTTTCATGCTCTTCTTTAACGTCCATGTTCACTACGATGTCCTCGGTGTATACCTTCATGCTGGCTTTTATGTAGGCCGTATTCCCAGTGATTGAAACCTCTCCGTTGCTGTTCGTCCTGTACAGCTTCTCGATGTTGTACTCATAGATCGACCTCGGGTCAGGGCTTGGGATAATGAACAGGATGAAGCGCTGCACTCGATAAGAAGACAGGCTGTAGCGTACGGGGATGCCCTGGAGGGGTGCCTTGGTTTCTGCGTCCATGACGCGCACGGTCAATGGCCTGACCCTGTAGGGGTAGCGTATGATATTGCTCAGTACGTGGTAGCCGATGATGATGCACAGGATGAGCAGAGTGATTTTTTTCCATCTTTTCATTTCTTTGCCAGCTCGGTAAACTTTTTTATATAATCATCCGTATCCTTTTGGACTTGCATGTGTCCATAAATATTCCATTTCTTCGAGTCAGCATAATTGGTGAGCAGCCCGAAAGACAGCTCCGGGCTGTTGTGATAGAGGAAGCCGAGGAACCTGTGCGTCAACACGTCATTGTGGGCGGTTACGTCCTGGAAGGCGTGCAGGCCAGTGCCCAGCTCCACCAAGGCCCTTGTCCGAAGCCGGGATTCAAGCCGTCTGTCTGCGCACAGCCCTTTCTTCCCTTCTGCCAGGCTTGCTTTCCAGAGGGCAACTGCTTTGTTCAGATGACTGTTTGCGAGGATGATCCTCGAATCTGACGGGTCCCCGCCCTTGCCTTTTCCCGAGGTGTTGAAGTGATAGCTCTGGTTGCCGAAGACCGGCAGGAAGCTTTTCCCTCCGGAATAAGAGTCCACTCTTGCGTCTGCAGAAGCAATAACCCTCGCATAAATCTCAGGGAAGTGTGTTCTTGCCGATCTGAGCGTGTACTCATAATGAATATCCTCCCCCCACTCTCCGTCCGGATCTACAAATCTGTAGGGGCTGTTGAAGCAGTAAGCGTACCGGTTGTAGCTCTGCGGATCCATGAGGTCGGGTCCGGCAGGGTCCGGGGAGAGGAAGCGGCCCAGGGCCGGGTCGTAGTAGCGGGCGCCGAAGTAGTCGAGACCGGTAACGTCGTGCTCCTTGCCGGTAAAAAGCCTCTTTTCCCTGGTGCCCGTCATGGTCGCGGCCCCGAACGGCTCGTAGTCCGCCAGCATCACGACGGCCCCGCTCCCATCGGTCTGGGCCACCGTGTTGCCCAGGGCGTCGTGGTGGAAATAGGTGAGGGTCCCGGAAGCCTCCACGTATTTGGCGATCACCCTGCCGTTCAGGTAGATGTAATCACAGGTGGGGCTTCCGGAAGCATCGCTCTCCCCGAGGACCTCGCCACTCGGCCCGTAATGGTACAGGGTGGCTGTCTGGCCTTCGTTCTTCCGGATGCGGTTGCCCTTGTCGTCGTACCAGTACACCTGGCTCCCGTCTACCGTGGTGAGGTGGCCGGCAAGGCTGTACCCGAACGTGCGGGCGCTATTATTGGTCATGTTTCCGGACCCGTCGTAGGAGTATTCGGACGTGTACTGCCCCCCTCCCCCGATTTCGACGATCTGGGTCCTGGAAGACGCCAGCCGGTTTGTGGTGTCATAGGTGTAGGATGTCAGGAAGTGATTGTCATTGGAGGGATGCCTTGCCAGCGAGGTGCGGTTGCCGAAATAGTCGTGCCCGAAGGTGAGCTGCCCCCAGGGGCCGTATGCATCGTGGAGCTGCCTGATGCAGTCGTAGCTGAGGGTGATGAGCGTGTTCCCGTAGGAGATGGACTCGATATCGTCGCAGGCTGTATAGCCGTAGCGGATGTCCCTGACCCCCTCGATGCTGACCCGGCTCACCCGCTGGTATCCATCGTGACCGATGGTGGTCGTGATGCCGTTGCCGCTGGTGTACTGCTCCATGTCGCCCGAAGGGTGGTAGGCGATGTCAGCGGCGAGGTAGGTGTCGGTGACCGAATCGTGCACGTGCTGCACCCGTATCCCGTCCGGATGGTACCGGTAGGTCACCACCCGTCCGCTCGGGTAGGTGACGCGCTCGAGGCTGCGCTGCCCGTTATAGGTGCAGCCCTGCGACGCAGAGACCTTTGTCCCGCCGACGTTGTACACATACGTCTTGCCCGACAGCCTGTCGTCGGGGGTGTATGCATAGTTGGTCGAGCTCACGGGGGTCATTCCCACGTATGAGGTCGCGTTGATGACGTTGTCCGCGTTGTCGTAGGCATAGGACACGCTCGGTGTGGGGCTCGGGTAGGTGATGTCCAGGAGACGGCCTGCTTCGTCGTACGAATACCCGACGGTCCCCCGGGCGTCTCTTCGGCTGATCACATTCCCGGCGGCGTCATGGCTGTAGTTGACCGTTCCTGTCTCCGGATGCGACTCGCTCACCAGGAACTGCCGTGAGTCGTATACATAGGAATGGGTGATCGTCCGGCCTCCGCTGGTCTGGCTCGCCTGTCTGATCTTGCCCGCAGCCGTGTACTGGCAGGTGGTGCTCCCCTGCACGTAGTACCAGTCGGGATTGGGCCCCTGCACCTCCTCGAGCTTGACCCGCACGAGCCGCTTCTCGTCAGGGTCTCCGAACGACTCGTAGGTGTACCCGGTCATGTAGTTGAGCTCGTTGTAGACATAGACGGTGTTCAGGGCCGCATCGTATTCGTAGTGGTACGTGTTTCTGTCCTCTGCCCCGTCGGCGCACACGTAGACGTCCGTGACGCGGTCGAGGATGTCGTACTCGTACCGTTCTCCACCCGCGGCATGCGTCAGGGCGGGCGTCCCCGCCAGCAGGGCGCCCACGAGGACCGTCAGAAAGAATAGCTTCTTCATGCGTCAGCTCCTTTCCCGCTCACTGCGCTGCAGTGGTGACCGCGTTCGAGCAGGTGTCGGCGGACTCGTTCCTGCTGTGGTCAACGGCGCGCATCCGGAACTCGTAGACCGTGTCGGGCTGCAGCCTGGCCCTCCAGGATGTCATGCCCCGCAGGCAGGAATGTTCCATGAGCATGCCCGGGAACCCGGGGTTGGCCAACTGGTTCCATGCCTGGCTGCCCTTGATGCTGTACTCGATGAAGTATCCCTGGAGGTCGTCCACGACATTCTCGTCCCAGGTGAGCCACACGATGGTGCCGTCGGCCCGGGCCGAGAGATTCGAGGGGGGCGGTGGCGGCGTGGTGTCCGCGGACCCGGTCTGGTGGGTGCCGCCCGATGCCCAGGGCGATGCGCAGGAGCTGTCGTACCAGCTCACAGCCTGCACCTCGACGGCATACGCTGTGCTGGGCTGCAGCCCTACGATCACCGCGCTGGTGTAGTCGAGGGCCTCGTACACGTGGCCGTTCAGCCTGACGTTGAAGAAGACGTCACGGCTCGGGCAGGTCCAGACCACCTGCATGCAGTCGGCGCCCGGGATCACCTCGGTGACCACCGGGGGCTGCGGGGCCTCCGGCTTCCGGTCCGGATCGTACACCTCCTGGTACAAAGCGTCGATGGCCCGGTCCGCAGGTGAATACGACCCCCGGTAGGGGTGCGAGGCAAAGATCTTCCTGCCCAGGGAGTCGTAGGCTACCTCCTTTCTCACCCCGCTGCCCGTGTCGCAGGTCCCGATGGTCCGGCCCAGGGAATCGAAGAGGGTGTACAGCACGTGGGAGCCCCGCTGCCTCTTCACATAGGTCCCGGTACGGGCGTAGGTATAGGAGATGGCGTCCCCCGCAGGAGGGGTTACGGCCTTCAGGCGGCCCAGGCCGTCATAGGCGTAGAAGGTCGAAAAGCCCCGTCCGTTCGTCGCCTGCTGTACGTTCCCCCAGAAATCGATGTCGTGGACCTCGGTGTAGAGCCCCCCTTTGTTGATGGTCCGGGGTCTGCCGTTCTGATAGGTATAGGTGGTGACCCGTCCGCTGGCATCGGTCACGCTGGTGAGGTTGCCGTTCTGGTAGCCGTACGTCGTGGTGACACCGCTCATGGTCCTGGCCCTCGTCGTCCCGTCAGGGTTGTACGTGAACGAGTTCGTGATCTTCTCGTTCCCCACGGTGATGACCTGGGTCTCCACGTGCTTGTCGTCGATGATATGGTCCGCTTCGTTGTACCAGTACGTCAGGTCCGTGGTCCGGGTCCTGTCGCCCTGCTCCGTGATGGTGGTGGGGTGGCCGTGCGGATCGGTCTCGTACCCCCCGTAGGTGATGGAATTCACCTGTTCAGCAGAGTTTCCTCCCGGGTAGACCGTCCACCGGGTGGTCCTCTTGCCCTTGAGGACAGGCTCGTAGATGATGTCGTCGTCGTGGCCGGTCCCGTAGACCGGGTTCTCCAGGACCGGGTGCCTGTCCCAGGCGTAGGTCTCTTCCTGGAACTTGTAATAGGTGCCGCCCCTGTTCGCGCAGACCTGCTTGTTTTCGAGCATGCCGGTGAGGTAGAAGGTGCCGCGGCCCACATTGGGATAGCCGTGGAACGTGTAGCGAAGCTGCCTGCATTCAGGCTTCGGGGTGGAGCCGTCGAGCTCGAACGGCCCCTCGACATAGGTCGTGTTCCCCTGGAGATAGGTGTATTTCCAGACACCTCCGGCACAGTCCCCCGACAGGGTCTTGCTGGAAACGCAGCGGTACGGCAGGTACCTCATGAGGGCGTGGGGGTCGGCGAAATTGACCGTGGCGTACGAAAACGTTGCCCGTGCGCCCGTGGGCGTGACATACTCCTTGAGCTCGAACAGCGGCCTCGTCACATGGTAGGCGAACTCCCAGCGCTTGTCCTCGGGGGCGATAAAGGTCCGCAGGAGCTTGAACCGGGGGCTTCCCACGCTCTCGCTCACGGCGTCGTACGTGAACCTGTAGGTGCGGCCTCCGACAGCGATGCTGTCCAGGTGCGACGGCCCGGCATCGCTCGTGGTGGACGTGAAGGCGATCGTGCGGCCGCACGTATCGGTAATGGTCTCGATGAAGGCCTGCCTTCCCGAAAGGGTCTGGGGGGACGGGCTTTTGTACGTTATGGTAATGGTGTTGCCCGTCGTGTCTACGATGCTGGTTGCCGGGCAGCACTGCCTGGGCGAGGTGATCCCGACGATCACGGCGTCCAGGGACGAGAAGACGTACCTCATGCCGTCATTGAGGGTGAGCGTGTAGGTGCCGTCCGTATTGGCGACGACCAGCCAGCCCTCCCTGGTCACCCACGGGCCTGCGCTGTTGAACACATCGCCCGGGTGCTTCGAGTAGCACTTGTGGCTCGAGCCGTCCGGCATCTCGATCTCCATGGAGGCGGACCTGGGGGCGATGAGACGGCCGACGTGCAGGGACCAGCCGACCCCGACCCATGAGTCTTCGGCGATATCCCTGAGAAATCTGTCCCGGTGAAGCTTGCTGTTGTACGAGAGCGTGAGCTTGAAATCCCAGCCGCCGTTCTGGGGCAGGCTTATGGGGGTGAGCGAAATGGAGAGGTTGCCGGTGAAGGGGTCGACCCGCTCGTTGGGCAGCATGGAGGAGAACTCGCGGTTCGGGCTCAGGCCCCTGGCGTTGTAGTTCGGGTCAGCATCGTCGCTGGAGCTCAGGCCCGAGACGCCGGTCTTGTTGGTGGATGCGTCGATGATGATCGACGGCGGCCTGTCCGCCGACGAGCCCCCTTTGGAGCACGCGCCTGCGCACAGGCACAGCACCAGGAGACAGACCAGGGATACCGTCATCCACCCACACCTTCCGGAGGACCCCGAAGAAAACGTACACTCTCTCATAACAATACGCTCCTCATCGTTCAACGTATGCCTATCTCTCCTGCACGCTCTCATCCACGTGCCGGATGAGCGGCGAAAGGAAATACTCGATCAGCCTGCGCCTGCCGGTCTTGACCTCCGCGGTCACGGCCATGCCCGGGGCGAGGCTCACCCTCCTGCCGTCGATCATCATGCTCGACCGGTCCAACCGGAGCCTCATCCGGTAGGCTAGCGCCCTCTTCTCATCCCCTTGCGCCTCCCTGCTCTCCACCGCATCCCGGGTGACGCCTTCAACCGTTGCGCCGATGACGCCGTAGCGGGTGAACGGAAAGGTGTGCACCTTGACCTCCGCCTTCTGACCCTCCCGAATGAAACCGATGTCCTTGTTCTCCACGTTCACCTCGGCCTCCAGGTGCTCGCCCCTGGGCACGATGAGCATGAGGGGCTGGGCCTCGGTCACCACGCCGCCGATGGTGTTCACCGCAAGCTGCTGCACCTCTCCCGAGACCGGTGCGGTGATGATCTGCCTGGCGTTGAGGTCCGCCGCCTTCGTGAGCTCCTGCCTGATGGCCTGCCGCTGGCGCTCGGATTCCTGGATGTCGGAGAGGGCCTGCCTGCGGGCATCGGCGTCGAGGGCCTGGATCTCCTTCTCCATGATGCGGACTGAGGCGGTGAGCTGCTCCTGGCGGGCGCGCTCGGCTGCCAGGGCCTGGCGCTGGTCGATGTACTCCTTCTCCCTGTCCATGCAGTCGAACCCGGAGACAGCGCCTGTGCTCCTGAGTGACTGATAGGCCTGAAGCCTCATGAGGGCGAGGGGAAGGGTCTCCTCCATCTGGCTGATCAGCGCGGCGCTGGAGCGCCGCTGCGCATCCTTTTCCATGAGCTCTGCCGTCAGGGCCTCACGCTTCGACTGGTAGCTCTTCAACTGCTGGTGGAGCAGCCTGACCCGGCTTGCATGGCCTTCGCTCCTTGTCCGGGCCGAAAGGAGCGAATCGAGGCGCGGGAGGTCCACGGGCTTCCCCGGGCTGTCCAGGAGCTTCACGAACAGCTCCTGCCGCTCGATGGACGCTTCGATGAACGAGAGCTCTTCCGCGAGCCTGGCCTGGTCGGCACCGGTGAGGGTGCGGTCAAGCTCGATGAGGGGGGCCCCCTTTTCCACGTACTGGTAGTCACTGACGTGGAGGGTCTTGACCACCCCTTTCTCGAGGGGCTGGATGACCTTGACGCGACCGCTCGGGATGAGCTTCCCCTGGGCCACGGCGATGACGTCGACATGGCCGAGGCAGGCCCACAGGACTGCTGTGGAAAAGACCGCCATGATTACCCAGGCAAGGGTTCTGCCCACAGGAGACGGAGGCGTGTCGAGGATCTCGAGGGCAGCGGGGAGGAACTGCCGTTCGATCCGCATGATGTGCCGGTCTCCGAGCCGACCCCTTTCCTCCCGTGTCTTCCTGACCCTCGAATGAGCGGACACGGTCCTGAGCCTCATCCTTCCTCCTCCCGCGCCTGTCCGCCGCTGTCGAGCTCCCCTTTTCTCACGAACCTGAAGAAGGGTTCGCCCTGGCCCTGCGCGGCCGGCTTGAGCGGCGTGACATGGCACTGGTGGCTGTGAAGCCGGGCATAACAGCCGCCGTTGCCGATGAGCTCGTCATGGCTGCCGCTTTCGATGACCCGCCCCCTGTCCATGACCACGATCCGGTGGCAGCCCCTGACCGCGCTTAAGCGGTGGGCGATGATGATGACCGTCCGGCCCCTGCACATGGCGGACATGTTCTCCTGGATGATCCTCTCGGATTCGTAGTCGAGCGCACTCGTGGCCTCGTCGAAGATCAGGATGGCCGGGTTCGTGATGAGCGCCCGGGCAATGGCGATGCGCTGGCGCTGCCCCCCGGACAGGGTGCAGCCCATCTCGCCCACCATGGCGTCGTACCCATCCGTAAGCTCGCAGATGAAGTCGTGGGCGCCAGCGAGCGTTGCCGCATCGATGACCGTGCTCATGGGCAGGCCTGGATCGGCCAGCGCGATGTTCTCGCGGATGGTGCGGTTGTACAGGAAGCTCTCCTGGAGGACTACCCCGATGTTCTTCCTCAGCCAGGAGGTGTCCACGAGGGAGAGGTCCACCCCGTCCACGAGCACCCGGCCGGCTTCGGGGACATAGAGCCTCTGGATCAACTTGGCCAGCGTGCTCTTCCCCGAGCCTGACCTTCCCACGATGCCGATGACCTCGCCGGGCCGTATGCTGAGGCACAGGTCGTCGATGACCACCGGCGAATCAGGCCGGTAGCGGAAGCGGACATGATCGAAGCGGATTTCCCCCTTCACCGTGGGCAGGGTGCTCCTGCCCGCATGAAAGCCAGGCTCGCGGGGCGCGTTGAGGATGTCTCCCAGACGCTGCAGGGATATGCCCGCCTGCTGGAAGTCCTGCCATAGCTGCACCAGCCTCAGGATGGGCGAGCTCACCCTGGCTGCAAGCATGTTGAAGGCCACAAGCTGCCCCACGGTGAGCTGCCCGCCCATGACCAGGTGGGCGCCCCACCAGATGATCCCGAGGGTTGTGAGCCTGCTGATGAGGTTCGCGATCTGGTTCGCAACATTGTTCAGGTTCTGGGCCCTGAAGGACGACGTGACGTATCGTGCCAGCTGGTCTTCCCACCTCCGCTGCATCTGCGGCTCCACGGCCTGGGATTTCAGCGTCTGGGCACCGGTGATCGCCTCGGTGATGAAGGCCTGGTTCTGAGCGCCGTACGTGAACTTGTCATTGAGCCGGTGCCTCAGGACCGGGGTTATGGAGAGCGAGAGAACGGCGTACAGAGGGATGGCCGCCAGCACGATGAGCGTGAGGGAATGGCTGTAGAACCACATGACCGCAAAGAAGACGACCGTGAACGAGAGGTCGAGGAGCAGGGTCAGCGCAGAGCTCGTGAGGAAGCTGCGCAGGGTGTCGAGCTCCCGGACACGGGCCACGGTCTGGCCCACCTGGCGGGACTCGAAATATGCCAGGGGGAGGCTCACCAGGTGATTGAACAGGCGGGAGCCCAGCTCCACGTCCACCCGGTTGGTCGTGTGGCTGAAGACATAGGTACGCAAGCCCCCGAGGACGGCCTCGAAGACCGAGACCGCCAGGAAGCCCGATGCCAGGATATCGAGGGTGGTGAGCCCTTTGTGGACAAGGACCTTGTCCATGACCACCTGGAAGAACAGGGGAGTGACAAGGGCAAAAAGCTGGAGAAAGAGCGAGGCCAGGATCACCTCGCCGAAGAGCCTGCGGTACTTGGCGAGGGACGGGATGAACCATTTCAGGTTGAACGGCTGCTGGCCCCCGGATACGCCCATGCCCCGGGGCGAGACCAGGATGACCTCCCCTGTCCAGAGCTCGCTCAATTCCGTAAGGGTGATCGAACGGGGCGGGCTCGCGTCGACCTCCTGGATCAGGACCTTTGGCTCGCTGCTGTCAGGGGTGTGCGAAACTGCTGCAAGGATGAAGAAGTCGCCTTTCAGAGAGCGGGCGATGGCCGGAAGGGCCCTCCGGGGCAGGCTCTGTCCGGTGCATCGGGTGAGTTTTGCCTTCAGCCCGATACTCCTTGCCGCACGGATGATCTCCAGAGGGCCGAATGGCGAGCCGGGCTGCCCGAACAGGTGCCTCATCCGGCCCGGGTCGGCAGGGATTCGGTGAAAGTGCGCTATGGCTGTAAGCGCACTCAGCCCACTGTCACGCATGGCAGGCACAACGCCCCCTCCTCATACACATTACATGTAAAAAAATTTATATGCCTTATGATTGGATTCATTCTTCACTTCTCAAGGGCGAGAAACCTGCAATCGGGTTCAGTTCCATGTATGAGGCGGGCGGAGCTTGCTGATCCGGCAGACGAATCACAAAAAGCGGGACCCCGGCATGGGGCATATGGTTCGCGGCGACAGGCGCCGGGTCAACAGGTCTGTTTTGCGCACGAAGGAGCGAGGTCTCGTTCCGCTCCCATTTTGCCCTTGAAAAAAAGCCGTTCTTTGCAATATATACTCCCATGATGAACGGAACAGGCCACGGGTATTTCGGGTTTTACTTTTATTGCAAGGGAGAACCGCCTGTGGGCTGACCTGTTCACACATGCTGAACACAAAGGCCGTGGGTGGTTCTTCCTCCCACGGCCTTTTCGTTTTTTCAGGGCCCTGGGAGATGACGGAGCGACCCCGACGGCTGAAAAGACAAGGAGGTAACATGATAATCTCTATGAAGAAGTCAGCCACGCCGGAGCAGATCGACCACGTGCGGGAGCTCATCGAGGGGTTCGGGTATCGGGTCCACGAGAGCAGGGGCTCGGAGCGCATGATCTTCGGCGCCGTGGGCGACGAGCGCGGCAAGGAGCGGCTCACCTGCCTCGAGGCGCAGCCCGGCGTCGAGAAGGTCATCCCCATCCTGGCGCCCTACAAGCTCGCCTCCCGGGAGACCAGGGAGGAAGGCACGGTGGTGGACCTCGGCATGGGCGTGAGCATCGGGAACAGCGGGGTCGTGGTCATCGCCGGACCCTGCGCCGTGGAGAACGAGGCCCAGATCATGGAGGTGGGCAGGACGCTCAAGGAGAGCGGCGCGCATATGCTCCGGGGAGGCGCCTTCAAGCCCAGGACGTCGCCCTACGCCTTCCAGGGCCTCAAGGACCAGGGCCTCATGCTCCTCGCCAAGGCCAGGGAAGCCTACGGCATCCCCATCATCACAGAGGTCATGGACATCGAGAGCATCGAGCTCATCTCCGAGTACGCGGACTGCCTCCAGGTGGGTGCGCGCAACATCCAGAACTTCCAGCTCCTCAAGCGGATGGGCAGGCAGAGCAAGCCCGTGCTCCTGAAGCGCGGCATGTCCACCACCATCGAGGAGTTCCTCATGTCGGCCGAGTACGTGCTCTCGGGCGGCAACAGCAACGTCATCCTCTGCGAGCGCGGCATCAGGACCTTCGAGACGGCGACCCGCAACACGCTCGACCTCTCGGCAGTGCCCGTGCTCAAGGAGAAGACCCACCTGCCCGTGGTGGTGGACCCCTCCCACGGGACCGGCCACGCCCGCTACGTGGAGCCCATGGCGTACGCGGCCATCGCGGCAGGGGCGGACGGCATCATGATCGAGGTCCATCCCAAGCCCGAAGAGGCGCTCTCCGACGGCCCGCAGTCGCTCAGGCCGGCCGAGTTCATGAAGCTCATGGAAGGGATCGGCCGCATTGCAGGGGCCATGGGGAGGGGAATATGACCCCCCTTGAAATTTTCTTAAAAGGAAACTAAAATTATCGGCATGGGATATTTCCTGCCGGAACACAGGGGCATGCTCAGGATGAGCGCTGCGCTGGCCGAGCACATCGTCGCCAAGGAGACGCGGTGCGACGTGCGCGACCTCTACGACGTGAGGACCCAGCGCGAGTCCCACGAGGAGGAAAAGGAAGAAGGGGTGTTCGCCAAGCTCGTGATGCTCGAGCCGGAGGTGGCGGACATGCCGAATCTGTACCGTGTCTGCGTCCAGGACAGCCAGGTGATCGAGTTCATGAGGACCAGGCGCGAGGTCGATCTGCCCTCGCTGCTCACCTTCATCATGACCCACGAACTCGTGCACATCCACCGGTTCGCCACCGGCAAGGCAAGCTTTTTCGAGACCGAGAGGGAGGAGGAGGAGATCTACGTGGACAACCTCACGCGGCTCTTCCTGGCGAAGAACCCCCTGACCGGGCTCAAGAATGTCCTCACCCTGCTTGACAAGCTGGAGGCCGCGCCTCTATATAGCTTCACGATATTCGAAGATGACAGGAGGAGTTACAATGCCTATTTATGAATACAAGTGCTCCAAGTGCAAGAACCGGTTCCAGGCCATGCAGAAGTTCAGCGACGCGCCCCTGCTCCAGTGCCCCACCTGCGGCGGCGACGTGAAGAAGCTCATATCCCGTTCTTCGTTCCACCTCAAGGGGTCGGGCTGGTATCTCACCGACTACGCCAAGAAGAACAGCTCGAGCTCCGAGCCCGAGAGCGTGTCCTCGTCCTCATCGAACGACACCTCGTCGTCGGACGACTAGGAAGCGGGCGGACACGTGGGGCTCACCCATCTCGACGAGCATGGCAGGGTTGCCATGGTGGACGTGGGCGGCAAGGACGTCACCCGGAGGATGGCCCGCGCCCGCGGGACCATCACCATGACCCCCGAGACCTTCCAGGCCGTCACCGAGGAGCGCATCAAGAAGGGCAACGTCCTGGCCACCGCGAAGATCGCCGCCATCATGGCGGCAAAGAACACCTCGAACACCATCCCCCTGTGCCACCCGCTGCCCATCGACCAGATCGAGGTGGAGTTCTTCCCTGACGAGGCCTCGTCGTCCATCGAGGTGAGGGCCGAGGTCAGGGTCACGGCGAGGACGGGCGTGGAGATGGAGGCCCTTCACGCGGCCAGCATCGCCCTGCTCACCATCTACGACATGTGCAAGGCCATGGACAAGACCATGACCATCGGCGGCATCACCCTCATGGAGAAAGCCGGAGGCAGGAGCGGGCACTACGTTCGCGCCGGCGACGAATAGACAGACATTCCCCCTGCGGATCCATCCACCATCGCTTCCGCGCGCCACCAAGCCGCGTGAAGGAGGACCGACATGCAGACGTTCAAGCCCGTGCTGTTCGCTTTCGCGCTCGCTCTCGTGCTCGCGTGCGTGCTGAGCGGGTGTGCCAGCCAGCAGAAGGAGCTCCTTGCGAAGGACTACCTGAACATGACGAACGAAGAGCTCCTCGCCCACTACGACAACCTCGAAAGCGAGATCGCCCGGTGCCGCACCGAGCCTCCCAGGACATCGGTGGGCATCGGAACCGGATTCGGCCTGAGAAGTCTTGGGTTGTTCCTCGGCCTGTCCCAGGGCGTCGGCCGCTGCAATCCGGACGAGCTCACCAAGCGCAGGCGCGAGGTCCTCGCGGAGATGAAGCGCCGGGGGCTCGAAGCCTGAGGCACGCCACTTCTGCGCAGGCCTCAGGGCATCGAGCGTTCTTGCTCCGATCCGGGTGTGCCGGGGGTCCTCGTTCCCGCTACGCCTTGAGCGCCCTGATGACCGCCATGCAGTCTTCCTTCTTCATGATCTTCGGAACGGGATAGGTCGGGTTGCACTCCATGAGCGCGCGCTCCGCGATCAGGGGGATGTCCTCGTCCCTGATGCAGTCGAACGTGCTCGGGATGTTCATTCTGCTGTTGAGCGCCTTTACGGCCTCGATGAAGGCCTTGGCCTTCTGGGCCTGGCTCATGCCGGGCTTCGACACGCCGATCGCCTCGGCGAGCTCGGCCAGGCGCCTGTGCGCCGCCGCTCCGTACCACTCGAGGACATAGGGCATGATGACCGACATGGCCAGCCCGTGGGGTACCCCGTACATGCCGCCGAGGTTGTGGCCTATCCCGTGGACGTAGCCAACGGCGCCGCGGGTGAAGGCATAGCCGGCGTAGTGGGCAGCCAGCAGCATGTTGCCGCGCGCCTCGAGGTTCTTGCCGTCCTGGTAGGCCTTCTCGACGTTGTTGAAGATCAGCCCGACCGCCAGCAGTGCCCTCACGCGGGTCTGGGCGTTGTTGTAGAACAGGTTGATGTAGGACTCCACCGCGTGCGTCAGGGCGTCCATGCCGGTGGTGGAGGTGATGTGGGGCGGAAGGCCCACGGTGAGCACCGGGTCGAGCACCGCGTACCTCGGGCGGATGACCGGGTCGTTGATGGGGTACTTTTCGTGGGTCTCGGGATTCGACACCACGGCCGCTATGGTGGTCTCAGATCCCGTGCCCGCCGTGGTGGGGACCGCGAAGATGATCGGCGGAAGGATGGACCCCATCCTCAGTGAGGGGAGGATGACCCTGAACAGGCCCCTCATGCTCGTGAGCGGCCGGCTCGGCCGGGCGACCCGCGCCGCCGTGGCTTTCGCGCAGTCCATGGGCGACCCGCCGCCGAAGGCGATGATGGCCTGGCACTTGTTCTCGTGGTAGACCTTCAGGGCGGACTCGATGTTCTCGATGGTGGGGTTGGGCTGCACCTGGTCGTAGAGGGCGTACCGGATGCCGGTCGACTCGAGGGTCTGGAAGAGCGTGTCGAGCAGGTGAAGGCCCATGAGGCCGGGATCGGTGACGACGAGCACGCTCGAGACGCCCTTTTTCTTGATCACCTCCGGGAGCCTCCTGATGCTCTGCTCGCCATCTATGACCTCGGGCTCGATCCAGGGAAGGAAGTTCATGCCGAAACCAAGAACGAACTGATATGTACGGTAATACGCCTTCTTCAGCAGAAACATGATGGCCACCTCCATTCGAATGTCATGTATTTATATTAATATTAACACAGGGGAAGGTTTATATCTATTGCCTTATTATCTTATCTTAGGCCGGGCGGATCCGGTGGCTGGTCACTTCAGGGGAAGGACCCGTATCCCCTTTCCTATGGCCGCGGTCCCCACGGGAAGGTTTGAGGCCGCTGCCCTGTCGCAGAACTCGCCGAAGTGGCTGTTGTAGAGGAACGAGAGCTCGTGATCGAGGGGTTTGAAGAAGTCGTCGAAGTGGATGGGGATGACCATCCGGGCACCAACCTTCTGCGGGACCTCCTCGAGAAAGCCTGGCGTGTTCTTCCATCCGGCAATGCCCAGCAGGACCACATCCGCCTGCATGCCGTCGTACATGCCTGGCACGAAGCCCGTGCTGCCGTGGTGCAGGATGGTTCCGGCCGGGTGCCTGATAAGGATCGCGTAGGTGGTCCCCAGCCGGTAGTCACGAGCGGGCCGCGGCGGGGCCAGGGGCTCGTCGATGGTGCCGGGGTACGGTATCCTGCCGAAGAGGACGGGCCCGTGCCTGCCTTCTATGAGGGTGACGGTGAAGTCCCCCACCGCAAAGGCCTCCCCCGACGTCACCAGCCTGAGCTGCCCTTCAGGCATGCCCGCCCCGCGGGCCACGTTGAGCGTGCTTTCCGAGCCGTGCAGGACCGACCCCGTCTCCAGGGCGAAGAAGGGAGCGTCGAGGACGTGGTCGTAGTGGGAGTGGCTGACGATCACCGCCCGGGCCTGTCCCTGACCCAGGCGACCGGCCCATTCCCGGACGAGCCCATAGTCGGGGTGAAGAGGCAGGGAGAACGCCACGCGCGCCAGGCCGGGCCTGCTCACGAAGGGGTCGATGAGGATGCCGGTCTTCCCGTCCGACACGAGCACCCCTGCGGTTCCGAGCCACGTGATGAACACCCCGGGACCGCAGGCCAGCTCTTGAGGAAGCTGTCGTGAGCGGTACAGGTCCATCGACGCGCAGCCCCACAGGAGAGCTGCCAGCAGGACCAGCACGGCGCACACCGATGTTTTCTTCATACTGCCCTCCCCCTTGAATCAACCCGATGAATATACGGTAATAATCTATTATCAGAAAAGAAACAATATGTGGCAGTCCACGGGGGACAGATCTGAAAAACGGGAAAAGGCTCGAATCTCGTATGAAAAACAGGTAGATTGTGACCATGCAGATCTTTCTGACCACGTTCACCGCTGTTGCCATGTTGCTGACCATCGGCATCCTGGGCTACTGGCTCATCAGCAGAAAGGTCATAGCCGGGCCGGTGCTCGGGCCCCTGTCCGTGCTCGCCATCGACATCGCGCTGCCCTGTCTTATCTTCGCGGGCATCCTCACGAAATTCAACCCGGCGCAGCATACGGACTGGTGGAACCTCATCCTCTGGTGGGCAGGCGCCCAGGCGCTCTTCACGGTCCTCGCCTTCGTTTTCTCCCTGGTTTCGAAGGCCGGACACCGCCGGGAGTTCAGGGTGAGCCTGCTCTTCCAGAACGGAATCTTCTTCCCCCTGGCCATCATCGCCGAGATGTTCGGGACGGGCTCGTTCATGATCGTGCAGCTCTTCCTGTACACCCTGTTCTATCCGGCCTTCTTCTTCAACACAGCACCGCTCTTCTTCAGAAGGGGGCTGAAGTTGAAGCCTGCCAGGATCCTGAACCCCGTGCTCGCCGCCACCCTCCTGGCCGTAGCGGTCCGCTATACCGGCCTCGACGGCTTCGTTCCGAAGTTCCTCATGGAGGGTATCAGGATGGTGGGCGCCATGTCAGTGCCGCTGCTCATGCTGGTCCTGGGCGGCACCATCTACCTGGACATGAGCGAGATCGAGAGGCCTTCCTACGGGGAGAACCTGAAGTTCGTGGCCGTGAAGAACATCCTGTTCCCCCTGGCGACCCTGGGCGTGCTCACGGTCGTGAGGCCGCCCTACGCGATAGCGTTCATCATCATGCTGCAGGCCGCGGTCCCTCCAGTGACCGCCGTGCCCGTGATCACCGGGCGCGAAGGCGGCAACCGGAACATCGTGACCCAGTTCATGGTGGCGAGCTTCCTGTGCTCCCTCATCACCCTGCCCCTCATGATCACCATCTTCTCACGGTTCTTCACCCCTGGGTGAGCGCACCGGGCGCCTCGATTCAGGGAATTCAAGGGAAAGCGGCCGCGAAAGGCCCGGGGGATGTGCCTGCCTTTACCGTGCAGGGGAGGTTCTGCTGTCGATGAAGTCGTCCGCTGCGGCTGTGATGTCCCGGCTCACCTCGTCCCGGGGCCTGTCCGCGTTGACGACCACGTGGCGCTTCTCTTGGGCCAGGTCGAGGAAGGCCTGCCTGAGCCTCTGGTGAAACCCGATCTCCCGGGTTTCGAACTTGTCGGCGGGGGTGATCCTGGCGAGTGACCGGCCCGGCTCCACGTCGAGGACAAAGGTGAAGTCCGGCTCCAGCCAGGTGCCGGTGGCCTCCATGATGGCCCGTGTCCTCTCGACGCCGATGCCCCCGAGCACGCCCTGATACACGAGCGTCGAGTCGACGAAGCGGTCGATGATGACGACCCTGCCATCGGCAAGGGCAGGCTCGATGAGCTTCGTGATGTTTTCCCTGCGGGAGGCGAGCACCATGAGCAGCTCGGTCAGGGCGTCCAGGCCCTCGTGGAAGAAGAGCTCCCGGAGGAGCTCGGAAAAAGAGGAGCCGCCGGGCTCCCTGAAAGAGAGCACCGGCAGCCCCTTGAGCTCGAGATGCTTTCGGAGCAGCTTCGAGTGGGTGGATTTGCCCACCCCCTCTCCGCCTTCGAACGTTATGATCACTTCTTCTTGTCGTTGAGCGCTGCGTGCGCGGCTGCGAGCCTGGCTATGGGCACCCGGTAGGGCGAGCAGCTCACATAGTTGAGGCCCGTCTTGTGGCAGAACTCGATGGACGACGGCTCGCCTCCGTGCTCGCCGCAGATCCCGACCTTGAGGTCCTTGCGGGTTCCCCTGCCCTTTTCCACCGCGATCTTGATGAGCGCGCCCACGCCGGTCTGGTCGAGGGCCTGGAAGGGGTCCTTGGGAAGGATCTTCTTGTCCACGTAGGTGGGCAGGAACTTGCCCGCGTCGTCGCGGGACAGGCCGAAGGTGGTCTGCGTGAGGTCGTTGGTGCCGAAGGAGAAGAACTCGGCCTCTTTCGCGATCTCGTCCGCTGTGATGGCTGCGCGGGGCAGCTCGATCATGGTGCCAACCTTGTAGTCCAGCTTGACCTTGTACTTCTTGATGATCGCCTCGGCGACCTCGACGGTCATCTTCCGCATCTCCTCGAGCTCCCTGACGTGGGCGACGAGGGGGATCATGATCTCGGGAATGACGTCGATCTTCTCTTTCTTGACCTCGCAGGCAGCCTCCATGATGGCCCGCACCTGCATCTCGTAGATCTCAGGGAAGGTCACGCCCAGCCGGCACCCGCGATGTCCGAGCATGGGGTTGGCCTCGTGGAGGGCGTCGCGCTTGGTCTTCACCTCGGCGACCGTCTTCTTGAGCGCCTTGGCAACCTCCGCCACCTCGGCGTCGGTGTTGGGGAGGAACTCGTGGAGCGGCGGGTCGAGGAGGCGGATGGTGACCGGCAGGCCCGCCATGACCTTGAAGATGCCCTTGAAGTCGCTCTTCTGCATGGGCTCGATCTTCTTGAGCGCCTTGATCCTGCCCTCCAGGTCGTCTGAGAGGATCATCTCGCGCACCGCCAGGATGCGGTCGGCCTCGAAGAACATGTGCTCGGTACGGCAAAGGCCGATGCCCTCGGCCCCGAAGTCGCGGGCCACCTGGGAGTCCCTGGGGGTGTCGGCGTTGGTGCGCACGCCCAGCTTGCGGAACTCGTCGGCCCACTTCATGATCTGGCCGAACGCGCCGGAGAGCGAGGGCTCCACGGTCTTGACCTGGCCGATGAAGATTTCGCCCGTGGTGCCGTTGAGCGAGATCCAGTCGCCCTTCTTGACCGTCTTGCCGCCAATCGTGCACTGCCCCTTCTTGTAGTCGATGACGAGGTCCTGGCAGCCTGACACGCAGCACTTGCCCATGCCGCGGGCGACCACCGCCGCGTGGGAGGTCATGCCGCCCCGTGCCGTGAGCACGCCCTGGGCCACGTTCATGCCATGGATGTCTTCAGGCGAGGTCTCGAGCCTGACGAGGATGACCTTCTCCTTCTTCGCCGCCCATTCCTCGGCGTCCTCGGCGGAGAAGACCACCTTGCCCACCGCTGCGCCAGGGGACGCTGGCAGACCCTTCGATACGGGCTTGTCCTTCGCCTTGGGGTCGATCTGGGGGTGGAGGAGCTGGTCGATCTGGTCCGGGCTTACCCTCAAGACCGCCTCTTCCTTCTTGATGAGCTTTTCCTTCACCATGTCCACCGCGATCTGGACCGCTGCGGCCGCGGTGCGCTTGCCGTTTCTCGTCTGGAGCATCCAGAGGTTGCCCTCCTGGATGGTGAACTCGATGTCCTGCATGTCCTTGTAGTGCTTCTCGAGGGTCTCGTAGACGTTCACGAGCTGCTTGTACTGGTCGGGCAGGGCCTCTTCCATGGATTCATGGGACTTGTCGCGCTTGCCCTTGATGTTGATGGGCATGGGCGTCCTGATGCCCGCCACCACGTCCTCACCCTGGGCGTTGCGGAGGTACTCGCCGTAGAAGACGTTGGCGCCGGTCGATGGGTCGCGGGTGAAGGCCACGCCGGTGGCGGAGTTGTCGCCCATGTTGCCGAAGACCATGGCCTGGACGTTGACCGCGGTGCCCCACTCGTCGGGGATGCCGTTGAGCTTGCGGTAGACCTTTGCCCGGGGGGTTTCCCAGGATTTGAACACGGCCTCGATGCCGCCCCAGAGCTGGTCCATGGGGTCGGACGGAAGTTCCTTGCCCGTGAGCTTCTTGACCTTTTCCTTCATGGTGCCCACGAGCTTCTTCAGGTCGGTCGCGGTGAGGTCGGTGTCGTACTTGACCTTCTTCCTGTTCTTCATCTTCTCGAGCTCTTCCTCGAGGGCGTGGGAGTCGGCTCCCATGACCACGTCGGAGTACATCTGCACGAAGCGGCGGTAGCAGTCCCAGGCGAAGCGTTCGTTGCCGCTCATCTTGATGAGGCCGTGCACGGTCTCGTCGTTGAGGCCCAGGTTGAGCACGGTGTCCATCATGCCGGGCATCGAGGCGCGGGCGCCGGAGCGCACGGAGAACAGCAACGGGTTTTCGGTGTCGCCGTAGCCGAGCTTCATGATGCGTTCGACCTTCTTGATGGCGTCCTTGACCTGGGTCTTCAGGTCCTTGGGGAGCCCGCCGGCCTGGTAGTAGACAGCGCACATTTCGGTTGAGATGGTAAAGCCCGGGGGAACGGGGATGCCCAGATTCGTCATCTCGGCGAGGTTTGCGCCCTTGCCGCCGAGGATTTCCTTCATGTCCGCGCCGCCCTCGGCCTTCGTGCCCCTGCCTCCAAAGAGATATACATATTTCTTCGCCATGACTCTCTCCCTCTTTTCGCAATAGGTGTCGGTAAACAGATTGAAGATAGTATAAATAAAGATTTACATTCAAGCAAAAAATACCGTGTTCCCCTCGATGGTGGACAACGGAAAACAGGCAGGAATTAATCGCACATTTCGCACCGCTTCAGGCCTGTCCGGTAGGGGGATGAGCGGAAGAGAAAAAGGGCAGGGCCCTCAGACCCTGCCCGTCAAGTGGAACATTACAAACGATTTCAATCTTCCCTTGCTCTTTCCGTCGAGACGGTCCCCACCGAACGGACGGAAGGCAGACAAGGGGTGTAACGATTCTGACCAGCCTTTAAGGGAGTGATTCCAACCTCATGGCATTTCAAAGCAAGGGTGTTTCCTGCGGGGGCGGGTGCGCCCGCCGCGTAGCCGTCAGGGATGATGCGCGTGCTCATCCAACCTCCGGCATTGCACTGAGCACAGGAGGAAAGGGATATGGGAAGGCTGTGGGTTTCCGCAGCTGTACAAAGGGCGGGCATGTGTAGAGCTGCTGATGGAAATGCCGTGGCCGAACCCATGATTGCTTCCTCCTCACTCAAAGTAAATCAAAGATGCCCATGCATCAAAAGCTGCTACCCTGCACTATCGGAAACAGAAAATCAAAACATTAAAATAAATTTAAAAAAGAAAAAGGGGACAGATCAAATTCTTCTGAATCTGTCCCCTTTTTGGACATCCCTTTTTTGAGAGCGAAGCTCAGGAAGCGGCCTTCCTGATCACCGAGCGCGCGGCGATGAGGCCGGAGCAGCTCGCCTGGATGAGGCCGCGGGTGATGCCCGCGCCGTCGCCGATGACGAACAGGCCTTCCACCCCTGCCATGAGGTCCTGGTCAAGGGAGATCCGGTTCGAGTAGAACTTCACCTCGATGCCGTAGAGGAGCGTGTGGTCCGAGTCCACCCCCGGGGCGATGTTGTCCATGGCCGAGAGCATCTCCATGATGTCTGAGAGTATCCGGTAGGGCAGGCAGTAGCTCAGGTCGCCGGGCGTGGCCTGCTTGAGCGTGGGCTGCGTGACGCACTTCAGGAGTCTCGCGGGGTTGGTCCTCCTGCCCGCGTGGAGGTCGCCCAGGCGCTGGACGATGACGCCCTTGCCCAGCATGTTGGCGAGCCTGGCCACGGACTCGCCGTACCCTATGGGGTCGTCGAAGGGCTCGGTGAAGTCGGCGCTCACGAGGATGGCGAAGTTCGTGTTCTCGGTCCTCTTCCTGGCCCAGGAGTGGCCGTTTACCGTGAGGATGTCCCCCACGGTCTCCCGCACCACCTCGCCGTAGGGGTTCATGCAGAAGGTCCGTACGCGGTCGTCGAAGGTCTTCGAGTAGTAGATTAACTTGGTTTCGTAGGCCTTCGACGTGAGCTCCTCCATGACCACGGCCGGCAGCTCCACCCTCACGCCCAGGTCCACCGGGTTGGGCTTCGTCTCCAGGCCCAGGAGCTTGGCCTGCCCGGACATCCATGAGGAGCCGACCCTGCCCGGGGCCGCGATGACGAAGGAGGTGTCGATGACCGAGCCGTCCTCGAGTCTCACCCCGGTCACCTTCCCGTCCTCGACGAGGATCTCGAGGGCCCTGGTGTTGAAGATCATCTCCACCTTGCCCTTGAGCTCGTCCAGCATGTTCTTGAGGATGGTGTAGCAGTTCTCGGTGCCGATGTGCCGGACCTTGGTGGGGACGTACACGAGGCCCGCCAGCTTCGCCTGGGCGGAGATCCTGGCCGCGTCGTCCGTGTCCACGCTGTACACGCCGCCCTCGGACTCGTAGCCCGCGTAGATCGCGTCGACCTCCTCCAGGAGCTCCTGGAGCTCCTCGTCGCCCTTGAGCGTGGAGAGCTGGCCGCCCACGTCCGTGGAGATGGTGAGCTTGCCGTCGCTGTAGGCCCCTGCGCCTCCCCAGCCGACGAGCATGTCCCTGCCCGTTCTGCTCCGCTCCGTGATGTCCTTGCCCTGCTCCACGATGACGACCTTTATCCCCGGGGCCTTCCTGCTGAGCTCCAGCGCGGCGAAGATGCCGGCGGGCCCTGCACCGATGATGACCACGTCAGCCATATACAGCCCTCCTTTTCCTGAGCAGGATGACGGCCGCGACCGCGAGCGCCGTGATGTTGGCGCCCCACGACGCGAGCAGGGGGTTGAGGGTCCCCGAAGACCCCAGCCCTGCCATGAAGGAGTGGAGGCCCCAATAGGACAGTCCCAGGATCAGGCCGAGCGAGATGCCCTTGGCGATGCCCCCGGCGCGCGGGAACGTCATGCCGAAGGGGATCACGAGCAGGGTGATGATGAGCGGCGCCATGGCGAAGCTGATCCTGCTGTGGTAGAGGGTCTCCACCGTGGGGGAGGAGGTGCCGGAGTCCCTGAGCTGCCGGACGTACTCCCTCAGCTCCAAAAGCGGCAGGACCTCGGTGTTGGTCTGCGCCAGCACGAGGTCTTGGGGTTCGCGCTCCAAGGGCAGGGAGGAGGCCGTGCGCGGCCCGGAGATCCCCTTGGGGCCCAGGTCCATGATCCTCAGGCCCTTGGCTTCCCACCGGGTGCCGTCCCAGCGGGCCTCGTCCGCCTGGATGACCTGGTTCAGCCTCCCTGACGAGAACCGGTAGGCGGTGATGCTGCTCATGACCCCTTTGGCCACGTCGAGGCTGGCCACGCGGTAGATGTCCTGGCCCACCTTGAAGCGGCCCCCGGAAAGGCTGAAGGAGCCCGTGACGTCGCCCTTCTTGATGACGAGGTTCCGTATCCGGTCCGCCTCCCTCTGCCCCTGGGGATAGAGGTAGAAGCTCGTGGCGCTCATCAGGACCGTGGCGAGGACGCCCACCGCGATGTAGGGCATGAAGATCCGGGCCAGGGACACCGAGCAGGCCTGCATGGCGATGGTCTCGCTGTTCCGGGCAAAGGCCGCCTGGGCGGCGAGGACGCCGAGACAGATGGAGAAGGGCAGCACCAGGTTCACCATCTTCGGGATGGAGAAGGTCAGGTACTGCATGACCGCGGCCACGCCCGCCCGGTATTCCGCAAAGGTGGTGAGGTCCCCGAAGAGCTCGGAGATGAGCAGGAGGAGCACCAGCCCCGCCAGCGCCGTGAGCGACATGAGCAGGGCTTTTTTCATAATGTAGGTCTGCAGAGTGGAAAAGATCAGGAGCCTCCTTTGATCGACGGGAGCCGGCGCTTGGCCCAGAGGGCCGCGAGGATGAGGCAGAACAGGATGTTGGGCATCCACGCGCCGAGCACCGGGTTCAGGGTGCCCACCTTCACGAGGCGGTCCGCCATGAGGTAGAACATGTAGTAGCATACGATCGTGCCGATGCCCATGACCATGCCGGTGTGCCGGGGGGACCTGGGCTTCTGTACGCCGAACTGCAGGCCCACCACGGCCAGGATGAGGGAGATGGCCGGGAAGGCGAACCTGTTGTGGTACTCCTTGATGTACTTGGGCTTCGGGTCCTGCCTGATGATCTCCCTCAAACCGCTCTGGGTGGCCACGTCGTCCCTGCGGATGGAGAGCTCGCCGGAGAAGTCGGCCTGGAGGAAGAAGCGGTACTCGTCGAAGGTGATGTACCTCACCGTGTTCTTCGCATCCATGAACACGCTGCCGTCCGAGAGGTTCATGAGGATGCCCGAGGGCTCCACCTCGATGGTGCCCTTCTCTGCCGCGATGACCGAATGCCCCTTGCCCTTGGTTTCGATGAAGACGTTGCCCAGGACCCGGGACTTCCGGTTCACGGACTCGATGTAGAGGGTGATGTCCTTGAAGGTGTCGATGAACTCCCGCTCCTGGAGAAAGGCAAAGACCTTCTCCGGTGCCTTCCTGACGAAGCGTTCCTGGATCTTCTGCATGGAGACCGGTCCCAGGTAGGTGGAGATGCTCATGTGCACGACCATGCACAGGGAGGCGAGGATCAGGATGGGCGTGTAGAGCCTCCTCAGCGGGATGCCGCAGGCCTGCATGGCGATGATCTCCGACTCCACGGACAGCCGTTCGAGCACCATGAGGATGCTGAAGATGAGCGCCATGGGCAGGATGACCGTCGCCATGGGCACCAGGGCCAGGAGCAGCACGTCGATGTCGCTTATCGACAGGACCTGACCCAGGCGCACGAGCTGGACGATGAGCATCACGCCGTAGAGGACCAGGCAGGCCCCGAGAAAGAGCCTTATCAGGTGACCGAGGATGTACTTCTGTATCGTCATTGCGCCGGGGATTATACCATAGCACTTTCGATTGTCTACAAAAGCATTTCCCTTAAGGAGGCCGGGTGTGAAAGTTGTCGTGGTTCTCCAGAGGATTGACATCACTGGGATAAGCAGGTATGCTCTGGTCGATGATCCGTAAAGCCCTGCAGATGCTTCTCATCCTGACGGTGTTCCTCGCGAGCGGTTGTGCCCACAAATACAGCGAGGCCGAGTATCAGGCCGTGGTTTCCCAGGCCAAGAGCTGTGCCGAGACTACCCAGAAGATGAAGGAAGAGTCGGAGGGCAGAGCGAAGCGTGCCGAGGAGCTTCAGAAAAAGCTCGACCAGACCTCACGGGAGCTGGCCAAGGCCCTCATCGAAAAGCAGGAGCTCCTTGACAGGAACATTCAGTGCCTGGAGGAGAAGAAGGTCCTCATCCGGCAGCTCTCCCAGTCCAGCACCATGAGCCAGGAGAAGAAGGAAAGCCAACAGCGCGTGACCAGGGGCTACGAGTACATCATGTCGCTGCTGGAGGCGGAGCGGTCGGGCGACCAGCTCTACGTCATCAGGGGCCAGGATAAAATCAAGATCGTGATCCCCCAGAAGAGTCTCTTCCCCACCCCCGGGAGCGCGTGGCTGACGCCCAAGGGGACCAAGCTCATCAAAAAGGTCTCGGCGGGCATCAAGCATCTGAATCCCTCGAGCGTGGAGGTTGCCGGCCACACGGACAAAACGTATATAGCCGACCAGAAGCCCGCGGCCTACTCCTCGAACTGGCATCTCGCCTTGGCCCGCGCCCTGGCCGTGCTCCAGACCCTCGAAGAGCTCCACGTAAAGAGGGACTCCCTCTCCGCAAGCTCATATGGTGACACCAAGCCCATCGCGGACATCACCTCCGAGGCGGGCAAGGCCATGAACCGCCGGGTGGAGATCGTCATCACGCCGTAAGCCCCGGCTGTCCCATCAGAGGTCCTTCCGGGGAGCCCTGCCTTTCCTGATGACCGAGACCGCCTTTGCCGCCGCGGCCGGCATGTCCGCACGGACCTCGCCGAAGCGCCAGGCAAGGTAGGTGCCGAGAAAGGCCCTGAAATCCTCCTCCACCTCAGGCCACTCCCGGGCCACCTGTGCGAGGTGCTCCTCGTGCGTCGCCCTCTGGTCGAGACGGACCCCCCTGCCCTCCAGGGCGCGGGCCACGCTGCCGTAGTATCCCCCCTTCCCCGCCCCGAGCCTGCGGGAGACGAGCCAGACGACGAGGGCCAGCGCTGCCAGGGCGAGCGTGCCGGCCAGCACGGAGGCGAGCTTCAGCTCGAGGCCGCGCGGCGCCGACGAGAGCCTGAAGGCCAGCCCGATCTGGTCGTTCAGGGAATAGCGGATCACCCACCTGATCCAGGTGAACCTGAGCGCGTCCAGGAGGCCCGCCCCCTGCCCTGGAGGCGAGAACGAGCGGGGGGTGGCCTCGAGGGTCCTCCAGGCCCCTTCGTGATAGTACTCCACCCAGGCATGTGCGTCGCTGGCCCTGACGATGTAGTACCCCCCGGCTTCGTTGAGCTCGTGCACGAGGAAGCCCGTGGCCACCCGCGCATGGATGCCGCAGCCCCTGAGCATGACGGCAAGGGCCGAGGCGAAGTGCTCACAGCTCCCCTTCCTGCCCTCGAACACGAACCACCGGACAGGAGAGACCCCAGGGGGGATGGAGAGGCCCTCGAGGGTGTAGGCGCAGCGGCTGTGGAGATACCTCACGAGCCTTTGTATCCGCACCTCGACCGGGAAGGACCCGGCCACCGATGCACCCAGGGAAGCGACGTCCCGGAGGCCTTCGGGGACATGGAGGCTCGGCCTGAAGACCCTGTCCCCTGACCGGTCCACCCACACCTCGTACAGGGGGGGATTGCCCCTGGTCCAGTACAGGTTCAGGCCTTTCCATGAAACGCCCGTGGGCGATATGTCCGCGATCAGGAAGGGGTAGAACACGTTGAACGCCTCAAGGTCGGTCTGGTAGATCGTGAGACGGTCGGTGCGGGGAGCTGCCTGCAGGAAACGGGTTTCCCGGGACAGGCCCTTGGTGAAGCCCTCTTCGGTCAGGGCGTCGAGCCTGGAGCCTGAGAGGTAGAAGAGCTCAGGCGCCTCGCCCAGGTCCCAGAAGATCCGCATGAGGATCTGGCGGTCGTTGCTTATGTCGTCCTTCCGGGCAAGGTCGGTCCCTTCGGAGAAGGTCTTCTTCGTCCCGGTGTTCAGCCCGTAGGTGAGGAGGGCTGAAGACGGCCTGGGGATGACGAAGAACAGGATGCAGGCGGCCGCGACGATGCCGGAGTACACCGAAGCCCAGTGCAGGAACCCGGCGGCTTTCTCGGATGCGTCCCCGAAGTCCTCGCGGTCGAGCGCCGAGAGCATCATGGGGATGAGCATGCCCATGAGCATGAGCCCGGTGAGGAAGAGCGGGCTTGAGGTGAAGATGGTGGAGAGGATGCACTCCGTGAGCCCGATGGCCGTGATCTGGTAGATCTCCCGGTTCGTCTTCGGCAACACGAGCCTGAGCACGGCGAAGTACACGATGATGTCCCTGAGGCTGAGCAGGATGACGTCGGTCCCCTCGAAGAGGATCCTCAGGATCTCGGCCAGGAAGACGGCTGCGGTGAGGAGCAGGGTCTGGCGGGTGGTGAGCGGCAGGTGCCGCGAAAAGTTGAAGGCGGTCCAGACATGGATGCCCAGGATGACGAGGAGGGCCGGCCAGGGGAGCAGGCCGGACAGGCCCAGCGACAGGATGCCCGCTGCGGAAACCGAGACGGTGAGGATGGGGATCCTAGAGGTGGACCACATGGGCGTCCTCCGGAAAACCCCTGTGCCTGGGTGCGCCCAGCGACTGGACCAGGGCGAGCTCGGTGAGGATCTGAAGCTTGTGCTCGACCGAGGTCCCCATGCCGGAGAAGAAACCGTTCACGGCCAGGCCGAAGCTCACCCCGGACCTCATGAGCTCGCCCACGAGGAAGGTTGCCTTGCCGAGCTTTTCCTCAAGGTCTCCGCCCGGGTGGAGGACCACCACCGAGCCCACGCTGCCGCCCCCCTGCATCACCCTGGACACCAGGCCCTGCCGCGCCTTTTTCCAGGCCACCGAGGACAGGGGATCGCCCGGTGCGTAGGGCCTGACGTGGGAGATGCTGTCGTGCGCGGTGCCCCTGCCCTCGCCCGAGGGTCCCCGGGACGAAGGGTATTCGCAGGGCACGGGACCGGGGAACACGACCACCTCGTCCTCGATGTCGAAGGGGATGGACTTCTCGAACAGGCCGTACGGTAGGTCGTGGACACGGAGACACCCGAGAGCCTGTGTCTCCCCCGCGTCCGGAACACCCGCTGAACCCTCACGCTCTCGGGAAAACCACGGGACAGGCCGGGCAGTCTGGTCCTGCCCTCTTCCCGAAGGACGAGCCTGGACGAGCCGCGCCTCGGGTTCACCACGGTGTAGGTCACCATGGCCTGCCTGCCCGCGTAGATCTCGGAAGGCAGGGACCTCCTTACCTTGAGGTGGCGGATGTTCATCTCGGACTCCACGCCCGAGACGATCATGAAGGCCAGCAGGCTCGCCAGGATGAGGAAGAGGAGGTTGTTGCCCGTGGCCATGGACGCCACGATGACGGCCAGGAGAAAGGTGAAGAAGATGGCGCCCGATTTCGTGAGCCGGAAACCGCGCGGGGGTTTGAGAAGCCTAGAGAGGGACCGGCGTCTCATGGACCAGGGCCTCGACGATGCCCCTCGGGCTGCCGCCTTTCGGGACGATCCTGTGCGCCAGTACCAGAGGCGCCACGGCCTTGACATCCCCGGGGGTGGCGAAGTCCCGCCCGTGCAGGTACGCCCAGGCCTGGGTGGCCTTTTTCAGGGCGAGCCCGCCCCGGGGGGACACGCCGAGCTCCACCATGGGGTGGGCCCGGGTGGCGCGGACGAGGGAGGCCATGTAGCTCAACACGTCCCGGTGGACCAGGACCCTGGAGACCGTCTCGATCATGCCCTTGAGGGTCTGCCCCGACGCCACGGGCTTCAGCGCGAAGGCATCCTTGTGGTCGATGCCCTGCTCGAGGATCTGCAGCTCCTCGTCCAGCGGAGGATAGCCCACGTCGAGCCGGAAGAGGAACCGGTCCATCTGGCTCTCGGGCAGCGGAAAGGTGCCCACCACCTCGAATGGGTTCTGGGTGGCGATGACCATGAAGGGGCTCGGCAGCTCGTAGGTGGTGCCGTCGATGGTCACCTTGTGCTCCTCCATGGCCTCCAGGAGCGCGGACTGGGTCTTGGGCGAGGTCCTGTTGATCTCGTCGGCCAGCACGATGCTCGCGAAGATGGGGCCCTTGACGAGGTGAAACTCCCCCTGGGAGGAGTTCACGGTGTGGAACCCGGTGATGTCGGAAGGCAGGAGGTCGTTGGTGAACTGGATGCGCTTGAAGCTCAGGTCAAGGAGCCTTGACATGGCGAGCCCGATGAGGGTCTTGCCAACGCCCGGCACCCCCTCGAGCAGGACGTGTCCCTGGGCGAGCATGGCGCAGACGATGGCCCTCACCACGTCCTGCTGCCCCAGGAATATCCTGTTCATGCGGGCGACAATGTCCCCTGTCCCGACCGTCTCCATCCTACCTTCTCCACAGCCTTTCAGAGATAGATCTGCCTTAGCATATCCCGGGGAATCCTGTATATTAAGTTTTGAACTCCCTTTCCCGATAGTGTTGTCGAAGGTACCGATGACAAACGAGAAAAACAAGAAAATCCTCGAAGACATGCTGGAAGGGTACTACGAGATCGACCTTCTGGGGAACTTCGTCTATGTCAACGAGGTTGTCTGCAGCATCGCCGAGGTCCCCAGGGACCGGATCATCGGGGTCAACTACGTCTCGTACACCTCCAGGGCCACTGCCAGGAAGGTGTTCAAGGCGTTCAACGAGGTCTTCCACACCGGGATCCCCAGAAGGATCGAGTACGAGATCGAGATCCCGAACGGAAAGAAAAAGGTCATCGAGAACTCCACGAGCCTGCTCAAGGACAAGGAGGGCAAGATCGTGGGGTTCTGCGGGCTGGTGACCGACATCACGAGGCGCAAAAGGCTCGAAGAGCAGATCATGGAAGGCAGGGAGCGTTTCGAGGCCCTGTTCGAGAACGCCAACGAGCTCATCATCACCACCGACCCCTTCGGCTATGTCAAGCGGATCAACCGGAAGATCGAGTCCGTGTCCGGCTATTCCCGCAGGGAGCTCATCGGCCGGAGCATCCTGCACATCGCCCATCCCGACGACAAGGAGCTCTTCATCGAGTTCTGGAAGCAGATCCTCTCCGACCAGACGCCCCGCTTCGAGCTCAGGGCTGTTGCCAAGGACGGGAGGATCGAGTACCTCCTGGCGAGCGGGGCCGCGGTCAAGAAGGCCGGAAAGATCGTCGAGATCCAGTACAACGTCCAGGTCATCACTGACCTGAAGAACGCGCAGCACACCATCGAAGACCTCACGAACCGCCTGAACAGCATCTTCGAGTCGAGCCCCAACGTCATCATCTGCCTCGACCGCAACTGCAGGGTGCAGATGGCGAACCCGGTCACGGGACAGATCTTCCACAAGCCCCACGCCTCCATGATCGGCCAGGAGATCTCGTATCTGAGCCCTGAGATGAAGGCCTTCGACGACGTGATCAGGGAGGTCCAGGAGACCAGGCAGCCCCAGTTCTTCCACGAGCGCATGATCTCGGACCTGACGAACGGGATCTACGACGTGAGCATCTATCCCCTCACGGGTCCGGAGCACGGGGGCGTGGTCTTCACCGCCGTGGACATCACCGAGAAGAAGCACATGGAGATCCAGCTCGTCCACGCCCAGAAGATGGAAACCATCGGCGAGCTGGCCGGCGGGGTCGCCCACGACTTCAACAACATCCTCACGGGCATCTCCGGCAATCTCGCCATGCTCAAGTTCACCACGGACCGGGAAAAGCAGCTGGCATACCTCGACACCCTCGAGAAGATCACGGACCGCGCCCGCGACCTCATCCAGCAGATGCTCGTGTTCACCAAGAGAAACGACGGGAAGCCTGAGGACATCTCCATCAGGCAGGTGGTGGAGGAGGTCATGGGCATGGCCTACAAGTCCGTGCCCAAGAGCATCCAGTTCGACATCGCCGACATCGACAGGGACCTGTGCGTCTACATCGACCACACCCAGCTCACCCAGGTCCTGCTCAACCTCATCGTCAACGCGAAGGACGCCATAGGCCGCAAGCAGAAAGGGCTCATCTCCATCACCGCCCAGTCCGTCACCGTGGACAAGGACATGAAGCGCCAGCTCCTGCTGGGCACCACGGGCAGGTACGTACGGATCGACGTGACCGACAACGGCTGCGGCATGAGCAAGGACATCCTGCCCAAGATCTACGACCCCTTCTTCACCACCAAGGAGAAAGGCGCGAACAAGGGGACGGGCCTCGGGCTCTCCATCACCTACAACATCATCAAGAACGCGGATGGCTGCATCCAGGTCCAGTCCGAAGAGGGGAAAGGCACGCGCTTCAGCGTCCTGCTGCCCATCTCGAAGTGCAGGAAGAGGGCCTGCAGGGTCGAAAGCACGCCCTCGGAGCGCCTGAGCCTGCAGAAGGCGCGCGTGCTCCTCGTGGATGACGAGGAGATGCTCCGCGACATCGGCAGGGAGATGCTCGAGTACCTGGGCCACGAGGTGGACACCGCCCCGGACGGGAACAGGTGCCTGGAGATGCTCGCGGACTGCAGCCCCTTCGACATCGTCATCCTCGACATGATCATGCCGGGTCTCGACGGGTACCACCCCCTCAAGGAGATGCAGAGGCTGGGGATCGACACCAAGGTCGTCATCTCGTCAGGGTTCTCCTTCGAGCACGAGCGGGAGGAGATCTTCAGCAACCCGCTCATCGTGGCCAAGCTGAACAAGCCGTTCAACATCGACGAGCTCTCGAACGTGCTCAACGACATCCTCGCCTGAGCTGACAGTCGGTTCCGGCCTAACCCCCGGGCAATCAAAGAGATTTTATTCCCCGCATCCGTCTCCGGCATCTGTGCTTCCTGCGCTCACAAAATCGATGGTTTCTGCCGATAGGGGTAGGTAGTCCACAACAACGACAAGGGGTACGACTATGCAGCAGGGAGACAGGGCATCGAACCTCAAACCGGTCACCCCGCAGCCGGCCATGGGGCACGAGCACGGCGAGCGGGAGGCGTTCTTCGAAGAGCTGTTCAAGAACGGGACCGCCTTATCGGCAGTCACTGACAAATACGGCACCATCATCATCATCAACAACCGCGCAGCCGAGCTCTTCATAGGAGAGAGCGTTGATGAAAAGTCGGCAATCGGAAGGAATATCCTCGAGTTCATCCACGACGACGACAGGGACAAGGTGTTCGAGCTCTGGAAGGAGAGCGTTGCCGAGAAGAAGGAAGTGAACTACCAGGTGAGGATGAAGGCGGCCGACGGCAGGATCCTCTACTTCCTCATCACGGGCAGTCCCTTCCTCAGGAACGGCGAGATCGCGTACTTTCAGTACCAGGCCCTGGACATGATCGATCAGAAGGTCCAGGAGCAGAACCTCCTGCAGACCGCGAGCATCGAGACGGTGGGCCAGCTCGCCGGAGGATTCGCCCACGACTTCAACAACCTCCTCACGGTCATCAACGGGTATTCCGAGATCATGCTCAACTCCATCGATAGGGCCCACCCCTTCTACAGCAAGATCTACCAGATCTGCCAGGCCGGGTCCCAGGCCTCGGTCCTCACCCAGAAGATCCTCGAGTTCAGCAGGAAGACCAGGCCCGCCATGAGGCCGGTGGACATCAACCAGGAGCTCACCGACCAGGAGACCATCCTCAGGCACCTCGCCGAGGGCAGCATCCAGCTCAAGATGGGGAAGAAGGAGGGCCTCGGGAAGGTCATGATCGACCCCACCCAGTTCTCCAAGATGCTGCTGAACCTGGTGATCAACGCCAAGGACGCCATGCCCAGGGGCGGGACCATCACCATCACGAGCGACACGGAGACGGTGAGCGAATCCAACGCCCTGACGTACGGCAACCTCCCCTACGGCTCCTACCTCCTCCTCACGGTGTCCGACACGGGCACGGGCATGAGCGGCGAGGTCAAGGCCAAGGTCTTCGACCCATTCTTCACCACCAGGGACGCCGGCAAGGGCATCGGGCTGTGGACCGTGAGCAGCATCGTGAAGCAGGCGGGCGGCGCGGTCGCCGTGGAGAGCGCCCCGGGGCTGGGCACCACCTTCCGCATCCTGCTCCCCTTCTGCCGTGACGAAACGGCCCCCCGGCCCGAGCCGGAAGCCCCCAGGCCGGCATCGTCAGCGGCAGCAGGCACGGACGGCAAGACCATCCTCGTGGTGGAGGATGACGACACCGTACGCGAGCTCGTGAGCGAGATCCTCAAGCAGAAGGGCCACCAGGTCCTCACCGCCCGGAACGGCGGGGACGCCCTGCAGCTCGCCCGGCAGTACGAGGGCACCATCGACCTCCTCATCACTGACATGGTCATGCGCAGGATCGACGGGATCATGCTCTCGAAGAAGATGCTCTCCATCTTCCCCGGCATCAAGGTCATGCTCATGTCCGGGTACGGCAACGACGTGGTGAGGGAGGAAGAGCTCAAGGACATCGCCTTCCTCCAGAAACCCTTCCTCCCGGGCGAGCTCGTGGAGAAGGTCGAGGGGATCTTCGGCTCGGGAACATGACCCCTCTGCCGTTCGTTTGCGGGCCGGAGAGGTCTTGCGGCCCGCGCTGCGTCTGCCGTGATGGGAGTGCGACAGGCAGCGTCCCCGGCTTCACCTCTGAAGAGGCGGGGACGTTTCAGGAACGGAGACTCCTCTAGCGGACGCCGCAGGAGGCCACGAGGTGCTTCAGCCCTTCCAGAAGGCCCGCAATCTCCCCGTCGCTGAAGGTCCATGCATCCGCGTATGAAGGATCGAGCGGTTTCGTGGGAACGAACCTCTGGAGCACGTACCTGCGGGCGCCTTTGATCATGCCCCCGATCTCCAGGATGTCGGACGGGCGGAGCAGCCTGTCCACGAGGGTGGTCCTGAACTCGTAGGGGACAGGAGAGCCCATGATCATCCCGATGCTCTCTTTGATGTGCTCGCCCGCTCCCTCCTTCCCCGCAGTAAGGGGGTATTTCCCCAGGGGCGCCTTGATGTCCATGGCAAGGTAGTCGGCCAGGCCCTCTTCTATGACCTGGGCCAGGACGTCCGGCCTCGAGCCGTTTGTGTCGAGCTTCACCAGGAAGCCCAGGTCCCGGACGCGCCTCATGAAGGGGATAAGGTCCGCCTGGAGGCAGGGCTCTCCGCCGGTGATGGAGACCGCGTCGAGCTTGCCCACCCGTGTTTCTAGGAAGGACATGACTTCCTCGATGGGGAACAGGTCAGGTGGGAGCGAGCCGTCCACGAGCTCGGGGTTGTGGCAGTAGGGGCACCGGAAGTTGCACCCCATGGTGAACACCACGGCGCAGACCCTGCCCGGATAATCGATGAGCGACGACTTCTGCAGGTAGCCGATGATCATGACGTGACTCACCTCACTGACCTTGTACTCTAGCATGCGGCGGCGATGAAAAAAACAGGCAAGAGGCCTCTGAATGGTTTGAAAAAAAGCAGCGAGCAGGCCCGACAGGGAGGGCCTCTCTGAGGGGGACAGCAGGAATCCGATTTTTGTCTTGATTAATTGCCTGCATAGAAACTACAATGCTCAGCACACGAGGGGCGGCTCCGGGGGCCCGTATTCATCGATGCTTGGGGTGGGCATGTTCGGAGCGGGCGGATTTATTTTGGACATACATTGATACTGCAGCTGCAGAAGGGAGTCCAGCCATGGGTAAGGCACGCATCCTGATCATGGACGACGAGGAGATCATCCAGGACGTCCTGAAGAACATGCTCGAATTCCTGGGGTACGAAGCGGAGGTGGCTTCCGACGGGGTGCAGGCCATCGAGATGTACCGCACGGCCATGGAGGCGTCGAACCCCTTCAATGCGGTCATCATGGACCTCACCATCCCCGGCGGCAAGGGGGGCAGGGAGACGGTCAAGGACCTCATCGCCCTGGACCCGGGCGCAAAGGCCATCGTCTCCAGCGGCTACTCCACCGACCCGGCGGTCGTCAATTTCAGAGAGCACGGCTTCGTCGGGGTCATCTCGAAGCCGTTCAAGATCGAGGATCTCAGCTCTGTCCTGAAGGGATTACTGTAACCTCGGCAGGAAGCGGGGCTATTGGGATCCGGGATCGGGTCGGACCTGGTCAATATCGTGTAATGCTTAGGAATATATTGCGTGAATGGGTGGTATAGAGGCTTTGGAGGCCTTTTTCAGGGGCAAAATCGTTGACACTGGTTTGCCTGGTTCATGCAATCCAAGTGGTGAGATTATCTTCCCCCATATTCGCATCCAATCCTCAGCTCATGTCCACCACCCTGCTCCCGCTTCCTCAAAACCACTCTTTCAACATCAAAAAAGGCCACTTAAGAGGTAAAATGGCTTCAATAATCGCATAATAATTTGTAATTACAGTTGCCTGGCTTGGTCCGACCCCT